>Ga0055540_1001671_pt1 | contig 12841 bp, 12 predicted proteins | sample AraplaCvi_mMS_r2_2_FD_55040 | JGI IMG/M metagenome (GOLD analysis project Ga0055540, IMG submission 55040) | Arabidopsis root microbial communities from North Carolina, USA - plate scrape MF_Cvi_mMS_r2 | ecosystem: Host-associated > Plants > Roots > Endosphere | place: USA: North Carolina
AAGAAGGGCAAGGCGAAGGCCAAGGGCAAGAAAAAGAAATCCGACAAGCCACTGAAGGTGGTCGATGTGAAACCGGCCTGAGTGGCCACAGCAGGAGATTCAAGATGACTGTCACTCTCAAGCAACTGCAACAGATCCTCCCCAACGCCGGCACCCAAGCCGGCGTTTTTCTTCCTGTGTTGAACGCGTCGATGGTGAAGTGGGGCATCGTCACCCCGCTGCGNAAGCGTGCGTTCCTGGCTCAGGTCGGCCATGAGTCTGGCCAGCTGCGCTANGTCCGCGAGCTGGGCGGCGATCAGTACCTGGCCAAGTACGACACCGGCAAGCTCGCGGCNCGGCTGGGCAACACGCTCGAGGCCGACGGCGACGGCCAAAAGTATCGCGGCCGTGGCCTGATTCAAGTGACCGGTCGTGCCAACTACCAGCGTTGCGGCGAAGCGTTGGGCCTCGATCTGCTCAACCATCCNGAGTTACTCGNGCGTCCGGAGCATGCTGCCGACTCGGCTGGTTGGTTCTGGCACCTGGCCGGCCTCAACTNGCTGGCCGACAAGGGGCCGTCGGCGTTNGAGGCCATCACCCGGCGGATCAACGGCGGACTCAACGGGCTGGACGACCGCGTGGCGATCTACAAACGCGCCGAGCAGGTACTGATCTGATGTTCCTGCAGGCGCGGTTGACGATGCTCGCATTGATCCTTGGGGCTGCGGTTGGTGGGCGCCTCGCGTGGTGGTGGCAGGCCAAAGAACTGGAAAGGCAGGCGGCCGGGTATGAGCAGCAGCTTGCAGCAAAAGACCTGAAGTACAGCCGAGAGCGGGAGGACGCCGCGGAGGCAGCGCTCGGCCAGCTCCAGGAACAGCAGAAGGCCCGGCGCGCCCTGGAAGACCGCCTGCAGGTGCAGGACCAAACTCACTGGAAGGAAATGAACGATGCTCAACAAGCTCAGGCTCGCTTGCGGGATCGGCTGGCTACTGCTGATCTGCGGTTGTCAGTCCTATTCAACGTCAAAGCCCAGGGTGGTAGCGGTAGGGTGCCAGCCACCGCCGGCGCCGGCGGCCTGGTTCATGGAGCGGCGAGAGCCGAACTTGACCCAGCGACTGCTCAACGAATTATCGGGATCACCGGTGACGGCGATCAAGGACTGATCGCCCTGGCTGCATGCCAGGACCACGTGAAAGAAATAGTTTCAGCGAAGTGAAAAAGAACGGTCGGGCTAGGTGTATCGACATCTAGCTCGGCCGCCGTACCCGCAGCCTATGCCTGCAAGTCCAGCCATGACTGAGGTGAGCTGTGAGTTGATAATCATGAGTTGGTAATCGACTTAACTTTTTTGGGCTTTCTGATACGGTTTTCTGATGTTTTAATCTGATCTGATTGCATTACAGTTAGCGCGAAGTATTACTGTAAGAGCTACCTTAAAAACATTTGAGATTTTTTGGGTTGTTGAATCAATGCGTGGTTATCCTCCTTGAGGGTAAATTTTTTTAAGGCCTTCTCCAGTTCGTGTGCTATACATAATTCTCGATGATGGTAGGTGTAGGGATGCTAGTGTTGGTCTTGATTTTTCAGGGAGGTTGTTCTAAGTAGCGCATGGAGTAGTTGAGACTTCTAGAAAACAAAGGAGTGGATGGCTGTGATAAAGGGATTTGTTGGAGTTTGCGTTGGGGCGCTCTTCATATTTGCTGGGTCTGCATATGCTGGCGTAACGGTACAGCAGGCTATTCGAGAGGGGTGTTACACTTCCGCTCAGGCTAAGGAAATAATCGCTCAAGGGGAGAGGAGTACTCCTATGGGGACTGTAACCCTAGAAAAGGCCAAGCTGTATTTAGAGAGGGTGAATGACAGAAGTGTCACGCGGACAAAGGTAACAGCCCCTGAGACTTGGGTATACCGTGGCTATGACGATGCAAGCAACTGGCATACCGAAGAGTTGTTGGATGGGGTTATATATTCTAAAGGTCAAAATGCTCGAGATAAGGCCATACGGAGAGGTATCTCAGAAAAGTCTTTTTGGGGGAAAAATGGTCCTCAGCTTAGGCATGAAGCTTCGTCTGTCGGTAGTTTTCCGGGTGAGCCGACTTATTTTATGATGCGCCTCCTAGCCATACAGACGAGCGATACTCCTCCGAGTCAGTTTGTGTCTTTTGCATTGAATTATAAACTTGCGTCCGAGTTTGGAGAGGTCGTCTACGCACTTCAAGTAAACCCCGATTCGCCTGTGTTAGGGCTTCAGAACTGCAATCTGAAAGGAGAGTATCAGGTTCAAATTCTCGGCGGAACAACTTTTGGTGTGCTGTATAAGAAAAAACGAGGCCAGAACTGGGAACGCTACGATCGGAGTAACCGAGTTTGGGGGCCTGTGGCTAGTGGAACCGTGCCGGAGTGATTTGTGCCATAAGGTGTTGTTGATGAATTTTTGATGGATAAACCTCTGAGAGGAAAAAATGAAAGCAATACTTCTAAGTAGAAAGCCAGTCGGTGTCAATGAAGATGTATCTTATTTTTCCGAAAAGCATGTGATGTTTTATGGTGCTCAAAACAAAACTTCTGGTTTGCCTGTTCGTCTAGTTGATGATACGCCACCTGTTGTCAGCGAAAGAGATCATCCTTCGCTTCCAGGTATTATTCAGTCGAAAATAAAACGTGGCACAGATTGTGTTGTTCGTCAAATAAATCCAGTTTTTTATCTGCGGGAAGGTGAGCTTTTAGTAAGCGACTCATTTAGCTATCTTTCTAAAGCCTATCTGGAGTATGCCGAAGATACAGTGGTTCTTACCCGTAAGACAAATATGGGCGAGTTTTATTTTGTTTTTCCAGATATAAAAGCTAAGCGCTTGTATGATGACGCAACGGGTGTGACTCTAGTTGATATTGTTGATGGGGGTCGTTCATTGTATCCAATACCACCGAAGGCGTCTTTATCTACGTCTGAGAGTGTGGTTTTAGATTCTTCGTTATATATGTTGACAGAGGTTAAGCCTACATCAGGTACAACCATCTATCTTGGCTGGTCTGTTCCAGATGCTACCAAAAGTGATGTGTGGTGGGGGCTTTATCGAGGGGTTATGCCAGACTGGAGCGGTCTCGATAGTTATACTAATTGGGACTGGTTGTTTCCCAAAGGTACAACAAATACAGCGATAGGAAGTGAGACTATAACAGTTTCAAGAATGTCCAGTGGGGCAATCTACACGTTGGCACTGTTTTCGAGTGGATGGAACCTTACTGACTACCAGACCTTTAATGCACCGTGAAATTTGCGATGGTTTCCGTAGGAAATGAAGGTGAACTCCGTTCGAGAGCTAAGTAGAGCAGCCCTGCTTTCTGCAGCTTATAAGTCGTTGTTGAGGTGAGGAAGCGTAGGGCAGATTTGTGGCCGGCACAGGCCGTAGTACCTCATCAGTAGAAGGCGAGATCGCCGCCTTTCATGGCCAGTTGCGATCCTTGAGGATACGTGAAGGGGCCGAGTCCCTAGCCTCGCTACCTATTTGCATTCAGCGAACTGTTTGCTCATTAAGGTGAGAGATGGGGCAAAAGTGGGGCAAGCCGTACGCCAATTAATGCCAAACGGCGCAATCTCTTGCTTTGTCAACAAAGCCCTACAGCCCTTGTTACTTGAGGCTGTAGGGCTCTTTTGCGTTAATACCCGTGCACAATCGGCGTGTGCAAGCGTATGCGCGCGAGCGTCCCCACGGGGATGAGCCAGTCCGACACAACGCGCATTGACCGGTTGTGGGCTGCCAGCAGGTTGGTACCGGCAAGGAACGACCATTTCGCCCTGGTTGCGGAATTAGGCGGGTGGAGCTCGAAGCTTTCTGTGCCAGCTGTGCCTGGGCATCCGCATGGAGAACTGGGGTTTTTAATCGAGAGATGTGAGGCCTTAGCGTCCTCAACCTCTTAAGGAGAAAAAGCCTTCGAGGCAGATTCCTAGAAGTAGTAGTATCTGCAGTTGAATGCGGAATGCTCTATATCCTAGTTGTTTTCTAGAGATCTGATAATGGCAGTGCCGATTTCTCTGCGTCTCGCATCCACTAGTTGAAGAATTTTTGTAAATATCTCCGTAAGTTCGGCGTGCCCGTTTTTGGGGTCATATGGGATGATGAATATTCTTCGCAGTTCTTTGTTGATCTCGATAAACTTATCTGTTTGTTTTCCTGATAGGAATATGTAGTGTGGTCTTGCATTGGGGATGTTGTGGGCATAGCTCTCAATGACTTGGGCGATCGCGGGGTCATTAAGAGAGAATCCGATAAATATTACGGTATGAGTAAGGAGGATGGTTTCAATGAACTTGGCATACGCCCAATTGCCATAAGCCTTTTCGGTATACTCTTTTTTTGTGAAAATTACGGTATCTATTTGATCAATGGATCCGTGTATTTTGAATATGTAATTTTCAGAGTCCCGGAACGCTTGGAAACTATCTTCAGAAATTGATCTAACGATATTAGGGTAGTGGGTTTCCTTGGTGTTTACTTCGTTCCAGGCTGTTTCTAAGTAAAGATCAAAATTTGTAGTGAGGACCAGTCGTTGATTAAGCTTCATTATTAGTCTGTGAAGGTCGCTTGGATTTCCTCGTTGGTTGTATTCAGCTGTAAGAATCTTCCTCCAGGGTTCAACTCCAAGTCCCCGACTAATCATCTCGCAAGCCATGAGGTAATCTTGGCTTTTGATAAGATCGATCGCGTGTTTTTTTAGTTTCTTATCTTCTAACGACTGTGCTGCTTCGGTTAGGAAGTCAGGCCATGCCTTCATACGCTCACCGGCGACAGTAGTTGCGCCCGAGGATACCCCTGCGCCCACGAAGATTGCAGTACGCCGTTGGGCTAAGTCGTTGATCAGGTCTGGGTTAATGGTAGGCACTCAGGACCGCTCCCTAATTTCCTTGTCAAGGATTTCAACGTTTTCCATGAATCGCGCAGCTAAACCGCTGTAGATTTCACGAGCTTGTTTCCGCATGGATGAATAGCTGCCGACGGCTGTAACGTTTATCATCGGCTGGTGAAGTGTCTGCGATTTAGGAGCAAGGCTCGCCAGGTGTTTGATTTCACCGATGTGCGGGTTGAGTGTCTTAGGGTAGAAGTTGCTAAGATTTTTGCTGACGATCTCAGGTAGCTTTTTACTTATATTGTTGTAGGCTTCAACAATTCGGGTGGCTTCGTTTTCTTTCCGTTCTTTGTGCTGTTGAGTGACATACCCCAAGAAGCGGAGTTTCTTCATGGTGACAGCGGGAAGTTCGCTTGGGTCTTCCGAGTTGCGCATGCCAAATTCAAGATCTTTTTCCCAGACTTTAACGGCCTCGCCTATGTTTGTGAGCGCCCAGCTGGAGAAGATATCAATTGCCATCGGTACTAGGAAAAAATCAACAGCTAACAATATAGCTCGGTTGATCGCTCCGAGAGATGGGCCCATGTCAAAGAATATGTAATCGTAATTCTTGGCTTGTTCGATGACATTATGAAATACGAGCGTAGTTCTCAGTCCTCGAATGCCACCTGCTTTCGCTTCTCGCCAATCTTGTGCGAGCAAGTCTTCTTTCAGAGCTAGCCGTGGGTCGCCAATAATTACATCAAATCCGAAGTTTTTGGTTTTGCTGATCGGCAAGTCAGTGGTGTAGCCTCTGCCGGTCGAAAGTGGGTGAATTACACTGTAGATAGTGTGTGGGTCTTTGCTGGTGTAAATTTTAAGGAAGTCTTCGTCGGTTAAGACATACTGGGTCAAGTTGCATTGTGGGTCTGCATCGATGACGAGAACTTTCTTTCCGTGATTAAGAGTCAGCTCTGCGGCAAGGTTGGCGACCAGAGTAGTTTTACCTACCCCCCCTTTGTTGTTGAAGAAGCAAATAGACTTCGGTAGATCAGAAGGTGTGACCGAGGTTCTAGGCATGAGCGTTGGCGGTCCATGTCATTTTTGGAAAGCAAGAATGGTACTCGAAGGAGCCAGCGGGAGGGAGGGGGATTTGAAGGGGGCGGGTAGCTAGGTAGCTCAAGCGGGCTGAGCTGCTCGGTACAAAATTGGTACATGAAGAAATTTCGGTGTTCTCAGCCCTTGTAGATCAAGGATTGGAAGAAGTAGCCTCCCAATCCATCATCGGGGCGACGGAGAAGCGGCGGGAGAGCGGTTGGGCGATGGTTGGTGCGGCTGAATGGGGCATGGGTATCTGAATAAAAGAAGCGTGAGGCGGGGGAGGGAGTTTATCAGGAATGAGGGAGTGGGAGGGCGCTGGGGGGGAGCATCTGCGGCGACCACGATTCTAACGTCGTGCTTATTACCTGGCTTCCGCTTGGGATTAAATAAATCTGTCCCCATTTTTATTGGGATCCATGGGGAGGAAGCACAAATTGAAAGTGATTGCTGACACCTGTTGTCTACATTGTTTCATTGATGATGTCGGATAACGACCCGGTGCCAAGTACGAGATTGCTGGGGGGCGGAAGCAAATCAATAGGATATATCAACCGTCTTTCGCCACCGCTGCGTCAATATCAAACTCCGCACCTTGACTCCATAAGGCCGTCATCCATTATTTCCCCGTGACTGCACCCAGGGATCGGGTGGCCCGAACGCCCTTTGAGGTCGCGGTTTTCAGCCAAGGAGCAGCAAAATGTCTGGAGCAACGCAGACCATTGACATACTTGTAACTGTTGATGCCGATTACCTGATCGCCCATCCCCATGATGTACAAGGCTCGATCGCCATGCTGGTGAATCACGATTCGGTCGGCAATAATGATGGCGGCGCCGAGCTGAAGGTAAACGTCAAGGAGGGCGACATCATCCGCTGGCGTGCCACCTCCCTCTCGCGCAACTTCGACCGTATCGCATTGATCACCAGTGTCGTGGGGCAATCAGTGCAGGACAGTACCGGCACCATAGACCCCCCTCGCCCCCTTAACTTCTCTCCTATCCCGGTGCCTTATCTGGAAAAGGACAAAAAGACCATCGCCAAAACCGATGTGACCTACACTCTTTGGCAGTCCACCGCCTTAACGGCGGGGGACGTCTGGTACACCCTCGAGTTCGTCCTGTTGGACCGTCACCTGAAGCAGACCGGCCCATTCAATTGGGACCCTTTCATCCATATCAGTGACGACATTAAGCGGAAACGGTTTGGCTAAAACAGTTGAGATGCTTTGGGGTTCTGAACCGCTAGGAGAGTCTACAACCAGTTCCGCAATCAAAATTAGGGCCCGTGTAGGACGTGGGCTCCAGCCTTTCTAGAGAACGGTACTTGCGGAACGGATTTATCATTAACTCATTGAAAGTGTTGATGTTTTATCTGGATTGCAAATCCGCCTACGCCGGTTCGATTCCGACCTCGGCCTCCAAACTGAAAACCCCGTAGATCAAGGTCTACGGGGTTTTTTATTGGCTGGAGGAAAGCATCGTTTCGGCCTTTTCAGGATCGTTTCCGCGCTCATTCTCAAGCCGCTCAGGCTGGTGATTGGAGTCCCCTGCAAGGCTTTGTGTTCAAGCAACACCTTGCTGAAGAGGCCCGGCCCCGTCTGCTGCTACCAGGTGTTTGCTGATGCTGGCGACCGGTTACGCATTGCCGCAGGCTGATAAAAGAGCGGGGGAGTTGATGGCGGCGCAGGGTCGATCCTGAATAGCGGGACTGACGTGCGAGCGGGCCTGCAGCATTTTGTCGATTGGCCTTTATCCACTCGAAGCCCTGATTACCCATGGCTGCGCCGCTTGGGGGGAATGTTGCGAGGACTGCAGCCATGAAGGATCACTGATAGTCCAGTAGCACGTTCAACGCGCCATTTACCGTTCCCGGTGTGGCCGTTGAACCAGTCCTGATATAGGACGCCTGCATGGGAATCGCATATGAACCACCGGTTTCCTTTCTGTAATCGTCCACTTGTATCGAGGTCTCCATGGTTGCTGGTTGCCCCTTGTCATCGGTGATCTGGATCTTCACGCTGCTGGCGGTTGAGCCGCCGGTAAGCGGTAACACGCCCGGCGCATTTTCGATTACGCCGCCGACCGGCTCAAGCAGGTAGCCAATTCGGTTGTACCCCTTCGGGCAGTTGTTGATCTTAACCTGGAAGTTCTTCATGCCGATTGTCGAACCGACGTTACCTAATTTATTCAACAACCCTTTGGGCAATATCACGGTCTGACTCGGCACCGAGCAGGTTCCGGTAATTGGTGTGACTGTTCCAGACAGTTGGATGACGGCATATATACCGGTTTCCGGTAATTCTAAAGTATAAAAGCCTGAGCCCTTCGTAAGACGACCGCCTAAATTTGGTTGACCATCGCTGAGCAACTGCACCTCAAGTGGCTGGCTGAAAGTGATCGGCGAATAAACTCCTGTTGCGTATGCTTTTCCATTAACCAGCAAACGAGTAGATATACCCGAAACGTTTATTTTTACCGTCGGCCCGGGGCTCGACCAGAATCCACCATCCGGGTAGTTCATTAATTTATTGAAAGAACACTCAGATTTACCGCACGCCTGCATCGGTGTGATGTACTGCCGCGCTAGTATGCTCCCGTTGGTCGTATTTTGCGGGAGTGATAACGATTGATCGAATACGTTTATTAGCGCCGCAGCTGCTCTCTCAAATGGTGATGCGGCAACAACTACTAATGCTGTCGTGCATAGTGGTGTGATGATCGTGTGCTTTTTTCTTTGTTGTAGATCTCATTATATATCCTCTCTTGAGTGATTCTGATCGCCTGAATCTACCGCTGCACCAAACTACCAAGATATACTCTGGCAACCTTAAAGCACTGCATTCATTGCGTCGAAGGTTATGGTGAAAGTTGTAGATAATATTCAGGTGAATCTGGCTTTTGAATAATATTAGTTGGGGATATTTTTTGAGTGAGGAACGATCTCCCAAGCGTGTGTGCGTGAGCTCACACATTGATCCGTATTCACTGATAACTTAGGGTGAAAGTCGCCAACCCGTTTGCGCTTCCCGGCGATACGTTTGGGGCAACTTGCACATAACGCGCACTCAGTGGGATCTGGAAAACGGACATGCCTTGTGTGATTGTGCCCGCTTTCCATTGATTGGTATTCCCAGCGGTGGTGGAATCGGGCCCATAACCGAGCACGACATCCTCTTTGAGGATATGAATACCCAGCCCGGACGCTGTTGACCCAGAGCTTAGCGACAAGATGGTGGAGGTGTTCTCTGGGTGGGCCGCATCTGTCAGTGTGACATAGGAACTGATCGCAGTATTCGGCTCGCCGCCAGAACAAGACAAGGTAATAGCGAAAGATCGTGGAGTAGACGTAGTGCCCACGCCCTTGAACGTTGTAGTAGCGACGTGGCCCAGCGATACCGGAATCACGGGCGTGGAAACAGTACAGGTCGGTCCAGCCAATATGGTGCTTGTGCTTAAAACAGTGACATCCCAGTTCTTGCAATCTCCTAGCGAACAGTTGAACTTCATTGTCGTGGCAGTTTTGACTGATAAAGTTCCTTTTTGAATTGGGCCTGTCTTTATTAGTTCCACCCAGACGGTTTGCGGGTAGGAGTCACCATTTTTCCAACCAGTTGAACCAGGATTATTCGTATTTGGACCGGTGATTGGGAGGGTGGTGCCGCCCGAGAAGTTCCGGGCTTTCCATTTGCCCCACCACTTGACCCCCAGACCAGAAATATCGGTCTGATAGACATCAGTAAATCCTGAGGCCAATTTTCCATTGCTCACAGTAGCCCAAATCGTATCAGTTTCCCTAGCCACCGCTCTATCTTGCAGTTGAGAAACTACCGGGGTGGATGTCCATAGTACCGATCCAACCTCAGCATTTCCTGGGACAGTGATGCTTGCAGGCAATGTAATACTGGATGTCATTGGGTTGAACCAACCTGCTGCAGATGCTTGTGCTGGTGTAAATAACAGTAAGGTTAGAATCAGTATGGTGGTGGAAATGTAAGTATTATATGGCATGGTATTAATCTGACGATAAGGTTGGTATGAGTTCGAGTCAGCTGTCGAGGTGATTTATAATTGCTGTTCGGTGCTTTTGCTTGATAAGTGGGTGGGGTATCTATATTTCTTGGTTTGTGATGCGTTAAAGAGGCTGGCGGAGTTGTCTATTTTCAATGGAAGTGCACCTGTACTCAATAAGACGATTCTTATATTCGTGTCTCTAGATAGGAAGCCTATTGAAATATTTAGAGAGCCATACAGGTTTTTTGTTGTGTGTTTTGAGGGGGGGCTGATTTTCTATGCTGGAAATAACTTTCCAGCTGTGTCTATTAGTCTTCTTTGTACATGTTAAGGATGTTTTAATATTCAATCGTATGGGTTGTGATGAGTTGGGATTTTAAGTGGCGACTGCTGGGAAAAAATTAGATTGTGTTCGGGCGTCATTGGGGAGGCGCGGGGAGATTTTGAAGAGGGGCTGATGCCTTGGCTGGCCGCGGTCGAGCAGGTCGCGATCTATCCATTGGCCTTCTCGCTGTAGCCCCATAGATGATGGTGTGGATGTTTCCTTGTGATGTCTCTGAATCACAAAAAAGGCCTGCTGCAGAAGCGAGCTTTTTTTCCAAACTGAAAAGCTCGTAGATCAATGATCTACGGGCTTCTTATTGGCTACGTTGATGGCTTGGTAATGGCACTACTCGGCGAGCCCCCTCGCTTCGTAATTGCCTGCTCTGAGTGACCGGGGAGTGCCGCGTTAAAGCTTTATGGAGACCCTTTTGAAGCCCCTCAAAGTCTGCCTCGAGAACCTGTATTGGCTGGCCAGACATGTGCTCGAACAAGTGGTACTCAGCCGATAACAAATGCCGGGTTAAGCAACCAACAAAGAGTTCTGATCTTTAACTACGCTCAGCTGGATATGTCGCCTGAGTGTTGTACAGGCACTCCGTCGTCATTAAGGCTCTCGAACTCGATCCTTGTTGTACCGCCTGGAACCAAGGAAGAAGCTCTCTCGATCGCGAATGATTGGCTTGAATAGGGAAGCAGCATTGTCATGGGAACCGGATAGCTGTTCGAGCCGCTCTTGAGGTTCACCGTGCCGAATGAAATGTGAAACGCTGAGTCATTCCTGACTTCCAGGCCCGGCTTGCCATCCTTGGAGTTCAATCTGGATGGAGTCTGGTCAATGTCGCCTGGCAGGTTGGCGGGCCGATAAAACAACTTGATGCGCTGGCGCACGGCAATCTGCAGGATGTTTTCATCCTTCGACTTCTGGGGGATTTCCTGCACGCTCAACCAGAACACCGACTCCCTGTCCGCCGGTAGCCCCGTGCCTTGATATAGAACCCGCAACTGCTGGCGGGCATTCCCGTTCAGGCGTTTCAGGGGAGGGGTAAGGGCAAAGGGTACGTCCTGATCGGTGCTGGCGCTGAAAGGCTCGATCCAGGACTGGATCATGATGGCGGTCGATTCATCGTTCAGCACCAACATGGAAGCCTCCTTCTTCGGTCCAGTCAGTACTATTCGAGTTCCATCCAATGAGATACCGGCATGGGAGGGCCGGGCAAACAACGACAGGAATCCGGCAAACGCCGCACTCACGGCAAGGTACTTTTTCATGACACTTCTCAAAAGAGTTGAAAGAGACATCAGTGCGCCTCTTCCATGTGGAAGTGTTCATAAATCAATGCGATGGGGGGCGGGACTTTCGCGGCATGTCCTGATAAATGTGCGGGAATACTAGTGACGTTGGATTTCCCCAGGTATCAGTCGATTCTTAAAATGCTTCCGGCCCCATTCCAGGGGGGCGTGGAGATAGAAGTGCACAACCGGGGCGAGTTCGCCGGAGCCTTCTACCCACGGCGTATTCAACAAACACTCTGAAGCCTGCGCTTTCGACCGAACATAAGCCTGGAGAAGGTGAACTCGACCTCCAAACTGAAAAGCCCGTAGATCAACGATCTGCGATTTTTTTGGCTGGAAGAACGCATTCTCAAACCGTTCAGCTTTCTTCAGAATTGTCTTCGAGACATGCGCGGCCGCTGTGGATAGAGTGGTCACGCTTGCCCGGCCAGGTGTGTTTACGATGGATTGCTGAACGGCCAACAGCTGGTCAGGGTGGGCACCCATTCAGATAGAAGCTGCCGCAGGTGTCGTGTTCTTGGTCTGCCTCTTCGACGCTGCCGGCCCATAGGGCCGCCATCCTCGATCCCAAGTCGGTTGGGTTGCACCGTACGTCGTACATAACGAACCCATTGAGATATTGCGCCCTCTACCGAACATATATTTCTGGAGAGTCGGCCATGTACGATGACGCGAAGGTGCAGGCGTTTTCCGCCTTTCATGACTTGCTGACGAATCCCGAAGTCCGGATGGATGCCCAGGAGCAGTACGATGAGCTGCTGCGGCTCGTCGACAACTTCAAGGCGAAGGGAATTATCGACGGGGAAGAGCGCAAGACCCTGATCGAGGTGGCGACGGTAGCTTATGCCCGCGCTGTGGAAGGTGTTGGAGGCGGGATCTAGGCGAGTCGGGCTTTATCTGAACGACAAGCTGCAAGCCTTTTAAAATCAGATGGTTACGCCGTTTTTGCTGTGCTAACCTATTGAAATATCTGGTTTTATCAGTGGAATGCGGTTCTATCTGCGCCGATTCGGTTCTGGCAGTTGCTCCCACTTATAAAAATAGCTCTGTAGATCGATGATTTACGGAGCCTTTTTGTTTTTGGCCGCACTCGACATCCAGTCTTGAATTTGACGCCAACGAACTTGCTTCAAGGGTAGGGGATGTATATATTTCACCCCCTTGCCGCAAGGCGCTGAAACGGCTCAAGCAATTCAAGCCTTTCAGATTGCAACACCGCGCTACCGCCCGAATGGCGAAACTGGTAGACGCATGGGACTTAAAATCCCCCGCTCGTAAGGGCGTGCCGGTTCGATTCCGGCTTCGGGCAC
>Ga0055540_1001685_pt1 | contig 12748 bp, 15 predicted proteins | sample AraplaCvi_mMS_r2_2_FD_55040 | JGI IMG/M metagenome (GOLD analysis project Ga0055540, IMG submission 55040) | Arabidopsis root microbial communities from North Carolina, USA - plate scrape MF_Cvi_mMS_r2 | ecosystem: Host-associated > Plants > Roots > Endosphere | place: USA: North Carolina
ACAGCGCCACCAGACCGACGGGGATGCCGAAGGGCAGTCGCACGTCGGTGAAGAACCCGATGAGGATGATCGCCATCACGGGCAGACCGATCCACGCGGCCTCCCACATCTGTGCCGCCGGCCGCATCGAGATGAACGTGATCGAGATGCCCGCCAACGTGCCGAGCATGGCCGCACGCGGGGTCAGCTTGCGAATGTGGGGCCCGACGAACGCACCGATCATCACGATCACGCCGATCATGAACGCCCACGCGAGGCCGGCCTGCCAGGCCTGCATCGCGTCCCTGGTGTTCAGGTACACCGGCAACATCACCACGAAGACCACGATGAACATGTGCGGGACGCTCGGGCCGTAGGGCAAAGCCGTGACGTCCGTGCGGTTCTCGCGCTTGGCCAGGCGTCTGGCGAGGAAGGTGTAGTACAGGTTGCCCAGGATGAGCGCCACTCCGAGCGCGGGCAGGACCGTTCCCAGCACGTCGCCCGCGGGCACGTTGACCACGCCGATCATCAGGCCGGTCAGCGTGAGGACGTTGACGAGGATGTTGAACCCGAGGCCGAAGAAGGCGTTGGTGTCGCCTCGCGTCCACCATGCAACGGCCGGGGGCGACGCGGTCTTGGGGGCTTCCGACGGCGGGTCGGACGGAGTCTCGGTGACGTCGGTCGACATGTCGTGGTCCTCTCAGGACTCGGAAGCTGTTGCGATGGAGAGGGATTGGATGGCCGAGATCACCGCGGAGCTGTCGGCGACCCACCCGAAGATGCCGCCCTGAGCCTTGATCATCTCCAGGCCGACGCGCTGGAACTCCGGGAAGTACGAGCCGACGCAGTCGGAGACGACCAGACACTCGTAGCCGCGGTCGTTGGCTTCCCGGGTCGTGGTGTGAACGCACACCTCGGTGGTCACGCCGGTGACCAGCAACTGGGTGATGCCCGCGTCGGCGAGGATCGTCGACAACTCCGTGGCGTAGAAGGCGCCCTTGCCCGGTTTGTCGATCACCACTTCGCCCTCGACCGGGGCGAGTTCGTCGACGATGTCGTGGCCGTACTCACCGCGAATCAAGATGCGGCCGTACTTGCCCGGATCGCCGATGCGCTTGCTCGGCGCACCGCGGTTGAGCTTGGCGGGCGGGCAATCCGACAGGTCGGGCCGGTGGCCCTCGCGGGTGTGGACGACCATCATGCCGGCCTCGCGAGCCGCCGCGATGAGAGCGGCCAGCGGTGGCACCACGGCGTGCAGTTGGTCGACGTCGTTGCCGAGGCTCTCGCCGAACCCGCCGGGCAGGATGAAGTCACGCTGCATGTCGATGACGATCAACGCGGTACGCCCGGCGACGAGGGGAAACTCGAACGGCTCGGCGGGCACCGCCGCGGTGGCGGTCATGCGGGCTGTTCCTGCGGCGAGGCGGCGGCAGCCGTGGCGCGGGGTTCGTCCAGCAGCCGCGCCGCCACCGACAACACCGTGTCGTCGCTCAGAGCGGGGCCCAGAAGCATTGCGCTGTAGGGACGCCCGTCGGTGGTGGTGCCCAGCGGAGCCGCGACACCCAGCAGATCCAGCAGGTTGCCGAAGTGCGTGTAATGGCCGAGGACGGTGTTGCATTCGACGGGTCGGGCCAGTACCTCGGCGACGGTGAAGGTGGTGCCGATGGTCGGCACGACGAGCACGTCCATCCCCGCCCACAGNCGTCCGACGTCGGCCTTGAGTTCCTGCAGTCGCTGCAGCGCGGCGAACGCGTCGACGGCGGTGTACCGCTCGCCGCTGCGCAGGATGTCGCGCACCACGGGGTGGATGGACTCGGGCCGGGCGGCGAGGAAGTCGCCGAACTCGACGAGCCGTTCGGCCACCCACGGGCCCTGGTAGAGCAGCGCGCCCGCCGCGAGGAACGGCGCCAGGGAGACGTCGACGACCGTCGAGTGGTGCGCGAGGTGGTCGCGGAATCCGAGATGCGCGGTGCGCATGGCGTCGTCGCCGAAGAAGTCCANTTCGTCGACCGGCGGCAGGCCGATGCGGANGTCGTCGCCGGTGAAGCGTGGGCCTCGGTCACGCGACCACGGGTCGGCGTCGTCGCGGCCGGCCATCACCGCCATCACCCGGTCGACGTCGTCGACCGACGTCGCCATCAGACTGATGCAGTCCAGGGACTTGCAGGCAGGCACGAGGCCGACCGTGCTGACGAGCCCACGGGAGGGCTTGTAGCCCAATACCCCGTTGAGCGCGGCCGGCACCCGGCCCGAGCCGGCGGTATCGGTCGCGACGGCGAAGGGCACCTGACCGAGCGCCACCGCCAGTGCCGACCCTGAACTCGAACCGCCCGAGATCATNTCGCCGCCGTACACGCTGCGCGGCACGGTGTACGGCGTCCTCGTTCCGTTCAGTCCGGTGGCGAACTGGTCCAGGTTGGTCTTGCCGACGTAGAGGGCACCGGCGTCGAGCAATCGCTGGACCGCCGGCGCCGTCGCCGTCGCCACGTAGGCGTAGTCCGGACAGGACAGCGTGGTGGGCACCCCCTCGACGTCGATGCTGTCCTTGACTCCGAACGGCACGCCGTAGAGCGGCAGAGTCCGTGCGCCAGGGCGATTCTCGATCTCGGCCGCCGCGGCGAACAACGCGTCGCGAGGAACCGTGGACAGCCAGGTCCCGTCGTCACCGCGGGCGGTGATCGCGTCGGCGACCCGGGCCGCGGTCTTCGTCGGCGATCCCGTTCCTCCGGCGTGGGAGGCNAGGATCTCGGCCACCGACGGGCCGGCCGACGGTCCGCGTGCGTCTTGAGCCATAACCGTCGATTGTCGGCNGATANATTCCGGTCGCGGTACGGCCGTGTGTCGATCGTGTTAGCACTNTGGCGGACGTCAGTCGGCGCCCGGCAGCAGGCANTCCCGCCGCACCAGNTCCTCGAANGTCTCCCGCCGTACCGCGAGGCGGGACTCCCCGTCGCGACAGAACACCACCGGCGGTCGCAGTGCCGCGTTGTAGTTGTTGGACATGGTGTAGCAGTACGCACCGGTCACCGGCACGGTCACGAGGTCGCCCACCCGCGGGGAGACGACCTCGACGCCATGGGCCAGCTCGTCACCGGACTCGCAGTGCCGACCGACGAGGTCGACGATCTCCGCGGGTCCGCTGCGGTCGACGACCGACGGCTGGAAGGCCTGGCCGTACAGCGAGACCTCGAGGTTGTCGCCCATGCCGCCGTCCACCGCGACGTGGGTGCGCACGCCCCGTTTGACGGTCACCACCCGGTAGGCGGTGATTCCGTTGCGTGCCANCATCGACCGGCCCGGCTCCACCATCAGCTCGACGTCCGCGCCGAGGTGTCGNTGGACGGCGGTGACGAGNCGGTCGGCGTAGTCCTCGACCGACGGCGCGGCATCGGCACTGGTGTACCGNACGCCGAGGCCGCCGCCGAGGTCGTACACGCCGAACCGCTCGAACGCCGCNACCGCGCGGACCGCCGCCTCGAACTGGTCGAGGTCGAGGAGCTGAGACCCGACGTGGGCATGCAGGCCGCGCAGGTCGAGCATCGATTCCCGCCGGATGCGTCGGATCACGTCCGCGACCTGATCCGACGGGATGCCGAACTTGGAGGCGTCGTGACCCGTCATCATGGCCGTGTGGGTCTTGGCGTCCAGCGACGGGCTCACCCGCAGCAGCACCGGCACGGGTTCCTGGGCCAGACGGGCGATGCGNTCGACGTCGTCGAGGTTGTCGACCACGACGTAGCGCACTNCGGCGGTCAGGGCGGATAGAANGTCGTCGTCGGTCTTGGCGTTGCCGTGGAACACGATTCGGGCGGGGTCGGCACCGGCTGCGAGTGCCATTGCGAGCTCACCCGCCGCAGCGGCGTCGACGCCGCAGCCTTCCTCGGACACGACCCCGATCACCGATGCCGACGGGAAGCTCTTGGAGGCGAACAGCACCAGGGAGTCGGGATGCCGGCTNGCGAAGGCGTCGGTGTACGAGCGGGCCGTGCGGCGAAGGGCGCCCTCGTCGACGAGATAGGCCGGGGTGCCGTACTTCTCGGCNACGTCGGCGACGGCGCAGCCGCCGACGAGCAGCCGACCTGCGGCGTCGAGCGACGTGCCGTCGGGGTACAGGCTGAGGTCGACGGCCGGGGACGTGGGCGAGTCGGTCATGGTGGCCAGTGTCTCAGGCCTGGCGGGCCCCGCCCTCGACACCGGAGCTAGAACGTGTTCTAGTCAGGCGTGCTTGACTTCCCCGTGGAGAACCTCAGCGCCGAGGACGTCGAACGTCTGCGCGGCATCTTCGAGCCGCTGACCCAGTCCGTCCGCGAGCTGATCGACGCCACCATCCGGACCGAAGCCGACGCCGAGGCCGTCGCCCTGGCCAAGGCCCAGATCGACGCCGCCACCGCCCGGCTGCGCGAGCGNCAGCTGGAGGGTTCGTTCGGNGTGCGCTTCGGCAGCGACGGCGACCAGATGCCGTGGGGCAACGTCGTGATCGGCATGCGCAACCCCGTCGCCCCGCCGCTCGTGTTCGTCCCGTCCGAGACCGGCGGCGTGCGGGCCGACTTCCACCTCGGCGCTGCCTACGAGGGGCCGCCCGGGCACGTCCACGGTGGCGTCGCCGCGCTGATCCTCGACCACGCCCTCGGTGGCGCGGCGAGCGCGTCGGACCGACCGCGGCTGACCGGCACCATCACCATGCGCTACCGACGGCCGACGCCGCTGGGCGATCTCCACGTCGACGCCGCCGTCGTGCGCACCGAGGGCGTCAAGGCCTTCGCCGTCGGCCACCTCTCCGACTCCGAGGGCNTCACGGTCGAGGCCGAGGGCGTGTTCATCCAGCCCCGGTGGGCCAGGGACTGACGTCGGCGGTCAGTCGGTGATGCCGACGAGACTGCGCGTGATGTCGCCGATCTCGGCCACCAGGACTCGGCTCGCCGTGTCGTCGGGGCCCAGGCTGCGGCCCGCCTCGCGAATGCGTTGCTCGGCGGCGGCCAGTCGGTCCCCGTCGAGACGCCACGGGGCGCCGGGTGCGGTCGGCGCGCCGGACAGCGCCTCGGCGTACTCGTCGACCGCGACGACGAAGTCGGTGTGCAGCGTGGCGGGCGGCCGGGCGGGCAGGTTGGACTCCAACGCCGCGCACGACGTGGTGATCGCGTTGAGCGCGGTGCGGTAGGTCTTCAGCCAGCGCCGGAGATCACCGGAGTCCGACGTCGTCGCACCCGCGGCCGCCTCGAACGCCGCCCGCGCGCGAAAGGCCCGCTCCCATGCCGCCGCAAGGGCTTCACCGGGATGGTCCAGACCGTGCACGAACGCCTTGATGACCGTCGCGGCATAGTCGATCTCGGTCTTCAACAGTTCGCCGGCTCGCTGCCGGAGGCGCACCATGGAGTGGTCGGGCAGCACCACGTGCACGAGCACCGCCAGCGCGCCGCCGATCAACGTCGCGATCAACCGGTCGGTCGCGGTGCCCGCGTCCGAGGCGTCACTCACGTCGACGACGAACACCACCACCGCGGCGAGAGCGGCACTCGTCGCGACGTATCCGTATCCGGAGACCACGTAGGCGACCCCCAGTGCGAGGACGGCGAGGACGGCCGCCGCGAACCCGGTGGGATGCCAGATCACGGTCACCACCGACGCCGCCAGGATGCCGACCGCGTTGCCGGCCACCCGGCCCGCACACCGCGTGTAGGTGTGGGCGGTCTCCGGGCGCAGCACCAACAGCACGGTCAGCGGAATCCAGTAGCCGTAGGGCACGTCGGCGAAGCGTTCCACCGCCACGGCGGCGCCGACGCCCGCCGACAGCCGAATCGCGTGCCGCAGAATGGGCGAGCCCCAGGTCAGATGNGCCCTGATCGCCGCGACCGCGATCGGCAACGCGGACAGGGCGCCGCGCCGNCGCAGCCGCGAGACGTGTTCGACGTCGGGCGTCAGCTCGCCGAAGCGCAGCGCGACGGCCTCGCGCAACTGGTGGGAAAGACGGTGTGCGAGCGCCACGTTGGCCACCGCGACGGAGTCGCTGGCCGCTTCGACCTGCAGCACGCCGAGACTGGCGTCGCGTTTCGCGGTATGGCTACGGCTCGCGACCACGTCGAGCACCCCCGCGGCGGCGCGCAGCACGGTCGGCACCGCGGGGTCGTCGGCCGACCGGGCGGCCAAGGCGGTGAGCGTCACCGATATCCGTTGGGGCAGGCCGTACCAGGCGCGGTAAGCCAGCGGCCGCCGCTTGGCCTGGCGGTCGGTCATGGTCACGGTGTCGCGCAGCCACTGCAACGGCGCCTGGTCCACCGCCGCGCCCGGGTCGGCGGCAGGCGCTTGGCATCCTCGCCGAGTGACCGGTACGCCCTCGTCAACGCGTCGCGTTGCGTCCGCCACCGGCGCCGGGGCCACAGGCCGATCAACAGGGCCTGCACCAAGCCGCCACCGAGGGCGAGCAGCGTCGCGGTCAGCACGCTCGTCGGCGTCGGCGCCACGGGCGGGGCGGTGACGAGCAGGGCGCCCGTCGCCGCCGCGATCAACCCTGCGTTGGCGCTGACCGCCCACTGGATGCCGGCGAGGAAGCACCACGCCGTGGCGGCCAGCACGAAGAGCACGCCGTCCGACGAGGTCGACGTGCCGAGCAACACCGCGAGGCTCATCTGGACCGAGATGGCGCCCACCAGGGCCAGCGGCCCGCGTGGACTGTCCTGCAGCGCAGCGGCCCCCGCGATCGCCGCCGCTCCGGCCGCCGCCGTCGCCGCTCCGGCCGTGCCCCACTGCAGGCCGGCCGTCGCGGCGACCAGGACGCCGACGAGACTGCGCCCCACCGCACCGAGATCGGGCACGGCGAGTCGCTCCGGTAGCCCCTTCATCGCCTGCCCGTCACAACGCCTCGAAACTACCGGGCCGATCGGCGATCGTGGGTCAGGGCGACCCCCGTGGCGGTACGTTCGAGCCGTGGAGAAGGTGATCGCCACCCTCAGGGCGGCCCCGGGCGACGACGCGTGGTGCACCCGGTTGCGCACCGACGTCGCCGAGGACCTGCTGGCGCTGGGCGCCCAGGGCCTCACCGTCAACGTCCGCGACGCGGCGGTGACCGATTCGCTGATGACGCTGACGACGCTCGATCCGCCCGTCGTCGCCGTCGTCGGGATCTGGACCCAGCAGTCCTACGGCCCGCACGTCACCGGCGCGCTGAGGCGGCTGGCGCAGGAGTGCGAGCGGGTCGACGCCTACCTCGTGACCGAATCGGTGCCGCTGCCGCCGCCCCCGACCGCACCCGGCGCGCGCACACCCGGCTTCGCCAACGTCGCACTGCTCCGGCGCCCGGCCGATCTCGACGCGGAAACGTGGCTGACCCGTTGGCATCTCGACCACACTCCGGTGGCCATCGCCACCCAGTCGACGTTCGGCTACGTCCAGAACGCCGTCGTGCGCCCGCTGACACCCGGCGCGCCTGCGCTCGACGCGATCGTCGAGGAGCTGTTCCCGTTGGAGGCCACTCGGGACCTACACGCCTTCTTCGGTGCGGCCGACGACGCCGACCTCGGCGATCGGATGAACCGCATGGTGGCCAGTACGTCGGCCTTCGGAGCCAACCGGGACGTCGACACCGTGCCGACGAGCCGCTACGAGTTACGGTCGCCGTTCGCCGCGGAGCTCCGGCGATGACTCTCGACGAGGCGGTGGCGCTGGCGTCGGCCGAGAGTGGCTTGGCGGTGGTCTCCACCGTCCGCGGTGACGGCACCGTCCAGGCGTCGCTGGTCAACGCCGGCGTCGTCCCGCACCCGCAGACCGGTGAGCCGGTGTGTGCGTTCGTCACCTACGGCAAGGTCAAGCTGGCCAACCTGCGGGCGCGGCCTCCGATCGCGGTGACGTTCCGGGACGGCTGGCGGTGGGCGACGGTCGAGGGCAACGCCGAACTCGCAGGCCCCGACGATCCGCAGCCGTGGCTCGCCGGCGACGCCCTGCGGTTGCTGCTGCGCGAGGTGTTCACCGCCGCGGGCGGCACGCACGACGACTGGGCCGCCTACGACCGCGTGATGGCCGAGCAGCGGCGGACGGTGGTGCTGGTCGCACCCAGCCGCGTGTACTCCAACGGCTAACGCATACGCTGCAGCCGTGCTGGTGGAGATCGAGGACGACCACGGTGTTCGAACCCTGACCCTGAATCGCCCGGAGGCACTCAACGCCTTCAACGAGGCGCTCTACGACGCGACGACCGTCGCCCTGCGCGACGCCGACGAGGACCCGTCGGTTGCGGTCGTGCTGCTGACGGGGGCTGGCCGCGCGTTCAGCGCGGGCAACGACCTCGTCGAGATGCAGGCCCGCATCACCGATCCGGACTTCCAGTCCGGCCAGTACGGATTTCCCGGCATGATCGAAACCCTCACCGCGCTGCGGAAACCGTTGATCCTCGCGGTCAACGGACTCGGCGTCGGCATCGGCGCGACGATCCTCGGATACGCCGACCTGGTGTTCATGTCCGCCTCGGCGCGGCTGAAGTGCCCGTTCACCAGTCTCGGTGTCGCGCCGGAGGCGGCGTCGTCCTACCTGCTGCCGCAGCTCGTCGGCCGCCAGAATGCGGCCTGGATGCTGCTGTCCTCGGAATGGGTCGACGCCGCCGAAGCGCAGCGGATGGGGTTCGTGTGGAAGGTGTGCGAGCCCGACGACCTCCTGCCCGACGCGCGCCGACACGCCGAAATCCTTGCGTCGCGGCCGATTCCGAGCCTGATCGCCGTCAAGCAGACGATGGTCGAGCCCACCCGCGGTGAGATCACCGCAGCCGCGGCGCGCGAGTACGCCCAATTCGCCGAACTGCTCGGGGGAGTGGCCAACGCCGATGCGCTGGCGTCATTCGCCAATCGGCAGGAGTCGACGTAGTCAGCTGGCGGCGTGCAGGGGGCAGGCCGTCTTGGCGCTGGCGGCCTCGATGATGGCGCGCACGGTGCGGCGGCAGCGGCCGCAGTCCAGCCCGGCTCCACAGGCGTCGGCGACCTGCTTGGACGTCGACGCGCCAGAGGCGACGAGGTCGGCGACGGCTTGGCTCGTCACGCCGGTGCACAGACACACGAACATCAGTCGATCGCGTCCGTGCTCATCAGCTGCGTGGTCATCGACTCCGCCTCGACGTCGGGTGGGTGCTCGGATGTCCGAGACACCATGTCAGGTTAGCTCAGACTAACCTTAGTAAGGGTAGCCAGTCCATGTAAAGTACGGATTGCGACGGTGTGGCTATCCTCACCTGCGGGTTCGTCGTCACGGCGGGTCGTGACGACACGCCACCACGGCCCGCGATACCTCGCTTCCATCCCCCCGGTCATCTAGATTGTGGGGGCGATCACGCCTCGCTCGAGGCGCCCGACGCAGCCCACGGCCAGGAGCGAGACATGTACGGCGATCCCGAGGTCCTGAAGTTGCTCAACGAGCAGCTAACGAGCGAGTTGACGGCGATCAACCAGTACTTCCTGCATTCGAAGATGCAGGAGAACTGGGGTTTCACCGAACTCGCCGCGCATACGCGCAAGGAAGCCTTCGAGGAGATGAACCACGCGGAGGCGATCACCGACCGCATCCTGCTGCTCGACGGCCTGCCGAACTACCAGCGCCTGTTCTCCCTCAAGGTCGGTCAGACGCTGCGCGAGCAGTTCGAGGCCGACCTCACGATCGAGTACGACGTGATGGCCCGCCTCAAGCCCGGCGTCATCATGTGCCGGCAGAAGGAGGATTCCCACCAGCGCGATCCTCCTCGAGGGCATCCTCGCCGACGAAGAAGGGCACATCGACTACCTCGAGACGCAGCTCGAGTTGATGGACAAGCTCGGCGAGCAGCTGTACGCCGCGCAGTGCGTGGCGCGCCCACCGCAGTAGGCCGCCACGCCGCGGGCGCTAGGTGCTCAGAGACCGCACCATGCTCCGGAGGATGCGCAGCGCAGCGTCGTGGTCGGCGCGCGTCAGCCCCGACGTCATCTTCAGTTCGACGGATCGCACCGCCGCCGAGGCCTCGGCCAGACTGCGGCGGCCGCGCGCGGTGAGCCGCGTGGGAAGTGCCTTTCCGACGGGAGCCTCCTCGGGTCGGCTCACGTAGCCGTCGCGCTCCAGGTTCTGCAGGAGCACGTTCATCGACTGCCGGGTGACGAACGCACCGCGGGCGAGATCGGAGTTCGACGATCCGGGGCGTTGCGCCAGCAGTTCGAGGCACGAGTAGTGCGTGATGGTCATTCCCAAGGGCCGCAACACCTCCTCCATCGCCGTGCGCAACGCACTCGACGCCTCCTTCAGCAGGTAGCCCAGAGACGTCTCGAGTGTCACCGCGTCTTGACCCATGTCAGTATTCTGACATACGCTCCCAGTCGTGTCAGATAACTGACACAGGTCATTCGATCGAGGAGCACCACATGCCCGTCACCGGCCCCGACTTCGTCTCCCTACAGGCCCGAGACCTCGACGCGTCCCGCGCGTTCTACGAGCGCTACCTCGGACTGGTCCGGTCGCCGTCCGGCCCGCCGCACGCCGTCGTCTTCGACACGGCGCCGATCGCCTTCGCGTTACGGGAGGTTGCGCCGGGAACCGACCTGGAGTCGGTGGCCCAACCCGGCGTCGGCGCCGGGATCTGGCTGCACGCCACCGACGTACAGACCATCCACGACGCCATGGCCGCCGACGGACACACCGTCGTCGTGGCGCCGTTCGACGGACCCTTCGGCCGGACGTTCACCTTCGCCGATCCCGACGGCTACCAGGTCACGCTGCACGACCGGGCCTGACCGCGTAAAACTAGAACTCGTTCCAGAAATCGGGCCTTCGGCGTACGATCCGTCCATGAGCAGAATCGGAGACTTCGCCGACGACGACGCCGCGGCCTGGATCACGCGCTCACCCGACATCGGCATGGCCATGGCCGGCTTCACCCATGCGGTCTACCAGAAGAACCGGCTGCCGATGCGCACCCGCGAGCTGGCCCGCATGGTGCTCGCGCTGGACAACGAATGCGTGGTCTGCCAGAACACCCGCGACGCCGAGGGTGCCGCGGCAGGCGTGGACGAAGACCTCTACGACCATGCCGCGCAATGGCAGACCTGGCCCGGGTACTCCCCGCAGGAGCGCATCGCGGCCGAGTTCGCCTCCCGGTTCGCCAACGGCCACACCGACTTACGCGACGACGAGGACTTCTGGGCGCGCTGCAACGAGCACTTCAGCCCCGAACTGCTGACCGACCTCGCCCTGTCGTGCGCCATGTGGTTGGGCATGGGGCGCATGCTGCGGACGCTCGACATCGGCCAGGCCTGCAAGATCACTCTCTAAGCTGCGCCACCGCCGGGCCCGTGCAGAATGGGGCCATGGCAGCCACACCGCTCACCGCCGCGGCCACGTCCACCCTCGAGTCGGCCGGGGTCACCACCCTGGTCGGCACCGTCGTCAACGCCGCCGGTCTCTGTCACGCCAAGACCGTGCCGTTGAGCAGGATGAGCGCGTTCGCCAATCCCGGCCTCGGCGCCAGCCCGGTATGGCACGTGTTCACCGTCGACCAGTCGGGCATCGCCCTTGGCGGCGCCATCGGCGTCGTCGGCGACCAACGCATCCGCGTCGACCTCGACGGGCTGAGGATCCTCGGCGACGGGCTCGCATGGGCGCCGGGATCGTTCTTCGGCCAGGACGGTGCTCCCGACCCGTTCTGCAGCCGAGGTGCCTTGACGCACACCGAGGACCGGCTCGCCGCAGCAGGTCTCACCGCACTCGTCGGCCACGAGATGGAGTTCGTCCTGGTGGGGCCGGACGGCTCGGCGCTGCCTGCGCACCTGTGGGCGCAGTACGGATTGGCGGGCGTCCTGGAGTACGAGGGCTTCGTCCGCGACGTCACCGAGGCGGCGACCGTCGCCGGGGTGTCGATCGAGCAATTCCATCCCGAGTACGGCGCCAACCAGTTCGAGATCTCCCTGGCGCCCAAGACGCCGGTGGCCGCCGCCGATCAGCTGATCGCCGCACGCATCGTGGTCGGCAGGACCGCCCGCAAGCACGGGCTGCGCGTCAGCCTGTCGCCGGTGCCCTTCGCCGGCAGTGTCGGTTCCGGTGCGCATCAACACTTCTCGCTGCGCCACGACGGCGTCCCGCTGTTCTCCGGCGGCCAGGGCGCCCAGGGGATGCGGCCCGCCGGGGAGGCCGCCGTCGCCGGCGTGCTGGCCGGTCTGACCGAGGCGCAGGCCCTTCTGTGCGGATCGATCCTCTCCGGTCTCCGGATGCAGGTGGGCAGCTGGTCGGGTGCCAGCGTCTGCTGGGGCACGGAGAACAGGGAGGCCGCGGTCCGCTTCCTGCGGGGCGGCCCGGGCAATGCGCACGGGGCCAACGTCGAGGTGAAGGTCGTCGACCCCTCGGCCAACCCGTACCTGGCGTCCGCGGCAATCCTCGGTCTCGCGCTGGACGGCATCGAACGCGAATTGCCCCTTGCGGCGGAGGTTCCGGTGGATCCGGGCACTCTGTCGGCCGACGAGCGACGCGAGGCCGGAATCGGACTGCTGTCCGACGACCAGGCTGCCGTCGTGGACGCCCTGGCCACGTCAAGCCTGCTGCGTGGCATTCTCGGCGACGCCGCCGTGGATTCGGTCGTCGCGGTACGCCGGTACGAGCACGACCACTTCGCCGATCTGGCACCCGACGAGCTGGCGGAACGGTTCAGGCTGGCGTGGAGCGTGTAGAGGCCGTGCCGCTGTAGCACGTGGCCGAGACATTTCTGGCGATCCGGGCGGGGTTGTCCACAGTGCGGCATTGATCAACAGAATGCTTGTCACGGAACGGTTTTCGTCAGACC
>Ga0055540_1001686_pt1 | contig 12746 bp, 9 predicted proteins | sample AraplaCvi_mMS_r2_2_FD_55040 | JGI IMG/M metagenome (GOLD analysis project Ga0055540, IMG submission 55040) | Arabidopsis root microbial communities from North Carolina, USA - plate scrape MF_Cvi_mMS_r2 | ecosystem: Host-associated > Plants > Roots > Endosphere | place: USA: North Carolina
CCGATATCCTGCTCGCGGCAGGCGGCGGAGATTTCCGAGACCAGTTCGGCCGTCTTGTGGATGTCCGGCACCAGTTTGTTGAGCATTTCGCCGGCTTCGGTCGCAACCTGCACCGTTTCGCCCGAGAGAGCACTGATTTCCGCAGCGGCCGCCTGGGAGCGTTCGGCGAGCTTGCGGACTTCCGAGGCGACGACCGCAAAACCCTTGCCGTGTTCGCCGGCACGGGCGGCTTCCACCGCGGCGTTCAAGGCGAGAAGGTCGGTCTGGCGGGCGATTTCCTGGACGATCGAGATCTTCTCGGCAATCGTGCGCATCGCGCCGACGGCGCGGCCCACGGCCTGGCCGGATGTTTCGGCGTCGCGGGACGACTGGCGAGCGATCTTTTCGGTCTGGGCGGCGTTGTCGGCGTTCTGCTTGATGTTGGCGGCCATCTGCTCCATCGAAGCGGAGGCTTCTTCGGCCGAGGAAGCCTGTTCGGTGGCACCCTGGGAAAGCTGTTCGGAGCTTGCCGAAAGTTCCTGGCTGCCGGACGAGACGTTGTTCGATGCCGCAAGCGCATCGGCGACGACGCCGCGAAGGCGTTCCACCATGCTCTGCAGCGCAAGCCCGAGAATGTCCTTGTCGGAGAGCGGCTTCGGCGAAATGGTCAGGTCGCCGTTGGCGATCTGGTCGGCGACATGCGCGGTCGTGCGCAGGTTTGTGACCATGCTCTGCATGGCGATGCCCAGCGTATCCTTATCGGAAAGCGGCTTGGCGTCGACTGAAAGGTCGCCTTCGGAGATGCGTTCGGCGATCGCTGCCGTATTGCGCAGGTTGCCGGTCATCACGTTGACGGTATCGATCAGGTCCTTGACTTCGTCATTCGTCCTGACTTCGACCTTCTGGTTGAGATCACCGATGGCCACGGCATTGGCGACGGCCGCAATCTTCTTGAGGCCGTTGTTGATGCCGAGCGTGATCCAGAAAGCCGCGCCGATGGCGAGCAGGACGGCGACAACGGAGGCCACGCTCAATACCATCATCGTCGTAGAGAACAGTTCCTGGTTCGCCTTTTCNGTATTTGCCATGCCNCGGCGCTGGATATCGAGGAGAACCTTGATAGCCTCGCCCATATCGACGGTCATGGTGCGCAGATCGCCCATGGAAAGCGCCATCGCGCCTGCCTGGTCGCCGCGTGCCTGAATAGCCTGCAACTGGTCGGATTTCTGCTGGAACTGCTTGCCGATCGTCAGCAGCTTTTCCCAATAGGGCTTGCCTTCCGCAGAGGCGATCGAAAGCCCTTCCTGAACGGCCTTGAACATCAGTTCGGCGTTGTCGTCCGCTTCCTTGTGGAACTTCGCCGCATCCGCCAGGTTGGCGGAGAGAAGCGCGTTCTTCTGGGCGCGTATCGCATCGACCTCNGCCACATTGGCAGTGAGCGCAAGTTCCAGACGGCGCACGGGTCCATCGACCATCTTCGTGCTNGCCTCGTTGAGGTTGCCGAGGCTCAGGCTGCCATAGACGGCGATGCCGACCAGCAACAGGGTCAGGAGGGCGAAAGCCAATCCCAATTTCAGTTTGATTGTAAACCGCATCTTATATCTCCGAATTCGTTCAAAAAGCCGACAAAGCTGCTTACATTTCTGAGATGCGATCGAAAAAAGCCTGACAGTAAGGCCGATAACCCGGCGGCAGGAGCCTCTTCGTTGTTCGCACCAACGCAATCACGCTGGCTGTCGCGGGGCCGGCCGGCGGCCCCGCGCATTGGTCAGGAAATGCTCAGGCACTTTCCCGGAAATCGTCGTCGTCCTGATCGGGGCCGCCCATCGACAGGTCGAGGGCAAATCCCTTGGCGCGTGCCTGCTGGGATGCGACGGAATGGCCGACCGGACGAGGCGCAGGAGCCTTCTGGGGCTGTCTTGCGCCGAGCTTCGATGTTGCCGGAGCCTTGGCGCCTGGCTGAAGCCGGGCCTTGGCATTGCCGCGGTCGACCTTGAAGAAGGCGATCGANGCCTGCAGTTCTTCGGCCTGGGCGGCGAGNTCTTCGGAGGTGGCCGACATCTGCTCGGAGGCGCCGGCATTCTGCTGGGTCACCTTGTCGAGCTGCTGGATCGCNTCGTTGATCTGAGCCGCACCGATATCCTGCTCGCGGCAGGCGGCGGAGATTTCCGAGACCAGCTCGGCCGTCTTGTGGATGTCCGGCACCAGCTTGTTGAGCATTTCGCCGGCTTCGGTCGCGACCTGTACCGTTTCGCCCGAAAGCGAGCTGATTTCGGCTGCGGCCGCCTGGGAGCGTTCGGCCAGCTTGCGGACTTCCGAGGCGACGACCGCAAAACCCTTGCCGTGTTCGCCGGCGCGGGCGGCTTCCACCGCGGCGTTCAGCGCGAGAAGGTCGGTCTGGCGGGCGATTTCCTGGACGATCGAGATCTTCTCGGCNATCGTGCGCATCGCATGGACCGCGCGGCCGACGGCCTGGCCGGAGTTCTCCGCATCACGGGACGACTGGCGNGCGATCTTTTCGGTCTGGGCGGCGTTGTCGGCGTTCTGCTTGATATTGGCGGCCATCTGCTCCATCGAGGCGGAAGCTTCTTCGGCGGCGGAAGCCTGTTCGGTGGCGCCCTGGGAAAGCTGTTCGGAGCTTGCCGAAAGTTCCTGGCTGCCCGAAGAGACGTTGTCGGAAGCGGCAAGAGCGTCGCCGACCACGCCGCGCAGGCGCTCGATCATGGTGTTGACGTAGCCGAGCAGTTCGCCGATCTCGTCCTTGCTGGTGATCGTGGCAAACCTGGTCAGGTCGCCGTCGGCAACGTTCTGGACCGCCGTCACCGCGTTGCGCAGGCCCCTGTTGATCGAAAGGGCGATCCAGAGGGCGGCCAGCACGGCGATCAGGAAGGCGGCGCCTGCGACCGAGATCATGATCAGACGGGTCTGGGCGTAGTCCAGATCGGATTGCTTGTCGGCATCATTGAGGCGGCCTTCCTCAAGCTTGACCACGTCGCTGAGCAACACGTCGATCTCGTTGGTGACGGTGCGCGCCTCGTTGGTTGAGATACGCAGNGCGGCGGCGGTGTCTCCACCCAGCATCANGCTGCGGATACGGTCATCCTGCTTGCGGAATTCCGCCGTGAAGCCGGCAAGCTTGGCCCACAGGGCCTTACCCTGCTCGGTTGCGAGGGCTTCCACCGATTTGAACGTCTCGTCGAAGGTTCGGCGGGCGTCGTCGCTCTTGGCGATATATCCCTGCATCTCCCCCGGGTTTGCCGCCAAAAGCAGGTTTTTTTGCTGGCGGATCTGCTGGAGCTGCTCATTGTTGAGGTTTTGAGCCAGTTTCAGACGCAGTGCCGGCCCTCGCAACACATTTTCAAGTGTTTCGTTCAGGCTGCCGAGACTGAAAATGCCATAGGTGGCGGTCGCAAGCAGCATGATGATGATGAAACCGAATGCTGAAGCCAGCTTGAGCTTTATTGAAGCGTGCATTTTNTGAGTCCATCAAAAGGGTGATCAACCGTGGGAGGCCCCGGTCGCGGAGTGGTCATGTTGGGCAGAGAAGATCACCTGGAGATTGGGGAGGATGATGAATTCCGCCCCCCGTTTGACGAGGCAATCGATAAAATCCGGTCGCCAGCGCATGCCCACGCTCGGCGGCGGCTCGCCGGCGGCGCGGAGCAGGGTGGTAACTTCATGCACTTTATCTGTACGGATGCCTGCAAGAACCGGTTCGCCATCGATGTTGATCGAGATCACGATGATCCGGCTGTCGATTGTCGGCTTGGTCGCCTCCATGCCGAACGCAAGCCGGATGTCGGCGAGCGGGATGACCTTGCCGCGGAAGTTGATGACGCTGCCGACGAAGGCTTTTGCGCCCGGCACCATGGTCTCCGGCAGGAGATCGAGGATTTCCTGGACGCTGACCGCTTCCAGCGCGAACATCTCGCCGGCGATGTCGAATGTCAGGACTTCCAGCTCCTGGCGGCCGTCCCAGAGGTTTTCGGAGATCTTTCTGACTGCTTCGTTCATCCGGCCGCGCGCAGATGCGCCTCCTGTTGTTGTCCTGCCGCCACGAGATGGCCGACGTCGAGGATCAGCGCCACGTCCCCGTCGCCGAGGATGGTCGCGCCGGAGAAGGTCGCGACGTCATGGTGCAGTTTCGACATGCCCTTGATGACGGTCTGGTGGTCGCCGATGATCTGGTCGACGACCAGGCCCACCCGTTCGGCACCGGTGGAAATGACGACGACCTTCTGGAACGGATCCGGCTTGGTGCCCGTGCGGAACAGGTCGCGAAGCCTGAGGAACGGTACGAGNCTGTCGCGCAGCGAGATNAAGCTGCGGCCGCGCGAGCGCATGTCTTCCTCGATCGAGAGCTCGAGGCATTCCTCGACCGCCGAGAGCGGGATGACGTAGCGACCGGCGCCGACCCTGACGAGCAGTCCGTCGATGATCGCCAGCGTCAGCGGGATCGCCAGCGAAATCTCGGACCCCTTGCCTGGATGGCTGGCGACGTTGATCGTGCCGCGCAGCGCGTCGATCGTCCGCTTGACCACATCCATGCCGACNCCGCGGCCGGAAAGGTTGGTGACCGTCTGGGCCGTCGAGAAGCCCGGCTGGAAGATCAGCTGGTAGAGCTCCTGATCGGTGAGGTTGGCATTCGGCGCAATGAGCCCGGAGGACTCCGCCTTGGCGCGCACCCGCTCCTTGTTGATGCCGCGGCCGTCGTCCTTGATGGTGATGATGACTTCGCCTGCCTGCTGGCGGGCGGACAGGAGGATATGGCCTGCAGCCGATTTGCCGGCAGCGAGCCGTTCCTCGGGCGTCTCCAGGCCGTGGTCGCAGGAATTGCGGACCAGGTGCACCAGCGGATCGGCCAGGCGTTCGATGACGCTCTTGTCGACTTCCGTGCTTTCGCCTTCCGTCACCAGCTCGATCGTCTTGCCGGTTTCGTGAGCCAGATCGTGCACCAGCCTGCGAAAGCGGCCGAAGAGCTGGGTGACCGGCACCATGCGCAGCACCATCATCGTGTCGCGCAGCTCGCCCGACAGGCGTTCCACGTCTTCCGAGACGGCCCTGAGCTGCAGGTCGCCGCTGCCGCCGGCAAGCTGGCTGAGGCGCGACTGGGCGATGACGAGCTCGCCGACCCGGTCCATCAGCTCGTCGAGCCTTTCGGCGGGCACGCGGACGTTTTCGGAGGCCTTGTTCTGTTTTACGTCGATGGGAGCCGGGGCGGCCGGTGCGGATGCCGCCAGATGCGGGGCCGCGGCCTGCGCGGTTGCAGCGGGCTGGGCCGTTGCAGTCTTGGCCGGCGTCTTTGCGGCGGCGACCGGCGCCTCGACGGTGATGACTTCGAGCTGCATCTCGTCCATGACGAAGATGAACACGTCGTCGATCGCCGAACGCGGCTGGGTTGTCAGAAGCTCGACCTCCCAGGTGACGTAAAGATCGGTCGGNGCGAGAAGATCAAGCGACGGGATGGCGGACCGGTCCGCCACGATNGTGCACTCGCCGAGCTCGCGCAGTTCGTCGAGAAGCGGCAGCGGATTGGTGCCGTTCGCCATCGCGTTCTGCGGGAGACTGAAGCGGATCTTGAAATGGTTCTGGCCCGGTGCAGCCTTGGCGGGGTTGCCCGCACCCGGGCTGTTGGCGCCGTCGACCGCGGCGCGCAGGGTGGCGAGAAGCGCTTCGCCGGTTGCCTCGTGATCGCCATTCGGCGTATCGACNAGGGCACGCATGTGATCCTTGGCTTCCAGAACCGCGGTGACCAGTTCCTGGGTNGCCGGAACCTCGCCCTTGCGGACGCGGTCGAAGGCGGTCTCGCAATGGTGGGTGAAGGCGGCAAGGGCGTCGAAACCGAACATGGCGCCGGAGCCCTTCAATGTGTGGAGGCCGCGGAAGACCGCGTCCACCTGATCCTTGTCGCCGAGGTTTACGTTCAGGTCGAGAAGCCCTGCTTCGATCTGTTCCAGAAGCTCGGCCGCTTCTGTCCTGAAAACCGCGATAGGATCGGGAAAGCTCATCTGCCGAGCACCTTTCGGACGATCTTGACCAGGCTTTCCGGGTCGAACGGCTTGGTGAGCCAGCCGGTGGCGCCGGCGGCCTTGGCTTCCTGCTTGATATCGTTNTCGGATTCCGTCGTCAGGAAGATGACCGGAACACCCATATGGGCCGGCATCTTGCGCAGTTCACGGATCATCGTCAGGCCGTCCATGTTCGGCATGTTGAGATCGGTGACGATCAGGTCGAACTGGCTGGCACTGAGCTTGGCGATGCCGTCCATGCCATCGACGGCCTCGGTGATCTGATATCCGGCATTGCTCAGGGCGACGCGAGTGGTCAGCCGTATGCTGGCGGAATCGTCGACTGTAAGGATGCTGGCGCTCATTGAATTCCCCCTTGATGAAGCCAGAATTGCAGGTCCTCGGCGGACATTCCCTCAAGGAAGCCGCTGCGCTTCAGGACATCGAGCGTCGGGCCGCTGGCAGGACGGCTTAACGCGACGTGTTTTCCGGCTGTACCGGCATAGATGCGTGCCGCTTCCATGAGTTGGATGAAGCTGATGTCCACCTGGCAGTCATCGTCGATGTCGATGGTTGCGGACGCGGTATTGGCGAGAAATTGCAGCATTTCCTGCTGGACAACGGTGATTGCGCGAACCGTCAGGTTCTGCGGCAGGCGAAAGTAATCCTCTTTAACATCGGAAGCAGGCATTCTTACCTCAATATATTTCCGAAAACGCTGAAATAGCTGCTCGAATTTGGACTTGCATCGTTAATCGCGAGTTAATCCGCGATGGCGACTTTTAGCGCAGCAATACTGATAGGTTGTATTTTACCACCNTGAACGGCGTAAAAATTAACCACAAGTCGCAAATGGGAACGCCATGTTCTGCGGGAATTAACTCCTGTCCGCTCAGAGTAGCTCTCACGCAGGACGGAACCATGCCACGAACTTGNTGGTGTGGAGCTGTCTCAAAACAATACGGACGAGTTCATCGTCATTATCTTCGGCAGGCGGAGGTCCCGCGGGACCTGAAAGGTGAAGCGAAGTGGCTGTCAGGGCACCCATTTTTGACGTCGCGGACAATTCGACAGGCGTNCTGGTNTTTGTCGACCGGATGGAAACGGCGCGTTCGCGTATCGAGGAGCGCTTTCTGGACGGCGGCGCCGCACTCCTGTCGATCCTCGACGTGCTGAACAAGCTGATTGCCTCGCTCGACCAGCTGACCGGTTCCCTGGATGAAGGAACGGCAAACGCCACGATGGCGGAGCTGAAAAGCACGGTCGAGCGGCTGTCGCAGCTGACCAGGCTCGAATCCGGCCGTCAGGTCGGCTTCCAGGAAATTGCCTGTGCCGAGCGCAAGCTCCGGCCGCAGATCGAGGAGATGCAGGAAACCTTGCGCTATCTGCGCACCTTCGCCGTGACCGCCAAGATCACCGGTGCCGGCATTGCCGATTTCGCCGGCTTCGCGGAGGAAATTCTGGCAAGAATCCAGGAAGGTTCGCGCCAGGTCAACGATTTGGCCGGAAAGCTGAGCACGCTTGGTCACGGCCTCGGGCCGGTGATGAGCAAGGGAAAGGCGATCCTGGCAAGTTACGATCAGACGGTGCCACAGATCGTTACCGGTCTGTCGAACGGTGCGTCGGAAATCGGCAAGCACCGCAAGCTGCTCGTGGAGCGCGCCGGACGGGTTCGCGCCGTTGCGGGCGGCATCCAGTCGAAACTCGCCTCGACNCTGTCGGCCATGCAGGTCGGCGACATCACCCGCCAGCGCATCGAACATTGNCAGTCGAGCCTGCGCATCCTTTCGGAATATCTGGAGTCGCCCGCAGCCGCCGGGCTTACCGGCGAGCAGCGCGAAAGCCTCTCGCTGATCATCCGCAAGCTCGTGTCGTTGCAGCTCAATCAATCCATCGCCGATTTCGATCGNGATACGGCAAAGATCGTCGTCACCGTCGCAAGCTTCCGGTCCGATCTGTCGCAGATCGAGGCCNTGCGCGCGGCGATGACCGATACCGACGGCGGCGACAACGACAATGCGATCCGGCAGCTTGAAAGCGGCGTGGCCGCCGCCCGCGGCGCCGTGCGCGAAATCGAGGATGTCGCCCACCATGCCGGCGAACTGAGCCGGTCGACCAGCGATACCGTCCGGGAACTTCTCGACGGCATCGGCACGGTCAAGGTCGTGCGCACCGACATCCATTACATGGCGCTCAACACCAACCTGCGCTGCAGCAAGATCGGTGAAGAGGGCAAGGCCATCAATGTCGTGACCGCCGAACTGCGCAACTTTGCAGCCGCCCTCGATGAAACGGCCGAGAAAATCCTGGCCGAACTCCAGACGCTCGAAATCGCCGCCAACAAGCTGACCAGCGTGCATGGCGAAGAAGGCGAACAAAGTCTCGATCAGCGCCTTGAGAACGCACTCGAAAACATCCGCTCGGTCGGCGACCGGATGGACGCCCAGATGCTGGCGCTCAACGACCAGAGCAGGACGGCCGTCGGNGAGATGGATATCTCGCTTGCCAGGCTGAACTTCAACGCCGAACTTGGCGAGGTGCTGCGCTCCTGCGCCGACGAGATGGAACTGGACGGGGACGTTTTCGAAGCGCCGGGTTTGGGAGCAGCGCTTGCCGAGGTCGGCGGCCGCATCGCCCGTCTCTATACCATGGTGACCGAACGCGAGCTGCATGCCGCGGTNCTTGGCACCGAACCGCCGGTGGAAGCCGCGGTGGTCGTGGCCGTCATGTCGGATGACGANATCGACGACGCGCTTTTCTGATCGGCNGGCGGCGGCTGGNGCCGGTTGGCTGCTGCATCCGGCAGCTTATCCTGTTAAGATAAAGCGAAGGCGGCGCCTTGACCTTTGGGCGCGCCTGGGTCATGTGACCGCCTTTGCTGACGCAGCGCTTGGATTCCGGGACGAACCCCGCAAGTGCTCTAGAAGAGAAACAAAATGACCAAGGCAACCTCCTCGGCGCCCTCCCAGCGCATGCTTCGCGTTGGCGAGCAGGTCCGCGCCGCCATAACCCAGGTCCTGCAGCGCGGCGAAGTGCGCGACGACCTGATCGAAAAGACCGTGATNTCCGTGTCCGAAGTGCGCATGTCGCCGGACCTGAAGATCGCCACGGCCTATGTGACGCCGCTTGGCCTGCCGGATCACGCGGCGGTCATCGAAGCGCTGAACCGCAACGCCAAATATATCCGCGGCCGGCTCGGCGGCCAGCTCCGGCAGATGAAATACATGCCGGAAGTCCGCTTCCGGGACGATACCAGCTTCGACAACTACAANAAGATCGACCAGCTGCTGCGCTCGCCGGAGGTCCAGCGGGACCTCGACGGCGACAGTGAAGACGAAGAATAGTCAAGAGAACGCATGTCCAAACCCCGCAAACCAAAGGGCCGCCCGGTTTCCGGCTGGCTGATCCTCGACAAGCCGGTCGATTTTGGCTCGACCGAAGCCGTCTCCAAGATCAAGTGGCTGTTCAACGCCCAGAAGGCCGGTCACGCCGGCACGCTCGATCCGCTCGCCTCCGGCATGCTGCCGATCGCGCTCGGCGATGCGACGAAGACCGTGCCTTACGTCATGGANGGCCGCAAGATCTANGAATTCGCCGTCAGCTGGGGCGANGAGCGCTCGACCGACGACCTCGAAGGCGAGGTGACGGCCTCCTCGGACACGCGTCCCGACGAACAGTCGATCCGCGATCTTCTGCCGAAATATACCGGCACGATCAGCCAGATCCCGCCGCAGTTCTCGGCCATCAAGATCGCCGGCGAACGCGCCTATGACCTCGCTCGCGANGGCGAAACGGTCGATATCCCCTCCCGTGAAGTGGAAATCTTCCGCCTGACCCTGCTTGGCGTGACCCCCGACAAGGCGCATTTCGAGGTGGAATGCGGCAAGGGCACCTATGTGCGCGCCCTTGCCCGCGATTTCGGCCGCGATCTCGGCTGCTACGGCCATATTTCCGAACTGCGCCGCACCTTCGTCGCGCCGTTTGCCGAGGAAAAGATGGTGCCGTTGGCCGATCTCGTGGCGCTCGAGGAGATCGAGGACCGCGACGAGAGGCTTGCAGCGCTCGACGAATACCTGATCGACACCGCCGAAGCGCTTTCCAGCCTGCCGCATCTGCCGATCACCGACGACCAGGCGCATCGGCTGAAAATGGGCAATCCCGTGATCCTGCGCGGTCGCGATGCGCCGCTCGCCGAGGCAGAGGCCTATGCGACGGTCCGCGGCAAGCTGATTGCCATCGGCGAGATCGGCCAAGGCGAATTCCGGCCCAAGCGGGTGTTCGGCTGAGCGAAACATCCGCTCTTCCAATCCGGGCATGAATGGTTTATAGGCAGCGCCAGCAAGAAGGCGGCCTCTGGCATTCATTTTGCTTTCACGGCCAATGCTGGACGACATCCCGGCCTTTGGCGTCCCTGTTTCCTCTCAAAAAGAAAGGATCATCCGATGTCGATCACTGCCGAGCGTAAGAGCGCGCTGATCAAGGAATATGCAACCGTCGAAGGCGACACCGGTTCTCCGGAAGTCCAGGTTGCGATCCTGACCGAGCGCATCAACAACCTGACCGAACATTTCAAGGGCCACAAGAAGGACAACCACTCCCGTCGTGGCCTGCTGACGATGGTTTCGAGCCGCCGCTCGCTTCTTGACTATCTCAAGAAGAAGGACGAAGGCCGCTACACCAAGCTGATCAACAGCCTGGGTATTCGCCGCTAACAAATCTTCCGGCGGGACTGGCAACAGTACCCGCCGGACGCCTTTTCGGGCCTGGGGCCCGATGAAACGCTGGAACCGTGCTTCTCAAGACCTGCGCGGTAGAAAATCCCGGCGGACCCGGATGGGCCGGATCTGCCAAACAAACCGTTGACCTGTCATGGGGCAGGATTGCCGGATGCTTTCGGCCGAAGCCCTCGAGGCTTTAGCCACGGCTTCTCGTTCAGGATGCCGACGATACAAAGCCTCCCGTTGTCTTGCCCATGATGTGTCACATTGATTGCGGTCGACTGTGCGCTACGCCCCATATCGGCGATGCGTGTGCTCCCGCATTGAAGGACAAGACATGTTCAATACACATTCCGTCGAAATCGAATGGGCAGGCCGCCCGCTGAAGCTGGAAACGGGCAAGATCGCCCGCCAGGCTGACGGCGCCGTCCTTGCCACCTACGGGGAAACCGTCGTTCTCGCCACCGTCGTCTCGGCCAAGGCGCCGAAGCCGGGCCAGGACTTCTTCCCGCTCACCGTCAACTACCAGGAAAAGACCTATGCCGCCGGCAAGATCCCGGGCGGCTATTTCAAGCGCGAAGGCCGTCCGAGCGAAAACGAAACCCTCGTTTCCCGCCTGATCGACCGCCCGATCCGCCCGCTCTTCCCGGAAGGCTACAAGAACGACACCCAGGTCGTCGTCACCGTCATCCAGCATGACCTCGAGAACAACCCGGACATCCTGTCCATGGTCGCCACCTCGGCAGCCCTGACGCTGTCAGGCGTTCCGTTCATGGGCCCGGTCGGCGGTGCCCGCGTCGGTTACATCAACGGCGAATACGTGCTCAACCCGCATCTCGACGAGATGGACGAGTCGGTTCTCGACCTGGTCGTCGCCGGCACGCACGACGCCGTTCTGATGGTCGAATCCGAAGCCAAGGAACTCAACGAAGAAGTCATGCTCGGCGCCGTGATGTTCGGCCACCGCGGCTTCCAGCCGGTTCTCGACGCGATCATCAAGCTCGCCGAAGTCGCCGCCAAGGAGCCCCGCGAATTCGAACCGGAAGATCATTCCGAACTCGAAGCCGAAATGCTGCAGCATTTCGAAGCCGAGCTTCGCGAAGGCTACAAGATCACCCAGAAGGCTGACCGTTACGCCGCCGTCGACGCCGTCAAGGCGAAGGTCAAGGCTCACTTCTTCCCGGAAGGCGTCGAGCCGAAATACAATGCCGAAGTCATCGGCGCCGTCTTCAAGCACCTGCAGGCGAAGATCGTTCGCTGGAACATCCTCGACACCAAGAGCCGCATCGACGGCCGCGATCTGGAAACCGTCCGTCCGATCGTTTCGGAAGTCGGCATCCTGCCGCGCACCCACGGTTCGGCCCTCTTCACCCGCGGCGAGACCCAGGCGATCGTCGTCGCCACGCTCGGCACCGGTGAAGACGAGCAGTACGTGGACAGCCTGACCGGCATGTACAAGGAACGTTTCCTGCTGCACTACAACTTCCCGCCCTACTCGGTCGGTGAAACCGGTCGCATGGGTTCCCCGGGCCGCCGCGAAATCGGCCACGGCAAGCTCGCATGGCGCGCTATCCGCCCGATGCTGCCGACCGCCGAGCAGTTCCCCTACACGCTGCGCGTCGTCTCCGAAATCACCGAGTCCAACGGCTCGTCTTCGATGGCGACCGTCTGCGGCACCTCGCTCGCTCTGATGGACGCGGGCGTTCCGCTCGCCAAGCCGGTTGCCGGCATCGCCATGGGCCTCATCCTCGAAGGTGAGCGTTTCGCGGTTCTCTCCGACATCCTCGGCGACGAAGACCACCTCGGCGACATGGACTTCAAGGTTGCGGGCACTGCAGACGGCATCACCTCGCTGCAGATGGACATCAAGATCGCCGGCATCACCGAAGAGATCATGAAGGTCGCGCTGAGCCAGGCTCAGGGCGGTCGCAAGCACATCCTCGGCGAAATGGCGAACGCCATCACCGAGAGCCGCGGCCAGCTCGGCGAATTCGCACCGCGCATCGAAGTGATGAACATCCCGGTCGACAAGATCCGCGAA
>Ga0055540_1001689_pt1 | contig 12732 bp, 9 predicted proteins | sample AraplaCvi_mMS_r2_2_FD_55040 | JGI IMG/M metagenome (GOLD analysis project Ga0055540, IMG submission 55040) | Arabidopsis root microbial communities from North Carolina, USA - plate scrape MF_Cvi_mMS_r2 | ecosystem: Host-associated > Plants > Roots > Endosphere | place: USA: North Carolina
GAGGTCGACGGGTTGCCCGCCTCGCCGCCACGGCCACCCGTGCCGGTTTCGGCGGTCTCCTTGCCCTGGTAGCCGGACAGCAGCTGGATGACCTGCTGGCGCACGCGCGTCAGCTCGGCGCCCAGCTTGACCAGCACCTGAGCGGCGACGCCCTCACCCTCGCGAATCAGGCCGAGCAGAATGTGCTCGGTGCCGATGTAGTTGTGGCCGAGTTGCAGCGCCTCGCGCAGACTCAGCTCCAGCACCTTCTTGGCGCGCGGGGTGAAGGGGATGTGGCCGGACGGGGCCTGCTGCCCCTGTCCGATGATCTCCTCGACCTGGCTGCGAACACCCTCGAGCGAAATTCCCAGCGACTCGAGCGACTTCGCCGCCACACCCTCGCCTTCGTGAATGAGGCCAAGGAGGATGTGCTCGGTGCCGATGTAGTTGTGGTTCAGCATCCGGGCCTCTTCTTGAGCCAGGACGACGACGCGCCGTGCGCGGTCAGTGAAGCGTTCGAACATCGGTGGTTACCTGCCCTCCGTAGATAGTGCAGTCCTCAACACGGCTAACCGTGCTCTGCACTTGACGTCCACTGTAGTGGGCGGCGGCTCGGGGTGCCCCGCTTGTCCTCTCCCAGAGAAAGACGAACCGGTGACCGTTTCCCAGCCGCACGCCTTCCAACGCCCGGCAGGTGTGAATCGGTTCCTCGGCGAACCCGCCGACGCTTCGCCCCTAGCGAACGCTCAGCGGGCAGCCGGTGTCACCGTTCCGCCGATTAGGTGGCCGCGTGGAATGCGTCGATGACGTCGGCCGGAATGCGACCGCGGGTGGAAACGCTGTGGCCGTTACGGCGCGCCCAATCCCTGATGGCGGCGCTTTGTTCACGGTCGATGGTCGCGCGACCACGACCCGACCCTGCCGAACGGCCGCGGCGTCGGCCGCCGACTCGACGGCCTGCCTCCACCCATTGTTTGAGATCGTTACGCAGTTTGGTGGCATTCTTCGACGAAAGATCGATCTCATAGCTGACGCCGTCGAGGGAGAATTCGACGGTCTCGTCGGCAGAACCCTCACCGTCGAAATCATCGACTAACGTGACGGTCACCTTTTTTGCCATTGGCTCACACTGCCCCTTCTGCACGGGCGCGTAGTCATACTTCGCTCGAAACCCTGAACAATGTTGGCATATGTTTCCAGGCAATTCAACACAAAAGTATGAAACGCCTTCGGCTAGCCCTGCCTGCGCACCAGCGGGAACAAAACCGTCTCGCGAATCGACAAGCCCGTCAGCGCCATCAGCAGGCGGTCGACGCCCATTCCCGTACCAGCGGTCGGCGGCATGCCGTACTCCAACGCCGCGAGGAAGTCCTCGTCGAGGACCATTGCCTCGTCGTCACCGGCGGCGGCGGCCCTGGCTTGGGCCTCGAACCTCTCCCGCTGTACCACCGGATCGATCAATTCGGTGTAGCCCGTGGCCAATTCGAATTTCCGGACGTACAGATCCCATTTCTCCGTCACACCGGGGATGCTGCGGTGCTCCCTGGTCAGCGGCGAGGTCTCCACGGGGAAGTTGCGCACGAACGTGGGCGCCCACAGATCGACTCCGACCGCGTCCTCCCACAACTCCTCGACCAATTTGCCGTGTCCGAATCCGCGGTCGCGCGGGATTTCGACTCCGCGCGCCTCGGCAATCGACCATAGGTAATCGGCTGGGGTATCCGGGGTGATTTCCTCGCCGAGTGCCTGCGACAGGGAGGGGTACATTTCGACGGTTGCCCATTCTCCGTCGAGGTCGTAGGTACTGCCGTCGGGTAGTGGAACGTTTCGGGTGCCAATCGCCTCGTCGGCCACCTCTTGAATAACCTCACGCGTCACGACCGCGCAGTCGTCATAGGTTCCGAAGGCTTGATAAGTCTCGAGCATGGCGAATTCCGGCGAATGCGTGGAATCGGCACCTTCGTTTCGAAAGTTTCGATTCATCTCGAAGACCTTCTCGAAACCGCCGACCAGACAGCGCTTCAAGAACAATTCCGGCGCAATCCTCAGGAAGAGGTCGGCATCCAGCGCGTTGGAGTGCGTCACGAACGGCCGCGCCGCAGCGCCCCCCGCGAGGGTCTGCAACATCGGCGTCTCCACCTCGAGGAAGCCGCGCCGCTCGTAGGCCGACCGGATCGCACGGACCACCGCGATGCGCTGACGGGCGATGGTGCGAGCCTCCGGACGCACGATCAAGTCGACGTAGCGCTGCCGGACCCGGGTCTCCTCGCTGAGTTCCTTGTGCGCGACGGGCAGGGGACGCAGCGCCTTGGAGATGATTTGCCAGGAATCGCCGAGAACGGACAATTCGCCGCGTCGAGAGCTGATCACCTCACCGTGGACGAAGACGATGTCGCCGAGGTCGACGTCGGCCTTCCACGCGTCAAGCGACTCCTTGCCGACACCGTCGAGGCTGATCATCGCCTGGAACTGGGTGCCGTCGCCCTCCTGCAGCGTGGCGAAGCACAGCTTGCCGGAGTTGCGCGCGAAGACCACGCGCCCGGCCACCCCGACGACGTGACCGCTGGCGGCGTCGACGTCCAGCTCGGCGTGCTCGAGCCGGAGTTCGGCAAGGGTGTGGGTGCGAGCCACCTCCACCGGATACGGATCGCGGCCGTCGGCGAGCAACCTCTCCCGCTTGGCCTGCCGGATGCGGAACTGTTCGGGAAGATCGGAGTCGTCGTTCTTCTGGCCGGCGTCGGGGACATCTGCGGAGCTCACGACGTGCCAGCTTAAATGAGGCTTCAATGGTCCGATGCCCGCGACCGTCGACCCGACCGTGCTCGCCGCCCTGTCCGACGAACCGCTGGACTGGCGCTACAAGGGACTGCCGGCGTGCTGGTGGGGTCGCACGCCCGCCGAGGTGGTCGCCGACGGCGTCGACCCGTTCGACGACGGCGCCGTCGGACCGCTGTGCGTCCTGGACGAATCCGCTCTCGCCCACAATCTCGCGACGATGGCGGCCTGGTGCCGCGAGCGCGGCGTCGAGTTGGCACCCCACGGCAAGACCCACATGTCCCCGCAGCTGCTGGCCCGACAGTTCGCCGCGGGCGCCACTGCCGTCACGCTGGCCACGATCAGCCAGGTGCGGGCGTTCCGGGCGTGTGGCGTCGACCGCATCGTGCTGGCCAACGAACTGGTCGACGAGGCCGGATTGCGTTGGCTGGCAACCGAACTGGACGCGAACCCGGAGTTCCACCTGGTGTGCTGGGTGGACTCGGTTCGCGGGGTCGAGTTAGCGACGGCCGCCCTGGCCGCCGCCGGGGCCCGTCGCCGGATGGACGTCTGCGTCGAGGTGGGCGTGCCTGGCGGGCGCACGGGATGCCGGGATGCGGCCGAGGTCGACGCCGTCGCGCGCGCGGCCGCCGCGTCGCGTCGTCTGCGATTGATCGGGGTGGCGGGGTACGAGGCCGCCACCGGGCACGACGTCACCGCGGAGGCGCGGGGACTGGTTCGTGGCTACCTCGCCGAGGTGCGGTCGGCGGTCGAGCGCCTCGAGCCACTATTCGAGACCGACGAGGTGCTGGTCACCGCGGGCGGNAGCACCTACTTCGACCTGGTNGCCGACGAGCTGACCGGCTGGTCGGGTGCCGTTCCCGTCCGGACGGTCCTGCGCAGCGGGTGCTACCTCACCCACGACGACGGCCTGTATGCCCGCACCTCGCCGCTGGCGGCGCTGCGCCCAGCACTGACGGTGTGGGCTCAGGTGGTCTCGCGGCCCACCGCCGATCTAGCGCTGGTGACGATGGGCCGTCGCGACGTGTCCTTCGACCAGGGCCTCCCGGTGCCGTACGGGGTGACCGGGCGGGTCACCGCACTGCACGACCAGCATGCCTACCTGCGGGTCGAGCCCGACGACCGCGACCGCGTCGAGGTGGGCAGCTGGCTTCGGTTCGGGGTGTCACATCCCTGCACCGTGTTCGACAAGTGGCAGATGATCCCGGTGCTCGACGACCGGCGACGCGTCGTCGACCTGGTCCGCACGTTCTTCTAGGGCCGGGTGGAGAGGTCGATCCAGCCGAGGCGACGGCTGATCGTCTCGGCCGCCGCGACCGTGCGCTTGGCGGTCTGGACGAAGTCGTCCTCGGAGAGCCGATAGGACGGGCCCGACACGCTCAGGGCCGCGACCACCCGTTCGTCGGCGTCGTAGACGGGCGCGGCGACGGCGTTGAGCCCGACCTCGAGTTCCTCGCGCACGCACGCCCAGCCGCGGTCGCGTACGACGGTCAACTCGGCCAGCAGGGCACTGCGCGTGGTCACGGTGCCGTCGGTGAAGGACTCGAGCCGAGCCCCGAGGACGTCGCGCAACGCGGTGTCGTCGAGGGCCGCCAGGAGCACCTTGCCGCTCGAGGTGGCGTGCGCGGGGCAACTCTGGCCCACCCAGGTGCGCAGCGCGATGCCTGCGGGACCGATCGCCTCGGCGACGTTGACGATTCGGTCCCCGTCGAGGACGGCGAGGTTGGTGGTCTCCCCGGACTCCAGCGCCAGCGCGTCGCAGGCCGCCTGGCTTTGCTTCACCAGGTCCAGTTGGGCGCTGGTGGCCCGCGCCAGCCTGGCGATGGCGAATCCGAGCCGGTACTTGCCTCGGTCGGCGAGCTGCTCGACGTACCCGCGCGCCTCCAACACCGAGATGATCCGGGACACAGTCGATTTGTGCACACCGAGCTCGACCGCGATCTCGGTGACACCGGCCTGCCCGAGGGTNGCCAGGATCTCCATCACCAGGAGGGCACGGTCGACGGATTGGACGGACGCGGACCGTCCGCCGTCGTCACGGGTCTTGCGGTTCTCCGGTGCCGGCATTGGATCCGACCCTATACGGCGGGGATTCCGAAGTTGCCGACACGTCTCTGCACTGCCCCGATCTCGCGCAGTCCGTCGTTGAGCAGGCTGCGGTTCAGCGGCGACAGTTCCGACATCGTGACGACGTCACCGGGACTGTGCCCGGCGCAGAGTTGCTCGACCTGGTGGGTCATCCGCAGCCGCTGCACCATCACGAAGACCTCCCCGAGGGTCGAGGCGTCCTTCTCGCTCAGCGCGCCGCAGGAGGCGGCCGCCGTCAGCCGGGCCGGCGTCGACGCCGATGCGACGTCGCCGACGAGGCCGCCCCACCGCGCGAGGTTCACGATCGGCGTCACGGCGTGGCTCTTGAGGTCGAAGGTGCCACCCCGGCGCGACAGGACGTCGCGCAGCGAGCGGGCCCGCACGCGCCCGGACAGCGCGTCGAGTAGCTGCAGCCGCAACGCATTTGGATGTTCGGCGCGCATCTTGCGATAGGCGGCGGGCACGGCGTGCAGCTCGTCGCGCCCCCACACCACCCGGCCGTCGAGCAGCAGCGAGGACAGGATGAGGCCCTTCCCGGCCAGCGGATCCTCCAGCCACCGGCGCGCCGCCCGTGCCCAATCACCCCGTGAGCGGGCGAAGTTGGGGCTGGAGGCGACGGCGCCGTTGCTGTCGGCAGGCAACCCGCAGCCGTCGAGGATCGCGTGGGTCCGGCGGGCGACGGCCCGCAGCCGATCGGCCGAGTCGGACAGGTCGTCACGCCAGGACAGCGCGCTGTCGACGTCGGAGGACGGCATGGCCTCGCGCCGGGCGATGCTGCCGAGGGTGAGCCAGGCGAAGCCCGACGTGGGGACGGGCGCGTCGTCGGCGGCCTCGGCCAGTGCGAGCTCCAGTGCCCGCCGCACCACGCTGTCGACCACGATGGACAAGATGCCGCTGGTCGCGGCAGCCTTGGTGCCGCTGCGGAACAGCGCACTGGCGGTGTGGGTGACGCGCTGGGCGGCGGCCTGCAGTTCCTCGACGGTCGCGGCCAATCCGATGGAACGGCGCAGCGTGAAGCTCTGGCTCGCCGAGGCGGCCAGCAGATCGGCGTCCTCGAGGACGCCGATCACCACACCGCGCGCCGAGGTGACCGGCATGTGGCGAAGGCCGCTCTCCAGCATCGTCATCAGCACGGTCTCCGCGGTCAGATCGGCGGTGACGCGGCGGGCGGGTGCGCTCATCACCCGGGTGATCGGCACCTCTACCGACAGCCCCGCGGCGACCACGCGGGTGCGCAGGTCTCGGTCGGTGAAGATGCCGAATTCACCGTCGGGCAACGAGATCAGCGCATAGGACACGTGGTGTTCGGTCATGCGCACCACGGCGTCGCGCACCGAGACGTCCGGCGGGACGAGCAGGACCTCGCCGTGCACCAGCTCTCCGACCGGCCTGCTGTCGGCGACGGGTACCAGGGCGGGACGGCCCCCGGTGTCGGTGCTCCACGCCGAGGACGCCAAGAACGCCAGCCCCGCCGGGGTGGCGAACTGGGTGCGCACCAGCTCACCGGGCAAGCGGATGAGCGTGCTGGGGTCCGAGGCCCGTGCCACGAATTCCATGCCGCCGCCGGTGAGCAGCGGCGTGTAGCCGAAGATGCCGCCGGGCTCGACGACGTCGACCGCCGAGCCGTCGGCGGCCTGGAGGGTCACCCGACCAACGCGGACCATCCACACGTCGCCGGGCACCCGGGCGGAGTAGTCGGCGACCACCGCGCCTGCGGCGAAGTCGACCGTGGTGGACCCCGCCGCCAGCTCGGCCAGCTCGTCGGCGGTGGCCGACTGAAACGGCGTGTGTTCGCCGAGGAACTGGGTCAGGTCCCCCGGATCAGGTCCGCGCATTTCTCGGCCATGGTCATCACGGTGATGTTGGGGTTCACCGCAGGCAGTTTCGGCATCGCCGACGCGTCGACGACGCGCAGTCGGGACACACCCTTGACGCGCAGCTGCGGATCGAGCACGGCCATGGGGTCGTCCACCGCACCCATCCGGGCGGTGGCCGCCGGGTGGTAGACGGTGTTGTGCGTCTGGTGCACGTAGTCCAGCAGCTCGTCGTCGGTGGTCGCCTCGGGCCCAGGGGCCAGCTCCCTGGCGATCCATTCCCGCAGCGGCGCCTGCTCGGCGATGGTGCGGGCCAGGCGCAGACCGGTCAGCATGATGCGCTCGTCGTAACCCTCGGGGTCGGTGAAGTAGCACGGGTCGACCCGTGGCCGGTCGCGGTAGTCCAGGCTGCGCAGCCGCACCGTGCCCCGCGAGCGACCCTGAGTCACGTTGGGCGTCAAGCAGAATCCGTTGTCGGTCGTCGGATAACCCCGTCGCAACGTGTTCATGTCGAAGGGCACGCTGCCGTAGTGCATCATCAGGTCGGGCTGGGTCACCCCCTCGTCGACGCTGGTGAACAGTCCGATCTCCCACCACTGCGTCGAGGTGGTCACCATCGGCTTGGCGGCCTCCCAGAACACCAGGCCCTCGACGTGGTCGTCGAGGTTGGACCCGACACCCGGGGAGTCCACGCGCACCGGCACGCCGATCTCGCGGAGATGCTCGGCGGGGCCGATTCCGGAGAGCATCAACAACTTCGGCGTGTCGATCGAGCCGGCGGTGACGATGACCTCTCGGCGGGCGGTGACGGTGTCGTAGCCGGTGAGGTCGGGCCGCTGATAGCGCACGCCGGTGGCTACCGGTCGAGCGGAGCGAGGGGATGAGGACTCCGTGCCGTCGTCGAACAGGATCTCGGCGACCCAGCTGTCGGTGCGGACCTCGAGGTTCTTGCGGGAGTTCAGGATTGGGTGCAGGTAGGCGTGCGAGGTCGACATCCGAGTGCCGTCTTCGCCGACGTTGATCTGAAACCAGCCCGCGCCGTTGCGAACCGTCTCGCCGCGGTTGAAAGCCACCGTCGGCAATCCGGCCAGCGCCGCGGCCTCCAGCACGGCGACGCCGCAGGGATCGTCGGGCGGGACGTCGGCGAGACGGACCGGCCCGTCGTGGCCGTGGTCACCGGGCGCGTCGTTGGTCTCCAGCCGCTTCACCAACGGCAGGACGTCCTGCGATCCCCAACCGGTGCAACCCATCTCGACCCATTCGTCGAGGCATTCCGCGGGCGGGTGGAACGCGATGCAGGAGTTGTGCGACGAGCAACCGCCGAGCACCTTCGCCCGGGCGTGCCGCATGAAGCTGTTGCCCTTGGCCTGCGGTTCGACCGGGTAGTCCCAGTCGTAGCCCGAGTCGAGCAGGTGCATCCACTTCGACAGCGGCAGGATGTCGTCGTTGCCGACGTCGGTCGGCCCGGCTTCGATCAGACACACCGTCACGTTCGGATCCTCCGACAGCCGGGCGGCCAGCACGCAGCCGGCCGTTCCCCCGCCGGCGATCACGTAGTCGAAGGTGCCCGCGTCGGCCATCAGGCCTGCCCGGAGACGAGGTCGTCGGGATCGGCGTCGGACCGCGCGGCGACGGCGTGCGACTCGAGTGTGCCGATGTGATGGCGGCCCTTGACCGCGTACCAGAGCAGGCCCGCACCGAGGATGACACCGATGTAGACGAACGCACCCCAGGTGTTGTACCAGGGGTCGCCGTACACGGCGACGCGCGGCCAGGCGAGGTTGAGCGCCATGCCGATGCCCCACACCACCGCGAGGATGTTGACCGGCATGCCCCACTTGCCCATCGTGAAGTAGCCACCCGCCTTGAGATCCGGTGGCGGCCACTGCCCTTGGAACCGCTTCTTGAGCATCGGACCGGTCACCATCAGGTACGCCAGATAGATCATGATGATCGCGATCGAGGTCAGCACCGTGAAGATCTTTGGCTGACCGATGTTGATCACCAGGATGATCGCGGCGATCACGCCGATCATGACGGCCGGGATGATGGGCGTCTGGGTCTTGGGGTTGACGCGAGCGAGCTTCTCCCCGAACGGAAGTGCGTTGTCCCGAGCCATGGCGAAGGTGAGCCGGATGGCCGCGGTGTGGACGGCCAGCGTGCACACCGTGACGGCGACGACGATGCAGACCAGGAACACCTTGCCCAGGGGTCCCCACATGACCTGCTCGACGATGTATTGCAGGCCACCGCTGCTCTCACCGATCTTCGGATCGTTGAGATCCGGTGCCGACATCACTGCGAAGACGAGGATCGCACCGCCGATGACGAACGAGGCGAGGATGGCGCGCAGGATGGCCTTGGGCGCGGTGCGCCGCGGTTCGACGGTCTCCTCGCCCAAGGAGCTGGCGGTGTCGAAGCCGTACATCACGTAACCAGAGGCGAGGGAGGCGATCAGGAAGGCCCCGAGGTATCCGCCCGGCAGTCCGGCGCCGTACCCGCCGGTCTCGAAGAACACCGACGGACCGCGAGTGGTGCTGCAGGCCAGGATGATCGCGATCAGCACGGCCGCGATCAGCTCGATGAACACACCGGCACTGTTGATCATCGCCATGAGCTTGACGCCGAGAGCGTTGACGATCGTGGTGAACACGATGAGGATGGTGCCGAGGACGACGGCGTTGGCCGCGAAGTCGTATTCGCCGGTGCCGTCGCCGACGATCTGGAATCCGCTCCAGAGTCGGGGCAGGTTGAGCTGGTAGGCCAGCACCACCGCGGAGATGGTCACGATGGACGCGGTCAGCATCAGCCAGCCCGAGGACCACCCGACGATCTTGCTGCCCAGCTTCTTCGACCAGTTGTAGACCGATCCGGCGACCGGGTACTTCGCGGCGAGCTCCATGAAGCACAACGCGACGGCCATCTGGCCCACGAACACGATCGGCCACGACCACAGGTAGGCCGGACCGGCGCTGCTGAAGCCGAAGTAGAACAGCTGGAAGGTGCCGGTGAGGATCGAGATGTAGCTGACCCCGGCGGCGAAGCTGGCGAACTTGCCGATGCTTCGGTCCAGGGATTCCTTGTAACCGAAGTCGTCCAAGCCGCCGCTGTCGGTGCTTGGAGCCTGCGGGTCAACTGCCATTGGAGAGCCCTTCCTCGCGAACGTGCCGCCTAGACCCGGTCATTCACCCTTGAACCAACCTGCGGGCTTTGGTGCGGTGTTGTGCCAAATATGCTTTATCTCTTGGTATTCCGAGAGCCCAGTGGGTCCGAGCTCGCGACCGTTGCCCGACTTGCCGAAGCCGCCCCACTCCGCTGCCGCGGTGTAGTACCCGAAGTCGTTCAACCACACCGTGCCGTGCCTCAACGCGCGCACCACACGTTCGCCTCGCGCCGGGTCGGACGTGCGAACGCCCGCCGCGAGACCGTATTCCGTGTCGTTGCCCAGGCTGATCGCCTCGGCCTCGGTGGTGAACCGTTCCACGGTCAGGATCGGTCCGAAGGTCTCCTCCTGAACGATGGCCATCGACCGGTCGCACTGGTCGAAGATCGTGGGCAGGTAGAAGCTGCCTGCCGCCAGCGCCGGATCCGACGGTCGGGCGCCGCCGGTGACGAGTGTGGCCCCCTCGGCGATCGCGGCGGCCACGTGACCCTCGACCTTGGCGCGGTGCTGTTCGGACACCAACGGGCCGGTCTCGCTGGCGGGGTCCATGCCGTCGCCCATCCGGATCTTCTCGGCCCTGGCGACCAGGTCGGCCACGAAGTCGTCGGCGATCGACTCCTCGACGATCAAACGGGTGCCCGCGGAACAGACCTGCCCGGAGTGCAGGAAGACCCCGGTCAGCACCTGGTCGACCGCCGCCTCCCAGCCGTCCCCGGTTCCGATGTCGGCGAACACCAGGTGCGGGTTCTTGCCACCGAGTTCGACGGCCACCTTGGTGACGTGCTCGGCGGCGACCTTGGAGATGGTGCGGCCCGTGGCGAGCCCACCTGTGAAGGAGATGAAGTCGACGTCGGCGTTGTCGGTCAGCGCGGCGCCGAGTGCCGCACCGCTGCCCTGGACGAGGTTGACCACGCCGCCCGGTACGCCCGCCTCCTCCAGCAGGTGCACGAAGGCGATGGTGGTCAGCGGGGTGACCTCACTGGGCTTGGCCACCATGGTGCAGCCCGCACCGAGCGCCGGGGCGATCTTCCAGGACATCTGCAGCAGCGGGTAGTTCCACGGCGCGATGAGCACGCACACCCCGATGGGTTCGCGGACGACGCGGCTGATGACGGTCGGGTCGCCGACGTCGACGACGCGGTCGGCCTCGACGCCGACGAGCTTGGCGTAGTACCGGAACACCGACGTGACGTCGTCGATGTCGATCTTGCTCTCCGCCAGCGTCTTTCCGGTGTCTCGGGTCTCCAGCAGCGCCAGATCCTCCCGGTCGCGCTGCAGCAGGTCGGCGATCCGGTCCAGGAGCGCGGCCCGCTCGGCGACGGGGGTGGCGGGCCAGGCGCCGTCGTCGAAGGCCGCCCGGGCCGCGGCGACGGCGTCCCTGGCGTCGGCGTCGGTGGCCTCGTCGACGACCGCGGCGATGCTGCCGTCGGCCGGGTTGACGATCTCACGGGTGCCGCCGTCGGAGGCGTGCCGCCACTGCCCACCGACGTAGAGGTCGGGCTCACCGTTCACATGTCACCTCGGGTCGTCGGTGTGGGGGTGCTCGCCGATTCGGGACACTACCCACTCGTGGAACTCCGCGATGTGATGTTCGGAAGGAACGAGCACGCCGCCGTTGCGGTACGCCCGCGAGGACATCGCCGGCTGAGTGCGTTCGCACGCCGCGAAGTCCTGCTCGTTGACCCGGTGGAACAGTTCGACCGAGCGGGACACGTCACGCCCCTGGGCCACCACGTCGGCGGTGTAGAGCCAGTCGCACTCGACGATCGTGCGGTCGGGGGCCAGCGGGTACATCCGGTGGAAGATGATGTGGTCGGGCACCAGGTTCACGAACACCGTCGGCTTGATGGTGATGGCGTAGTAGCGCCGGTCCTGATCCTCGGTGACACCGGGCAGGTTCTCGAAGCCGGGGCTGCCGTCGATCGTGAAACCCGAGATGTCCGAGCCGAACTCGGCACCGTGACCCACGTAGTACTGCGCCGCCAGGCCCTGGGCGAACTCCGGAAGGACCTCGGTGAGCTCGGGGTGGATCGTCGCGCAGTGGTAGCACTCCATGAAGTTCTCGACGATCAGCTTCCAGTTGGCCGCCACGTCGTAGACCACCCGGCGACCGACGCTCAAACTCGCGACGTCGTAGTGGTCGACGGCGGCCGGGTCACCCAGACGGCGGGTCACCTCGCCGATCACGTCGTCGTCGAACGACGGCGGTTCGTCGGCCAGGCACACCCACGCGTAGCCCAGCCACTCCCGCAACGCGACCGGCACCAGGCCGTACCGGTAGCGGTCGATGCCCTCGCCGGAGGGCTCCTTGAGCGACGCGAGATTGGGTGCGGCGATCAACTTGCCGTCCAGCGCGTAGGTCCAGGCGTGGTACGGGCACTGCAGGCTGCGCTTGACCTGTCCTTCGGGTTCGGTGCACAGCGCCGCCCCGCGGTGACGGCAGACGTTCAGGAAGGCGCGGAGAACGCCGTCCTTGCCGCGGACCACCAGCACGCTCTCGCGGCCGACCTGAACCTTCTTGAATTGCCCGGGGCTGGCCAGCTCGCCGGAGCGGGCGGCGCAGAACCAGAGCTTCTCGAAGATCTCGTCCTGCTCGGCCGCGAAGATCGTTGGGCTGGTGTAGAACTCACCGCCCAGGGTGGCCAGCAGCGCCGGCGAACCTTCGGTCGTGGTCATCGCTTTCCTCTGCTCATCGCGTCTGTCTGCTCTTCGCGCAAGCTCTCATCGCCTAATCCGGGCCATCTCCGGGTCCACCACCGGTTCGGCATGCACCGTCGCGCCGTACCTGCTGCCGCGATAGTCGACGGCCACGACGTCACCCGGTGCGGTCGTCGCGGGCAGCCAGGCGTAGGCGATGCAGCGTCCCACCGTCACCGAGTAGGCGGCACTGGTGACGTAGCCGACGCACTCCGG
>Ga0055540_1001691_pt1 | contig 12722 bp, 9 predicted proteins | sample AraplaCvi_mMS_r2_2_FD_55040 | JGI IMG/M metagenome (GOLD analysis project Ga0055540, IMG submission 55040) | Arabidopsis root microbial communities from North Carolina, USA - plate scrape MF_Cvi_mMS_r2 | ecosystem: Host-associated > Plants > Roots > Endosphere | place: USA: North Carolina
ACCGCCGCCCGCCAGTTGCGCACCAGCCACGCGACCGTCTCCCGGCGCATCGACCGGCTGGAATTCGCGCTCAAGGTCAAGCTCTTCGAGCGCAATCCGCGTGGGTATGTCCTCACCGGCATGGGCCAGCGCTTCATCGAGACGGCGGAGCGGATCGAGGTCGAGGCGGACCGGCTGCAGGCGGATGTCGCCTCGGGCACCACCGCGCAGCGCGGCGTGGTGCGGCTGAGCACCCCGGAAGGGTTCGCGAACTTCTTCTTCGCCGACAAGATCCGCAGCTTCTGCGACAGCCATCCCAACATCTCGCTGGAGCTGGTGACGATCCAGCAGATCATGTCGCTGTCGCGCAAGGAGGCGGATATCGCCGTGTCGCTCGATCCGCCCAAGGACGGGCCCTATCTCACGGAAAAACTGACCGACTACAGTCTTAACGTCTACGGCACGAAGTCATACCTGGCGAAGGCAGGCCCGATCCGCAATCGGCAGGATCTGCTGTCGCACCCGTTCATCGGTTATATCGAGGACATGATTTTCGCGCCCGGGCTCGATTATCTCGGCGACGTTCATCCGGGCATCCGCGCGCGCTTCCAGAGCTCCAGCATCTTCGCGCAATTGACCGCGACGCTGGATGGACTCGGCCTCTGCGTGCTGCCGCATTTCATCACCCGCAAGCAGCCCGATCTCGAAATCGTGCTGCCCGACGAGGTGGAACTCAGACGCAGCTACTGGCTGGTTTGCCATAGGGACCTGAGCCAGATCCCCCGTGTCAGAATGGTGAGGGACTACATCTTCCAGTCCGTCGGGGCCAATCAGGACGCCTTCCTCAAGAGTTACCAGGCTCCCGAGGAAGGCGCTCGCCGTCACTCCGCCGCCATCGGCAGGTCGTCACGGCTGTCGAAAAGGTCGCCCTGATTGGCGGGCGTCCGGTCGTCCTTGTCGTTCTTCTTCTTGGGCTCGCGGCCGAAGAACAGGGCATAGGCAGCCGGCAGGACGAGAACGGTCAGTACCGTCGCGACCAGGATGCCGCCCATCATCGCATAGGCCATCGGACCCCAGAACACGCCGCGCGAGATCGGGATCAGCGCCAGCACGGCGGTCAGCGCCGTCAGCATGATCGGCCGGAAACGACGCACGGCAGCACCGACGATCGCCTCCATCCGTTCCATGCCCGCCGCGATATCCTGGTCGATCTGGTCGACAAGGATGATCGAGTTGCGCATGATGATGCCGAGCAGCGCGATGACGCCGAGGATCGCCACGAAGCCGAACGGCGCGCCGGTCAGAAGCAGCGCCATGGCGGCGCCGATGATGCCGAGTGGACCGGTGGCCAGCACCAGCATCGCCTTGCCGAAATGCTGCAGCTGAACCATCAGCAGCACGAGGATGACCAGGAGCATGATCGGTGCCTTGGCGGCGATCGAGTTCTGGCTTTCCGCCGCGTCCTCCGCACCGCCCTGGATCTCGACCTTGTAGCCGGCCGGCAGGTTTGCGCGCAGGTCCGCCATGCTGTTGTAGAGGTTGAGCGACACCTGGGTCGGTTCGACGCCATCCGGCAGCGTTGCCTTGACGGTGATCGTCGGCAGGCGGTCGCGGCGCCATTCGATGCCCTGTTCGAGAACCGGCACGACCTTGGCAACCTGCGAGACCGGCACGAAGCCGCCGAAATCCGTCGGCACATAGACCGACTGGACCGCCGAAAGCAGGGTGCGGGTGGCATCCGGTTCGCGGACGACGATCGAGACGGTTTCTTCGCCGTCGCGGAAGTCGCTGATCGGAGCACCGGCGGTCGCGGCCTGCAGCATCTGGCGGATACGCTGCGAGGTGACGCCCAGCGCCCGGGCGCGGTCCTGGTCGATGACCAGCTTCATGCCGGTAACCGGTTCCATCCAGTCGTCATGGATCGCGCCGAACAGCGGCTGCTGCTGGTAACGTTCCTTGACCTGGTCGGCGATGCGGCGCACTTCCGAAGCGTCCGGGCCGGTAACGCGGATCTGGACCGGCCAACCGACCGGCGGACCGAGGAACAGGCGATCGACCTTGCCGCGCACGGTCGGGAAATCCTTGGCCAGGATATCCCTGAGCTTGATGATCAGCCGTTCGCGGGCCTCGACATTCTTGGACATGATCAGGAGCTGCGCATAGTTCGGGTTGCGGAGCTGCTGGTCGAGCGGCAGGAAGAAGCGCGGCGCGCCCTCGCCGATATAGGTGGCCACGAAGGTCTTGTCCTGATCGGGCAGGATCTTTTCCTCGAGAGCCTTCGCCTGGCGTTCGACTTCCTCGATCGCCGTGCCTTCCGGCAGCCACAGGTCGACCAGGATTTCCGGCCGCGACGACTGCGGGAAGAAGCTCTGCGGGATGAACTGGAACGACCAGAGGCTGCCGAAGAAGGCACCGAAGGTCAGGACGAGCACGATCGCCTTGTGCCGCACCGACCAGGCGACGGCATGCCTGACGCCCCGGTACATGCGCGTGTCATAGGCATCGTGATGGGTGCCTGCGTGCGCCCGCTGCTTGAGGATCATGTGGCCGAGCCAGGGGGTGAAATAGACGGCCACGAACCAGGACGTGACGAGCGCGATGCCCACCACGTAGAACAGCGAGCGCACGTATTCGCCGGCGGTGGAATCGGCGAACCCGACCGGAATGAAGCCGGCGGTGGTGATCAGCGTGCCGGTCAGCATCGGGAAGGCGGTGGACGAATAGGCGAAGCTCGCGGCATCGAGGCGCGCGAGCCCCTCCTCCAGCTTNCGTTCCATCATCTCGACGACGATCATCGCGTCGTCGACGAGCAGGCCGAGCGCAATGATCAGCGCGCCGAGCGAGATGCGCTGCAGCTCGATGCCCATGTAGAACATGATCGCNAACGTCGCAGCCAGCACCAGCGGGATGGTGATGGCGATGACGATGCCCGAACGCCAGCCGATCGAGATCAGCGAGACGATGAGGACGATGACCAGCGCTTCCAAAAGTGCCTGGGTGAACTCGCCGACCGCTTCGGTGACGACTTCCGGCTGGTTGGAGACCTGCTCGACGGACACGCCGACCGGCAGCGTCTCTTCGAACCGCTTGTAGGTGGCTTCGACCTCATGGCCGACATCGGTGACCTTGAAACCTGGCGCCATGACGACGCCGACCTGGACGCTGTCGTGGCCGTTGAAGCGGAACTTCCGCTGATAGGGATTTTCGAGGCCGGCGGTGACGGTGGCGATATCGCCGAGCCGGATCACCTGGTTGCCGGCNTTGAGGCGGAGTTCGCGGATGTCTTCGGGGGTCGTGACGCCGCCTTCGACCGAGATGCGCACCGAGCGATCGGCGGTCTGGACGCTGCCGGCGGGATCGATATTGTTCTGGCCGGACAAGGCATCGCGGATGCTGAGGGCGGTGAGGCCCCGTTCTGCGAGCGCCTTCGACGAGACGTCGATGAAGATCTTCTGCGGCTGGTCGCCGAGGATGACGGCCTTTTCGACGCCGGGCGTGGCGAGCAGCATGTCGCGGGCCTGGATCGCGAACTGCTTGAGCTCCGGATAGCTGTAGCCCTCGCCGCTGATCGAGTTGAGGGTGATGTAGGTGTCACCGAACTCGTCGTTGAAATAGGGACCGAGCAGGCCGGCCGGCAGATCCTGATTGATATCGCCGATCTTCTTGCGCACCTGATAGAAGGCGTCCTTGACCTGGGCGGTATTGGTGTCGCCCTTGATCTGCACCGTGGTGATCGCCACACCGGCGCGGGTATAGGACTTGACCCAGTCGAGATGCGGGGTTTCCTGCAGCTTGCGCTCGATCTTGTTGACCACCTGGTCCTGCATCTCCTGNATGGAGGCGCCGGGCCAGACGGTCTGCACGACCATGACGCGGAAGGTGAAGTCGGGGTCTTCCTTCTGGCCCATNTTCATGACGCCGAGCGCGCCCATGACGATGATGAGGCCGAACAGGAAGCGGGCGATGCTCGGATGGGCGATCGCCCAGCGGGACAGGTTGAACCGGGCCTTTTCCGGGGGATTGGCCTGATGAGAGGAGCTCATGGTCTTGGGTCCTTTGAAGCCGGCGATCAGGGCGCGAGCGATGCGGTGGTAAGGCCGCTGACGCTGCCGAAGCGCGAGGCGACGGTTTCCGGCAGCTTGACCTTCATATCTTCCTTCATGAACTGCGTGCCGGCCGAGACGACGAGATCGCCCTTGGCAAGCCCTTCGGCGACGCGAACGCCGTCATCAGAGAAATCGGCGACCTTGACGGCGCGCGAATTGACGGTGCCCTTGCTGCGGTCGACGATCCAGACGACCGACTGGCCGTCCTTCTTGGAAAGTGCCGCAAGCGGAATGGCGTAAGTGGCGACGGAATTGCTTTCGGCCGCCTCGATCGTCGCGGTCATGCCGAGCAGGACACGGCCGTCCTCGGGCAGGCTGACGCGGACCGCAAAGGTGCGCGACTGCGCATCGGCGCTGCCGGCAACTTCGCGAACCTTGCCNTCGAGCGCCAGACCGGTAGCGGACCAGAAGCTGGCCTTCACCGTCTTGCCCGGTGCGAACTGGGCGACATCCATTTCGGGAACGGCGATCTGCACTTCCTTGCTGCCCTCGACGGCAACCGAGAGAACCGGCGTGCCGGACGCGACCACCTGGCCGATGTCGGCGCTGACGGCGGTGACGATGCCGTTCTGGTCGGACTTCAGTTCGGTATAGGCGACCTGGTTGCGGGCCTGATCGAGCGCCGACTGGGCCGATTCCTTCTGCGAAACGGCCTGGTCATTGGCGAGTTGCGCCTGTTCGAGCTGCGATTGGGAGGAGATGCTCTTCTCGACAAGCGTCTCGGCGCGGCGGCGGGCAAGCCCTGAGATTTCCACCTGCTTCTGGGCGGATGCGAGATCGGCCTCGGCGCGGCGCACGGCGAGCTGGTAATCGACGGAGTCGAGCCTTGCCAGCACGTCGCCGGGGCGGACCCGCTGGCCGACATCGACGAGCCGTTCGGTGATCTTGCCGGCGACGCGGAAGCCGAGGTTCATCTCGGTGCGCGCCTTGACGGAACCGGAATAGTCCATCTTGCGGCCGTGATCGGCGGCAGCGACCTCGGTCACCTTGACCGGGCGGACGATTTCCGGGGCTTCGGCTTTCTTCTCCTGGGAGCAGGCCGTCAGCGCACCGAGGGCGGTCGCGACCAAAAGGCCCTTGAAGAGAAACGAGACATCACGTCTGGTGTTTACGAAAAACATGGATCCGCACTCCTGATGGCGGGTTTTCGATCGAGACGCCCCCATAAACGGTGGGAGTGGGCGCCGGTGTTTACTTGAGAGCCCTGAGGGCGAATTCGACGAGATCGGCCGGCGTCATGCGCCGGTCCTCGATCAGGCATTCCGCGACGATCTGCGGATGGCAGAGCGTGACGGCGGTGGCACACATGCACTCCGATGCCAGAACGGCATCCTGCTCACGAAACTCGCCGGCAACGATACCCTCGCGGATGACGTCGGCGACGATCGCCTGCAACTGCTTGATGTGATCCTCGACAACGGACCACTGCTCTTCAATGGCAATGACCACCATCTCGTGGACCTTGTTTTCGTGCAGAAAGGTTTCCACGGTGATCCGATGCTGCTGCAGGAAATGGTCGCGCAGCCGCTCCGTCGCACTCACCGGACGGGCTGCATTGGCACGCGCTACGGCACGGCCNGCTTCCATCATCCGATGCGCGAGCGCCTTGTGGATGTCCGCCTTCGACGAGAAAAAGCGGTAGATATTGGCAGGCGACATGCCGAGATCACGAGCGATGTCGGCGACGTTGGTCTTGGTATAGCCGTAGTGCTTGAACAGCCGCTCAGCCGCATCGAGGATGCGGGTGACGTTGTCCTGTCGCGACGTTTCCAGGGTATTTTCGTTGGTATCCATACCGCTGCTGGCTTCCATTTTACGTGTGACGATTTTCATCTTTCGTCAGTCGTAAACTGAAAATCGTCATTAGTCAACCGGCACCCGGGNGTAGCCGTCGCCGCAAGATAAAAATTTTCCGGATGGGAACCAAAATGGGACTCAGACATTAANTCGCGTTAGACCGATGGACTTATTATGGCTGGGAACGAGTAATGAGCCTGATGCAGGGCCGCAGCTTTCCGTCGTTGCGTCGCGTTAGGCTACGAACGTCGCGGGTTGGGGATAGTTGATGAGCGTNCCGCAAAGTTACGAAGTTTCGTTGCTTGATGAGGAACGTTATCGCCTGCTCGTCGATTCCATTACCGACTACGCGATCTACATGATCGACCCGAACGGCAAGATCGTCAGCTGGAACCCCGGCGCGCAGCGCTTCAAGGGGTACGAGGCCTGGGAAATCCTCGGCGAACACTTTTCCCGCTTCTATACGCCCGAAGACAGGTTGGCGCGTGCACCCGAACATGCGCTGCGCACCGCCGCAGCCGAAGGCCGCTTCGAAAAAGAGGGCTGGCGGGTCCGCAAGGACGGCACCCGCTTCTGGGCCNATGTCGTCATCGATCCGATCCGGAGCCGTTCCGGCGAACTTCTCGGCTTCGCCAAGGTGACCCGCGATCTGACCGAACGGAAGAAGGCCGAGACGGAACTGAGGGCAAGCGAGGAGAAGTTCCAGCTCCTCGTCCAGGGCGTCACCGACTACGCCCTCTACATGCTCGATCCGGATGGTTACGTGAGCAACTGGAACTCCGGCGCGATGCGCATCAAGGGCTATACGGCGGAGGAAATCGTCGGCAAGCATTTTTCGCAGTTCTATACGCCCGAAGACCGCGAACGCGGCGAACCNAAGCGCAGCCTGGAGACCGCGCTCCGGGAGGGCCGTTTCGAGAGGGAAGGCTGGCGGCAACGCAAGGATGGCACACGTTTCTGGGCACATGTGGTCGTCGACGCGATCCGCAACGAGGAAGGCGAACTTCTCGGCTTCGCCAAGATCACCCGCGATATCACCGAAAAGGTCGAGGCGCAGAAGGCCCTCACCCAGGCGCGCGAGGANCTTTTCCANTCCCAGAAGATGGAGGCGATCGGCCAGCTGACCGGCGGTGTCGCCCATGATTTCAACAATCTGCTGATGGCCGTGCTGGGGAGCCTGGAAATTCTCAAGAAACGGCTGCCCGACGATCCGGCGCTGATGCCGTTGCTGGACAATGCCATCCAGGGCGCCGAACGGGGTGCTGCCCTGACCCAGCGCATGCTCGCCTTCTCGCGCCGCCAGGAACTGAACATGCAGGCGATCGACGTGCCGCTGCTGGTCGGCGGCATGATGGATTTCCTGCAGCGCTCGCTCAGCGCCGCCGCCTCCGTCGAGACCCGTTTTGCCGAAAACCTGCCGCCTGTCACCAGCGACCCGGTTCAGCTCGAAACCGCCATTCTCAACCTGGTGGTCAACGCCCGGGATGCCATGGCGGGGGGCGGCGCGATCGTCATCACCGCCGAGGAATATCTCGCCGACGAGAAAACGGAGCGGCTGAAGCCCGGCCTTTACGTGCGGCTGGCCGTCACCGACAGCGGCGAAGGCATGGACGAGGAAACGCTTATCCGCGCCACGACGCCCTTCTTCACCACCAAGGGCGTCGGCAAGGGAACCGGGCTCGGACTGTCCATGGTACAGGGCCTGACCGAACAGTCGGGCGGAAAACTCGAGATCGAAAGCCGCAAGGGCAAGGGCACGACGGTTTCGCTCTATCTGCCCGCGGCAGATGTAAACGACTGTCCGCAGTCTTCGGAGAAAACCATGCCTTCGCCCGCCGCCACTCCCAGAGGACGTCTCACCATTCTCGCCGTCGATGACGACGCACTGGTCCTGATGAATACGACGCTGATGCTTGAGGATCTCGGTCACACGGTGATCGAAGCCTATAGCGGCGCCGATGCCCTGAAGGAGCTGAGAAGCGGCGCACATGACATCGACATTGTCATCACCGACCATTCCATGCCGCGCATGACCGGTTCGGAACTGGCGGCCGTCATCCGCGAGGAAAGGCCGGGCCTGCCGGTGGTGCTGGCGACCGGTTATGCGGAATTGCCGACCGGCGGCGACAACCGGCTGCCGCGATTGCCCAAGCCTTTCTCGCAGAACCAGCTTGAGGAGACCATCGCCACGGTTCTTGCCGGCGGGCGCTGAACCAATCGGCCTCGCCGCGCGTTGTCGTGCCGTGTCAGAACGGAGAACGGCAATGGTCTTCAAGCATCAGCATTTTCACGAGACGCCCCCTGAGGTCGAGGCGGAGTTCCCCCCGAGCGCCACGCTTGAAGGAGCGGTCTCCGATGCACTGGCTTCGGCCGGCGGTGTCGATGCAAGCGACGTCACCGTCACCGCCAGCGGATCGGANATCACTCTGAGCGGNACCGTCCAATTGGAGACCGAAGTAGCGCGGGCCGAGGAAGTGGCGCGGAGCGTCGCAGGCGTCACCNACGTTCGCAACGAAATCAGCTTCAACGGCATCGCCTGACCCAGCCGAAGCCCGATGCAAGAAGGTCCGGNNGCACAACGCCCGGACCTTTTCCGTTGAGCNANGCCTATCGCGGCAGCGCATAGGCGATCACGTAATCGCCGGGCTTGGTGCCGACCGAGCCGTGGCCGCCGGCCACCATCACNACGAACTGGCGGCCGTCATCGACCGCGTAGGTCATCGGCGTCGCCTGGCCGCCGGCCGGCAGCCGNGCCTTCCACANCTCCTTGCCATTGGTAAGGTCGTACGCACGAAGATAGTTGTCGACCGCGNCACCGAGGAACGCGAGACCGCCCTTGGTGATCATCGGTCCGCCGATGCCNGGCACCCCGACCTTGAAGGGCAGCGGCAGCGGCGTCATGTCGTAGACGGTNCCGTTGCGGTGCTTGTAGGCGGTCTGGCCTGTCCTCAGGTCGACGCCCGAGACATAACCCCATGGCGGTGCCTGGCACGGGATCTGCAGCGGCCCGAGGAATGGCCCCATATAGACGCCNTAGGGCGCGCCNTCATTGCGGTTGAGGCCCTGTTCGCTGCCCTTCTGGTCCTGGCTCTTCGGCGGAATGTCCGCGCGCGGCACCAGCCTGGAGGTGAAAGCGAGATAGGTCGGCATGCCGAACATCACCTGCCGTTCCGGATCCACCGCGACGCTGCCCCAGTTGAACGTGCCGAAATTGCCCGGATAGACGATCGTGCCCTTGAGCGACGGCGGCGTGTAGCGGCCGAGATAATTGTATTCNTGATACCGGATGCGGCAGACCATCTGGTCGAACATGGTAATGCCCCACATGTCCCGTTCTTCGAGCGGCCTCGGCTTGAATGTCAGAGCCGAGGTGGGCTGCGTCGGCGCCGTGCGGTCTTCCGGGATCGCTCCCGCCGGTGCGGGCTCCTCGGTCACNGGAATGATCGGCTCGCCGGTGCGCCGGTCGAGCACGTAGATATCGCCCTGCTTGGTCGGGCCGACCAGCGCCGGCACGACGGAATTGTCCGGTCTGGTGATGTTGAGGAGGACCGGCTGGGCGGGNACGTCCATNTCCCAGAGATCGTGATGCACCGTCTGGCGNACCCANCGGTCGGCGCCGGTATTGAGGTCGAGCGCGACGATCGACGAGGAATATTTCTCGACATTGTCGCTGCGGCCCATGCCGAGCTGGTCGGGCACCTGGTTGCCGAGCGGGATATAGACAAGCCCGAGTTCCTCGTCGACGCTGAATACCGACCAGCTGTTCGGCGAATTGGTCGTGTAGGTCTGGCCCGGCGGCAGCGGCTGGGTCTGGCNCGGATTGCCGGAATCCCAGTTCCAGATCAGTTTTCCCGTGTTGACGTCAAAGGCGCGGATGACGCCGGATTGCGACTGGGTGGAATAGTTGTCGTTGACCGCCCCGCCGATGATGATCTTGTTGCCGGCGATCGCCGGCGGCGAGGTCGAATAGTAGTAACCGGCCGGATTGTACTGCATGCCGCTGGTGAGCTGCAGGGTTCCGTTGTCGGCGAAGGAGGTGCAGACCTGTCCGTTCGCGGCATCGAGCGCGATCAGCCGCGCATCCGAGGTCGGAAGGTAAACGCGTTCCGCGCAAGGGCTGCCGGNGGCGGCCGCTTGATCCNTATAGTAACTGACGCCGCGGCAGGTCTGNTGCTGGCGGTCCGGGTTCATGCCGGAATGCGGGTCGTATTTCCACTTCTCCTTGCCGGTCGTCGCATCGAGCGCGATGGCGAGATTGTGCGGCGTGCAGAGATAGAGCGAATTGCCGACCTTCAGCGGCGTCACCTGATAGGTNGTCTCNCCGACATCGTCCGGCCGCTTCACGTCGCCGGTCTGGTAACGCCAGACTTCGGTGAGCCTGGCGACGTTATCGACCTTGATCTGGTCGAGCGGCGAATAACGCTGACCGTAGGGCGTGCGGCCGTACTGGTGCCATTCGCCCGGCGGCACGTTGCCGCCCATCGGCGGAGCGGCGGCGACGGACTGTGTCGGAAGTTCGCCGCTCCGGTCGAGCGGATCGAGGAACATCGACACGATGGCAACGACGATCGCGATCATCAGCGAAATGCCGAGCGGCAGGGCACTGGCTCCGTAGCGCATGCCGGTCGGGCTCGCGAAACCGAGGGGGGTGCGGATCCGGGGCGTCAGGAGCCAGAGGCCGAGGAGGATGATCAGTCCGCCGCGCGGGCCGAGCTGCCACCAGTCGAGCCCCACTTCCCAGATCGCCCAGGCGAGCGACGCCAATACGATCACCGCATACACCCTGAGCGCCATCGCATTCCTGAGGAAAAGCAGGATGGCGGTCAGCACGAAGCCGAGACCGCAGATGATGTAATAGGCGCTGCCTCCGAGCAGCAGCAGCTGCCCGCCGCCGATGGCCAGCGCCACCCCGATCAACGTGAAAAGGATCGCGGTAATCCTGATAGCCATGTTCAAAATCCTGTCAGACCTGAAAATCCCGTACGCGAAACCTCCCGGCACCCCNAGCCTTCAACACACCCTCGATGCAAAAGTTCCGGCTTGTGTTCCCGCGATGCAGATTTAACGGAACCGTCACACGACCACGCTGGTTCTGGACTTTCCACGAGGAGTCGCAAGAATGCTGACATCGCGCAAAGGCCCAGCCTTCGAAATACCCGGCGCGGAAGGCGACAGACTGCCGGATGTGATGCGGGACGCGGAAAGCTGCACGCGCTGCGACCTCTATAGGAACGCAACGCATCTCGTGTTCGGCGAAGGCCCTGCGAGGGTGAAAGTGCTGTTCGTGGGCGAGCAGCCGGGCGACAAGGAGGATCTGGCCGGCAGACCTTTCGTCGGTCCGGCGGGAAAGCTTCTCGACCGCTGCCTGGAAGAAGCAGGCGTCGAGCGGGACATCTGCTACGTCACCAATGCGGTGAAGCATTTCAAGTTCACGCCACGCGGCAAGCGGCGCATCCATGCCAAACCCAATGCCGGCGAGGTCCAGGCCTGCGCCTGGTGGCTGGTGGCGGAGCTGCGTCTCGTCAAACCGAAACTCGCGATGGCGCTCGGCGCAACCGCGCTTTATGCATTGCTTGGCCGGCAGGCAAAGGTGACCCGCGACCGCGGCACCGTGATGCCTTCGCCCGACGGCCTGCCGGTGCTGGTGACCATCCACCCTTCGGCGTTGCTGAGGACGCTGGATCGGCCGGACGCGGAGCGCAACCGGGCCCGCTTCGTCGATGACCTGAGAAAGATCGCAGAATTTCTGGAGTGAAGATGACCTACGAGCTTTATTATTGGGACGGCCTCCAGGGCCGCGGAGAATTCGTGCGGCTGGCGCTGGAAGAAGCGGGAGCCGATTACGTGGATGTTGCCCGCGGCGAGCGCGGTACGCCCAGGATGATGGACTATATTCACGGCAAGCACGGCTACGAGATGCCGTTTGCACCGCCCTTTCTCAAGGATGGTGAGCTGATCGTCTCGCATGTCGCCAATATCCTCAACTATCTCGGGCCGAAGCTGGGCCTGGTGCCGAAGGACGAAAAATCCCGCATCTTCGCCCATGGACTGCAATTGACGATCACCGATTTCATCACCGAAGTGCACGACACGCATCACCCGATCAGTACCGGAGACTATTACGAAGATCAGAAGCAGGAAGCCAAGGCCCGCTCGAAAGCCTTCCTGAAACATCGGGTGCCGAAGTTCATCGGTTATTTCGAACGCATCATCGCGGCCAATCCGCGAAAAGCGGCCACGCGGTCGGCGACGGCCTGACCTATGTCGACCTGTCGCTCTTCCAGCTCGCCGAGGGCCTCGCCTATGCCTTCCCACGCGCGATGAAAAATTTCGACAAGGATTACCCGGGCGTCGCCAGGCTCCGCGACGCGGTCGCCAAACGCAAGAATATCGAAGCCTATCTCAAGTCGAAGCGCCGGCTCGCCTTCAACGAGTCGGGCATATTCCGGCATTACCCGGATCTGGACCAGGAGCCGGCCTGAGCGGCTAGATGAACGCGAAAACCGGGGCGATCGTCACCAGGACGATCACCGCCGCGACCAAAGTGAATTTCATGACGACCTCCAATGGAACGAGAGCTGTCGTGGTTATTACGGCAGCTCAGTTCGTTTCTTCTCCCAATTCCTGCAGAATTTGATGCCGCGCTCGGTTGAGGCGGCTTTTCACCGTGCCGACCGCGCAATCGCAGATCTCCGCCGTCGCCTCGTAACTTTCCCCGAGAATGGCGACCAGCGTCAGCACTTCACGGTAGTGCGGGGGGAGTTTTTCGAGCGCCCGCTGGACCTCGCGGGCTCTCGCCGCCATCTCCTGGCTGGCTGCAACCGGCGTATCGCCGGAAAC
>Ga0055540_1001692_pt1 | contig 12720 bp, 10 predicted proteins | sample AraplaCvi_mMS_r2_2_FD_55040 | JGI IMG/M metagenome (GOLD analysis project Ga0055540, IMG submission 55040) | Arabidopsis root microbial communities from North Carolina, USA - plate scrape MF_Cvi_mMS_r2 | ecosystem: Host-associated > Plants > Roots > Endosphere | place: USA: North Carolina
TCGGAGGCCACGATGGTCATCGGGGTGATCTGCGCCTGCGCCGACCAGGAGTGGAAGACGTGCTTGCGGTCGAGCTCGTAGGCGTGGGCGGCCTCGGCCTTCGCGGTAGCCAGGTCCTGCCCGCTGGGCAGCAATGTGCTGTCGAAAGTCGTCATGTCGTCAGTCTCCCTCGTGTGCCTGTCAGTCGTTCTGCGGGAAGCCGAGGTTGATTCCACCATGGCTGGGGTCGAGCCAACGCGTGGTGACGACCTTGCCGCGGGTGAAGAAGTGCACGCCCTCGGTCCCGTGGGCGTGGGTGTCGCCGAAGAGCGAGCTCTTCCAGCCGCCGAAGCTGTAGTAGGCGGTGGGGACGGGGATGGGCACGTTGATGCCGACCATGCCGACCTCGACCTCGTTCTGGAACCGCCGGGCCGCGCCGCCGTCGTTGGTGAAGATGGCTGTGCCGTTGCCGTAGGGGTTGGCGTTGACGAGGTTCAGCGCCTCGTCGTAGGAGTTCACGCGGACCACCGACAGGACCGGGCCGAAGATCTCGTCGGTGTAGACGCTCATCTCGGGGGTGACGTTGTCGATCAGCGTCGGGCCGAGCCAGAAACCGTCATCCTCTCCGTCTACCGTGACGCCGCGGCCGTCGACGACGATCGTGGCGCCGTCGGCCTCGCCGGCGTCGACGTAGGAGGCGACCTTGTCGCGGTGGGCCTTGGTGACCAGCGGACCCATGTCGGAGTCACGCGTTCCGTCACCGGTCTTGAGGCCCTTGGCGCGGTCGGCGATCTTGGCGACCAGCTCGTCGGCGATGGGGCCGACGGCGACGCAGGCGCTGATGGCCATGCAGCGTTCACCGGCCGAGCCGAAGCCGGCGTTGATCATGGCGTCGGCGGCCAGGTCGAGGTCGGCGTCGGGCAACACGATGGCGTGATTCTTGGCGCCGCCGAGGGCCTGGACCCGCTTGCCGTGCAGCGTGCCGGTGGAGTAGACGTACTGCGCGATCGGCGTCGAGCCGACGAAGCTGATGGCCTTGACCTGCGGGTTGGTGAGCAGCTCGTCGACGGCGACCTTGTCGCCCTGCAGCACGTTGAACACGCCGGCGGGCAGGCCCGCCTCGGCCCACAGTTCGGCGATCCACAGTGCTGCCGACGGGTCCTTCTCGCTGGGCTTGAGCACGACGGTGTTGCCGGCGGCGATGGCGATCGGGAAGAACCACATGGGCACCATGGCCGGGAAGTTGAACGGGCTGATGATGCCGACCACGCCGAGCGGCTGACGGATGGAGGCGACGTCGACGTTGGTCGAGGCGTTCTCGGTCATGCCGCCCTTGAGCAGATGGGCGATGCCGCAGGCGAATTCGACGACTTCCTGGCCGCGGCTGACCTCGCCGAGGGCGTCGGAGACGACCTTGCCGTGCTCGTTGGTGATGATCTCGGCCAGCTCGTTCTTGCGGGCGTTGAGCAGTTCTCTGAATGAGAAGAGCACCTGGGTGCGCTTGGCCAGCGAGGTGTCGCGCCAGGCGGGGAAGGCCGCGGCGGCGGCGTCGACCACGACGCGGGCGTCGGCGACGTCGGCCAGGGCGAGCTCGCCGGTGACCTGACCGGTGGCGGGGTTGGTCACCGGGGAGGTGCGGTCGCCGGAGCCGGCGAAGGCCTTGCCGTCAGCCCAGTGAGCGATGGTCTTGAGGCGGGTGCTGAGTGTCATGCCTCGAGTCTGGGCCGTTCGACGCCGCCCTGGCGCCGACGATCTGTAACGAATGACGCCGAAAAACTTACTATGTGTAGATGCAGCCGACCGTGCGCGAGATCCTGGCGCTGCCGGTGCTACAGGCCGGTGACCCCGTACTGGTCTGCGGTGTCTCTCGGCCCGACGTCTTGGACCGACCCGTTCGGTGGGTGCACGTCAGCGATCTGCCGGATCTGTCCAACCTCCTCGAGGGTGGCGAGATGGTGCTGACCACCGGGCAGGCGCTGGCCGACGAAGATCGCCGTGACGACTACCTGCCGCAGCTCGCCCGCGCGGGGGCCGTGGCGCTCGTCGTCGAGCTCGGTGTGCACGTCGACCAGGTGCCGCCGTCGGTGGTGGCGGTCGGTGCGGATCTCGACCTGCCCGTGGTCGCCCTGCGGCACCCGGTCCGCTTCGTCGAGGTCACCGAGGAGGTGCACCGCCGAATCGTGGCCGAACAGTACGCCGAGGTGGACTACGCCCGCCGCGTGCACGAGGCCTTCGTCAACCTGAGCATGCGCCGCGCCTCGGTCGACGAAATCATCGCGGCCGCAGCCGACATGCTCGACACACCGATCGTCCTGGAGGACCTCAACCATCAGGCGCTGGCCTTCGTGCGGCGAGGGTTCGCGCTCACCGAGCTGCTCGACGACTGGGAGCGCCGGTCGCGGCTGGAGGCCGCCGCCGGGGACGGCGCGACGTGGGTGACGTGCCCGGTCGGCCCCTACCGCCAGGAGTGGGGACGGCTGGTGGCACCGGTGGGGCAGTCCGACGACCGCACCGCCACCACCCTGGAACGGGCGGCCCAGGCGCTGGCGATGCACCGCATGGTCGAGCAGGACCGCACGTCCCTGGAGCTGCGGGCACAGAGCGGACTGGTCGACGATCTGCTGAGGGGACGGCTGCGCGACGAGGCGGAGGCGACCGCCCGCGCGCATGCCCTGGGTCTGCGACCGGCGCTGACGTACGTCCCGATCACGGTGCGCATGCCGGAGACCGCGACGGCCAACCAGTTGCTGATTCAGCAGCGACGCAGCCGCACACTCGACGCGCTGGTGCACAGCATCCGCTCCGGTGGGCACAGTGTGCTGAGCGCCAGCCGCGACGACGGCCGGGTCGACCTGCTGCTGGCCCCCCAGCCCAGGGCCATGGCGGTCCGGGGTGACCCGGGCACCGAGCGCATCCTGGTCGAGGTCGCGGCCGGAATGCGTCGCGCCGTGCTCGCGGTCGACGGTGTCTCGCGGTGCGTCATCGGCGTGGGGCCGCAGTCGAGCCGGCTCGTCGACGCCGCGGGTGGTCTCACCGAGTCCGGGCACGTGGCCGACGTCGCGCTGGCGATGCCCGACCGTCCCGACGCCACGCCGTTCGTCAGGGCGGCCGACGTGCGGCTACGGGGGCTGATCGCCCTGATCCGCTCCGACCAACGGGTGCAGGCGTTCGCCGAGACCGAACTGCGCGGGCTGCTGGAGCGGCGCGCCACCCACGGCGACGAGACGTTCGACCTGCTGGCGGCCTATCTCGAGGAGGGCGGCAACAAGGCCGCCCTGGCCAAGCGGCTGCATCTGTCGCGGCCGACCCTCTACGCGCGGCTGGCCGCAGTCGAGCGCCTGCTCGGCGTGGATCTCGACGACGCGGAGTCGCGGACCTCACTGCACGTGGCGATGATGGTGCTCGCGCGCTAGTGCTTCTTGCCGAACGGCAACACGTGCACGACGGCCACGACGACGGCGCCGACGACCAGCCCGATCACCGCCGAGATTCCCGTGTTCAGCAGCCACGCGAGCAGGCCGTTGAGGCCTTCCTCGAGGTGGTGGACGAATGCGTAGGGCGCGTGCCACCCCAGGGTGTCGGTGCCGACGAGCAGGATGTGGCCGCCCACCCACAGCATCGCGACGGTGCCGATCACCGACAGCGCGGACAGCAGCTTCGGCATGCCGACCACCAGACCGCGCCCGAACTTCTGCGCGAAGGCCGACGCGCGCTGGGTCAGGGCCAGCCCGACGTCGTCCATCTTCACGATCGCCGCGACGACGCCGTAGACCGCGATGGTGATGACGAACGCGACGACGATCAGGATGATCAGCCGCGGCCAGAACGACTGGTCGGCCACCTCGTTGAGCGCGATCACCATGATCTCCGCCGAGAGGATGAAGTCGGTGCGGATCGCACTGCTCGTCATCTGCTTCTCGGCGTCCTCGCCGGCGGCGGAGGCGGGCGTGGCATGGCTGGAGCCCTTCCGGGTCACCATCGCCACGACTTTCTCGGCGCCCTCGAAGCACAGATAGGTGGCGCCGAGCATCAGGATCGGCGTCAGAAGCCACGGCACGAACTGGCTGAGCAGCAACGCCGCGGGCAGGATGAACAGCAGCTTGTTGCGCAGCGAGCCCAGCGCGATGCGCTTGATCATCGGCAGTTCACGCTCGGCGGAGATGCCGTGTACGTACTGCGGCGTCACGGCGGTGTCGTCGATGACCACGCCGGCCGCCTTCGCCGTCGCGCGGCCCGCCGCCGCGCCGATGTCGTCGACCGAGGCCGCCGCCAGCCGGGCCAGCGCCGCCACGTCGTCGAGGAGCCCGAACAGCCCGGCGCTCATGCTTTCCGCCTCATGACCAATGAGCCTACGTGGAGTCTGGGAAGCTGCTGGGATGACTTCGCCCGATACCAGCGCGGACGTGGTCGTCATCGGCGGCGGCATCGCCGGGGTGTCGATCGCCTATGAACTCTCGCGCGCGGCCCGGGTCACGGTGCTGGAGATGGAGCCGACGCTGGCCTTCCACACGACGGGTCGTTCGGCGGCGATCTTCCTGGAAACCTATGGCGGCGAACAGATTCGGGCCCTGACGACGGGCAGCCGAGCGTTCTTCACCGATCCGCCAGAGGGTTTCGAGCCGGCCTTGACGGCGCCACGTCCGTTCCTACAGTTCGCGGCGCAGGGGCGCGGGCCGGTGATCGAGCGGATGCACGCGGCCGTGCTGTCGCTCGTCTCGGACGCCGAACTGCTCGACGGGCAGGCGTGCCGGGAGCTGTTCCCGCTGTTGCGGCCCGGGGTGGCCGAGCGGGGAATGTACGAGCCGCGTGCGCTGGCCCTCGACGTGTCGGCGCTGCACCAGGGCTACGTCGGCGGCGCGCGCCGCAACGGCACCGAGATCGTGCGGACCGCCCGCGTGGTGTCGCTCGACCGGACCGGGGACGCATGGACCGCGACCACCGCCGACGGTGGCCGCCACCGGGCGCCCGTCGTGGTCGACGCCGCCGGAGCCTGGGCCGACGTGGTGGCCACCGCGGCCGGGGTGCGTCCCGTCGGATTGGCGCCGCTGCGGCGGACGATCTTCATGGTCGCCTCCCCACTGGGCGAGGCGACCCGCGGACTGCCCAATTGCAGTGACGTCGACCAGTCCTTCTACGTCAATCCCGAAGGCGCACAGTTTCTCTGCTCGCCGGCCGACGAGACGCCGTGCCCGCCTAGCGACGCCAAGCCGGACACCCTCGAGATCGCCAGGGCCATCGAGGCGATCAACGAGGCGACGACGATCGGGGTGCGTGGCATCGGGGCGTCGTGGGCCGGTCTGCGCACGTTCGCGCCCGACCGGTCGTTCGTCGTCGGCGAGGACGAGGAGGTCCCGGGGTTCTTCTGGCTCGCCGGACAGGGTGGCTACGGCATCCAGACCGCGCCGGCCACCGCCCGACTGGGCGCCGCCCTCGTCCTCGGTGAGCAGGCTCCGCCGGACCTCGTGGCGCGCGGGCTCGACGTCACCCGGCTGGCGCCGGGTCGCCTTCGGTCATGACGGCGACGAGCTGGTCGAAGTAGGCGCAGACGGCCTTCTGCTGGGCGGGGGACAGGGCGTGGCCGACGTCGTCCATGGCCCGCACGATCGGTGCCCAGGTGTCGAACAGTCGGTCCACCGCGTGCGGCAGCGCCCGCACCGTCACCCGCCGGCGGTCGTGGGGGTCGCGGACGCGTTCGACGAGTCCGTCGGATTCCAGCCGGTCCAACAGGACGGTCACCGACGCCGATCGCAGGTCCAGCCGACGAGCCAACTCGGTGGGACCCATCGGGCCGTGGACGTCGAGTAGTCGCAGGGCGGCCATGTCGGTCGCGTTGAGCCCCATGCGCCGGGCCTGCCGGCGCTGCAGTTCGTCGTGCGCCTCGAGGAAGCCGCGCATGGCCAGCATCGGTGCGCTGAGACCCGCCAGCCAGTGTCCCGTCTCGTCGCGTTCGTGTGTCACCACACCTCCCCGTGGGTAGTTGCCTCGAAGATCGTGTATTACGTTAATCTAGGTACATCGTCTCAGATTGGACATCGAACCCGTGACACACCACGCCGTCATCTCCGGAGCCGGCATCGCCGGACCCGCACTCGCCCACGAACTCGTCGCCAGGGGATGGCGCGCCACCGTCGTCGAGCGATTCCCGCAGCGCCGCTTCGAGGGCCAGAACGTCGACGTGCGTGGTGCCGCGCGCGACGTGGCGCGGCGGATGGGCATCGACGAGGAGTTGCGCGCGGCCAACACCGGCGAGGTCGGGATGCGCTTCATCAGGGCCGACGGAACGGCGGCGGCGTCCTTCCCAGTCGAACAGAGCGGCGAGACCGACGGTCCGACAGCCGAATTGGAGATCCTCCGGGGGGAGCTCTCCCGCATCCTCGTCGAACGCACCGCGCAGCACGCCGACTACCGCTTCGGCACCGAGATCACCGCCGTCACCGACCACGGTGACGGCGTCACCACGACCCTGCAGGACGGCTCGACGATCGACTCGGATCTGCTNGTGATCGCCGAGGGTCTGCGCTCACGGGGGCGCCGCTTCGTCACCACCGCCGAGGTCGGTGATCTCGGCATGTACTTCGCCTACCTCACCCTGACCCGTCGCGACACCGACGACCAGTGGTGGAACTGGCAGCATGCCCCCGGGCGACGAGCCGTGCACCTGCGACCCGACAACCTCGGCACCACGCGCGCGATCCTGACCTTCATCAGCGACGTTCGCGGCCTGGAGGCGCTGTCCCGCACCGATCAGATCGCCATCCTGCGCAAGACCTTCGCCGACGTCGGCGGGCCGGCGCCACGCATCCTGGCCGAACTCGACGACGCTCCGTTGTACTTCGACGCGCTCGGTCAGGTGCGGTCCCCGCGCTGGAGCACCGGCCGGGTGGTCCTGCTGGGAGACGCCGCCCACTGCAACGCCACCTTCGGTGGCACCGGGACCAGCCTGGCGCTGATCGGTGCGCACGNGCTCGCCGGCGAGTTGTCGCGCGACGACGACCATCTGGCCGCCGTGGCGCGCTACGAGCGGTACATGCGCCCCCTGGCCGACAAGGCCGGCCAGGTCTCCATCGACGTGCTGCGGCGCGCCAACCCCCGCACCCAGCGCGGTATCGACCTGCTGCACGCCGGGGCACGGCTGACGTCCAGCCCACTGGGGCGTACCGCCACGAGACTCCTCGGGCGACGCATGACCACCGCCGCCGACGGAGTCCGGTTGCCCGACTACCCCGCGACGGCGAGCCAGCGCGGCGCCTGACACCTGACTACGGTGACAGCGGTGCCGTCACCGAACACCGTCGACGACGCCGAGCCCTTTCCCCGGGGCATGGCCCTGCTGGTGGCCGGGGCGTTCTTCATGGAGATCGTCGACGCCACGATCATCACGCCGGCGATCCCCTTNGTGGCCTCGTCCTTCGGCGTCGAACCGGTNGACGTCAACGTCGCGATCTCGGCCTATCTCGTCACGTTGGCGGTCCTGATCCCGGCNAGCGGATGGTTGGCCGACCGCTTCGGTCCGCGGCCGGTGTTCACCGCGGCGATCGCGATCTTCACGCTGGCGTCGCTGGGATGTGCGCTGAGCGTCTCGCTGCCGATGCTCGTCGGCATGCGCATTCTGCAGGGTGTCGGGGGCGCGATGATGGTGCCCGTCGGACGGCTCGCGGTGCTGCGGTTCAGCGGCAAGGCCAACCTGGTGCGGGCGATCGCGCTGCTGACGTGGCCTGCGCTGACCGCACCGGTCGTCGCCCCCGTCCTCGGTGGGGCGATCGCCAGCCTTGGTTCGTGGCGCTGGATCTTCCTCGTCAACGTGCCCATCGGNCTCATCGGTGTCATGTNGTCGCGCAANCTCATTCGCGGCGAGGCGCACCCGTCCCGCCGGCCGCTGGACTGGCGCGGGCTGCTGCTGCTGGGTNCGGGGATCGCCGCGGGGCTGATCGCGCTGGAGAACGTCCACGTCGGCGCCACGAACTGGGTGCTGGTCGCNAGCGGCGGAGCGGCGGCGCTGGTGCTCCTGGCCGGTGCGGCGTGGCACCTGATGCGCACCTCGGACCCGCTGNTCGAACCACGGGTGCTGCGGGTGCCCACCCTGCGCATCACGGTCACCGCCGGATCGCTGTACCGCCTGGTGATCACCGCCGTGCCGTTCCTGCTGCCCTTGCAGTTCCAGCTGGTGTTCGGCTGGTCACCGTTCGTGTCGGGGCTGATGGTCGCGGTGCTCTTCGTCGGCAACATCGCGATCAAGCCGGCGACCACACCGCTGATGCGGCGCTTCGGAATTCGCCGTGTGCTCCTGGTCAACGGCGTGCTCTCGGTCGGGTGGTACGCGCTGCTGGCCAGACTCGCACCGACCATGCCCGTCGCGGTGATTGCCGCCATCCTGTTCGTCAGCGGAGCGCTGCGGTCGATCGGTTTCACCGCCTACGTCAGCCTGGCGTTCTCCGACGTCAGCGGTGACGACCTGACCCACGGCAACACCCTCAACGCCGCCGTGCAGGAACTCGCCGCCGGTCTCGGCATCGCGCTGGCCGCGCTGGTACTCACCACCGCCGGCTCCTTCGCCCCGTCACCCGGCGCGGCGTACGCGTGGACCTTCGTGGCGCTGGGGGCGCTGATGGCGCTCACCATCGTCGCGACCATCCGCCTGCCGCATGACGCGGGCTCCGGGGTCACGGCACGCTAGCTCGTGCTGTGCTCTGGGCGTCGTGGCGGACGAGGAGTGGCCAACCGCGGTGTCACCCGAGCAGCTCGTCGCGACGATGCTGCTCCCACAGGGCCATTCGCGTCCGGGCGGGTTCGCCGACGGCGTCCATCACCAGCGGGATGAGGAGTTCGGTGAGCAGGAAGCCCGCCGCCATGCTCTGGTAGGTGGTGCCCACGGTGCTCGAGGCCGCCAGGACCACCTCGGCGTCCGGCGCGACGGGACAGGCCAGGTCGTCGGTGATCAGCAGCACGGTCGCACCGGCCCGATGGACCCGGGCGGCGAGGTCGGCGACGCTGCGTTGATAGCGGTGGTAGTCGAACAGGACCACGACGTCGCGCCGCGTCAGTTCGATCATCGACCCGAGGTCGCGGCCGCCGGGGTCGGACAGTACCCGCACCCCGGGCCGCAGTTGTTCGAGGTGTGCGGCCAGGTGCATCGCCAGCAGATGGGAAAACCGTCCGCCGTGCAGGTAGAGCGGGCGGGTGGTGTCGGCGAGCAGGGCGACGGCCGCCTCGACTGCCGGAGCGGGCAACTGCGCCAAAGTCTGCTCGGCTTGGGCGTTTTGGGCCCGACCCTGCTGGAGCAGGCGGTCGAGGGGTCCGTCGGCGGTCGAGTCGGTGGCGTCCGGTGGCAGCCGGGTGATCGGACCGTTGGACTGCGAGCTCAACTCGGCGCGCAACGCCACCTGGAGGTCGGTGAAGCCCTCGTAGCCGAGGGACTGTGCGAACCGGAGCACCGTGGGAGGGCTGACCTCGGCGCGCTCGGCGAGACGGGCGGCGCTGGTGAGCCCGGCGCTCGGATAATCGGCCAGCAGCGCGCGGCCGACGCGGCGCTCCGCCTTGCTCAGCGACGGCAGCGCGTCGCCGGCCCGCGCGGCGACGGTCTCCTCGGTCACGGGTGTGCGGCCTCGGCGAGGGGGAGGATCGTCGTCGACAGGTCGCGCAGCGAGACGGAGATCACCGATTCTGGTGGCAGCGCCTCCCATTCGAGGTCGCCGAATCCGGTGGACCCGACGACCACCACGCCGGGGGCCGGGCGGGCGATGCGCAGCGCGAAGTAGTCCTCGAGGTGTTCGGCGGGCAGATCCGTTGCGCTGATCTCCTCGACGTCCTCGTCCAGCAGGCGGCTGTGGGCGTGCGCGTGCACGACGACGAGCTGCTCCTCGCCGAGTAGCAGCGCGTTGAGGCTGGCGTCGGGGTGGCCTCCTCGCAGCTGGGCGACCGCGGCCCGCACGGCCTCGGCGAGAGTGCTCGCCGTGCGGCGGTGCCGGCGGATCAGCGCGAAGTAGCGCTCGCTGTCGGTGGTGCCACGGACGGTCGAGGCCGTCGCCGGGTCGAGGAGGTCGTCGAGCGCGCCGACCGGCTTGATCGAGCCGTTGTGGGCCATCGCGAGCCCGTCGGCGATGAACGGATGGGAGTTGCGCGGCTCGACCGCGAGACCATTGGTCGCCCAACGCAGATGGACCAGCGACGCACGGGGGGTGAGGTCGTGGGTGGCCGCGTCGAAGTCCCGGTCACCCAATGCGGTCCCGGCGGACACCGTGATCCACGGGGTGTCGCCGGGGCGGTCGACGCCGGCGACCCCCCATCCGTCGCCGTGGATCTTGGTCAGGGCGACGAAGTCGGTCAGCACTGCCTCTCCGACCGCGGCCGCGATCGACACCGGCGCCAGTGAGGCGACACCCAAGAGCCGACACATGTAGGCATCCTCCGATTCGAGATTTTACGAATCAACCATAAACCGACGAAATTAAAGAATCTGAAACATTCATGACATAGATTTCTCGCAGACTCACAGCGCACCCAGGACCGACGGGAGACGTGTCAGTGTCAGTGTCGATCGACGACCGCATCGACGAGTTGCGTGCCAAGGGCGTGGAACTGATCGCCGGTTCGGTGACCGACCCGGCGGGTGTGACGAGGGCGAAGTACGTTCCGCTGCGCCGCCTCGGGGACTTTCAGCGCTCCGGGATGGGCGTCTCACCCTCCTGGAGCGTCTTCTGCGTCGACTCCGGCATCGCCTTCACTCCGACCATCGGCGTCGCCGGCGACCTGCGCATCCGTATCGACCCCGACACCGTCCGCCTCGTCGACGACGGGATCGCCTGGGCGCCGGGCGACCTCACCGACCAGGCCGGCGACCCCGCGCCGCTGTGCCCGAGAAGCCTGCTGCGACACACCGAGCGCGCGGCCGACGAGCACGGCCTCACCGCACTGGTGGGCGCCGAACTCGAGTGCACGATGATCGCGCCCGACGGCTCCCCGGCCTCCACGGATCCCTGGTCGCCGTACGGCATTCGAACGTCCCTGGAGCACTCGGCGTTTCTGGTCGATCTCGCCGCCACCGCCGAACGGGCCGGCCTGAGCATCGAACAGATCCACACCGAGTACGGCCACGACCAGCTCGAGGTGTCCCTGGCGCCGACCACGCCGGTCGCCGCGGCCGACGCCGTCATCCTGGCCCGCATCGTCCTCGGACGGGCGGCCGCGCGGCACGGCCTGCGCATCTCCTTCGCCCCGGTGCCCTTCGTGGGCGCCGCGGGCAACGGCGCCCACCTGCACCTCTCCCTCGCCGACGGCGAGGGTCCTTTGTTCTCCGGGGGAGACGGTCCGCACGGTATCCGGCCCGCGGGTGGCTCCGCGATCGCGGGCATCGTGGACGCTCTGCCCGATCTCGTCGGCGTGTACGCCGGATCAGCCCTATCGGCGCTACGGCTCAAGCCGGGTAACTGGGCGGGCGCCGTGGCGTGCTGGGGGCTGGAGAACCGCGAGGCCGCAGTGCGTTTCGTCGCCGCCACCGCCGGCAGCCCGCACGGCGCCAACGCCGAACTGAAGTTGATCGATTCGAGCGCCAATCCCTACCTGGCCGCCGCAGCCTTGTTGGGCAGTGCCCTGCGCGGTGTCGCGCACGGGCTCGAGCTTCCGCCCGAGGTACCCGAGAACCCGGCGCAGTCGACGGTGGCGCCACCGCCGCTGGCCACCGATCAGCGTTCCGCGGTCGACGCGTTGGAGCAGTCCGCCGTCGCCGCGGAGCTGCTCACCGCCGAGATGGTCGAAGCGCTGGTGGCGGTGCGCCGGCACGAGATTCAGACCTTCGGCGACAGCACACCCGCCGAGACCACCCAGGCGCTGCGCCTGGCATGGAGCTGTTGAACCCCGAGGAGAGATCGATGAGCACCAACACGTCACCGGCCAGCCCGTCGGAGGAGACGGGCCACCTGCCACACCGTCGCCTCCCCTTCTGGGTGGCACTGGCCATGTCCGTGGCCCTCGTCGGACCGACGCTGGCCATGTCGGGCAACGGGCAAGGTCTGATCGCCACGGTCGGCAAGGCCATCCCGCTGGTCTTCGTCATCGGGCTCGTCGGGGTGTCCCTGGTCGGGTACAGCTTCGTGCGGCTCACCCGGCATCTCAACCACGCCGGCTCCGCGTATGGACTGGTCGGCGGCACCATCGGGCCGCGGGCCGGGTTCTTCTCCGGCTTCGCCATGCTCGGGGCGTACGCCGGATTCGCCATCGGCACACTGGCGTTGACCGCCGCCTTCGTCAACGCGTTCGTGGCGAAGCTGCAGCCGAACACCGACACGCCCTACCAGCTGCCGTGGCTGGCGGTGGTCGTCGTCGGCGCGGTGATCTCCTTCCTGCTGTCGGGGCGCGACGTACGGCTGCTCGGCAAGATCCTGCTCGGCATCGAGGGCGTCGGCATCGTCGCGATGGTGGTGCTCGTCGTGGTGATCTTCGCCCGCGGCGGTGCACCCGCCACCGGAGTCGACTTCAGCGCGTTCACCTTCGAGGGCGTGTCCAGCTCCGCGGTGATCAGCGGCGTGGTCGCGGCGTTCCTGTCGTGGGCCGGCTTCGAGGCGTGCGCGTCGATGGGCGAGGAGACCGACGACCCGAGCCGCAACATTCCGAGGGCCCTCGCCGGCACGCTCATCCTGACCGGCGTGCTGTTCGTCGTCGTGATGTTCGCCCAGGTCGTCGGATTCGGCACCGACGCGGCGGGCCTGGAGGCCTTCGGCAGCTCGGGAAACACGTTGGGCGACTTGG
>Ga0055540_1001694_pt1 | contig 12707 bp, 6 predicted proteins | sample AraplaCvi_mMS_r2_2_FD_55040 | JGI IMG/M metagenome (GOLD analysis project Ga0055540, IMG submission 55040) | Arabidopsis root microbial communities from North Carolina, USA - plate scrape MF_Cvi_mMS_r2 | ecosystem: Host-associated > Plants > Roots > Endosphere | place: USA: North Carolina
GCCTGCAGCAAGAAGACCGGCGTCTGCCAGACCTACAAGTGGGAGACGTTCCTCACCCAGGAGCTCCCCGCCTACCTGTCCGCCAACAAGGGCGTCGACTCGACCCGCACCGCGGCGATCGGCCTGTCGATGGCCGGGTCGGCTGCGCTGACGCTGGCGATCCACCACCCGCAGCAGTTCCAGTACGCGGCCTCGCTGTCGGGCTTCCTGAACCTCTCCGAAGGCTGGTGGCCGGGTCTGGTGAACACCTCCATGGGTGACGCCGGCGGTTACAAGGCCGACGACATGTGGGGCAAGGCCGAGACCGACCCCGCCTGGAAGTACAACGACCCCATGGTGAACATGGCGACCCTGGTCGCCAACAACACCCGCATCTGGGTCTACTGCGGTGACGGCACCCCGAGCGGTCTGGGCGGCAANAACCTGCCCGCCAAGTTCCTCGAGAGCTTCACGCTGCGNACCAACAAGACGTTCCAGCAGAACTACCTGGCCGCCGGTGGCACCAACGGCGTGTTCAACTTCCCCGAGGCCGGCACGCACGACTGGCCGTACTGGGGTCAGCAGTTGCAGGCCATGAAGCCGGACGTCCAGCGCGTTCTGAACGCGGTTCCGACGCCCGTCTCCTAAGGCGCCAGCAAAAACGGTTCGATCGGCGGCGGCGATCCCCTCGGGGGTCGCCGCCGCTACTCGTTTACGGCCCGGGCCGTCGTGGCGATGTGATTCACTACAACCGAATCGACAGATTGGTGAGATGGGTATGAGGCTGCTCCTGGGGCTCTTCAGGACGATGTGTGCATTGACTCTGGCCCTGGGGCTGTGGATGGCCAGTCCCCACACCGCCAACGCCGAGGGCGTCGAGTACCTGATGGTCCCGTCGGCGTCGATGGGCCGGGACATCCCGGTCGCGTTTCAGGCCGGCGGCCCGCATGCGGTGTTCCTGTTGGACGCCTTCAACGCCGCCCCGGACACCAGTAACTGGGTGACGGCGGGCAACGCGATGAGCACGCTGGCCGGCAAGGGCATCTCGGTCGCCGCCCCCGCCGGCGGCGCCTGGAGCATGTACACCAACTGGGAGGCCGACGGCAGCAAGCAGTGGGACACGTTCCTGTCCCAGGAGTTGCCGGATTGGCTTGCGGCGAACAAAGGCCTGGCTCCCAACGGGCACGGCGTCGTCGGTGCCGCCCAGGGCGGCTACGCCGCCATGGCGCTGGCCGCGTTCCACCCGGACCGGTTCCGCTACGCCGGGTCGCTCTCGGGCTTCCTGACGCCCTCGCAGACGGCCTACAACGGCGCCATCACCGCTGGGATGGCCAGCTTCGGCGGGGTCAACACCCAGGCCATGTGGGGAGCGGCCCAGCTCGGCCGGTGGAAGTGGCATGACCCCGACGTGCACGTGAACCTGTTGAACGCCAACAACACTCGGCTGTGGGTCTACAGTCCGGCGGCCCTGGACTGTTCGGATCCCGCGGCCATGATCGGCGTGTGCGACCAGACCGCGGGCAGCAACCGCACGTTCTACCAGCACTACCGCAGCGTCGGCGGGCACAACGGGCACTTCGACTTCCCCGACTCGGGTCAGCACGACTGGGGCAGCTGGGCGCCGCAGCTCGCCGCGATGTCGGGAGACCTGTCCGCCGCGATTCGGTAGGCGCCCCAGCCGTCAGATCTGGCAAACGGTTCCCCGGGGCCGCCTCGGCGAGCCGGTACGTTGGAGGCGTGCATCTGGGTGGACCTCGAACGGCAAGCGCGGCCGTGGCCTGCGCTGCCCTCGTGGTCAGTGGGTGCGGCATGGGTGAGGACGTCATGGCAACCATTGGCATGCCGTCGGAGACGACCACCAGCGGCAGTGGCACCGAACCGTTCGCCCAGGCTCCGGTCGTCGCCCCTGGCGAGAGTCCCGAGGTCGTCGTCACGCCCCGGCAGCGTGCGTTCCTCGACGCCGTGGACCACGCGGGCCTCACCCCGTCCAGCGAGCTGTCGGCGCTGAACATCGGGTCGTGCGTGTGCCAGGCGAAGGCCGCCAAGCAGGACGACCAGCAAGTGTGGGACTTCATCCTGCCGATGGTGCGCGGCGACGTCCGTGATTCCTACGCCGAATCGGTGACTCCATCGGCCGGCCAGGTCAACTCCGAGACGTCGGACTACATTCGCATCGCCACCGAAACACTCTGCTAAGTAGGAGACCTCCCCACGTCATGGCTACCAATCGCCAACGCAAGCGTCACCGCCTCCTCGCCCTGGTGGCTGCCGGGTCGGTGGCGGTGCTGGTCGGCCTCCTCGTCGTCGGGCTCTGGATCCTGATGCGGGCCCCGGACTCGCCACCCAGCGCGACTCCGCCCACGGCCCAGCCCTCCAGCGGCATTCCGACGACCCCGGGCTCGAAGCCGCGTCCGGAGTTCCAGGACGCCAGCTGCGCCGACGTGATGGTGCTGTCCATTCCGGGCACCTGGGAGTCCTCACCGCAACTGGATCCCGTCAATCCGACGCAGTTCCCGATCGCGCTGCTGCTCAACGTCACCAACCCGCTGCGGCAGGCCTACGGCGACGACCGGGTGGCCGAGTACACCGTTCCGTACACCGCGCAGTTCCACAATCCGTTCGCCGCCGACAAGCAGATGTCCTACAACGACAGCCGCGCCGAGGGCACCAAGGCCGCGATCAAGGCGCTGACCGACATGAACAACCGGTGCCCCCTGACGAGCTACGTCATCGTCGGCTTCTCCCAGGGCGCCGTCATCGCCGGCGACCTCGCCAGCGACATCGGCAACGGTCGCGGCCCCGTCGACGCGGACTTGGTGTTGGGCGTGACCTTGATCGCCGACGGTCGTCGCCAGCCCGGGGTCGGGCAAGACATCGGCCCGAACCCACCCGGGCAGGGTGCCGAGATCACCTTGCAGGAGGTGCCGACGTTGTCGGCGCTCGGACTGACGATGACGGGCCCTCGGCCGGGGGGTTTCGGCTCGCTCAACGACCGGACCAACCAGATCTGCGCCACCGGCGACCTGATCTGCTCGGCCCCCGAGGGGGCGTTCTCGATCGTGAACCTGCCCAAGACGCTGGAAGTGCTCAGCGGCGGGGCCGGCCAACCGGTGCACGCCATGTACAACACGCCGGACTTCTGGGTGCTCGACGGGCAAACCGCGACCCAGTGGACGCAATCGTGGGCGCGTGGCGTGATCGACAACGCGCCGCATCCGAAGCACGGCTGATTTGGCCTTCGCCCGGAGCTCACCTAACATTAAGGAAAAAGTAAGAACGCCCGCCGGTGAAACCCGGCGGGCCGCGCGCAGAGTGGGTCCCAAGGCATGGGCCTGCCCACGGATATGATCTTGGGGTTTGGCCTCGGCCGGTTCGCGACGGCTGGGGCGCCGCCGACGGAGGAGTGACATGGGATTCCACAACCCGTTCTTGAAGGACGGCCTGATTAGGTTTCCCGACAACGGCAACCTGGTGAAGCACGTCGAGAAGTGGGCGAAGGTTCGCGGCGACAAGCTCGCCTACCAGTTCATCGACTTCTCGACCGAGCGCGACGGTGTCGCCCGCAATCTGAACTGGGCCGACTTCAGTGCCCGCAACAAGGCCGTCGGTGCGCGCCTGCAGCAGGTCACCCAGCCCGGCGACCGCGTCGCGATCCTGTGCCCGCAGAACCTGGACTACCTCGTCGGGTTCTTCGGCGCCCTGTACGGCGGTCGTATCGCGGTGCCGCTGTTCGACCCGTCCGAGCCGGGCCACGTCGGTCGTCTGCACGCCGTCCTCGACGACTGCCAGCCGTCGGCCATCCTGACCACCACCGACTCGGCCGAGGGCGTCCGCAAGTTCTTCCGGACCCGGCCCGCCAAGGAACGTCCCCGCGTCATCGCGGTGGACGCCGTGCCCGACGAGGTCGGCGCCACCTGGGTGCCCGAGGACATCACCCAGGACACCATCGCGTACCTGCAGTACACCTCGGGTTCGACCCGCGTCCCGACCGGCGTGCAGATCACCCACCTCAACCTGGCCACCAACATCGTCCAGGTGATCGAGGGCATCGGTGGCGACGAGGGTGACCGCGGCGTCACCTGGCTGCCGTTCTTCCACGACATGGGCCTCATCACCGCGATGATCTCGCCGGTGGTCGGGCACTACATCACCTTCATGACCCCCGCCGCGTTCGTCCGCAGGCCGGGGCGCTGGATCCGCGAGATGGCCCGCAAGGACGACGACACCGGCATGGTCATCTCGGTGGCGCCGAACTTCGCGTTCGACCACGCCGCGGCGCGCGGCGTCCCCAGGGACGGCGAGCCGCCGCTGGATCTGTCCAACATCCGCGCGGTCCTCAACGGCAGCGAGCCGATCTCGGCAGCCACCGTGCGCAGGTTCAACGACGCCTTCGGTCCCTACGGCTTCAACCCCAAGGCGCTCAAGCCGTCCTACGGTCTGGCCGAGGCCACGTTGTTCGTCTCCACCACGCCGTCGGACGAGCCGCCGAAGATCGTCCACGTCGACCGCGACCAGCTCAACGAGCACCGCTTCGTCGAGGTGGCCGCGGACGCCCCGTCGGCGGTCGCGCAGGCGTCGGCCGGCAAGGTCGGCGTCGCCGAATGGGCCGTCATCGTGGACGCCGAGAGCGCCACCGAGCTGCCCGACGGGCAGATCGGGGAGATCTGGATCAGCGGGCAGAACATGGGCACGGGCTACTGGGGCAAGCCCGAGCAGACCGTCTCGACGTTCCAGAACACTCTCAAGTCCAGGACCAGCCCGTCGCACGCCGAAGGCGCCACCGACGACGCCACCTGGGTCAGCACCGGCGACTACGGCGCCTTCTACGGCGGTGACCTGTACATCACCGGCCGCGTGAAGGACCTGGTGATCGTCGACGGCCGCAACCACTACCCGCAGGACCTCGAGTACTCGGCGCAGGAGGCCAGCAAGGCCCTGCGCACCGGTTTCGTCGCGGCGTTCTCGGTGCCGGCCAACCAGCTTCCCGACGTGGTGTTCGACAACGCGCACGCCGGCCTCAAGCGCGACCCCGACGACACCTCAGAGCAACTGGTGATCGTCGCCGAACGTGCCCCGGGCGCCCACAAGATGGATCTCGAGCCGGTGGCCGACGAGATCCGCGCCGCGATCGCCGTTCGGCACGGCGTCACGGTGCGCGACGTTCTGCTCACCCCGGCCGGCGCGATCCCCCGCACCTCGAGCGGCAAGATCGGTCGTCGGGCGTGCCGGGCGGGCTACCTCGACGGCAGCCTCCGCAGCGGAAAGATCGCCAACGACTTCCCCGACCAGACGGACTGACGCACACCGTCGGTCCACCCAGGCCGCACCTCGGCGAAAGTGACTGTGAATATGACTGAAGCGCTAGACAATTCGCCAGCTCTCGCCGGGGCCGACTCGTCGGCTCAGCCGGCCCGCACCGACAAGACGGTCCCCGAGGTGCGCGAGTTCCTCCGCACCTGGATCGCCGAGGCCACCGGGCAAGCTGCCGACGCGATCGACGAGTCCGCGCCGATGGTCGAGTTGGGTCTGTCGTCGCGTGACGCGGTGACGCTGGCCAGTGACATCGAGGATCTGACCGGTGTGACGTTGACGGCGACCGTCCTGTTCCGCAACCCGACCATCGAGTCGTTGGCGACGGTCATCGTGGAGGGCGATCCCTTCGATGATGCAGCCGAGGCTTCCGACGACTACGACTGGTCGCGGGACAAGGACGTCGACGATATCGCCATCGTGGGCATCGGCACCCGATTCCCCGGTGACCTGAACACTCCGGACGAGATGTGGCGCGGCCTGCTCGACGGCGTCGACGCCATCACCGATCTGCCCGAGGGCCGGTGGGAGGAGTTCCTCGGCGATCCCCGGATCGCCGAGCGCGTCGCACGGGCGCATACCCGCGGCGGCTACCTGTCCGACATCAAGGGCTTCGACTCCGAATTCTTCGCACTGTCGAAGATGGAGGCCGACAACATCGATCCGCAGCAGCGGATGGCCCTGGAACTGACCTGGGAAGCGTTGGAGCACGCCAGGATTCCGGCGTCGAGCCTGCGCGGTGAGACCGTCGGCGTCTTCGTCGGCGCGTCGAACAACGACTACAGCTTCCTGTCGGTCTCCGACGCGTCGGTCGCGCACCCGTACGCCATCACGGGCACGACCAGCTCGATCATCGCCAACCGGGTGTCGTACTTCTTCGACTTCCGCGGGCCGTCGATGGCGATCGACACGGCCTGCTCGTCGTCCCTGGTCGCCGTGCACGAGGGCGTCAAGGCGCTGCGGGCGGGCGACGCGGACGTGGTGCTCGCCGGTGGCGTCAACGCGTTGATCACCCCACTGGTCACCATCGGCTTCGACGAGGTCGGCGGCGTGCTGGCCCCCGACGGGCGCATCAAGTCCTTCTCCTCGGACGCCAACGGCTACGCCCGTTCCGAGGGCGGCGGCATGCTGGTGCTCAAGCGCGTGGCCGATGCCCGCCGTGACGGTGACGAGATCCTGGCCGTCATCGCCGGCAGTGCGGTCAACCACGACGGCCGCTCCAACGGCTTGCTGGCGCCCAACCCGGACGCGCAGGCCGACGTGCTGCGCAAGGCCTACAAGGACGCGGGCATCGATCCGCGCACCGTCGACTACGTCGAGGCGCACGGCACCGGCACCATCCTCGGTGACCCGATCGAGGCCGACGCCTTGGGCCGGGTCATCGGCAAGGGACGCTCCGCCGACAAGCCCGCGCTGCTGGGTGCGGTGAAGTCCAATGTGGGACACCTGGAGTCGGCCGCGGGCGCGGCCAGCCTGGCCAAGGTGGCGCTGTCGTTGAAGAACGACAAGCTGCCGCCGTCGATCAACTACGCGGGCCCCAACCCCTACATCGACTTCGACAAGATCAACATCAAGGTCAACGACGTCGTCGCCGACTGGCCGCGATACAGCGGTCACGCGATCGCCGGTGTCTCGGGCTTCGGGTTCGGTGGCGCCAACGCCCACCTGGTGGTGCGCGAGGTGCTGCCGTCCGACCTGGTCGAGCCGGAGCCAGTCGTCGAAACCGTCGTGCCGCAGGAGAAGTCCGACGCGAATGCCGTGTACGTCGGCGGGGTGCGGGTGGACGAGTACGGCGACATCCTCGACGACGACGATGACGAGGATCTCGACGTGCCCGCCGCGGCCGTCGACGCCGAGCCCGGATTGCCGGGCCTCACCGACGAGGCGCTGCGGCTGATCGAGGCCGGGCGCGAGCAGCTCGAGGCGGGCGAACCGGCGAAGCCGTTGATCCCCCTTGCCGTCTCGGGCTTCTTGACCTCCCGCAAGCGAGCGACGGCCGCCGAGTTGGCGGACTGGATCGACAGCGAGGAAGGCCGGGCCGCGTCGCTGGAGTCGATCGGTCGTTCCCTGTCGCGACGCAATCACGGACGTTCGCGCGCAGTGATCCTTGCCCACGATCACGACGAGGCGGTCAAGGGACTGCGCGTACTGGCCGAGGGCAAGCAGTCTCCGTCGGTGATCAGCGCCGACGGACCCGTCACCAGCGGACCGGTCTGGGTGTTCGCCGGTTTTGGTGCCCAGCACCGCAAGATGGGCAAGAGCCTCTACCTGCGTGACGAGATCTTCGCCAAGTGGATCAACGAGGTCGACGCGCTGATCCAGGACGAGCGCGGCTACTCCGTCGTGGAGCTGATCCTCGACGACGCGATCGACTACACCGACGAGACCTGCGAATACCCGATCGAAGTCGTCCAGACGGTGATCTTCGCCATCCAGATCGCACTCGGTGAGCTGCTCAGGGCACACGGCGCCAAACCTGGTGCGGTGATTGGTCAGTCGCTCGGCGAGGCAGCGGCGGCCTACTTCTCCGGCGGTCTGTCCCTGGAGGACGCCACTCGCACCATCTGCTCGCGCGCCCACCTGATGGGTGAGGGCGAGGCGATGCTGTTCGGTGAGTACATCCGCCTGATGGCGCTCGTCGAGTACTCCGCCGACGAGATCAAGACCGTGTTCTCGGACTACCCGGGCCTGGAGGTGTGCGTGTACGCCGCGCCCACCCAGACCGTCATCGGTGGCCCGCCCGAGCAGATCGACGCGATCATTGCCAGGGCCGAGTCCGAGGGCAAGTTCGCCCGCAAGTTCCAGACCAAGGGCGCCAGTCACACCCAGCAGATGGATCCGCTGCTCGGCGAGCTCTCGGCCGAGATCCAGGGCATCGAGGCGCGTCCGCTGCAGACGGCGTACTACTCGACCGTCCACGAGGGCGGCCTGATCCGGGCCGGCTCCGACGCCATCCACGACGTGGACTACTGGAAGAAGGGGCTGCGGCACAGCGTCTACTTCACCCACGGCATCCGAAACGCCGTCGACGACGGTCACACCACGTTCCTGGAGTTGGCGCCAAATCCGGTGGCGCTCATGCAGGTTGGGTTGACCACCGCGTCGGCCGGTCTGCATGACGCGCAGCTCGTCGCGACCCTGGCGCGCAAGCAGGACGAGGTCGACTCGATGACGACGGCCATGGCGCAGTTGTTCACCCACGGCCACGATCTGGACTTCCGCACCCTCTTCGCGCCGGGTGAATACGCCGACATTCCGCCGACGCGGTTCAAGCGCAAGCCGCACTGGCTCGACGTCCGGTTCTCCGGCGACGGGTCCAACGTGGTGCCGGGCACGCACGTCGCAATGCCCGACGGGCGTCACGTGTGGGAGTACTCGCCGCGCGCGACCACCGACCTTGCGGCGTTGGTGAAGGCCGCTGCGGTGCAGGTACTTCCAGATGCCAAGCTGACCGCCTACGAGCAGCGGGCGGTCCCGGCCGACGAGGCGCGCTTGGTGACGACGCTGACCCGTCACCCCGGTGGCGCGACCGTGCAGGTGCACGCCCGGATCGAGGAATCCTTCACCCTGGTCTACGACGCCATCGTGACGCGCGGCGGTCAGGCGACGTCGCTGCCGACCGCGGTCGGTGCCGGCGCTGCCGTCTCCGAAGTGGCTGCCGCGCAGCCGATTCCGGTCGACGAGCCCGAGCCCGAGGATGACGCCGCGATCCTGCAGGACAACCTCACCGCCGGAGCCGGTTTGGCGGCCGGCTTCGCGAAGTGGTCGCCCGAGTCGGGTGAGACCATCGCGCAGCGGCTGGGCACCATCGTCGGCAGCGCCATGGGCTATGAGCCCGAGGACCTGCCGTGGGAGGTGCCGCTCATCGAGCTGGGTCTGGACTCGCTGATGGCGGTTCGCATCAAGAACCGCGTCGAGTACGACTTCGACCTGCCGCCGATTCAGCTGACCGCGGTGCGCGACGCCAACCTCTACGCCGTCGAGAAGCTGATCCAGTACGCCATCGAGCACCGCGACGAGGTGGANCAGCTNGCCGAGGTGCAGAAGACGCAGACCGACGANGAGATCGCCGCCGCTCAGGCCGAGCTGATGGGCGGAGCCACNACGGTCGCCGAGCTCGAGGACGTGCTGTCCAAGAAGGCTGCCGAGGCGGGGATCCCCGTGGAGAGCGAGGCACCTGCTCCGCCGCCCGCGCCGATCGAGACGGCCGGCATCGTCCCGCCGCCGCCCCCTCCGCCGACCAACCCGGCCGGTCCCGCGGCCGCAGCGAAGACGCCGAATCTCGCTGGTGCGGCNCAGGTTCTCAACCAGCAGGCCATCTCGGAGGCGCTCAATTCCGACGTGCCACCGCGTGACGCGGCCGAACGCGTGACGTTCGCGACGTGGGCCATCGTCACCGGCAAGTCGCCGGGCGGCATCTTCAACTCGCTGCGCGAGCTGACCGACGAAGAAGCGCAGAAGATGGCGCAGCGTCTGTCCGAGCGCGCCGAGGGCACGATCACCGCCGAGGACGTGAAGAAGGCGCAGACCATCGAGGAGTTGTCCACGACGGTCCGCGAATTCCTGGAGGCCGGTGAGCTCGACGGGTTCGTCCGGACCATCCGAAAGGCCGAGCACGACAGCGACATTCCCGTCTTCGTGTTCCACGCCGCGGGCGGCTCGACGGTGGTCTACGAACCGCTTCTCAAGCGGTTGCCGGCCGGCACGCCGATGTACGGGCTGGAGCGCGTCGAGGGCACCATCCAGGAGCGGGCCGCGCAGTACGTGCCGAAGTTGTTGGAGCTCAACGGTGACAAGCCCTTCATCCTGACGGGCTGGTCGCTTGGTGGGGCGCTGGCCTACGCCTGCGCGATCGGGCTCAAGCAGCAGGGTGCCAACGTCTCGTTCGTCGGCCTCATCGACACCGTGCGTGCCGGCGAGGAGGTGCCGCAGACCAAGGAGGAGACCCGCAAGCGCTGGGACAGGTACGCGGAGTTCGCCGCCAAGAACTTCAACGTGGAGATCCCGCCGATCCCGTACGAGGAGCTCGAGGAACTCGACGACGCCGGTCAGGTGCAGTACGTCCTGGACGCCGTGCAGAACGCCGGCGTGCAGATTCCTGGCGGCATCATCGAGCACCAGCGGACGTCCTACCTGGACAACCGGGCGCTGGAGACGGTCGTGATCGAGCCCTACGACGGTCACGTCACGCTCTACATGGCCGACCGCTACCACGACGACGCGATCAAGTTCGAGCCGCGCTACGCCATCCGCCAGCCCGATGGTGGCTGGGGGGAGTTCGTCTCCGATCTGGAGGTCGTCAACATCGGGGGCGAGCACATTCAGGCCATCGACGAGCCGTACATTGCGAAGGTCGGCGCGCACATGAGTGAGGCGATCAACCGCATCGAGAGCGAGCAGAAGTGACCCAGGAAGCTGCCCCCGTCGCCAGCCGAGCCCACACCACGGCCGAGAAGCTGGCCGAGCTCCGTGAACGGTTGGAGCTCGCGAAGGATCCTGGTGACGAGAAGGCCAAGGCCCGGCGCGACAGGAAGGGCATTCCCAGCGCCCGCTCGCGAATCCACGATCTGCTCGATCCGGGCAGCTTCCTGGAGATTGGTGCGCTGGCCCGCACTCCCGGTGACCCCAACGCGTTCTACGGCGACGGCGTCGTCACCGGGCACGGCACGATCAACGGACGCCCGGTCGGCGTGTTCAGCCACGACCAGACGGTGTTTCAGGGGTCGGTCGGAGAGATGTTCGGCCGCAAGGTCGCCAGGCTGATGGAGTGGGTGGCCATGGTCGGCTGCCCGATCATCGGCATCAACGACTCNGGNGGTGCCCGCATNCAGGACGCCGCGACGTCGTTGGCCTGGTACGCCGAGCTGGGCCGGCGACACGAGATGCTGCGCGGCCTGGTGCCCGAGATCTCGCTGATCTTCGGTAAATGCGCTGGCGGAGCGGTCTATTCGCCGATNCAGACCGATCTGATCGTCGCCGTGCGCGANCAGGGCTACATGTTCATCACNGGGCCCGACGTGATCAAGGACGTCACCGGTGAGGACGTCACGTTCGACGAGCTCGGCGGTGCCGACGTTCAGGCCCAGCGNGGCAACATCCACAAGGTGGTGGAGTCGGAGAGCGCGGCCTACCAGTACGTGCGGGATTACCTGAGCTTCTTGCCGCCCAACCACTTCGACAGCCCGCCGATCGTCAACCCGGGGCTGGAACCCGAGCTCACGCCGACCGATCTCGAACTCGACGCAATCGTGCCGGACTCGGACAACCAGGCCTACGACATGCACGAGATCCTGCTTCGCATCTTCGACGACGGGGACGTCTTCGAGATCGCCGAGCAGCGCAGCCCGTCGATGATCACCGCCTTTGCGCGAGTGGACGGCCACCCCGTCGGCGTCATCGCCAATCAGCCGTTGAACAACGCGGGCGCCGTGGGCAACGAGGCATCCGACAAGGCGGCCGGATTCATCCGGTTCTGCGACTCGTTCAACCTGCCGTTGGTCTTCGTCGTCGACACCCCCGGAGCCATGCCGGGCCTNGAGGAGGAAAAGGGCGGCATCATCAAGCGCGGTGGGCGGTTCTTCAACGCCATCGTCGAGGCCGACGTGCCGAAGGTGACGTTCGTGATCCGCAAGGCCTACGGCGGTGGCTACGCGGTCATGGGTTCCAAGCAGTTGTCCGCGGATCTGAACTTCGCGTGGCCGACGGCCCGCATCGCGGTGATCGGCGCCGAGGGTGCCGCGCAGCTCCTGGTGAAGCGCTTCCCCGATCCGACCGCCCCCGAGGTGCAGAAGATCCGGGCCGACTTCATCGAGGGCTACAACCTCAACCTGGCGACGCCGTGGATCGCCGCCGAGCGCGGGTACATCGACGGTGTCATCGAGCCGCATGAGACTCGCCTGTTGCTGCGCAAGTCGCTACAGCTGCTACGGGACAAGCAGAGCCGCAACAAGGTGCTGCGCAAGCACGGTTTGACGCCGCTCTAAGTCGCTTGTCGAAAGTTATCCACAGGTAGCTCTCGACCCCTGTTGCGAGGTCTTGCCCGTCAATGGAATCGAACACGTGTTCGATGAATTGGCGGATGCGACGATGGGTACCGCTGGTGCCGTCGCGGTCACTGCGTCTGCGCGGGCCGAGAATGCGGCCTGCGCCCGCAAGGTCGCCGCCATGGCCGGCATGCTCGAGCACGCGTATGGGTTGTCCGGGTCGGCCAGCCGCGAGCAGTGGTGTCTGGACAATTTCGACGCCGTGGCCGCGCATATCGGCGCCGCGCTGTGCATCACCTCCGGGGCGGCGGGCAACCAACTCTTGATTGCGGTGGCCCTGCACGAGCGGTTCCCGAAGGTGGCGGCCGTCTTCGCCGAGGGTGCGGTGACCTATGCGGTGGTGAAGACCGTGGTGCAGCGCGGCGCCCTGGTGGT
>Ga0055540_1001695_pt1 | contig 12704 bp, 11 predicted proteins | sample AraplaCvi_mMS_r2_2_FD_55040 | JGI IMG/M metagenome (GOLD analysis project Ga0055540, IMG submission 55040) | Arabidopsis root microbial communities from North Carolina, USA - plate scrape MF_Cvi_mMS_r2 | ecosystem: Host-associated > Plants > Roots > Endosphere | place: USA: North Carolina
CGCGCAGGAGATTGATCACCTGGGCCTGGATCGACACGTCGAGCGCCGAGACCGGCTCGTCGGCGACGATGAATTCCGGTGCCAGCGTCAGAGCGCGGGCAATACCGATCCGTTGGCGTTGGCCGCCCGAAAATTCATGGGCGTAGCGATTGACCGCATCGCCGGGGAGATCGACCTGTTCAAGCGCCTTGCGGGCGCGTTCAAGCCGTTCCTTCGATGTGCCGATGCCCTGGATCTTCAGTCCTTCCATCAGGATTTCCCCGATCGTCATGCGTGGCGAGAGGCTCGCGAACGGGTCCTGGAAGATGTATTGCATGCGCGGCCGGGCGCGGCGCATCTCGGATGACGACAGCCCGGTAAGTTCGGTTCCGTCGAAACGCACGCTGCCGGCGGAAGGCTCGACGAGGCGCAGGACGGAGCGGCCGATCGTCGTCTTGCCGCTGCCGGATTCTCCGACCAGGCCAACCACCTCGCCCTTGCCGATATCGAAGGAAATGCCCTGCAGGATCGTCAACCTCGTGCCACGGGACGTATAGTGTTTCGAAAGGTCGCGAACGGAGAGGAGCGGTTCGGTCATCTCATATCTCCTGCCAGCGGATGCAACGGCTCTGGTGGCTCGAATTGACATCGGCAAGCGGCGGCACCGCCGTGCGACAGTCATCGATCGCGAATTTGCAGCGGGGCGAAAAAGCGCAACCGGCCGGCATGTTCATCAGGCTCGGCACGACACCCGGAATGGCGGCAAGCTTCTCGCCGGCCTGCTTCATGCGGCTGGCGTCACCGAGCTTCGGCATCGAGGCGAGCAGGCCCATCGTATAGGGATGTTTCGGATTGCGGAAAACCTCGTCCACCGGCCCGGTCTCGACGATCCGGCCCGCATACATGACCGCGACCCGATGGGCGATCTCCGCGACCACGCCGAGATTATGGGTCACGAAAAGCATGGCCATGCCGCGCTCCCGCTGCAGCTTCTGCAGAAGATCGAGGATCTGCGCCTGAATGGTCACGTCGAGCGCCGTCGTCGGCTCATCGGCAATCAGCAGCGTCGGATCGCAGGCGAGTGCCATGGCGATCGTCGCACGCTGGCGCATGCCGCCGGAGAGTTCGTGTGGATATTGCCCGGCCCGGCGTTTCGCATCCGGAATCCCGACGCTTTCCAGAAGGGTAACGGCCGCGTTCATCGCGGCCTTCCGGTCTGCCCCGCGATGAACGCGGATCGGCTCCGAAATCTGGTCGCCGATCGTGTAGACAGGGTTCAGGCTCGACATTGGCTCCTGGAAGACCATGCCGATATCGTCGCCGCGGACCCGGCGCATTTCCTGCTCGCTCAGCGAGACGAGGTCGCTGACCTCGCCGTTCTTGCGTTTCAGCCGGACACTGCCGGCTGCGATCACGCCGATATTGCGGGTCAGCAGGCGTATGACCGAAAGGCTGGTCACCGACTTGCCCGAACCGGATTCTCCGACAAGCGCCAGCGTCTCGCCGGCCGCGACCGTCAGATCGATGCCGTTGACCGCCGTCATTTCGCCGGCGCGGATGCGGAAGACGGTCCGCAGTCCCTTGACGTCGAGAATGGTGTCGGCGGTCTCTCGCATGGCATCCATCAGGAAAGAAGGCCGGTCGCGCGCAGGATCGCGTCGATCTTTGCGGTTTCGGCTTCGTTGAGGGCGGCACGGGGGCGAGGCATCAGCGCGGTATCGATGATGCCGAGGCTCTTCATCGCCGCCTTGAAGGCCCCGATGCCGGAAGCTCCGCCGCTGACGCGCCCGGCACCTACCCAGACGATTTCGAAGAGCCGGCAGAGACGCTCCTGTTCCTTGCGGGCGGCGGCCCAATCGCCGCGCTGGGCGGCATCCCAAAGCCGGACATATCCGTGCGGGTCGACGTTGGCGATGCCCGGCACCACGCCATGAGCGCCCATCAGCAGAGCGTTATCAACCACGATCTCGGAGCCCGTCATCAGGAAGACGCCCTTGTTGTCGGCAAGGTCGAGCAGGACATAACGGAAGTTCCCGTCGTCGCCGCTGGAATCCTTGACGCCGATGATCGTGCCTTCCTTCGCAAGGGTGACGGTCGTCTGGCGCTGCAGTTTCACATGGACGCAGACGGGGATGTCGTAGGCGATCAGCGGCACGTCGACGGCGTCGCGGATATAGCGGAAGTGATCGATGATCTCGGACTGGCTGGTGACGGTGTAATAGGGTGCCGTCACCACAACCGCGTCGGCACCGGCGGCCTTGGCGATCCTGGNATGGTTGATGACAAGATCGGTGGTGGCNTCGATAACGCCGACGATCAACGGNACGCGGCCGTTGATGACCTTGGCGGAATGNTCGATGATNTCCCGCCGGGTCTTCGCATCATGGAATACGACTTCGCTGGTCGAGCCCAGCACGAAGAGACCGTGGCATCCGGCTTCGATGAGGTTTTCCAGAACCCGCGTGTAGGACGGATAATCGACGGTGAAATCCGCATTCAGCGGCGTGATGACGGGAGGAACGACACCCTTGAACTTGCTCATTTTCGCTTTCTTTCGATCGTCAGTTTAGTTCGGCGCGAGGGTCGAAGGCATCGCGAAGACCATCGCCAATGAAGTTGATTGCAAGGACGGCGAGCACCAGCGCACCGCCCGGAAACAGCCATTGCCAGGGATATTGCTCGAGCACCGCCGTGGAGCGGGCGGCGTTCAGCATGTTGCCCCAACTCGCTGCCGGCGGTGCGATGCCGAGCCCGAGGAAGGAGAGGCCGGCCTCGAGAAGGATGGCATTGGCGATCTGCAGCGTCGCGAAGACGACGAGGATGTCGATCGAGTTCGGCAGGCCGTGGCGGAAGAGGAGGTGCGGGAGACCGGCACCCATGCCTCTTGCCGCCATCACGAAGTCGCGCTCGCGAAGTTCGAGGAGCCGGGACCGCACCATTCGCGCCAGGAGGGGCCAGGAGAGGAGCGAGATCACCAGGACCGTCGGCCAGATGCCGGTGCCGGCGATCGAGGCGAGCACCAGCAGGAAAATGACCGGCGGCAGCGTCATGACCAGATCGACGAAGCGCATGGTGACGGCATCCGCCCAGCGACCGGCAAGCGCCGACACCGCTCCGACCAGAAAGCCGATGATCGCGGAAATAACAGTCGAGGTTATCGCCACCAGCAGCGAGATCCGTCCGCCATCCATGACGCGGGCAAAGATGTCGCGGCCGACGCCGTCGGTGCCGAACCAGTGTTTTGCGGTCGGGCCGGCATTCATGGCGAGAAGGTCTATGTCGTTGGGCCTGAAGCTCCACCATATAGGATAGGAGAGGATCAGCAGGACCATCGGCACGATCATGCCCATGCCAAGGACAGCTGCCCGGTTGAGGAGGAACCGGTGAAGAGACCGTGCCGTAGGTCCCGGACTGCGGGAAGGAGTGCGTGCCAGCATCGCTCACCCCACCTTGATGCGCGGATCGACGACCGCATAGGCGAGATCGGTGAGGAGGTTGACGATGATGACGCAGGCGCCGATCACCAGCGTCGATCCCATGATGACCGGGTAGTCGCGGTTCTCCACCGCATTGACCATGAGGAGGCCCATGCCGGGCCAGTTGAAGACGCTCTCGATGAAGATCGCGCCGCCGATGGCAAGGCCGATGGTCGAGCCGATCAGCGTGATGACAGGAAGCAGCGCATTGCGCAGGGCGTGTTTGGTGATGACCCAGAACTCGTAGACGCCCTTGGCGCGGGCGGTGCGCACGTAATCCTGGTTCAGGACCTCGAGCATCGAAGCGCGCATATACCGCATGATCAGCGCCGTCTGGGCGATCGCCAGCAGCATGGCGGGGAGGATGAGATGGTGAAGGAGGTCGCCGATGGAAAATTCCCGCCCGGGCGTCAGCATACCGCCGGACGGCAACCAGTGGAAATAGACGGAAAAGAGGTAGAGGCCGACGAGGGCGCTCAAGAACGGCGGGCTGGAAATGCCGGTCACGGCAAGCACCGAGAAGGAGAGATCCGCCACCGAATTGCGGCGCACGGCGCTGATCATGCCGGTTGCAATGCCGGCGATGATCGAGATCGCGATGGCGGTTCCCATCAGAAGCACGGTCGGGCCGACGCGCGACAGGACGAGGCCGAGCACCGGCTGGTCGGGCCGCTGGATCGAATAGCCGAGATTGCCCATCGAAGCCTGCTGCAGCCAGGCGAGATATTGCAGCGGCAGAGGCTGATCAAGACCGAGCGTCACGCGCAGTTCCGCAAGATCGGAAGGCGACATCGGCACGTTCGGATCGATATAGGCGTCGATGGGATCGCCGGGGGTGAGGCGCAGCAGCACGAAGATCAGCACGCTCAGGGCAAGCAGCATGCCTACCCCGATCAGCAGGCGCCGGAGACTGTAACTCAGCATGAATTCGTTCCCGTGAGGGTATGGGCGAGGACGGCCGGGTTTCTCCCGCGCCATCCTCGGTTTTCACATGGACTGAAGCCTTATTCGGCGATCGCCCACTTTTCAGGATATGCCTGGTAAGGTCCGCCGCCGGGGGCAGGCGTCCAGACAAAATTCTTGAGCTTGGAGGACGCGATGCCATAGCGGTTCGCCACCCAGAGCGGACCCCAGGGGAGCTGGCTGTTCATCACCTTGCAGACGTCCTGGTAGCGGAGGTCGCGCTTGGCGGCATCGGTCTCGCCGAGAGCCGCATCGAGCGCAGCGGTCAGCTGCGGCATGCGAACGCGCGCGACATTCGGGCCGGCCGGCGGGATCTGCTTTTCGTTGAGGCCGACATTGATACTGCCGGGATCCGGACCGTTCTGCAGGCCGGCATAAACCATCTGGAACTGCGCGGTATCCGGCGTCGGATTGAGCACGATGCTGTTATAGGTCGGGGTGTCGACGGCGCGCGGCGTCACGTTGATGCCGACCTGAGCGAGCATCGCCTGGACGGCGGCCATGACGTTGGCGGCGAGCGGCGTGGTGTAATAGGTCAGAAGCGTGATCGGCTTGTTGCCGTTGATCTGATCCCAGCCGGCTTCCTTCAGCAGCTGCTTGGCTTTTTCCGGATTGTAGGCATAGGTTTCGATTCCCTTCGGGACGACCTGGTCGGCGACATAGGCGCAGTTCGCCGGCTTTGCCGCGCCGCCATAGAGGCTCTGGATGATCGCATCGCGATTGATCGCATACATGACGGCCTGACGGACCTTGATATCCTTCCAGATCGGGGAGTCGTGGTTGAATCCCAGATAGTTGACGACGAAGGAGTCGCCTTCGATGATGCGGAAATCCTTGTTGTTCTTGAACGCTGTAAGGTCGTTCGAGTCGACGTATGTAAACTGGATCTCGCCGGCGCGCAGAGCGGCGATCGCCGCCGCGGGATTGGCGAAATAACGGTTGATGATCCTTTCCAGTGCCGGCTTGCCGCCGCGGTAATCGGTATTGGCCGCGAGTTCGACATACTGGTCGGTGACATATTTGGTGAATTTGAACGGACCGGTACCGATCGGCGACGTCGACCACCAGCTGTTCTTGGCGAGCTGGTCGGGGGCGATCTGAGACAGAGCATGCTCGGGCAGCATCATCACCTTGGTCAGCGTGTCCATCAGGCTTGCCGACGGGCCCGAGAGCTTGATGACAAGCGTCTTGTCGTCCTTGGCCTCGACGGAGGCAACCGCGCTCAGGCGGGCGGCCAAAACAGAGCCGGTCTTGGCATTCTTGGCCAGTTCCATCGTGAACTTGGCGTCCTTGGCGGTAAACGGCTTGCCATCATGCCATTTCGCATCGGNGAGCTTGAACGTGTAGGTGAGCTGATCCGGGCTGACCTCATAGGACGAGGCGAGCACACCGGTCACTTTCTGCAGCTTTTCGTCATAGGTCACCAGCGGCTCGAAGTAGACGCTGAGCCAGGTGAAGCCGCCCGTCGCGGCNAGCGGATTGAAATTGCCCTGGAAACCGCCGGGGCCGACGTCGAAGCCGCCCGATAACGTGGCGGCNNGAGCCGGAGCGGTGAAGGCCGGAACGGCCGTGGTCGNCATCATCGCAGCGAGTGCGATGGCGGACGATAGTCTGGACAGTCTGTTCATTATGCTCCTCCCACATGTGAACTTGTTTTGTTGGCGGCGATCACCCGGGAAATGCCCTCGTAGTGGCGATCCAGGCGCATCTGCACTTCCGCAAGATCCTTGGCCTCGACAGCATCGACGATCGCCGCGTGATCCCTCCAGGTCGCGACGGGGTCCACGTTGTCGAGGTTTACGAAATCGGAGGCCTTGTAGAAGGCGAGCCAGAACACATCGATGAGCCGGGCGAGGGTCTCGTTGTTCTGGCANCGGAAGAGCAGGGTATGAAAAAGCTGGTCCTCGTCGGCGAAGGATTGGCCGCGCTCCGCATGGATGCGCATCCGGTCCACCGTGGCGCGAAGCTCCGCGATATCGTCGTCGCTGATCATGTCGAGCGTCTTGCCGATCAGCCCCACTTCCAGCGTGCGGCGGATCTCGATCACTTCCTCGATCTGGCGAAGCGCACCACCGAGGCCATAGGCGAGATTGTCGAGCAACGGCTCGAAGGAGAAGGCCTTGACGAAAATCCCGACGCCGCGGCGCGATTCCAGCACACCAAGCGATTCCAATGCCTTGATGCCTTCCCGCAGGGAGTTGCGGCTGACGCCGAGCTGGTTTGCCAGCTCGGATTCGGCAGGAAGCAGCGTGCCCGGCTTCAGTCCGTTGTCGCTGATATAGCCGCGAATACTTTCCTGCACGGAAACGTGGAGGAGAGGGGCGCGGGTCAGGGGCTTGATCGACTTCATCTGCATGCCGGTCTCGTTTCGGATGTGCGCTCAGGATGAAGGAGACATATCCACTTGTAGGATATCTGTCAATTGGATATCAATGGGTGGTGACAAGGTGAAAGGTGAATGCTCGGATGACGATGCAAGGCTTGGTCGTTTCCTGTCAGCCCGTTCCGGGCGGGCCGCAGGACAATGCGGATTTCGTAGTCGGTTTTGCGAGGGCAGCGCTTGCCGCCGGCGCTGTGGCTCTGAGGATCGAATCCGTGGCCTATGTCGAGGCCGTGCGGGCGGTCACCGGCGTTCCGATCATCGGGCTTGTCAAACGCGACCTGACGGACAGTCCGGTGCGGATCACGCCCTTCGTTGCCGATGCCGAAGCGCTGGCAGATGCAGGAGCCGACATCATCGCGTTCGATGCGACCGATCGCGTGCGGCCGGCTTCGGTGGAGGCGCTGATCAAGGCGGTGAAGGGCAAGGGCAGGCTTTCCATGGCAGACTGCTCGTGCCTCTCAGATGCGCGCCGGGCTCTTGCCGCCGGTGCGGACTTTGTCGGCACCACCCTGTCCGGTTATGTCGGCGGCCCCGAGCCGGAGGACCCGGACCTGGCGCTCGTTGCCGCCGTCCGCAGCCTGACGCCGCACGTCATTGCCGAAGGACGCATCCGCTCTCCGGAACAGGCGGCGGCCGCAGTCCGGGCGGGGGCATCGGCAGTCGTGGTCGGTTCGGCGATCACCAGGACGGAGCATGTCACGTCCTGGTTCAACCAGGCGGTCACGCGGGCTTTGGCGGCAAGCGCCGAGGGGCCGTATTGGCGATCGATATCGGTGGAACCAAAACGATGGCCGCTCTGGTTTGCGGTGCGGACGTGCTTGAGGAAATCACGATCGCTACCGCACGGGACGCTGGACCCGGAGAATGGCTCCGCGCCATTGCCGACGAAACGGTGGCGTGGGCGGGCCGCTACCGGCGGATCGGAATTGCCGCGACAGGGTTGATCCGGGAAGGGCGCTGGTCCGCGCTCAATCCGGCAACACTTGCCGTGCCGGATGCGTATCCGCTGGAACAGCGCGCGGAGGAGCTGTTCGGCGTGCCAGTCCGGGCGTTCAACGATGCCCAGGCTGCGGCCTGGGGCGAATACCGGTATGGCGCGGGCCAGAATGCGGACATGGTATTTCTGACCATCTCGACAGGGATCGGCGGTGGCATCGTCGTCAACGGACGGCTATTGACGGGAATGGCCGGGCATTTCGGCCTCATCCGCAGCCCGTCCCAGGGTCTGCATCCGCTGGAGGATCAGGCGTCCGGCAGCTGGATGGCCGCGCAAGCGGCAGAAGCGGGGCACGAGGTCGATGCGAGGCAGGTTTTTGCCCGATGGCACGCGGGCGAGGCGTGGGCGAGGGATATCATTTCAGGCTCTGCGCGGCGGACAGCAATGCTTTGCGCCGACATCAAGATGATGCTCGACCCGAAGACGATCGTCATCGGCGGCGGCATCGGTTTGGCCGAGGGTTATCTTCGTGAGGTTCTCAAGCACGTGCCTCTCCATTTCGACCTCAGGATCGTCCCGGCGATGCTCGGTCCCCGAGCAGGGGCGATCGGCGCCGCTGACATGGCGCCCGACATCTGAGGCGAGGGAACCCATCTATTCCGACGCCGATGCGCCTGTATCGCTGGACCGCTCGATTTCCTTCAGAAGTACCGAGACGGTNGGGCGGACGTCGCCCTTGCGGCGAAAGACGGCATATATGTCCCGCGTCAGCAAGATTTCATTGAAGTCGAGCGCAACCAGCCCCAGCCCGCTGCCCTGAAGGTTTGCCCGCGTCAGGTAGGCCAGGTGATGGGTCCGCGAAACCATTGAGGTCAGGAAATTTATCGATGTCGTTTCCACGGCCACCACGGGTTTGGGTAGGCCGGCACTGCGGAACAGAGATTCGAGCAGCAGCCTGTCCGTCTCGGGCAGCGGCGGCAGAACCCAGCTATATTCGGCCAGGTCAGCGACCGCCAGATGTTCACGATTTGCGAGCGGATGTGATTGGTGGGCTACGATCTGCACCGGCTCCCTCGCCACCAGCCTCCACTCAAAATCCTCGTTCAGGATTTCGCTGGGCTTGACGGTGAAGACGACGTCGAGCTTTCCCGCGAAGAGTTGGGGAAGCAGGACTTCATTTGTGCCCTCGTGTACCATGAGGCCGACATCCGGGCGTGCGACGGCAAAATGGTTCAACGCGTCGGGGATAAGCTGCCGCAAGGCGGCGGCCATGCTTCCGATCCGAAGCGAACCCCGCCGTGCACCTCGGAGCGCGTCTATTTCATCGACGGCCTCGTTGGCCAACGACAGCAGCAGCTCGCTGTAGCCGATCAGGCGCTGCCCGAACAGGGTGGCCTGAACGCCACTCGGCCCGCGGTCGAGCAACCGGACCCCAAGCGCCTGTTCCATGCTGCGGATGCTCTTGCTCAGAGCGGGCTGGGTAAGCCGTAGATTCTCGGCTGCCATGCTGAAGCTGCCAGTGTGAACGACTGCCAGGAAGTGCCGCAACTGACGAAGATCAAGCCGCTGTAGATTGTTATTCATGTTTCCCGCTCTCAGTCAGGCGATCTGCGGCCACTATGAACAAAGCTTATAGGCCGGGCAATCTCAGCCGGCCGATTTGCGCATTCCGGTCGCCGCCGCGCCACCGTAACCAAAGACCGGATACTCATTGTATCTCATTGACATACCTATGATGAGCGGTCGTGGCGCGATGTGCGGATATGAGAATGGGGACCGCGAGTTGATCGTAGGCGACTTCGTCGATTGTCAGCACGGCGGCCGGCAGGGTCAGGTCCAGCCACCGGGCATCGGAATCATCTGCCAGATCGGCTCCGATCTGTTCCCGTATGGCCGAGATGCGTATCCCGTAATTTTCCAACAGATGCAGGTAGAAGAGCGGAGGGATCTCTTCAGCCCTCTGCGGGAAGTCCGGAACCCGCTCGCAGGAAAGCGTCAGCGTCTCGTGCATGATCGGCCGATCGTCGATGTAGCGCACCCGGTGGAAGTTGACGATCGGCGACCCTTCATCGATCTGGAGTTTCCGCGCGTCGCCGGGGGAGGCGAGGCTCCTGTCGAGCGACGTTACTTTGGTAACCGACTTGCTGAGAGAGCCGTCCAGCCCGTGCAGCCGGAAATATTGGAAAAACAGTCGCAGGCTGTGCTGTGGCTTGCGGCCGGTGACGACAGTGCCCGTCTTGCGGCGGCGGCTCAGAAGGCCATCATTGGTCAGGTCCATCAAGGCTCGGCGAATGGTGCCGACGGCCACTCCGTAGGTCTGCGACAGCGCCACTTCGCTGGGCAGAACCGAGCCCGGTACCAGTTTGCCGATCATGATCGCTTCGGTGATCTGGCGCTTGACCACCTCATAAAGCGGCAGGGACAATTCCGTCAGCCTCATCCCTTCTGATGAATTATTAGGCGATTCCGGCAACTATTTGCCTCTTCTTTGGAGTTGACTCATGGTCTCGATCTACGCAGTATTACTATATAGTTTATATTAAAGCGCAAGCTGAGGAGGCTGGCGCGACGGGTACCGAGGACACTGCCATGAACAAGCCGCAGCCAGCTTCTTCACAACAGATCTTTGACTCTGCCATGGCAGCGATTGAGCTTGATGTCGAGGTCGCTGTCGATGATCTGGCGCGGATGGTGGAAATCGACACCTCATTTCCCCCGGGTCGGGGCTACGGCGCATTCGCCGATCTGATGACAGAACTCCTGGCGCCGCTGGGCTTCGAGTTCGAACGTGTCTGTACCGCGGGATCTCTGGTACGTGGCCGGTGGGCCCGCCTCCGGCGAACGGACCAATCTTGTCGCGACCCGCGAAACGGGAAAGCCTGTCTGCGGCCTCTATTATCATGTCGATACCGTGCCGGTGGCACCCGGCTGGAGCCGCGATCCGCTGAAGTTGACGGTCGAGGGCGACCATCTCTTCGGCTTGGGGGCCGCCGACATGAAGGGCACGATCGCTGCAACCCTGCTGGCACTCCGGGCCGCCAAGAAATGCGGCCTGCCGCTGTATTACGATCCGATGCTGCTTCTGTGTACCGACGAGGAAGGCGGGCTTTATCCCGGCATTCGTTATCTGGCGGAGCAGGGCATGCTGAAAGGCCATATCGTCAATTTCAACGGGTCGGCGGCGCCGCGTATCTGGGCGGGCTGCTTTGGCGTCTTTCATCTTCAGGTAACGATCCTGGGGCATGCCGTCCATGCGGGAGAAGGCAACCGCACCGGCTCCGGCATCAATGCCATAGAAGGCGCCTTGCCTGTGCTCAATGCCCTGACGGCATTGAAGCCGGATGTGGCCAGCCGGGCATCCGCACTGAAGCCGCCNCCGCACGCATCGGGNCCGCTGCGGCCNCANCTTTCCATTTCGGCCGTGAACGGCGGCACTGCCGGCGGACAGGTCCCGGCCGAAATCAAGATTCTCGTCAGCCGGCGTTACGCCCCGGAAGAGAGCTACGAGGCGGCGCGCGCCGAGATCGAAAGCCTGATCCGTGACAGCATTGCCGGGATGGGACTGGGGCTTGAAATCGATCTCGTCGGCCACCTGATCCCGACCGACGATCCGGACGGTCCCCATTGGCCGCGCTGGCAAAAGGCGCTGTCGCTGGGCTTCGGCTACAAGCCGGAAGACTTTCAGAAATGGGGCGCCGCAAGCTGTTCCGACTTTGGCTACGTGCAGAAGGCCGGCTTCACGCAGGAGGTGCTGCTGGGCGGGCTCGGCCGGCCGGAAAGCTGCATCCACAGTCCTGAAGAGCATACCACCCGTCAGGACGTCATCGCTCTGGCGAAAAGCATACTGGCCTACCTCGCGGCGGATTTTGCCGCCGACTCCATTCCTGAAAACCGCGTCTGAAACATAAGGGAACTGAAAAATGCTGGAAATGAAACGTCGCTTCTTCCTCGCCGGCACCGCCGCCGTCTTTGCTGCACCGGCGCTTGGCCTGGCGCAGACTGCAAAGCCGGCCAGGGGCGGCACGCTGCGCATCTCGGTCGATCAGGCCGCAAGCGTCATCCATCCGCTGCTGACGCGCGTCAACCCGGAATATCTGGTGACCGAGCTGCTCTACAGCAACCTGACACGCCTGAAGGTCGACATGTCCGTCGAGCCGGACCTGGCCGAAAGCTGGACCCCCAATGGTGGGCTGACGGAATGGACGTTCAAGCTGCGCAAGGGCGTCACCTTCCATGACGGCTCGCCGTTCACGGCCAAGGACGTCGTCGCCACCTTCAAGACCATCCTCGATCCGGCGACCGCGTCGCCCGGCCGCAACAATGTCGGTCCGATCACCGACATCGTCGCTGTCGACGACACCACGGTCCTGTTCAAGCTGTCCGGCGCTTATGCCGACTTGCCTGTCGCCATGGCCTACACCAACGCCCGCATCATCCCGGCCTCGATCGCCACCGGCGACCTCAAGAGCCTGTCCACCAAGGCAGTCGGCACCGGTCCGTTCAAGCTCGTGTCCTACGAGCCGGACCGCCTGATCGTCGTCGAACGCAACCCGAACTATTACGACCCGGCACGCCCCTATCTTGACCGTATCGAAGTCCAGGTGTTCCCGGACATTTCCGCCGAAGGTTCGGCGATGATCGCCGGCAATATCGACATAATCTCGACGCTGCAGCCGACCGAATACCTGCGTCTCGACGGCAATGACGGCGTCAATGTTCTGCGCTCGCCGTCTGGCCAGTTCTGCAACATCAACTTCGGCTGCGACACGGCTCCGTTCAACGATCCGCGGGTCCGCCGGGCGATTGCGCTTACGGTCGACCGCGAGGCCATGGTCAACTTCGTGACCGAAGGTTTTGGCACGCCTGGCAACGACACGCCGCTGAACCCGTCCTACCAGTTCTTCAAGCCTGCCAAGCAGCGCCAGAAGAATATCGCCGAAGCCAAGAAGCTGCTCGCCGAAGCCGG
>Ga0055540_1001703_pt1 | contig 12648 bp, 9 predicted proteins | sample AraplaCvi_mMS_r2_2_FD_55040 | JGI IMG/M metagenome (GOLD analysis project Ga0055540, IMG submission 55040) | Arabidopsis root microbial communities from North Carolina, USA - plate scrape MF_Cvi_mMS_r2 | ecosystem: Host-associated > Plants > Roots > Endosphere | place: USA: North Carolina
GTCGTCTGCCAGAAGAAGGGTTCGAAGCTTTCGAAGCCCATGCCGGCGATCTCGCCGATGCGGGTTGCGGCATCGCCCTTGTTGCCGCTGACCATGGTACCTATACGAATGGATTTTGCTGGGTTGCTCACGTCACTTCATCCTATGCTGAAATTTCGATACGCTTGCCGGTCTTGGCGCTTTCGATCGAGCCGAAGACCATGGCGAGGCTTCGGATATTGTCGGCATTGACCGTTTCGGGATGTTTGCCGGTGCGGATCGCCGCGATGAAATCGGCGATGACGCTGGCATGGCCGTGGGTTTCCGCCTCATGTTCCGGACCGGGAACGTTTACGGCGGCAGAGCCGCGCAACAGGCCGGGCTCCTCGCCGGCAATGGTCGCCTTGAAATTTTCCTCGCCGTCCCAGGTGAGCATGCCCTTCGAGCCGACGAGACGCCATTGGCTTTCCCAACTGGTGCGCTCGCCCTCGGCGCACCAGGAGCCGCGATAGGTGAAGACGATGTCGTCGGAGAATTCGAAGATGGCGTTCGCCGAGGCGCCGTGCCGGTACCACGACCCCTTCGGATTGCGCTCGACGCAATAGACGGCGAGCGGTTTCCGGTCGGCGACGTAACGAGCCGCATCGAAAGTGTGGATCGCCATGTCGAGCAGCAGGACATTGTCCATTTCTTCACGGAAGCCGCCGAAATGCGGCGCGAGGAAGAAATCGCAATGAATGCCGGTGAGTTCGCCGATCGCGCCGCTGTCGACGAAGCGGCGCAGGCGCCGGATGCCCGAGATGAAACGGCGGTTCTGTATGACGGCGTGGATGCGGCCTGTTTCGGCGGCAAGGTCGATCAGCGCGGCGCCCTCGGCAAGCGAGGCGGCCATCGGCTTTTCGCTGAGCACATGGCAGCCGGCCTTGAGCGCCGTCGAAACGACATCGTAACGGGCGGCCGGAATGACGATGTCGAAGACCAGATCGGCCTTGGTGGCGGCGATGACCTCGGAGAGATCCGAGCCGATGACGGCGCTCTCGAGTCCGAACTCGGCAGCGAGCTTTTCCGCCGTCTCTCGGTTGAGGTCGACGAGGCCGACGATATCGATGGAGTCAGCCAGTTGAGGGTTGGAAGCAATGGCGCGCAACCAACCTTTGGACATAGCTCCGCACCCGCACAGAATGGCACCGAATTTCACGATTTCCTCCAGGGAATGGCGCCAACTCTCCTCGTGACACGCACTCCGTAAACGTTTACGAATGTTGGCGGAAAGATTTTGCGATGTCAAGAGACGCCAAATGCGAAATTGCGCATGGGAAGGAAACGCAGCCGATGAAAGGGATTCGCCAGCTTGCCGAACACCTGGATATTTCGATCGGCACGGTCTCCCGGGCGCTGAACGGCAAGCCCGATGTCAATGAGGAAACGCGGCAGCGCGTGCTGGCGGCGGCCGAGGAACTCGGTTACGTCGCCAACCAGTCGGGACGGAGTCTCAGACAAGGAGAGACGAAGGTAATCGGGCTGATGATCGAATCCAGCATGGAGGCGGTCGAAAATGCCGACAACTTCTTCCTCGGCGTCACCAGCGGCCTGCAAAGCGTCTTTGCCCGCCACAAACTCGACCTGATCATGCTACCCTGCCCGAGCGACGAGGATCCGCACGAATATCTGAAGCGAATGGTGGCGCGCCGGATCGTCGATGCGATGATCATCTCCAATACGCAGCGCTTCGACCGGCGCATCGATCTTCTGTCGCGGGCAAAGATCCCCTTCGTTGCGGTCGGCCGCAGCCTTTCTCCAGGCAATTTCCCCTGGATCGACCTCGATTTCGAAGGCGTGGCCGAACGCGCCGTCGACCGGCTGGTCGCGCGCGGCCACCGCCGGATCGCGATCACGGCGCCGTCGAGCGATGTCAACCTGGGCCATGTCTTTCTCGAGGGTTATCGCCGCGCGCTCGCGCGGCACGGTATCGCTTTCGATCCGTCTCTCGTCATTCGCGTCAAGTCGAGCGAACAGGGCGGCTACCAGGCGGCCCATGAGCTGCTGCTGCTCGATGAACGGCCGACGGCGGTGATCCTGATCTACGAGCTGATGGCGATCGGCCTCTATCGCCGACTGATGGAATCGGGCGTCATGCCCGGGCGCGACCTTGCCGTGATCGGCTTCCGCGATGCCCCGCGCGCACGGTTCCTAAACCCTTCGCTCAGCTGCTTCCGTATGTCGCTCTACGATCTCGGCGTCGCGCTCGGACAGACGCTTCTCGCCCATGTGCCGGCCTATCGCGCGTTCTATCCCGAAGGGGGGCGCAATATTGTCTGGCCGCTCGAACTGGTGCCGGGGGAAAGCGACGCGTTTGAGATCGCGACGGCGAAAAGGAGTTCGAGCGGTTGACACGCCTCACGTGGGGGGTGCGAAAAACCGGTTCTCCGGCCGCGGCAAACCAAGATGCTCACGCAGCGTCGTGCCGTCATATTCGCTGCGGAACAGGCCGCGGCGCTGAAGCTCCGGAACCAGTCGCTCGGTGACGTCAAGAAGACCCTGCGGCAGATAGGGGAAGACGATATTGAAGCCGTCCGAGCCTTCCTCCTCCAGCCAGCGTTCCATCTCGTCGGCAATGCTTGCCGGCGTGCCGACGAAGGCGAGGCCGGCATAGCCGCCGTAACGCTGCGCCAGCTGGCGGACGTTCAGCTTCTCCTCGGCGGCAAGCTTCAGCACCTGGGCGCGGCCAGTCTTGCTGGCATTGGTGTCGGGAATATCTGATGGTAGCGGTGCGTCGGGATCGAAGCCGGAAACGTCATGGCCGAGCGCGATCGAAAGCGAGGCGATGGCGCTGTCGTAGTGCACCAGGCTGTCGAGGGTGGCGCGTTTGGCCCGCGCTTCATCGATCGTATCGGCGACGATAACGAAGGCGGCGGGCAGGATCTTCAGATGGTCGCGGTTGCGGCCGATCGTTTCCATGCGTCCCTTGATATCGGCATAAAGCGCCTTGCCGGCGGCAAGATCGCGCGGCGAACAGAAGACCATTTCGGCAGTCTCGGCGGCAAGCTGGCGGCCGGGGTCCGACTGGCCGGCCTGGACGATGACAGGCCAGCCCTGCGGCGGCCGGGCGATATTGAGCGGTCCGCGGACGCTCAGTTCCTCGCTCTTGTGGCCGAGCACATGCATCTTCTCCGGATCGAAGAACAGGCCGCTTTTCCGGTCGCGGATGAAGGCATCGTCGGCGAAACTATCCCAAAGCCCGGTGACCACATCATAGAATTCCCGGGCGCGATGATAGCGCTCGCCATGCTCCACATGTTCGTCGAGGCCGAAGTTGAGCGCGGCATCAGGGTTCGACGTCGTAACGATGTTCCAGCCGGCGCGGCCGCCGCTGATATGGTCGAGCGAGGCGAAACGCCGGGCAATGTGATAGGGCTCGTCGAACGTGGTGGAGGCCGTGGCGACGAGGCCGATGCGCTCCGTCACCGCCGCCAGCGCCGAGAGCAGCGTAAAGGGCTCGAAGGAGGTCACGGTGTGGCTGCGCCTCAGCGCCTCGACCGGCATGTTGAGCACAGCAAGATGATCGGCCATGAAGAAGGCGTCGAATTTCGCCCGTTCCAGCGCCTGCGCGAAGGACTTCAGATGGGCGAAATTGAAATTGGCGTCGGGATAAGAACCGGGATAGCGCCAGGCGCCGGTATGCAGGCTGACGGGGCGCATGAAGGCGCCGAGGCGCAACTGCCGTGAACGGGTCATGATTTTCCTCATGGATCGGGCAAGGCGGCCGCCCTGCCCCGCATTGGGCGTTCTTTCTGCAACCGGCGCGGTGACGCACCTGACATCGGTTACGTAGGAGGTCGCCGTCGTCAAATCGAGACCGGGAACGCCGGTTCTGGGCAGGAATTTTATCGCTTCCCAGGCGATGTCGTCGCACGAGTGTCCGACCGCAACACTAATCGCGGCGATCCAAGCCCGATAAGCAAACACTTTTCATTTTCTATCGCATCTATAGAATTTGTGCTCTTATCTCGACGCTTAATTTCTTTCACCGATAGGCTCGTCAGAATTGGAGACATCGATGAACACCGTGCTGAGGCAAGCAGATCAGATCCGGCCCCTGGCCGACCGTATCGGCAGCGATGATGAGGCGATCGCCACCGCCCGCAGACTGGCGGCGCAATTTGCCGCACGCGCAGCCGAGCGCGACGCCGACCGGATCCTGCCGTTTAGCGAACTGGATCTTCTCGCCCAGTCCGGCCTTCTGGCGATCACCGTGCCGGCGCAATATGGCGGGCTCGACGTCTCCAACGCCGTGCTTGCCGAGATCACGGCGATCCTGTCTGAGGCGGATGGTTCGATCGGCCAGATCCCGCAGAACCATTTCTATATCCTCGAGGCGCTCAGAACCGACGGCGGCGAGGAGCAGCAGCGCTATTTCTTTGGTCGCGTGCTGGCCGGCGATCGTTTCGGCAACGCGCTATCCGAGCGCGGCACCAAGACGGTCGGCCACTACAATACGCGCATCACCCGCGACGGTCCGGGTTACCGGATCAACGGCCGCAAGTTCTATTCCACAGGCGTGCTCTTCGCCGACTGGATCACTGTCTTCGCCCTCGATCCCGAGGAGCGGCTGACCATGGCCTTCGTGCCGAAGGGCACCGAAGGTGTCGAGATCGTCGACGATTGGGACGGTTTCGGCCAGCGCACCACCGGCAGCGGCACGACGATCCTCGACAATGTCTATGTCAGCGCCGATTCCGTCGTCTTCCATCACAAGGGTTTCGAGCGGCCGACGACGATCGGCTCCGTCGGCCAGATCATCCATGCCGGCGTCGATCTCGGCATCGCCAGGGCTGCCTTCGCCGAAACGCTTGATTTCGTCAGGACGAAATCGCGCCCCTGGATGGATAGCGGCCTCGACCGGGCTTCCGACGATCCGCTGACGATCGCTAGGGTCGGCCAGATCGCCATCCGGCTCGAAGCGGCAACCGCTCTTGTCGAGCGCGCCGGCCACAAGGTCGATGCCGCGCAGATCGAGACGACGGAGCAAAAAGTGATCGAGGCAACGCTGGCAGTCGCTGCGGCGAAGGTGCTGACGACCGAAGTGGCGCTTGAGGCCTCGAACACGCTTTTCGAGCTTGCCGGAACCTCGTCGGTACAGACAGGCCTCAACCTCGACCGCCACTGGCGCAATGCCCGCACCCATACGCTGCACGATCCCGTGCGGTGGAAATATCACGTCGTCGGCAACTACCATTTGAACGGCGTAACGCCGCCGAAGAACGGCGCGCTCTGAAATCTTCCCCTCTTTCAACCGAAAACCCCACCGCCGGTGCCGGCAGTGGGGTTTTTGCTTTCGATGAAAGATGACCGCCTCAGCTATAGAGGCTGACCTCCGGTATCTTGTCGTTCAGCGCGAATTCACCGACTTCCTTCGCCTTGTAGAAGACGGGATCGTGCAGCGTATGGGTGCGGACATTGCGCCAGAACCGGTCGAAACGGTATTTGTCGGCCGTTGAGCGTGCGCCCGTCAGCTCGAAGACGCGCGAGGTGATGTCGAGCGAAACATGAGTGGCGTGGACTTTGGCGGCATAGGCTTCCGCCGCCGCTTCGCCACGCTCGCGCGCCGTCACATCGCGGCCGCGGGCAAGGCCCGCCTGCACGGCGGCTGCCGCACTGTCGGCAAGGGCCGCCGATGCCTTCAGCGCGGCAGTGAATTCGCCGACGCGTTCGAGGATATAAGGATCATCCGCCGCCCGCTCGACACCCGAGGTGATCCATGGCCGGGTCGTGTTGCGGACGTAATCGACGGCCGCCTGCAGCGCGCCCTCCGCGGTGCCGAGATAGAAATTGACGAAGACCAGTTGGATGAACGGCGTATTGAAGGTCGACAGCACCGGCGGCGCCACATCGGGTGCAGCCGGCGCGTCGACGAAATCCTCCTCGTAGACGGGAAAGTCGCGGAACTCGACGCTGCCGCTGTCCGACAGGCGCTGGCCAATATTGTCCCAGTCGTCGTTGGCGACGTAGCCTGGACGATTGGTCGGCACGGCGAAGCCGGCGATCTTGTCGTCGAGCGCCGCATTGGCATTGATGTAATCGGAAACCCGCGCCGCCGTGGAGAAGGACTTGCGCCCGTTCAGCACATAACCGTTGCCGCGCCTCGTCAGCACCAGCCCGGGATCGCGCGGGTTGACGGCGGCACCCCAATAAAGGTTCTTCGCTACCGTCTCGCTGCCCAGCGCATGGGCGCGTGCCGGATCGAGCGCCCAGTAGATATACTGGCTGTTGACATAGTGGTAGCCGAGCAACTGGCCGATCGAGCTTTCGCCGCGGGAGAGAATGCGCACCAGCTTCAGCCCGTCGACCCAATCAAGGCCGCCGCCGCCGATTTCGCGGGGGTGCAGCGCATTGAGCAGCCCGGCATTCTTCAATTTGACGATTTCGCCAAGCGGCGTGCGGCCTTCGCGGTCGAGGTCTGCGGCGCGCCGCGACAGGTCGGCAGAAATCTCCTCGGCACGGGCAAAGAGGTCTTCGCGCGTCGGGTTGCGGCTGGCCGCGAAGATGACATTGGATTGGCTCATGGGCGGAACTCCAATTCTCCAAAAAGATGATCCGGCGGAAGCCGCAGAGGCTTCCGCCGGAAGGATCGAAGTGCGTGGTCTCAGAACAGCTTGTCCGGGATCCAGCTGGCGGTCGCCGCATCGCTCGTGCTGAAGGCCGGGATCTTTTCGGCCAGTTCCTCGACCGTCTTGACGCCGGCTGCGCGCAGGCTTTCCTGCGTCAGAAGCGTCGGCTTCACGGTGATTTGGTGAGGAACCGTCTGCCCGGCGATTTCGAGGGCGGCGGCGCGAATGGAGACGGCGCCGACGACGGCAGGATTGGTCGCGACGGTCGCAACCCAAGGGCTGCCTTCCTCGGTGATTTCCTGGATATCGGCCGTCGAGACGTCGGCCGAATAGATCTTGAGCTTGTTTGCTATGCCGAGGTCGTTGGCGGCAAGCTTCACGCCGCGGGCGAATTCGTCATAGGGGGCGAAGACCACGGATATATCCGGATTGGCGGTGAGCGCGGCCTTCGCCTGGTCGGCGGTCGAGGTCGCGGTCGTGTCGCTGACATTGCCGAAGCGGGCCTTTTCGACCACGCCTGAATTGTCCGACTTGAACTTGTCCCAGACCTCGTTGCGGCGGTCGAGCGGCGCAAAGCCGGCGACATAGACATAACCGGCGTTGAAGCTGTTGCGGTTGTCCTTCACCACCTGCTCGAGTGCCAGCGAGGCAAGCTCGTGGTCGCTCTGCTCCACCTGCGGGATTTTGGGATTGTTGAGGTTGACGTCGAAGGCCACGACCTTGATGCCCTTGTCGAGCGCCTGCTGCACGACGTCGCCCAGCGATTCCGGCAGGCCGTGGTCGATGACGATGCCGGAGACGCCGAGATTGATCGCCTGGAGGATCTGTTCGCGCTGTTCTGCGGCATCCTGCCGGCCGGGGAAGATGCGCAGGTCGATATCCAGCGCCTTGGCCTGGGCTTCAGCCCCCGCCTGGTAAGCCTGGAAGAAATCACCGGCCGAGATGTAGCTGATCAGAGCCACCTTGACGCCACCCTTATCGAAGGGGGCCGGAGCGCCGGACAGACCGTCGGCTTTTGCGCCTTGAATGAAAATGAACGGAATGACGGCGGCAGACAGTGCGAGCCGTGCGAGGGATTTCATCGTCGCGTTCCTTCTAGCAAATCGGAGGCGTCGTCTGACAGGTCTGGAAGCCCTCGCGACGCGTTGAATTATTAGATATAATCTCTATGTTTTTAGTAGAGTAAATGATCCGATTTTACGTGCTGCAGGAGATTCTTTGTTTCCCGAGGACAGTTTGTGAGGGAAAGGCGTGCCTGGAGTTCGACCGCCCGGACGGGGCACACTCCGGCTTCGAATGCAGTCCCGGACACTATCGATGCCGCTTCTTCACATTGAAAATATCACCCGCAGTTTCGGGTCGACGCGGGCGCTTGCCGGTGCCGATCTTTCGATGGACCGCGGTGAGATCGTGGCGCTGATGGGTGCAAACGGTGCGGGCAAATCGACGCTGGTCAAGATTCTTTCCGGCGTGCTTCCGGCCGATAGCGGCGCGATCAATCTGGATGGTCGTCCGTTTGCGCCGCGCAGTCCGGCCGAAGCGGCAAAGGCCGGCGTCGTCACCGTGCACCAGTCGACGGATCTCGTCGGTGCCGCCGGCCTGACGGTTGCCGATGCCCTGCTGCTCAACCGGTTCGCCGATCGCAGCACGCCCTTCTTCGTCTCGCGCGTCGGCGTCCGCCGTGCCGCGCAGTCCATGCTCGATGCCGCCGGCTTCAGTCTGCCGCTGGACCGTGATTTCGGTGAACTCACCAGCGCCGATCGGCAGCTGGTGGCGATCGCCCGGGCGCTTGCCAACCGCGCCGATCTTCTCATTCTCGACGAGCCGACGGCAAGCCTTTCCGGAGAAGAAAGCCGGCGCCTCTTCGATATTCTGCTTAGGCTTCGCAAGCGCGGACTGGCGATCCTCTATATCTCGCATCGTACCGCCGATCTCGAAGCCATCGCCGACCGCGCGCTCGTCATGCGCGGCGGCCGCGTCGTCGGCACTTTCTCGCGGCCGATCGATTTTTCGAGCGCCATCGAGACGATGATCGGCCGCAGACTGGAGGCGGCTCGGCCGGATGCGCGGCCTGCGACCGGTCCGGCGATTTTCGAGATGCGCGATATCAGACTGCTCTCTGGGGCCACCTCCTTCGATCTGTCATTACATGAGGGTGAGGTGGTGGCGGTGACCGGTGTGCTTGGCGCCGGCAAGAGCCGGCTGCTCCAGGCGATCTTCGGCGTGACGGCGCTTGCCGGCGGCACAATGTTCCTCGATGGCCGGCCGTACCGGCCGAAAAGCCCGGCTGATGCAATCGCGGCGGGTGTCGCCATGGCCGCCGAAGACCGTCATCGCTCCTCGCTGATGCCGCCGGCATGGCCGGGCCATTCGCTGTCGGCGACGATCAGCCTGCCGCATCTTGGCAAATGGTATCCGAGCGGCTTCCTCGTCGGCGGCCGTGAACGACGCGAGGCCGAACAGGCAATCGCGCGTCTCGGCATCAAGGCCGCGGGTCCGCTCGCCTCGGTCTGGTCGCTGTCCGGTGGCAACCAGCAGAAGGCGGTGATCGCTCGCTGGGAGGCCGAACCGAGCCGGCTTCTGTTGCTCGACGAACCCTTCCAGGGCGTCGATGTCGGTGCCCGTCACGACATCATCCGGGCAATCCGCGCCCGCACCGACCGGGCGACGCTGATTGCGACCTCCGACCCGGAGGAGGCCTATGAGGTGGCCGACCGCATCCTCGTCATCGACCGCCACGTGTTGAGGCCCGCGGCAGAGGGGGCCGCTCTTGCCTCTGCCATCCAGGGAATATCCGCATGACGACGATCGACGACGACACACTTCCACAGGCAAGCGTCCGGCCGAAGGCATCGCCGCAAGCCGATAACGGCCGTCTCGCCGCCCTCGGGGCGTTCCTGCGGGCGGGCGCGGTGTTCATCCTGCTGGCGCTGCTCATCGTCGGCTTCACCATTGCCCAACCCGCCTTCATCAATATCGCCAATCTGATGAGCATCTTGCAGGCGGTGTCCGTCGTCGCCATTCTCGGCGCCGGCGTCACCGTCACGCTGGCCGTCGGCGGTTTCGATCTGTCGATCGGCGCGGTCGCCGCATCCAGCGTGATGGCGGCCAGCTATGCGATGATCGTCTGGGGCCTTGATGCCTATGCGACGGTGCCGCTGGTGCTCGCCTTTGGCGCTCTGGTCGGCCTCGTCAACGCCTTCCTCATCGTCCGCCTGAAGGTGCCGGATCTCTTGGCGACGCTGGCGATGATGTTTCTGCTTTCCGGCCTGCAGTTGATCCCGACCGCCGGCCGGTCGATTTCGGCCGGCCTTACTCTACCCGACGGGTCGAAGGCGACCGGCGCCTACGATCCGGCCTTCCTGCTGATCGGCCGCTACAGCATCCTCGGCACCCTGCCCGTTTCGGTGGTGCTGATGGCGGTGGTCGCCATCGCACTCTTCATCCTCACCGAACGCACCCGCATCGGCCGGCTGTTGTTTGCGACCGGCGGCAACGAGGTCGCGACCCGGCTTGCCGGCGCTTCGACGGTGCGGCTGAAGACGCTCGCCTATGTCCTATCGGGCACGCTGGCATCGCTCGGCGGCATCGTGATCGCCGCCCGCGTCGGGCGCGGCGACATTTCCTCCGGCGGTTCGCTGCTGATGGATTCTGTTGCTGCCGCGTTAATCGGTTTCGCCGTCTTCAATCTCAGGCGTCCCAACGTGCTCGGCACCATTGCCGGCGCCGTCTTCGTCGGCGTCCTGCTGAACGGCCTCACCATGCTGAACGCTCCCTACTACACCCAGGATTTCGTCAAGGGCGCCGTGCTCGTCGGCGCACTCGCCCTCACCTATGGCCTCGGCCGCAGCAATCCCTAATTCCAAGGAAGAAAGACATGACCCGCGAAATCAGGCTGAACGCCTTCGATATGAATTGCGTCGGACACCAGTCGCCGGGGCTCTGGCGCCATCCGCGTGACAAGTCCTGGACCTACAAGGATCTCGACTATTGGGTGCATCTGGCAAAGACGCTGGAGCGCGGCAAGTTCGATGGACTGTTTATCGCCGACGTGCTCGGCGTCTACGATGTGCTGAGCGGCAATGTCGACGCCGCACTTCGCCATTCGGCGCAGGTGCCGGTCAATGATCCGCTGCAGCTGATCCCCACCATGGCCTACGAGACCGAGCACCTCGGCTTCGGCCTGACGGCGTCGCTCTCCTTCGAGTACCCCTACACCTTCGCCCGCCGCATATCGACGCTCGACCATCTAACGAAAGGGCGTGTCGGCTGGAATATCGTCACCTCCTACCTCAACAGCGGGGCGCTCAATATCGGCCAGCCGGCGCAGACGAAGCATGATGACCGCTACGATCTTGCCGAGGAATATCTCGAGGTCTGCTACAAGCTCTGGGAGGGAAGCTGGGAGGACGGCGCCGTCGTCCGCGACCGGGAAAGCGGTATCTTCACCCATCCTGACAAGGTCCACCCGATCCGCCATTCCGGCAAGCATTTCAAGGTGCCCGGCATTCACTTGAGCGAACCCTCGCCGCAGCGTACGCCAGTGCTCTACCAGGCCGGCGCCTCCAGCCGCGGCAAGGATTTCGCCGGCGCCCATGCCGAGTGCATCTTCGTCGCATCCCCGTCGAAGCCTGTGCTGAAGCGTTACGTCGCCAATGTCCGCGAGGCGGCCGAACGCGTCGGCCGCAACCCGCGCGAAATCCTTGCCTTCAACCTGCAGACCGTCATCCTCGGCGAAACGGATGCGGAGGCACAGCGGAAGTTTAATGAATACCGCAAATACACCTCCTTCGAGGGTGCGCTGACGCTGATCTCCGGCTGGACCGGCATCGATTTCGGCCAGTTCGGGCCGGACGAGGTGCTGCGGCACCGCCATACCAATGCGGTGCAATCGGCCGTCGAAACCTTCACCACCATCGATCCCACCAAGGAATGGACGGTGCGCGAAATGGCCGACTGGGTCGGCATCGGCGGTTTCGGCCCGGTTTTCGTCGGCTCGCCGCAGACGGTCGCCGATCTGATGCAGGAATGGATCGAAGACACCGATGTCGACGGCTTCAATCTTGCCTATGCCGTGACGCCCGAAAGTTTCGAGGACGCGGTCGATCTGCTGGTACCGGAACTGCAAAAGCGCGGCGTCTACAAGACCGAATACGCCAAAGGAACGCTGCGCGAAAAGCTCGGGGGAGCAGGGCCGCGGCTCGTCGCGCCACATCCCGGCGCCGCATATCGCAATCTCTTCGACGCGCCCGCACGTGTCGCCGCCAACGGCTGAGCGAATAATGGCTGGGTGACAAAAAATATCTCGCCCAGTCCGACCATTCGAATCTAACCTCTATGACAATTTGCATTTCGCCCTGAATATGGGCACTCGAATTTCACCGATCAGGAGAGGTCATGACCGTACCATCTATCTCGCGGCGCACGCTGATGAAGGGCACCGCCCTGCTCCTTGCCTCGACGGCGCTCGCCCGGCAGGCGCTCGCGCAGACCGCGCCCGCCGGCGGCCGGCTGATCGTTGCAGCCGATTCCGAGCCGAAGAACCTCAATCCCGCCATCGTCGCCTCGAACGGCGTCTTCTTCGTCGCAAGCAAGGTGATCGAGCCGCTCGCCGAAGCGTCGTTCGACGGCAAGGATGGGCTTTCGCCGCGTCTCGCCACCTCCTGGGAAGGCTCGGTCGATGGCCTCTCCGTCACCTTCAAGCTCCGCGACGGCGTCACTTGGCATGATGGCAAGCCGTTTACCTCGGTCGATGTCGCCTTCTCGGCGCTCAACGTCTGGAAGACGATGCAGAATCTCGGCCGCCTGGTCTTTGCCAATCTTCAAGCCGTCGATACGCCCGACGATTACACTGCCATCTTCCGCTTCTCCAAGCCGACGCCGTTCCAGCTGATCCGTAACGCGCTGCCTGTTGTCACCAGCGTCGTCGCCAAGCACATTTTCGACGGCACCGACATCGCGACCAACCCTGCCAATAACACGCTGATCGGCACCGGTCCGTTCAAGTTCGCCGAACACAAGCCCGGCGAATATTACCGGCTGACGCGCAACGAAAATTACT
>Ga0055540_1001708_pt1 | contig 12630 bp, 8 predicted proteins | sample AraplaCvi_mMS_r2_2_FD_55040 | JGI IMG/M metagenome (GOLD analysis project Ga0055540, IMG submission 55040) | Arabidopsis root microbial communities from North Carolina, USA - plate scrape MF_Cvi_mMS_r2 | ecosystem: Host-associated > Plants > Roots > Endosphere | place: USA: North Carolina
AGCATGTCGAATTCACGGTTGGACAACCCGTGCGGATGCTCCTTCTCGTCCTGCAGCCGCATCAGGTCCACCACGTTGACGAAGCGAATCGTCAAGTCGGGAATGTTCTTTCGCAGCAGGTCCACCGCCGCCAGTCCCTCGAGTGTCGGGACGTCACCGCACGTCGCGACGACGACGTCCGGCTCCTGCCCGAGGGTTTCGTTGCCCGCCCACTCCCAGATGCCGAGGCCGCGGGTGCAGTGTGCGACCGCCTCCTCCATGGTGAGGAAGTTCGGGCTCGGCTGCTTGCCGGCGACGACGACGTTGACGTACTGGCGCGAACGCAGGCAGTGGTCGTAGGTCGACAGCAGCGTGTTGGCGTCCGGTGGCAGGTANACCCGGACCACCTCGGCGCGCTTGTTGACCACGTGGTCGATGAACCCGGGGTCCTGGTGGCTGAAGCCGTTGTGGTCCTGGCGCCAAACATGGCTGGACAGCAGGTAGTTCAGGCTGGCGATCGGTCGGCGCCACGCAATGTGGTTGGTCACCTTCAGCCACTTGGCGTGCTGGTTGAACATCGAGTCGACGATGTGGATGAACGCCTCGTAGCAGTTGAACAGGCCGTGGCGCCCGGTCAGCAGGTACCCCTCCAGCCAGCCCTGGCACTGGTGCTCCGAGAGCATCTCCATGACGCGGCCGGCGCGGGCGAGGTGTTCGTCGACCTCGGGGCCGACGTACTCGGCGTTCCACTGCTTGTCGGTGGCGTCGTAGACGCCCTGCAGGCGGTTGGACGCCGTCTCGTCGGGACCGAAGATCCGGAAGTTGTCGGGGTTGAGCCGGACCACGTCGGTCAGCCACCCGCCCAGCACCCGGGTGGACTCGGCGATCGTCGCCCCCGGTGCGGGCACGTCCACGGCGTAGTCCCGGAAGTCGGGCAGGCGCAGATCCTTCAGCAGCAGACCGCCGTTGGTGTGCGGGTTGGCGCTCATCCGCAGCTCACCCGTCGGGGCGAGTTCGGCGATCGTCGGATCGAGAATGCCGTCCGCGTCGAACAATTCGTCGGCCCGGTAGGACGCCAGCCAGTCGGCGAGCACCTTGAGATGCTCGGGGGTGTCGCGGGCGTTGGCCAACGGAACCTGGTGTGCCCGCCACGATCCGGTGGTCTTCTTGCCGTCGATGTAGGCGGGGCCGGTCCAGCCCTTGGGGGTGCGGAAGACGATCATCGGCCAGCGGACCCGCTCGACGTGGTCGTCCGGCAGCGCCTTGAGTTCGGCGATCCGGTTGAGCACCGTGTCGAGCAGCTCGGCGAAGTCGCAGTGCGCCTGGGCCAGGTCGGTGTCCTCCGTCGCCTCGAAGAAGTACGGCTCGTGGCCGTATCCGATCATCAGGCTGCGCAGTTCGTCGTGCGGAATGCGGTCCAGCACCGTCGGATTGGCGATCTTGTAGCCGTTGAGGTGCAGGATGGGCAGCACCACGCCGTCCTGGGTGCGGTTGACGAACTTGTTGGAGTGCCAGCTGGTCGCCAGCGGGCCGGTCTCGGCCTCGCCGTCACCGACCACGGCGGCGACCAGCAGGTCCGGATTGTCGAAGGCGGCGCCGTAGGCGTGGGAGAGCGCGTACCCGAGCTCGCCGCCCTCGTGAATGGAACCGGGCGTCTCCGGCGCGACGTGGGACGGGATTCCGCCGGGGAAGGAGAACTGCCGGAACAATCTCCGCAAACCCTCCGCGTCGGCGGTGATGTCGGAGTAGGTCTCCGAATAGGTGCCGTCGAGGTAGGCGTTGGCAACCAGACCGGGGCCGCCGTGGCCGGGACCGGTGACGTACACCGTCGACTGCGAGCGCTCCTTGATGGCGCGGTTGAGGTGGGCGTAGAGGAAGTTCAACCCGGGCGTGGTGCCCCAGTGGCCCAGGAGCCGGGGCTTGACGTCGTCCCGCTCCAGCGGCGTCCGCAGCAACGGGTTGTCCAGGAGGTAGATCTGGCCGACGGACAGGTAGTTCGCCGCCCGCCACCAACCGTCGAGCTGAGATAACGTGTGGTCGNNCAACGGTTTTACGTCGGTCGAGGTCCAGGGGGTCACTGCGCTCATCGAGACATCCGTTCGCTTGTCGTGGTGACTACGTCATCGTACGGCCGGCGACGAGGGTCGACCGGACGGTCACGCGCCGGCCACCCGCAGTTCGCCTTGCCGACGGTGCGTCGCCGCCACCCGGCGTCGGCTACCCGCCCACCGGCAACGTGCGGCGGGCGGCGAGTCGCCCGGTGATGGTGCGCATCGCCTCGCCCACCGACTCGACGACCGCCACCGAGCCGTCACCCGCGAGATCGTCTCGTCGCGCCGGGTCGACGACGATCGTCAGGTCGGCGACGGCGCCAAGGTCCCGCACGAACCCGCGGTCGACGCCGCTCGCCTCCAGGAGGTCCAGCACCAGCGCGCTGCCGACCAGGGCGAATCGGCGCAACTGCCGCGACACCTGATCCCGGTTGGCGGGGCTGAGGCGTCCCGTCACCTCGACCAGCGTGGCGAAGCTGCGCAGCTGTGCGCGCAACTGGACCCCGTGGCACTCCGTGACGGAGCCACGGGCCGAGAGCGTCGAGGTGGAGAGCACGAACGGGAGCCGATCTGCCGGGTGGACGGACCATGGTGTCCGGCTGCGGGGCTCAACCGTCTCCGCCAGCTTAACCCGGGCCGCCGACGCACGCCCGTCGGAATCGTCAAATCAGCTGTGCGGCAACGTGTTGGCGCGTACGGATCCACCGTCGGTTTCGGGCGCCCGTCGGCGGGTAGCCGCCCAGGGCATCGACACCACGAAACTGGAGAACCCATGACGACGCAGCCCGAACGGGACGACACCGACTCCGACGACGCCGGCACACCGGGATCGGTCCCGCCCGCCACTCCGGCCTACGCCACGCCGCCGCCAGGTGGCATTCCCGACGCCGACGACGACTGACGGGCGGTCGAGACCCGGCGAGCTGCGTCACACCGCGGGTGCCTGGCGAACCCTGTACCCTGGGCACGAATCAATTGGCTTGTGCTGCTTCGGCTTCGGCATCATGCCAGGTCACCCCCGGCGGGCGGGTGCACGGCAGGCCCGAGGCGGAGTGAGGGAAGGATCGTTATGGCGTCCCCGGGTGCTGGACCGCGTCCGAGCACGCGGTTCGGACCCTACGAACTGCAGGAACTCATCGGCATGGGCGGCATGGGCGAGGTCTACCGCGCCTACGACACGGTGCGCGAGCGCATGGTGGCCCTGAAGATCCTGCGGGCCGACGTCGCCTCCGACCCGAGCTATCGAGACCGGTTCCGGCGCGAGTCGCGGATCGCGGCACGACTGCAGGAACCCCACGTCATCCCCGTGCACGACTTCGGCGAGATCGACGGGGTCCTCTACATCGACATGCGTCTGGTCGAGGGCGGCAGCGTCAAGGACGAACTGCGGGTCAAGGGCGTCCTACCGCCACCGCGCGCCGTGGCGATCGTCGGCCAGGTCGCCGCCGCACTGGACGCCGCACACGCCAACGGCCTGGTGCACCGCGACATCAAGCCCGAGAACGTGCTGCTGACGCCCGACGACTTCGCCTACCTGGTCGACTTCGGCATCGCCAACGGCGGCGGCGAGGCCACCGTCACCAGGACCGGCCTGATCATCGGGTCGTGCGCGTACATGGCCAGCGAGCGGCTGAGCGGCAAGCCCGGCGGCCCACCGTCGGACGTGTACTCGCTGGCGTGCCTCCTGTTCGAGTGCCTGACGGGGCGCGCGCCGTTCGAGGCCGCCGACATCCGGCAGGTGATGAGCGCCCACATGTTCGCGCCGCCGCCGCGCCCCAGCGAGGTGCGTCCGGGCCTCAACCCCGCCTTCGACGCCGTGATCGCCACGGGGATGGCCAAGAGCCCCGGCGACCGGTTCGCCACCGCGGGGGAGCTGGCCAGGGCGGCGGCCGCCGCGGTCCACGCCCCGCCGCGGCCCGTCGCACCCCCACAGACCAGGCAGTTCACCCCCGAACGCCCCCCGGTGTACGTGCCGCACCCGGCCGTCGCGGCCCCGGCGCAGGTGGCGCCGTCACGGTTTGGTCGTACCCAGAAGGCCCTGCTCGCCGGGACGGTCGCGACCCTCGGGCTGGCGGCGGGGCTCGCCGCGGCGATCGTCTTCACCGGCGGCGACACCGGGTCGCAGCCGCAGAGCCCGCTGGCCGCCCCGCCCAGCTCGACGACCCAGAGTGAGACGCCGACCACCACCTCGACGACCGCCGCGCGCATGTCCGGCGTGTCCAACGTCGACGAGAAGGGCTTCGTCGGCCAGGCCGCGCGCTGCGACACGGGAACGGTGGTGTCGGCGATCAGAACGGCGTCGTCCCTCGCGGTGATCTGTCAGGAGTCGCCCGGCAGCTACTACTACCACGGGCAACGCCTGCGCGACGGCGCCAACGTGCGCATCGACAACGCGGTGCCGACCGGTTCCGGATACGACGCCGTGAACCCCGCCGACGGCGCCCGCTACCAGGTGCGGCCCGACAGTCTGACCATCCTCAGTAACGGCCACGTCGACTCCGCCGAACCGGCGCTGGAATACGGCTCGAACAGCTGACGGGATTATTCGAGGCCCTCCGCGGGTACATTGTTAGGTCGCGTAACTAACGCCGACTTCTACGACACCCCGAGCGAGGCACTGCATGACGGACACTACGACCGGTCCGCCGCCCTCGACCGACGTCCAGGTCGACTCCTCCCGGCGCAATCTGATCTTCACGGCCGTGCTGTTGGGCATGCTGCTGGCGGCGCTGGACCAGACGATCGTGGCGACCGCGCTGCCGACCGTGGTGGCCGACCTCGGCGGCGCCGGCCACCAGGCATGGGTGGTGACCAGCTACCTGCTGGCCTCGACGGTGGTGACGGCCATCGTCGGCAAGCTGGGCGACCTGTTCGGCCGCAAGCCCGTCTTCATCGCCGCGGTGCTGTTCTTCATGGCCGGCTCGGTGCTGTGTGGCCTGGCCGGGTCGCTGCCGATGCTGGTCGCGGCGCGGGCGCTGCAGGGCATCGGCGGCGGCGCCATCATGGTCACCGCGACCGCCGTCATCGGCGAGGTCATCCCACTGCGCGAACGCGGCAAGTACCAGGGCGCCCTCGGCGCGGTGTTCGGCGTGACGACGGTGATCGGCCCGCTGCTCGGCGGGTTCTTCACCGACCACCTGAGCTGGCGCTGGGCGTTCTGGATCAACGTGCCCGTGGCCGTGGTCGTGCTGATCGTCGCCGTCATCGCCATCCCGAACCTCGGCCGCAAGGCCCGCCCGTCCATCGACTACGCGGGCATCGTGCTGGTCGGTCTCGGCGCCACCGGCTTGACGCTGGCCACCAGCTGGGGCGGCAGCGAGTACGCCTGGGGGTCGATGATGATCATCGGCCTGTTCGTCGGATCGGTGATGGCCATCGCCGGCTTCATCGCCGTCGAGCTGCGCGCGAAGGAACCCATCCTCCCCATGCGGCTGTTCCGCGAGCCGGTGTTCGCGGTGTGCTGCGCGCTGTCGTTCGTCGTCGGCTTCGCGATGCTGGGTGCGTTGACGTTCCTGCCCACCTTCATGCAGTTCGTCGACGGCGTGTCGGCCACCACCTCGGGGCTGCACACCCTGCCCATGGTGCTTGGCCTGCTGACGATGTCGATGAGCAGCGGCGTGATCGTCGGCCGGACCGGAAAGTACAAGATCTTCCCGGTCGCCGGGACCGCGGTGATGGCGGTCGGCTTCGTGCTGCTGTCGCGGATGGGTCCGGACACGTCCACCCTGGTGCAGTCGCTGTACCTGGTGATCCTCGGCGCGGGCATCGGCATGTGCATGCAGGTACTCGTCCTGATCGTGCAGAACACCGTCGACTTCGCCGACCTCGGCGTCGCGACCTCCGGCGTCACGTTCTTCCGGACCATCGGCAGCTCGTTCGGTGCGGCGGTGTTCGGGTCGCTGTTCAACAACTTCCTGAAGGATCCGCTCGCCGACGCCGTCGCCAAGAGCGGCGCCCCGGCCGAGGCGGCGCAGTCACCGGACGCGCTGCATGCGTTGTCCCCGGAGATGGCCGCCCCGATCGCGTCGGCCTACGCCGACGCGCTGGACCAGGTGTTCCTCTACGCCGCGCCGGTGGCCATCGTCGGGTTCGTGCTGGCGCTGATGCTCAAGCAGGTTCCGTTGCGCAGCAACGACGTCAGCATCGCCGCCGACATGGGCGAGGGCTTCGCGATGCCGACCACCGACTCGCCGGACCAGCTGCTGGAGAACGCCGTCGGCCGGTTGATCAAGCAGGGCTCGGGCGCGCAGTTGCGGGCCATCGTGGAGCGGCCTGGCGGCAGCAAGCTCGACATCAGCCGGCTGTGGGCGCTGCTCCAGGTGTACCGCTTCGGGCAGGCCGCCGGTCAAGCCCGGCTGAGCGACATCGCCGAACACGTGCGCGTGCCGCGGGAGATTCTCGAGCCCGCCTTCGACCGGTTGGCGCTCACCGGCTTCGCGCAACGCACGCAAGACCAGTTCTGGCTGACGCCGGCCGGGGCCCGTGAGGTCGAGCTGGTGCGCGCGCACACGCTGGAGTGGCTCACCACCGGGCTCACCCAGTCCGCCGGGCTGCAGATACGTCCCGATCGGACCCAGGTCAGGGAGGCGTTGGACCGCATCTCGCAAGACGTTCTGGTGCAACGGGATTACACCGAGGACGCGACGCAGGCGATGCGGTTGCGGCCGCCGCGCCGGGCACCGCAGCCGCAGCGTCGGCCCCCGACTCCCGCGCCGCCGCGGGCGCAGCCACCGCGTCCACGCCCGCCGCAGCCACCGCGTCCGTCCGGTGAACCGCCGACCACGCGGTTCCGGCCACCGCCGTCGGGACCACCGCCGCGGGGGCCGCGCCCGCCGCAGCGCTAGGCGGCCGGAGCGGGTACCGGGGCGATCCGGTCGACGGCGTAGGTCGCCGCCTCGTTGGTCATCCCGTTGAACCCGTAGGTGGCGTGCGCGAACGTGGGCTGCCCGCCGGGCGTGCCGTCGCAAATGGTGTCGCCCTGTGCGCAGAGCTGGAGCGTCTTCGGGACGTAGTTCGCGCCAATGGTCAGCTGCGGTGCGTCGTACTGCTGCAAGAACTGGGGCGACGGGTTGCCGAACAGCGTCACCGCGGCGACGTGGTCGGCCACGTCCGCAGGCAGCGGCTGGGGCACCGCCGAGACCGGCACCCCGGCCGGGGCCCGGTCGGCGGTGACGAACCCGGCGACGATCGCGCCCTGGGAGTACCCGCCGAGGACGATCTTGGTGTTGGGGCAGTTGGCCGCGGTGGCCCGAACGTGGTCGCCGGCGTCCCTCACCCCGTCGATCACGCTGCCGGCGAACACTTCCCGGTTGTTGAAGTCGGTGCTGGCGGCGTAGTTCACCGGGTAGACGTCCAACGAACGCGCACCCAGTTGGGCGCGCAGCGCGTCGACGTAGGACTGACCGACACCGCCCACACCGGGGGCCTCACCGGAACCGCGGGCGAAGACGAGCTCCGCGTCCGGGCACGGCTCGGCCGTTGCAGTGGGTGCGGCGGTGGTCGCGAGAATCGCTCCGGCAGAGACAACGGCTGCGCCGAGCAGCCCTTGCAGGTGTCTTGTGGTCATGCGAGTCGGCGTACCCCGGGGTTTGCCAGGTAAACCATGGGACGGCGGTGAACCGGTGCTGATCGGGGTATATACCGCGGATGATCTTTGCAGGCGAGCCACGCGCGTGAAGGACACCGACCAGCGTGACCTGGGGGACTCCGACAGTCCCATCGAAGACGAACTGGAGGACGCCTTCCAGCGGATGATCGGGGAGGGCACCCAGCGGCTGCACCGCCCGTGGCGAGAGGTGCTCACCACCGGCTTCTTCGGCGGCACCGAGGTGGCCTTGGGCGTGCTGGCCTATTTGTCGGTGATGCAGCAGACCCACAACCCGCTGTTGGCCGGTTTGGCGTTCTCCATCGGGTTCCTGGCGTTGCTCCTGGGCCGCAGCGAGCTGTTCACCGAGGGCTTCCTGGTGCCGGTGACGACTGTGGTCGCCAAGCGGGCCAGCGTGGCTCAACTGTTGAAGCTGTGGAGCGGCACGCTGGTGGCCAACCTGGTCGGCGGTTGGCTGGTGATGTGGCTGATCATGACCGCGTTTCCGAAGCTGAGGATGCAGACCATCGAGTCCGCGAGCCACTACATAGACGCGCCGATCGGTCCGGAGTCGATCGCGTTGGCGGTGCTCGGCGGCATGGCCATCACCTTGATGACCCGCATGCAGCACGGCACCGACTCAATGCCGGCCAAGATCGCCGCCGCCGTCGCCGGCGCGTTCCTGCTGGCGGGCCTACAGATGTTCCACTCGATCCTGGACTCGCTGCTGATCTTCGGGGCCCTGATCGCCGGTGCCGCGCCGTTCGGGTACCTGGACTGGTTGGCCTGGTTCGGCTACGTCGCCCCGCTCAACGTGCTCGGTGGGCTCGCACTGGTGACGCTGTTGCGGCTGATCCGCAGCAAGGACCGGTTGAAGGACGAGCGGGAGGACGCCGAAGCCTAGCGGCCGCACTGCTTCGGTCGTGATGGCGCCACGCGGGACGGCGCCATCACGACCGAGCGCGGTTCCCTGTCTACGAGCCGCTCTTGTCACCGCCCTTGTCACCCGACGACGATCCCTGCGAGCCGCCGGCCGAAGCGCTCGACGTCGAGTCGGACTTGGTCGTCGTGGTGTGGGCGTCGCTGGCGGAGCTCTTGGTCGCACTGCCAGCTGACGACGGTGTCTTGGTCTGACCGCTGCTGGTGGACGAGTCATCGCCGGTCGACGACGTGGAGCCGGTCGCCTTGGTCGACGACGTGGAGCCGGTCGCCTTGGTCGACGACGCGGCCGAGGACGTCGACTTCTCTGCGCCCAAAGACTTTTCGGTCGATCCCTTGGTGGAGTCGGCGTCGTCGTCGGTTCCGGTCGACTCACTCTTGGCCGCCTTGGTGGCGTCGGCGGTGGTGGTCGACGTACTTTCGTCGGCGGTGGATTGTGCTGCAGCCGAGGACTTCTCGGTCGACACCGTGGTGACCTTGGTCGCAGTTGCGTCGGCGGCGGTGGCGTCCGTCTTCTCGTCAGTGGTGTCGAGCGAGGTCGCAGCGCTGCTCTTCAACGCCGTCGACACGGTGGTGGTCGCCACGACGTCCTGAGTGGCGGGGTTGTTCAGAGTCGGGAACTGCAGCCCTGCCAGCGGCGGAAGCTGCTTGGCGCCCTTGCCGTCCCAACCGTCACCAAGAAGAACCCCGATGGTCTGGGAGACGCTCTCCAGGGCACCAAGGGGACCCACCCCATGGCCCGCGATGGGCAGGGTGAACGGCGCGCCGCCGTTGAGCGACGTGGTGACGTTGAGGCCCAGGCTGTTGAGGATCGAGCCGCCCGGGACGGTAATGGAACCGTTCGGACCGGTGTAGGGACCGGCCCCGACGCTACCGGGGGTGAGCAGACCGCCGAAGGAGAAGTCCAGGGAGTTCAGGGTGGTGTTCGGGATGAGGTTCAGACCGTTGAGCAAGGGTGTCAGCGGAGTGAGGTCGAGGGTGGCGCCGTTGAAGAACGCGCCCACTGCATGCGCCGGAGCGTCCAGCAGTTCCGTCAACGCCGTCCCGGTGTCGCCGACGCGGATCGCGTTGACGATGGCGATCGCACTGTTGAAGATTGCCACTGCCGGGCTGATGACCGGGCCCACCGCACCGATGAGGACGCCGCTGAGGGGCGACGCCAGAAGTTTCACAGCGGCGGACGCGATGTTGGGATCGACGTTCGGCGGCAAGAACTGGGGAAGCAACTGGATCAGGAGGTTGTGCAGACCGTCGACGGTGTGCGCGGTCACCGCCGACGTCGTGGCGTCACTGGGTGCGATCATGGTGAGGCCGGTTGCCACGTTTTGCGCATTGGTGCCGATTTCGCCCAGCACCTGCGGGATGCTGGTTGGGTCGTTCAGCAACTGCTGGAGATATCCGACCTGGTTGACGATCGCTTGCTGCAATCCCACCGCGGGCGCCAAGAAGAAGTTGTCGGCAAGTGTGGAGGCGTTGGCGGACGAGGTGTTGAACGCGTCCCGCCACGCCGCGAGCGGATCCCAGCCAGCGGAGAGCCGCACGGCGGCCGTCTCGACCCGGTGTTCGAGAGTGCCTGCCATCGGCTGTATTCCAGGCGTGACGGCGATTGCTCCTGCCACGGCGATGGCTACGCCGGTGCTGATCAACTGATTGGCAGTGACCGGGCGGGTACCACTGTTGAGCTGGGGGATCGCGGCGAGTTCCACTTCGCCTCCTGTTCGTTTGGAACGTTTCAGGGTTTGGACGAAGCGAACTTACTTGAAAGTAGGCTCATGTTGGACCGTTTTCAGCGAACTTTCAGCAGAGTCAATTTCGGCGGATGTGAGCGGGCCCGGCCGGGCGGCACCGAAACCCTGTGACCTGCCAGGAGCGGCCGGGCACTCAGCTCGGCTGACCCGCCAGCGTCGACCGCAAGACGTCCGCCGCGGCCGTTGCCGTGTCCAACTCCTTGGCCTTGACCACGTCCGACGCCGCCGTCCGCACCCGCCATTGCGCGACGGGGGCGAGCTCTCCCTCGAGGAAGCGCCGTCGAGTTTCGCTTCGCTGAATCTTCCCGCTCGACGTGGTCGGGATGGACAGGTGTTCCACCAGCAGGACCGAGTGCGCCGACACTGCGTGATGCTTGACGATCGTCCCGCGGATGGCGTGAGCAAGGGTGTTCAGGTCGTCGTCGGTCAGACCGTGGTGATGAACCTCTTGGACCACGACCAGTCGTTCGACGGCACCACGCCCGGGGGTGATGCCGAAGACCGCGCCGCGGCCCGACACGAGTGCCGGGTGGGTGTCTTGAACCACGAACTCGATGTCGTTGGGGTAGTAGTTGGCACCGCTGATGACGATCAGGTCCTTGCAGCGTCCGGTGACGAACAGCTGGCCGGCACTCAGGAAACCGAGGTCGCCGGTGCGGAGGTAGGGTCCGTCCGACGTGTCGGCCACGAACGCACAGAAGGTCTGCTTGGTCTGCTCGGGTCTGCCCCAAAAGCCCCCGGCGACACTGGGTCCCGACATCCATATCTCGCCCACCTGGTTCGGCTCGCATGGCTGGCGGGTGACCGGATCGACGATGGCCACGCGTTGCCCGCCCCGTACAGAACCGCATCCGACGATCTCGACCGCGCGTGGGTGCCCGGCGTCGACGTCGACGACGCGGTCGTCACCGAGGGCGCCGCGGTCGACGCATGCCACGAGCGGTAGTGGCTCGTCCGATCCTCCGGACACGAGCAAGGTGGCTTCGGCGAGTCCGTAGACCGGAAGGAACGCCTCCGGTCGAAACCCGGAGTCGGCAAAGGCCGCCGTGAACTGCCGCAGCGTGGTGGCCCGTACGGGCTCGGCACCGTTCATGACGGTGGTCAACGACGAGAGGTCCAGCGCAGCGCGCTCTTCCGGGGTACTGCTCTGCACGCATGCGTCGAACGCGAAGTTCGGTGCGACGGTGTACGTCGCGCGATGTGCCGAAAGGGCCTCCAGCCAGCGCATCGGACGTTTGATGAACGCCGTCGGGGACATGAGATGGGTGGTGCATCCAATGTCGAGCATCGAGAGGTTGGCGCCGATGAGCCCCATGTCGTGGTGGGACGGCAGCCAGAACACGCAGATCGCGGTGTCGTCGGCCTGCCACGTCTGGCGAATCGCCCCCAGATTGTGCAGGAGGTTTCGGTGCGACAGCAGCACACCCTTCGGGGTGGTGGTGGAACCGGAGGTGTACTGCACCATCGCAATCGATTCCGGGTCGAGGTCCGGTTCGACCCAGTCCTCGGCGCCGTCGACGATCTGATCCGACATCAGCCACTGCAGGTCGCGCCCCTCGCCGAGCGCTTCCAACGCCGCGGTGATCTCCTCGTGCGTCTCGCTGATGCCGAGGGCGAAGCGGGCGTCCGCGTCGGGGACCACGGCCGAGAGCCGGGGCGCCAACCGTTCGTGCACGGGGATGGCGACTGCACCGGCGTAGACACAGCCGAAGTAGGCGGCGATGTGGTCTAGGCCGGGGCGGCACAGGACCAACACCCGTTCCCCGGCGGCGCCGTGTCGTTGCAAGGCGGCCGCGATCGCGCGGGCCCGCTCGTCGAGCTCGCGATACGTCAGCTGAATGCGGTTGTCGTCGTCACCGTTGTAGGAAAAGCTGAACGCAACCTTGCCCTGGTGGGTGGCCGCACGCCGCTGCAACAGGTTCAGCAGGGTCGTGGCGGCGGGGGTGGATCCTGCGGACATCAGTCACCTGTTCCGTGGGCTACGCGAGCTTTGATCTGGCGGCGCCAGACGTTACCTCAGCCGGATCGGGGTGTGATGAGAAACTGCGTCGTCCGCGGGCGGTAGTCGTCTCAGCTGGACCGGACGTCCCCGGCGGCGGTCTCGACGAAGGTCTCCGTGATCTCCTTGGGTCCGAAGGGCCAGGTCTTCTCGGCCTTGGCGTAGACCAGGAAGGCGACGCAGCCGATGACGATCCAGCCCAGCGACAGCGCAATCGACAGCCAGGTCGCCGAGTAGTAGACGTACACCCAGCCGATCAGGGCGACGACGGTCGGCAGCGGGTACAGCCACTGCCGGTAGGGGCGTTCCAGATTCGGTTGCCGCCTTCGC
>Ga0055540_1001729_pt1 | contig 12562 bp, 15 predicted proteins | sample AraplaCvi_mMS_r2_2_FD_55040 | JGI IMG/M metagenome (GOLD analysis project Ga0055540, IMG submission 55040) | Arabidopsis root microbial communities from North Carolina, USA - plate scrape MF_Cvi_mMS_r2 | ecosystem: Host-associated > Plants > Roots > Endosphere | place: USA: North Carolina
CCCTATCCTCGTCGGCTTGGACAAGGCNGTGCAGATCACCTCGATGGGCGCCAAGGACAGCGATATCGTCAACATGGCNGCCATCGCGGCCTATGCTGCCGGCTCNTGANAGNTAAAAGAGGCCGGATCACTGCGGTCCGGCCGCACGCAGCCTAGCCCGCGAAGGCGATCAGGTTTCCATCTGGATCGCATACGATGAATGTTCTGGCGCCCCAGGGTTCGAGCCTCAGCGGCTGATGAAAGGGCACGCCATTTGCGGTGTATTCGAGAAAAAGCGCCTTCACATCATCAAGTGTGATCGTTGCCGACAGGATATCCCTCTCGCGCTGGCGAAGTTCGGGATGGAAGGCAGGCATGTCGACGTGGCGAAGATTGAGCCTGGCTGCATCGCGAACGACTTGCGCATAAAAGGGCGGTTCGCCGTAGGTAAAGGCAATCGTGAAGCCGAGTTTCTGTGAGTAGAAATCGCAGGCGGCCTGGATATCGTCCACAAAAAGCTGCGGCTGAGCGTCAAGCAATGTCGGTTGGCAAGCGGATTTCTGCTGGTCGGTCGCACTCATCTCCGTGAGCCCTTGTTTCAGCGCCGCCCAGCTTTCAAATCCCTCCTGTGCAGCCACCAGTTCCTGTGCATCCGCAAGCTTGAACTCAAGCTCGAGGATTTGCAGGTCATTGAGATGGCGGTAGCGGGCAAGCCAATGGCGAATCTCTGCGGCGACAGGATAATAACGATCCTGATGCCAGCGCTTGAATTGCTTGGCTTTCTTCCGGAGATTTTCGAGGTTCGGCATGGCGCAAGGTTTGATCTTGTAGGCGGGCATAGCCCAGCCGGCACCATTGCCGATGCGCCCTACTGAAAACGCCGAATAAGAATGGATGCATGAGACATCGCCGTCAAGCGATGGCCGTCAGCTTGCGAAGCGACCTGCGTCTGCACCATAATAATTGAGATATCGGTCGGAAATGCTCGATATCGGCAGCACGATCAGCACGTCGGTCGTATTGAACGCCTGATCGACGACCGCGCTGGAACCGACCATCGCGCCGAGGCGCAGGTAACCCTTGATGAGCGGCGGCAACGCCATCAGCGCCTTTTTCGGATTGACGCCTTCGGCCGGCATCAGGTCCATGTCGCGCGCGAGATGCGGCAGGGCGCCAACGGCCCATTCGTTCTTGGCGAGCACGCTGTGATAGAGGAAGGAGAGTGCCAGCGCATGGCTTTCCGGGTGAACGCCTGGGAAGGAGGCGCAGCCGAACATGGCGCTCATGCCGTGCTTCAGCGCATAGGCCCAATTGCCCTGCCAGAGCAGTTCCACCGTGCGCTTGGTGCGGTACTCCGGCAGCACGCAGGAGCGGCCGAGTTCCATGAAGCGCTTGTCAGGATGACGGGCAATGAGCTCGTCGATCGCAAATTCCGAAGCCGAGTAAAAACCGCCATTGGCCATGGCGACATCCTGCCTCAGCAGCCGGTAGGTCCCGACGATCTGGTCTTCAGCGTCCCCCTCGATCGAGCGGTCGAGAACGAGAAGATGATCGCAGAAGGCATCGTAGGCATCGAAGTCCCGCTCGCGGCGCATGGCGTCTGCCGGCAGCTGGGCCTTCATTTCCTCGACGAAAACGCGGTAACGCACAGCCTGCGCGGCATCGATTTCACGCGCGCTGCGGGCAAGGCGAGTCTCCAGATTGCCGATGCGACCGAGAACATCGTCTTCCTTCGGGGCGGCAGCCGTCGACGGCCGAGCGGCCTCGGCAACAGCGTCACAATTAAGGATGTCAACAGACATGGCGATTCTCCCGTCTCCGGCCTACCACACGCCATAAAACACTTATGTACGACAGGAAAGTGACATATCGAATTTGTGCACGCAAGAAACGTGCCGATTTCCCCACCTTCAGCGCGCCTCAGCCCGGCGTGCCGAAAGCGCAACAACCGCCTGTACTTCGGTCAACAGCCTGACTGGATCCACCGGCTTCACCATGACGCGATTGGCGCCGTTGAGCAAGACCTGTCGCCGCGATTCGTCACTCTTGTCAGCAGTCAGGACGATGACCGGTACGGGCTGAAGATCGAGCCGTCGTTCGTGTCCGCGCAGGCGTCCGAGCATGTCGATACCATTGCCGCCGGGCATGGAGAGATCGCTGATGATGATATCGGGCCTGTCGTCACCCAATGCATAATCGAGCAGGGTTTCGAAATCATCCACGTGCCTGACGGAATGGCCGCCCTTTTCCAGCATGACGCGCACCAGCATGGCGTTGATCGGATCGTCCTCGCCGAGGAGGACAGAAAGACCGCCGCCCATCGCCGTGCGTTCTGCAATGGATGGGCCGAGCCCGGGCTGGTTGTCGTTCAGCGCATCGCGCTTTTCCATGCCGCGCATACGTCCGCGCAACACGTCGATCAGCGACTGCTCGCGCAGCGGCCGGATCAGCCACGCATCGAAGAGGTCGAGCGAATAGGAGTTGCGCTCTTCCGGATTGACGAGCAGCACCTTGCGCAGGCCGAGTGCCGCGATCTCCGTGCGATCGGCGATGTGCAGCGAAAAATCGTCAGACATGCGGTGATCGACGATAATATCGGTCGGTCGGTCGCCGCTGCGGGCTAGCGACAGCAGACTTTCGCGCGCCGCCTCGCCGGCGGCGACAAGGTGGCAGCGTCCGCCAAGCGTCGTGATCGTTTCGGCGATCGCCGTGCGCGCTGCGCCCGCCGGAGCGAGCAGCACGATGCTGTTTCCCGCCAGCAAGGCATTTCGGGCGGCTGTATCCTCTTCCGAAAATTCGACAGGAAAGCGGATGGTGAACTGACTGCCCTTGCCCCTCTCGCTTGCAACTGTCAGCGAACCGTCGAATTCGCGCATGATGCGGGCGGAGATTGCAAGGCCGAGGCCCGTGCCGTTGCTCTTCTGGGCAAGCGAACCGCCCTGTTCGAATTCCCCGAATATGCGCGCCTGCTCGTCCGCCGTCATGCCAGGCCCGGTATCGGTCACCGATATCACCAGCTCGCCGGCAGCTCGGGAGACGCGGATGAAGACGCCGCCGGCCTGCGTGAACTTGACGGCATTGCCGATGACATTGAAGAGCACCTGCCGCAGTCGCGCCGGATCGAAGTTCATCAGCTCCGGTACGTCGGAGGAAACTGTCGCGCCGATCTCGATACCCTTCTCATGAGCGCGATGGGCGAGCATCTCGACAACGCTTTCGACCAGCTTGCGCAGGGATTCCGAGCGCGGATGAAGCTGGAAGCGGCCGACCTCGATGGTGGANAAGTCGAGCAAATCNTCAACCAGCTGCGTCAGCGCCTGACCGGACTGGCGGATACTGGTGAGGTAGTTCTGCTGTTCCTGCGTGAGCTTCGTTTCTGCGATCAGATGCGCCATGCCGAGAATGCCTGACAGAGGCGTGCGGATTTCGTGGCTGACCGTGGCAAGCAGCCGCGATTTGGCGGCGCTGTTATATTCGGCCTTCTGCCGAGCCTCCTCACGGCTTTCGGCGGCAAGCCGCTCTTCGGTCACGTCGCGCGCGATGCTCTGCAGAAGCAGGCGTCCATTTGCCGGATCGCGGGTCACCACATCTTGCCAGAGAAAGATGCGCTGGCCGGTCGATGTCGAGATTTCGACATCATAGCGGTGCGGCTGAGGGCCGGGGCGGAAGGCAAGGCCGATCTCCTCGCAAGTCTGGCCTTCGGGTTTGGCGCGCCCTGTCAGCCGGCGGAACGTCTCATTGGCGCCGATGATGCGGCGGTCCATCGTCCGGGTGACGACGATGTCGCCGAGCACGTCATGGACCTCACCGAGCAGGCCGGTTGTATCGACACGTTCAGATATATCCGGGCTTCGCCCGCCGGGCTTGGCTCCGTTCTTCAAAAGCGTGGCAAGATAGCCTGCAATCGCGGCGATCAGGACAAGGCCGAGGCCTGCAACGAGTGACCCGCCCCAGTGAGAAAGCAACAGCAGCAGGATCGCCGAAATGAGACCTGCTCCGCCGAGCCAGTAAAAGAGCAGAGGATACAGAGAGCGCAGGGGAGGCGGCGACGATAATTCACCCGCCGTCCGGCCTCGGTAGGCCCTGACGGCGGTACCGCCGAATGCGGCGGACAATCGGTCCTGTAACTGCGCCAGACTCTGCATGCAGTCCAGCTAACATATTGCCCGTTCCGAATGTTTTCAGGAATCCGCTAAAAATTTAATGATCCGTCTTTTTCGGCTTCTGCAGCATCTCATCGACAATGACGCAGCCTGCGCCAACGGTGATAAAACTGTCGGCGAGATTGAACACGGCGAAGGACCAGGTTTCCGTGTGGAAGAGGATATAGTCGATCACATGGCCATAGGCGAAACGGTCGATGAGATTGCCGATCGCTCCTGCAATGATCAGCGCGTAACCGAGATGCGCCAGCCAGCGGTCCTTGGCCGTGCGATGCCAGAGATAAAGAACGAAAGCGACGATGATCAGGCGCATGCCGACGATGAACCAGCCATCCATGCCTGATAGCATCGAGAACGCGACGCCCAGATTGTAAGTGCGTAGAGCGCCAGCATCGGAATGACGGGCACGGCTTCCTGCAGCGGAAGATAATGGTCGACGGCGATCTTGACGATCTGGTCGAGGATGACGGCGATCACGATGAAGATCAGGATCGGCAGCGGTCGTGAAAAGAGCGCCGGGCGTGCGGTCGCAAGATCGGTCATTTGCCCTCGGACAGTGAGAGGAGATGGCGGCGTGCCTCGAAAAGCATGACGGCTGTGGCAACGCCGAGATTGAGGGAATCGGCGCGACCCTGCTGCGGAATGCGGGCAAGCGCGTCCGCTTCCCTGGCAAGCTGGTCCGGCAGGCCGGATTGTTCGTTGCCCATCAGAAGCACGACCGGCTTCTTCTTGTAATCGATCGTGCGATAGTCGACCGAGCCGGCAAGATGGGTCGCGACGACGGAAACGCCCGCCTGCTTCTTCCAGGCGATGAATTCCTCCGCAGTTGCATGGGCGACCTGAACGGCAAAGACCGAGCCCATGGTGGCCCGCACCGTTTCCAGCGAGAAAGGATCGGTCGTTTCGCCGACAAGAATGACGCCGGAGGCGCCGGCCGCGTCAGCCGTCCGGATGATCGTTCCAAGATTGCCCGGATCGCGCACGCGGTCGAGCGCCACCCACGTCTCGCCATCCTTCGGCCGGATATCCCTGAGCTTTGCCCAGCGCGTTTCGAAAATGCCGACCACCATCTGCGGATTGTCGCGACGCGTGATCGAGGAGATCACCTTCTCGCTGACTTCGAGCACCAGGCCGCCGGACGCTACGGTCTTTGCCGCCATCTGCTCGACCAGCGGCTTGCCCTTGGCTGCCTTGGCATAGACGAGCGTGCGGATTGTCCAGCCGAGCTCGATCGCGTCGATGACGAGCTTCAGCCCTTCAGCCATGAANGTGCCGCTCTCTTCNCGCGACTTCTTGTTNGTCAGCGCCTTGATGTCTTTNATGATCGGATTGGCAAGCGAGGTGACTTCCTTCACCTGCCCAACCCTGCGGGGGCCGCGATCGTGGAATTCNTTCATTTCGGCACCCAGCGGGAAAAGAGGGAAGTGGAGAGCGCCCGACCCGGCGTCTTGCCGTCNAGGCCTGCCTCGCGGATGACGAGTTCGCCGGATTCGACCACGCCGCCGGCCCCGCGCATTGTCTCNCGCATCAATTCGTGGATCGAATAGAAGCTCGCCCGGATCGAATAGGCGGTCAGCACCAGGCCGACGGCTCTAGGCGANAGGATCTCGCGGCAGATATCCAGCATCAGCGGCAGGTGTTCGAAGAGATGCCAGACCTCGCCGTTCGGCCCGCGGCCGAATTTCGGCGGGTCGGTGAGAATGATGTCGTATTGGCTGCCTCGGCGCTCTTCGCGCAGGATGAATTTCATGGCGTCCTCGCAGATCCAGCGGATCGGCAATTTCTCCATGCGTCCCAGCGCCTGGTTTTCGCGGGCCCAGCCGATCGCCTTCTTCGACGCGTCCACATGCGTGACCTCCGCACCGGCGGCGGCGGCGACCAGTGAGGCGACGCCGGTATAACCGAAGAGGTTCAGCACCTTCAGAGGTCGCCCAGCCCGTTCCACCTGTTCCTTCATCCAGCTCCAGTGCACAATCTGCTCGGGAAAAACGCCGACATGCCGGAAGGAGGTGAAGCGGCCGAAGAAATCGACACCGAGCAGGTTGAGGGGCCAGGTCTCGCCATGCGCCTCCTTCGGAAAACGCCAGCGGCCAGTGCCTTCCTCATCCGTATCGCCGGTGAAGACAGCGTCGACCTTCTCCCAGGCATGGGCGGGCAGGGTTGGCTGCCACAGTGCCTGTCCCTCAGGGCGCACGATCCGGTAGGGGCCGTACTGCTCCAGCTTCTGACCGTCGCCGCTGTCGATCAGATGGAAATCGCCGGCGCCCGTCGAATCGAGGATGACGGGGACGCGTTCAGCCGGCCGCTCGCCATTGCGCACCATGAGCGGGCGGTCGATTGCTGCCGGAACGGCTGCCGGTGGGCGCTGTTCGCGCTGAGGTGCAGGTTTTGCGGCCGTCTTCTCCGGCGTTGCAGGTCGCGCATCGCTGCGGCGTCCGCCCGAAGGGCCTGCCGACGTCTTCGCGCCGGGCCGGCGTTCTCTCTGTTTCAACGTGGTCTTCCGCGTCCAAAAATCAATTGAGCCAGTGCAAATAGCATCCTGTCCGACCTTGGCAAAGCGCTTTCCCGTTATGATATGGTTCGCTCATGGAAATGGGGAATTGCTGATGGAACTGATCGGGGAGGAACGCATCGCCGCGCCGCGGGATGTCGTATGGGCGGCCATGAACGATCCCGATATCATCAGGCAATGCATTCCCGGCTGCCAGAGCGTCGAAAAGCTGTCGCCCACACAATTCCTGGCAACGGTCAAAGTCGGTTTCGGACTGTTTTCCGTGACGTTCAACGGCGAGATCAGGCTTTCGAATGTCAATGTGCCGCGCAGTTACACCATCGCCGCGGAAGGGCGGGGCGGGATTGCCGGCTTTGCAAGAGGCGAAGCCGATGTGACCCTGGTGGACGAGGGCCTGCATACCCTGCTGTGTTATAAGGCGGACGGTGATACGGGTGGCCGGGTCGCCGAACTCGGCGGCAGGCTGATCCGCACCACGCTGGAAAAGCTCGCGCGACGCTTCTGGGGCAGCTTCAACGCGGCCGTCGTCGAAAAGGCTGCAGGCTAGACACCATGCATAATCCCTTCCAAGCAGGATCGATGACCTGGAAAATCCGACCGAACCGTCCCGAAGATGCGATGCAGCTCGCTGAAATCTACCTCTCCGTCCGACGCCGAACCTTCACATGGGTGGACCCCGGCAAATTTCATCGGGAGGATTTTGCCGCCCATACCAACGGCGAAATGATCTCCGTCTGCGAGGGACCCGCTGGGAAGATAGCTGGCTTCATATCGATCTGGGCGGCGGATGATTTCATACACATGCTCTACATCCTGCCCGAATTCCAGGGCAAAGGCGCGGGAACTGCCTTGCTGCAATCGCTTCCCGCCTGGCCCGAGCACAGGTATCGGCTGAAATGCCTGGTCAACAACAGCAGGGCCAAAGCCTTCTATCTGGCGCATGGCTTTCAGGTCACCGGCAGGGGCGCCTCGACGGAAGGCGACTATGAAGAACTGAGTTTCATTCCCGCCACGACGGGATAGCTGCAATCACCGCGAGGGTAACTGTCCGGCGATTTCCTCCGCCCGTGTTTTGTGGCGGCCAGCTTCGCCTTGCCAGCGGATTGCTTCCTTGGCTTCGACGCGTGCGCGCTTGCGATGTTTGCCCTGATTGAACCAGGTCGCAGCAGAACCCACCAGCATGCCAATGATGAAGGCGATCAGCAGGAAGACGAAGAAAGGCGCGGCGAGGGAAAGAACCTGATCTTCCGGTCGAAACGGATTGAAGGCAAGCGTCACATTCTGTCGGTTGGCGACGCAGAAGATGATCAGGATGACGCCGAGTGGCAGCAAAATCAAAAGGTTGATGATCTTCTTGGTCATAGGGTTCTCCGCGCCGGTCTTCCAAAGGCAAGCTTCATGGACGCCAGAATAGAATGGCGGCGGCGAAGTTCAAGTGCGGCTTGATGTGCGATGCCGAGGATCAATCCTCTTCGTCGGCCTGTCCGGGGTTCAGGCGCTCACGCAGTTCCTTGCCGGTCTTGAAGAAGGGGACCCACTTCTCTTCGACGAATACCGTATCGCCGGTGCGCGGGTTGCGGCCGGAGCGGGATGGGCGGTTCTTGACCGAAAATGCGCCGAAGCCGCGCAGTTCGACGCGGTTGCCGGCAGCAAGCGCATCCGTGATCTCGTCGAGGACCGCATTGACGATATTTTCAACATCGCGGTGGTAGAGATGCGGATTGCGTGCCGCAACGATCTGCACCAGTTCGGACTTGATCACGATTGCCCCCTTAAATTATTGATTTCTTATTCAATCCTGGCCAACCTGCCAAACTGAAAGCAGCCCGTCAAGGAGCAACTTTGGGGGTAGGATGCCGTTCATATCCTGACCTTTGACCAGATCACCATAACCAAAGATCGTAATCAATCGCGAAACAGCTCCAGCGAGCAAAAAGGGCGTGTTGCTCTTCTTGTCCCAGTCGACGACCGGGAGCTTGTCGCTAACGTTTCGGGAGGTCAGATAGGCCTTGATTTCCGCTTCTCCACCGACGGCGTCGATGAGCTTCACCTTGAGCGCCTGGCGGCCCGTATAGATCGTGCCGTCAGCCAGTTTGAGCACCTCGTCATGCGGCAATTTGCGCCGGTCGGCAACGAGGTTGACGAACCAGTCGTAGCTGTCGAGAACCATGTTGCGGATCATGGCCTTGGCTTCTTCACTCGTGTCGTGGAACGGCGACGGCTCGGCCTTGAGCGGCGAAGATTTGATCTCCTGCAGCGAGACGCCGAGCTTGTCGAGCAGTGGCTGGATCTGCGGGTACTGGAAGATGACACCGATCGAGCCGGTGATCGAGCTTTCGCCGGCGATGATCGTATCGCCGGCCGTTGCAATCATGTAGCCGGCGGAAGCTGCGAGCGTCCTGACGTCGGAGACGACGGGCTTCTTCTCCGCAATCGCCCGGATCGCCTTGAAGATCTTTTCGCCGCCATAGGTCGTGCCGCCGGGCGAGGAGATCGAGACCACGACTGCCTTGACTTGATCGTTGTCCTTGATCTTTTTCAGTCGCTCGAGCAGTTCGTCATCATCGGTGATGAGGCCGGAGATCGTCACATGGGCGATATGCGGCCGCGCCGTGCTGCTTTCGCTGAAGGCAAAATTATAAAGCGCGAAGCCCAGCGCAACGAGCAGCACGACCGCAGCAAGGCGCCAGAAACCAAGCCTGCGGCGCATCAGCCGGCGGTCTGCGATGATCGAGCTGTCCATTCCAACCTCCAGAAACGAAACCCAACAGCGGTTTCCGCCGCTGGGAAATAAGGCGCAAGCCCCTTCGAGAAAATGCCCGGAAACCTGCTATTTTCGGTTTAGTTGCTTGTTGCAGAAAAAAATCCATATTGGCAAGCCAATGTAATAATGCGAAACGAACTGTGATTGGCGCCCGGTATTGCTATATAAGCGGCACGATCATCACACACGGACCAGGCATATGCTCGATACCCTCAGGAATAACGGGAAGCCCGCATACGCAGGGCCAAAGGACAGCGCCTATGGCGTTGCCCGGTTTCATTCCGTACGTGTCCGCCGCCTGAAATTTTTGCTCCCGGTCGCNGCTCTNGTNGTTTCCCTCATCTTCATTGCCGTCTCTGTGATCCGCACTTACCTGCCTGAAACCATCAAGATCGAGGGCGCCAAGATCGAGAACGGCAAAGTCGTGATGGAAAAGCCGGCCATTGCCGGTCGTAACTCCGACGGCATCAATTATTCGATGCTGGCCGAGCGCGCGCTGCAGGATATTCGCAATCCCGACTTCATCACGCTGGAGACGATCAAGGCGGCCGTGCCGATGAATGACGGCCTGATGGCTCGCGTGACGGCGGCGACCGCGGATTTCAACCGCGCCACCGACAACCTGCATATGACCGCACCGTTCACCCTTGTCCTGAGCAGCGGTCTCGTTGCGAATTTTCAGTCCGCCCACCTTGATATCAAGGGCGGAAACTTGACGACGGACGATCCCGTCAGAATTACCAAGGACAACGCTTCGATTGTTGCGCAGACCCTCAATATAACCGATAAGGGGCGCGTGATCACATTCGAGGGGAATGTTCGCATGAATGTTGAATCATCCGCTATCCACAAACAGGGTACCTAAAGAGCCGGGTCACATGACAAAAGATTGTCGCATTTCAACTTGCAAGACTGGCGTAGCTTTCATCACTGGCGCGCTTGCCTTCGTTCTGTCGGTCGCGGGGGCGGCCGCTCAGTCGACGACGATGCCTGGCATGAAGCTTTCAAGCGATCAGCCGATCCAGATCGAAAGCAACAAGCTGGAAATCCATGATCAGGAACACACGGCGCTCTTCACCGGTGACGTCAAGGTCGTTCAGGGTACGACGACCCTGCAGGCCGGCAAAATGACCGTCTATTACAAGGACAAGGCAAAGCAGCCCCAGGCAGGCGGCGCAGCAGCACCTGCAGCCCAGCCGGCGCAGGCAGCCGCTGAGCAGTCCAATTCCCTTGCCTCGGGCAGCGCGGACATCGACAAGATCCTGGTGACCGACAAGGTCTACCTCACCTCGGGGACGCAGACGGCGACAGCCGACGATGGCAATTTCGATATGACCTCGCAGGTCTTCATCCTCACGGGCAAGAAGGTCGTGCTGACGGATGGCCCGAACGTTTTTACCGGTTGCCAGCTCACCGTTCACATGACGACAGGCCAGGCAGAGCTTGAAAGCTGTGGCGGCCGTGTCCAAATTCAGCTCGATCCGAAATCGCAGCCGAGCCAGCAGCCAAAGCAGAACTGAGAGTCGGCCTTTCACGTGAAGCTATTNTCCTTATCCACCAAGTCCGGCAGAGCTGCGACGGAAGCCGCGGCTGCTCCCGTCGATAAGGCCCGTTATCAGGGAACGCTGATTGCACGCGGTCTGACCAAGACCTACGCGACGAGGCGTGTCGTCAACGGCGTCTCGCTGGTCGTGCGGCGCGGCGAGGCCGTGGGCCTGCTAGGTCCGAACGGCGCCGGCAAGACCACCTGTTTCTACATGATCACCGGCCTTGTGCCGGTTGACGAGGGAACGATTGAAATCGACGGCAATGATGTGACGACGATGCCCATGTATCGTCGCTCCCGCCTCGGAGTTGGCTACCTGCCGCAGGAAGCCTCGATTTTTCGTGGACTGACGGTGGAGGAGAATATCCGAGCCGTTCTCGAGGTTCATGAAAAAGACAAGGCGGCGCGTGAGCGCAAGCTCGACGAACTGCTTGAGGAATTTCACATAGCCAAGCTCCGCAAGAGTGCCGCCGTGGCACTCTCGGGCGGTGAACGCCGACGCCTGGAAATCGCCCGCGCGCTTGCGACCGACCCGACCTTCATGCTGCTCGACGAGCCCTTTGCCGGTGTCGACCCGATCTCGGTTGCCGATATTCAGAACCTCGTGCATCATTTGACGGCACGCGGCATCGGTGTCTTGATCACCGACCACAATGTGCGCGAGACGCTGGGATTGATCGACCGGGCCTATATTATCCATGCAGGCGAAGTGCTGACCCATGGACGCGCGAACGATATCGTCAACAATCCCGAAGTGCGCCGGCTTTATTTGGGCGACAATTTCAGTCTCTGAACCAGTCCTGGACGACAGAAAATTGTCGTTGCGGCATAGGTTCCGCTTGACCAAATAGGATAAAAAAGCAATTTTTGGGCCAACTCGGATTTCCGTGGCCTGAAGCCTTGATCGGACGCGGTTTCCAGGAGGAGTCGAGGGAGTTTAGCGTCCGCCATGGCCCTGTCTGCAAACCTTTTTCTAAGACAGAACCAGTCCCTGGTGATGACACCGCAACTGATGCAATCCATCCAGTTGCTGCAGATGACGCATGTCGAGCTCACCCAGTTCATCGCTCAGGAAGTGGAGAAGAATCCACTGCTCGAAATCCCGTCGAGCGATGGCGATGGCGACGCCGGCGAACGTGGTGAGGCCGCGGACGAACCATACGCCCAGCAGACAGAGGACGCGGGCGACGGCGATTATGAGGCCCGTGGCGAAACGCTGTCCGGCGACTGGTACGATAACGGCAGCCCAAGCCGGCTGAGTGACGAGCTGGACGCCAATTACAGCAATGTTTTTCCCGATGATGGAGCGCCGCAGCGTCTCGACGCACCTGAACTCGTCAGCCAGTGGAAATCGATGCCGGGCAGCGCCGAAGGTGCTGACAATTATGATCTCGATGATTTCGTTGCCGGCCAGGTCTCGTTGCGCGATCATCTTGCCCAGCAGATACCCTTCATATTGCCCGATATGGCCGATCGCCTGATTGCCCGGAACCTGGTCGATCAGCTCGACGATGCCGGCTATTTGCAGGCAGATGTCGCCGAAGCCGGTGAGCGTCTCGGTACAGATGCAGAAGACATCGAGCGCGTGCTCGCAGCGT
>Ga0055540_1001745_pt1 | contig 12460 bp, 10 predicted proteins | sample AraplaCvi_mMS_r2_2_FD_55040 | JGI IMG/M metagenome (GOLD analysis project Ga0055540, IMG submission 55040) | Arabidopsis root microbial communities from North Carolina, USA - plate scrape MF_Cvi_mMS_r2 | ecosystem: Host-associated > Plants > Roots > Endosphere | place: USA: North Carolina
AACCCCCGTTCCACCTGAGGTTCGAAAAGCCCTGCGGAGTTACGCCTTTCGCAGTCACGCGGCGGATGCCTCCCAGGTCCCTCGACACCCCCCATGCCCGACCTTGGAGGCGGCTTCATGACCGACTCCGGTTCGGCAAAGTCTACGAAATGGCAGACGGATGCGCCATACCCGATCTTCGGTGAGACGATCTGGTCTTCAGCAAACGATGAAGCAAGGCGACCGACGACCCCGCGGTCTGACCGATGAGTCGTCGAATGTTTGCCCTAGCTGCGGGTTCACCGTCGTTCTGGCCCACCGAGGCTACGCCGATGACCGGCTAAGCGGGCGTGTCGTCCGCTGGACTCGGCAAACGATGATGGTGAAACACCGCTGACCACAAGTAGTTCCAAGGATTCATTCACGTGTCGATCGAACGATCCGGGAAGGCTCGGATCACCGGGTTTGGGCCATGGCCCGCACCGGAATTCACGCCGCGAATCGTTCGCCAGAATCGCAACACGGGTGTTGACCGGCATGTCGGCCGCGTCGTACGCTCGCCAGTGGGGCATCTAGGACGGTGCCGGGGGCGGTGGACGATGGTCGATCTCAGGTCAACCAGCAATCAGGCGACACTGCTGCGCGAGCGGCGTCGACCACCGAATACCGTGCGCGACAAACAGTCTCAGGTTCGTGGTGCGCAGGGCCGGCAGCTCCTCGCGCTGCTTGCCGCGTCCGGGCTGGTGCTCTCGGCGTGGGCGGTGTTTCCGTCGTTCGTCGAGTCGAGGGTGTACGTGCCCCTTCCTCAGGCGTCCGGCCCCTCGGGCGTCGACGTCGTCGCCGACCCGGGCCCGGGCGCCGACCGAGGGCTCGCGACCCAGGCGGTGTTCAAGACGATGTCGTCGACGAGGCCGCCGTCGAACGTCCGGATCGGCCTCGAGGGGTCGAGTCGTTCGGTCGTCGTCCAACTCGTACCGCTCAGATCGAAGCTGACGGCGCTGCTGTTGCTGCTCCTGCAATCGGACGACGGGATGCGACCTGGTCTCGAGGCCAAGATACGAGCGCTGCTCGAGCTGCCCGATTCCGCGTTGGCGCAGCTGATGCGGCACCCCGACCTCGCGGAGCTGTCCGTGATGCTCGACGCCGTCTTCCTTGGCACGTCCAACGTGTCGCAGGTGACGACCGAACTGGACAAGATCACCGTGACGTCAGTCCCGCATGCCTCCGAGCGGATTCGCGTGATCGAGGTCAGCGGGAGGCCGGCCTACGAGGTGCGGACGCCCGTCGACGCGGAGCCGGTGGCGGTGTCTGTCACCCCGCTGGCGTCGCGGCTCGAACTGCTCGCGGAGCCGACCGTGGCACCGCTGCTACCCCCGCCGCTGCCTCCGCCTCTGCCACCGCCGGCGCCGGAAGTCGAGCAGGCGCGCTTCGCTGCGCCCGCTCTCGAATTGGCGCCAAGCGTCGAGGAAGCGCCCCCGCCGCCCGCGCCACCCCCGCCACCCCCGCCCCCGCCGCCCGCGGAGTCCGCGGAACGTCTGAGCGAGGACGTGATGGACTCGGGCAACAAGTTCGAACCCGGTGACACGACACCCCAGCCGGGGACGGGTAGTGCACCTGCTGAGACGGAGGCTCCGACCTCGTCGGCCTCGACGCCGGAACCATCAGGGCCGCCGGAGCCTCCGAACGCGGGCGCCACCGACGTGAACGAGGGCCCGGCGGACGGCGGGGACACCGCTCCGAACGGGGGCGGGCCAGACGGCGACGGCGGTCAATAGCCACCCTTTGGTGCATCTCGGGCCCGGATTCGACGGTAATCTCGACCTACGTAGCAACAACGCGCGGGAGGGAGCCGAGTCGTGGGTGTGCCACCCGACAGCAGCCCGTTTGGTTCGCAGACGGTGACGGGGCCTGGCTGGCCGAACGTCGACGAAGAGTCGTTGGCGGCTGCCGCGGCCTCCTATGAGGCGCTGGCGGCCAAGATAACCGGCTCGGTGGTCCCCCAGCAGCAGGGCCAGATGATGCAGATGGCCGATCAGTGGAAGGGCGCCAGCGCGCTCGCCGCCGGCGGGGAGGCGACCACCATCGTCGCCGGCCACGAGGCAAACGCCGCGCAGGCCGCCGCGATCGCACTGAAGCTGCGCACCATGGAGGCCACCGTCGCGAAGACGAAGATGCTGGTGAACGTCACCGCGCAGGAGGTTCAGCACGAATGCGAGGCGCTGTCGGCGATGCCGTTCGGCAACGCCCAGGAACTGGTGCAGAGCCGGATCAAGGCGGGTCTGTCGCAGAACATCGCGATGGTGAACGCCAACTCGGCCGAACTGGCGTCCGGCCTCGGCGTACCGCCCAACATTCCCAATCCGGGTGCGCCTCCCGGGACCGCTCAGGTGTCGCAGGCTGCGGACAAGGGCTCGCAGCAGGCCATGCAGATGATGATGCAGATGGGCCAGATGGCCATGCAACTCCCGCAGCAAATCGGCGGCATGTTGACCCAGGCCCCGCAGCAGTTGATGCAGCCGCTCCAACAGATCATGCAGCCGTTGCAACAGCTGATGTCTGCGGGCAAGGGCAGTTCCGGCATGGGTTCGTCGGTGTCACCCTTCTCGGCCTTCTCGAACCACCCCCTGGCCGGCGGCGCCGGTGCGGGTGCCGGGGGCGGCATGGTGAAGGCGGCGGGGCTCCCGGGATCGGGCGGTTTGTCACCGCAGTCACCGGCGTTGGCCAGCCTGGTCGGCAGTTCGGGTGACGTGTCCGTGCGGCCGGCGGGCGCCAGCGGTTCGGCAATCGCGGGGTTGGCACCGGTCAGTGCGGGTGCCGGCGGCATGGGCGGGGGCATGGGCATGATGGGCCAGCAGCGCGGCGAGAGCGGCGGCACCGGCTCGTCGCTGGCCGCTCCGCCGCCGCTGGACTACGGCGAGGAAGAGGTCGACGATGACTGGTGAGCTCGAGGGAGGGGTGAGCTGATGTCCATGGATCCCATGCATACGCCGGGGGCCCTGAACTGGGATCCCGCCAGCGTCGAGCTGCCTCAGATCCCGATGCTCCCTCCCGGCGAGGACGCCATGAGCATGACGATCGCCGGCGTGCTGCCGACCCTGACGGCGCCGATGGCGGCAAGCGTGACGGCGCTGCAAGCCAAGGAGACCATGTTCGCCGGCAAGCTGGGGTCGGCGCAGAGCGCCTACGAGAACGCCGACGACCAAGGCGGCCAGTCCGTTGGTCAGTTCGGTCAGATGCTCGGTCAGCTCGGCCAGATGGCGGGGCAGGCCGGCCAACCCGCGCAGCAACTCGGCCAGCAGGCAGGCCAATTCGGCTCGATGATTCAGCAGGCCATGCAGTCGGCGCAGGGCGGCGGCGGTGGCTCGCACGGCGGAGCGCAAGGAGCGAGCCAGCCGGCTGGCGCCCAGCCTGCCGCTCAGCAGTCGGCCGGCCAGGGCTCGGGCGCCCAGGGCTCGGGCACCCAGGGTGCCGCACCGCCGCAGCAGGCCCGTGACGACGAGCAACGGGAACGCGAGGAACGGGAGCGGTCGGACAGGGATGCCCGGCCACCGCTGGACCACGCCGTCGCCGGTCCCGCACCCCACGGCGGCGCAGGCCCGGCGCCCGTCGCCCCACCGCAGCGCGGAGACGGTCTCGAACGCAACATGTGATCCCCGCCGAGGTGCGCGCGACCTCGGAAGCCGCCGCGCACTACGCTCGTTACTGACGCGTATGCACGTAAACGTCAGATCGAGCGACTCGGAGGTACGGGAATGAGTTCGCCGCCGCCCGATGAGTGGCCCTCTCTCCCGCCCTTGCCCGACGACGAGCTGACCATTGGTCAGACCTTCGCCGGATACGAGATCGTCGGCCTGCTGGGCTCCGGAGGAATGGGCCGGGTGTATCTGGCGCAGCATCCCCGGCTTCCGAGACGCGACGCGCTCAAACTGCTGCCGTCGGCATGGTCCGCCGACACCGAGTACCGCGCCCGCTTCAACCGCGAGGCCGACCTCGCCTCGACGCTGTGGCATCCCAACATCGTGGGGGTGCACGATCGCGGCGAGGCGGACGGCCAGCTGTGGATCTCGATGGACTACGTCGACGGACTCGACGCGTCGCGGCTCATCGCCGAACGCCATCCCGCGGGCATGCCTGCCGACGACGTGGCACGCATCGTCACCGCCGTCGCCAGCGCGCTCGACAGTGCGCACAAGCGTGGGCTGCTGCACCGCGACGTCAAACCGGCCAACATCATGCTGACCCATCTCGACGACGACGGCGAACAGCGAATCCTGTTGACCGACTTCGGCATTGCCCGCGACATCAACGAGGTCGACGACGTATCCGCGTCGACGACGGCAATTGGCACCGTCGCGTACTGCGCGCCGGAGCAATTGTCCGGCGACGAGGTGGGCCCGCGCGCCGACCAGTACGCGCTGGCCGCGACCGCGTATCAGCTGCTGACCGGGGAGCCGCTGTTTCCCAGCTCCGACCCCGCCGAGGTGATTCACGACCACCTCAACTCGAAGCCGCCGACGCTGGGGTCGAAGCGACCCGAGCTCACCGCGCTCGACCCCGTCCTGACCGTCGCGCTGTCCAAGAGACCCGAGAGTCGGTTCGCCCGGTGCGCGGACTTCGCGCGCGCGCTGAACGAGAAGATCGCGGCAATGGGCCCGCGCTCGGCGGTCGCCCCGCCGAACTACGGTCCGTCGCCCGCGGGGGACACCTTCGCCAACCTCTACACCGAGCCGCTGACGGTCGACCCGCGGGCGGCGAAGCCAAAGGTCAAGCAGTTCCCGGTCAAACCGGTGGTGGCGGCGGGCGTGGCGGCGGTGGCCGTCGGCCTCTTGGCGGTCTGGGCGCTGTGGCCGTCGTCTGACGCGTCGGATCCGGCGGCACGGGACGCGGCGACGTCGACCGCGACGTCGTCGGTGAATTCCGCTGCGCAGCAACGCCTTCGGGGAGCATTGCCGCCGGGCTACTCCTCGAGTGCGTGCACCGCTGCGGACGTACCGCTCGCCGCCGCGGCGAAGTTCGAGTGCACGCAGAACACCGACGCCGGGGGCCCTCCCACGTCGACGTTCACCTCGTTCGGGGACGCCACCGCACTGCAGACCGCCTTCGGTGCGGTGGTGGGCGACATGCAGGTGGTCAACTGTCCCGGCAACATTCAGTCACCGGGAGCCTGGCGCCGCAACGCGACTCCTCAGCTCGTCAGCGGCACGCTCGTCTGTGGCTACCGCGACGGGGTGCCCACCCTGAGCTGGACGGACAACGGCAAGCAGATGCTCGCCACGGTCGACGGCGCCGCGGCGGGACCCAACCTCGACCAGCTGTACGTGTGGTGGTCGAGCCACTCCTGACCTGATCAGGCCGGCGGCGGCACGACCGGGGTGGTCGAGGGCGCCACCGCTGCCGGCGCAACGGCAGTGGCGGAAGCGCCGGCAGGCAACGGCGTGCCCTGGCTTCCGGTGGGCGCAGTGCCCTGCTGAACGCTGGCGGGCTGCGGTGCGCCCTCGGTACCCGCGGGCACGGGCGTCGCCGGGGTGGCACCGGGCACCGGCGTGCCCTGGCTGCCCGGTGCGAGCGGGGTGCCCTGGCTACCGGCCGGAAGTGGGGTGCCGGAACTGCCGGCAGGCTGAACGGCACCCGGCGCGGGGACGGCTTCGGCGCCCACCGGCGCACCGGGCACGGCACCCGGCGTTGCCGGTGTGGCGGGCGTGGCCGTGGACGCCGGTGACGACGACGAGTAGCTCCCCCCACCGCGCTGCGTCGGCAGCTGCGGTGGCGGCTGGACCCACACCAGGAGGTCCTGGCCGCCTGCGTTGTAGACGACGCTGTCGGGCGTGTCGCCGGTGACGTCGAAGTACACCTTGCCGGTGGTGCGCTCGCCCTGTGCGAGAGTCGCCGGGTTCACGCCCTGCGGGGTCGCGACTCCGAACAGCACGCGGTAGGTCTGGCCGGACTTGGCGCGCGCGTTGAGGTTCGAGACGATCGGGGTGACGCTGCCCTCGATGGCCTGGTCGGTTGCCGTGGCCTCCCACAGCGTTCCCGCGACCGGGTAGGGGATCACGTCGGTGCTGGTCTTCAGGTTGGTGATCGTCCAGCCCTGCACCACGTTTCCGTTGGTCAGCCGGGCTTCGTTGCCGATCGTGGTGGTGGTCAGATCATCGGCGGCGGCAATCGGCGTTCCGACGAACCCGACTGCGGCAGCGGCAGCGGCTGCTGCCAAGGCGGTGCTGATCTTCACGTGACGTGCCTCCCCATGAGTCCCGAAGAATACAGTTGTATGCCTGAAGCTATCAGGTTCCCCGGGGCCCTTCGGACACCAATCAGGCTGGCGTCAGCTCCACGCCGGAGAGCACCACCGCGTCGTCACGTTCCGGTGCCACGAAGACGGCGAGCAGCCGCCCGTCGTCCTCCCACACCCGCGCCACCAGGGTTTCGCCGGGGAAGAGGACTCCCGCGAAACGGGCGCCGTAGGAACCGACGCGCGCCACGTCGCCGTCGAGGAAGCGGTCGACGAGCGCCTTGGCGCCGATGCCGTAGGTGCACAGCCCATGCAGGATCGGCTTCGGGAAGCCCGCCGCCGCAGCGAATTCGGGGTCGGAGTGCAGGGGGTTGCGGTCACCGCAGAGCCGGTACAGCAGGGCCTGTTGCGGCAGCGTCGGGATGGACAACTCGACGTCCGGGCCTCGGTCCGGCGGCCTGNNGCNGCAGCGTCGNGANNGNCACNCTCGNCGTCCGNNGCTCGGTCCNNCNNCNCNGNCGAAGNTNGAGGCGCCACNCTCGCCGCCGAAGCCGCCCTCCCCGCGGGCGAAGATGGAGCGTCTCTGGGTCCACAACAGGTCGCCGCCGGGTGTGGTCACGGTCGTCTCGGACCAGATGACCGCCGCCTTGCCCTTGTCCCATATGTCGGTGAAGCGGGTGACGGCCCGTCCGGTTCCCGACGGCGGGATGGGACCGGGAACGGTGACGGTCTCGCTGGCGTGCAGGACCTTGGACAGCTCGACGTCGATGCCGGGGAACTTCACCGTCGGAGCCTCGGTCGCGTGGAACGTCTGCGCCACGCACCCGAACGTCGGGAGCACCTGGGGCGTGTCGTCGGCGAGGTAACGAAGCTCGCGGGCACTGAGTGGGTCCGCGCCGGCGCCGAGGCCGAGGTGGTAGAGCTGCACGTCGCTGCTGCTCCAGGAGAAGTCGACCGGCGGCAGTTCGGCCCCGATGGCCTCGTCGAGGTTGATCGGCACGTCAGGCCGGTCCGGAGGCGGTCGCGGCCAGATGCAGCGCGGCGAGGTACCCGAAGGTCATGGCGGGTCCGATGGTCCCACCGGGACCGGGGTAGGTGTGGCCCATGACCGGGGAGCTGACGTTGCCCGCGGCGTAGAGCCCGTCGATCACCGATCCGTCGTCGCGCAGCGCCCGGCCGTTGACGTCGGTTCGCACGCCCCCCTTGGTGCCCAGGTCGCCCGGCACCATCTTGGCGGCGTAGAACGGGCCGTGGCTGATCTCGCCGAGGTTGGGGTTGGGCTTGTTGGTGGGGTCGCCGTAGTAGCGGTCGTAGGCACTCTCGCCGCGGTGGAAGTCCTCGTCGACGCCCGCGCGGGCAAAGCCGTTGAATCGCTGGACGGTGTCGGTGAACTCGCCGAGCGGCAGACCGGTCTTCTCGGCCAGTTCCTCGAGCGTGTCGGCCTTGACGACCACTCCGGACTCCAACCAGCGCTTCGGAATGCGCTGTCCCGGTTGCAGACCCGCGAAGATGTAGCGGTCCCGGTACTGCTGGTCGAACACCAGCCAGGAGGGCACGTTCTCCCCGGGGCCCTCACCCTGACCGAATTCGCCGCCGTACATCCAGTGGCACGCCTCCACGTAGGGCATCGACTCGTTCATGAAGCGCTTGCCGCTGGTGTTGACGATGATCGAGCCGGGGGAGTTGCGCTCGGACAGTGCGAACCACGGCGCTCCGACGAGCGGCACGGTCGGGCCCCACCAGGCGTCCTCCATCAACTCCAGTGCGGCTCCCAGCTTCTCGGCGGCGATGATGCCGTCGCCGGTGTTGGCGACCGCGCCGACGGTCCACTCCGTGGTGATCGGCGCCCGTTGGTACTTCACCCGCATCTGCTCGTTGTGCTCGAACCCACCGCTGCCGAGGATGACGCCGCGGCGAACGCGAATCAGTCGGGGCTCGGCGCTCTCCGGTTCGGTCGTGTCACGCACGTACACCCCGCGGACGACGCCGTCCTCGACGTACAAATCGGTCAGGGCCGTGTTGAGTTCGACTGGCACGCCTGCCTTTTGAAGGCCGATCCGCATTGGGGCGATCAGGGCGCGGCCCATGCCGACGAGGTTCTTGCCGGTGGCCTTGGCCCAGGTCGCGCGGATGCCCACCTTGAGGCTGCGCAGCACCCCGCGCGGATGCCGCTTCAACTGGTTCAGCCGCACGTAGTCCTGCTGCATGACGACCATGTTCATCGGGACCTTGCCGTACGGCGGCTCGAGTCCGGACTCGTCCGGTCCGAGTTTCTTGGCGTCGAACGGCTTCGGCTCCACCGATCGACCGGTGGGCTTTCCGCCGGCGGCTTCGGGGTAGTAGTCGGAATACCCGGGCACCCAGCACAGCTTCAGCGGCGAGTGCTTCAGGACGAACGACAGCATCTCCGGGCCGCGGTCCAGATACGTGTCGATCTTCTCCGGTTCGACGGCGTCGCCGATGATCGTGTGCAGGTAGGTGCGAGCCGCGTCGGCGGTGTCCGTGACGCCGTCCCGCTTGAGCACTTCGTTGTTCGGAATCCAGACGCCACCACCCGATCGTGCGGTGGAACCGCCATAGTGCGGAGCCTTCTCGACGACTAATGTCGAGAGACCCTGGTGGGCGGCGGTGAGTGCGGCCACCATCCCGGCGGCGCCGCTTCCGACCACGACGACGTCATACTCCTGTTGGGTCATGTAGAACACGTTATAGAATTGCCCGGCCGACCCACAACTGTGCCGGTCGACGAAACGAGGGGACTTCACCGATGTTGTCGTCTGCAGTGCGTGCTGAATTGGCCGCGGAGCTGGCTGAGGCTGAGCGCGGCAAGGTGCCGTTGAAGCCGTTGACTGATCGGTTTGCCGAGATCGACGTGGTGGATGCCTATGAGATTCAGCTGCTCAACATTCGGGCGCGGGTGGCTGGGGGTGCTCGGGTGGTCGGGCACAAGGTGGGTCTGTCCTCGAAGGCGATGCAGCAGATGATGGGCGTCGACGAGCCGGATTACGGTCATTTGCTCGACGACATGGAGGTCTTCGAGGACCGGCCGGTCCCTGCGGGCACGTTTTTGTATCCGCGGGTGGAGGTGGAGGTCGGTTTCATCTTGGCCGATGACCTGCCGGGGGCGGGGTGCACCGAGGACGACGTGCTGGCGGCGACGGCGGCGTTCGCGCCGTCGATCGAGTTGATCGACACCCGGATCACCGACTGGAAGATCAAGTTGTGCGACACGATCGCCGACAACGCCTCCTCGGCGGGGTGGGTGTTGGGCGCTGATCGGGTGTCGCCGAAGGACCTTGACGTCAAGAACGTCGACGCGGTCTTGACGCGCAACGGTGAGGTGGTCGCCGAGGGCCGCAGCGATGCGGTGTTGGGCAATCCGGTGACCGCGGTGGCGTGGTTGGCCCGCAAGGTCGACCAGTTCGGGGTGCGGTTGCGGGCGGGGGACGTCGTGTTGCCCGGTTCGTGTACGCGGGCGATCGACGCCCGGCCCGGTGACGACTTCGTCGCCGACTTCCTGGGGCTGGGTTCAGTCCGTTTGTCCTTCGAGTGAGGAGTTCGTCGTCATGGGAAACAAGGCAACGGTCGCGATCGTGGGGTCGGGCAACATCAGTACCGACCTGTTGTACAAATTGTTGCGGTCGGACTGGCTGGAGCCGCGGTGGATGATTGGCATCGACCCGGACAGTGAGGGGTTGGCCCGCGCTCGCACGCTCGGACTGGAGACCTCCCACGAGGGCGTGGACTGGCTGCTGGCCCAGGACGAGAAACCGGATCTGGTGTTCGAGGCGACGAGTGCCTACGTGCACCGCGCCGCGGCGCCGCGGTACGCCGAGGCCGGCATCCGGGCGGTCGACCTGACGCCGGCCGCGGTCGGGCCGGGGGTGATCCCGCCGGCGAATTTGCGCGAGCACCTCGACGCTCCGAACGTGAACATGGTGACCTGTGGTGGGCAGGCCACGATACCGATGGTGCATGCGGTGTCCCGGGTGGTGGAGGTGCCGTATGCCGAGATCGTGGCGTCGGTGTCCTCGGCGTCGGCGGGGCCGGGTACGCGGGCCAACATCGACGAGTTCACCAAGACCACCAGCAGGGGCATCGAGGTCATCGGCGGCGCCACCCGGGGCAAGGCGATCATCATCCTCAACCCGGCCGAGCCGCCGATGATCATGCGCGACACCATCTTCTGCGCGATCCCCGAGGACGCCGACCAGGATGCGATCACCGCGTCGATCAAGGACGTCGCGGCGCAGGTGCAGACCTACGTGCCGGGGTACCGGTTGCTCAACGAACCGCAGTTCGACCCGCCCTCGATGCACTCGGGTGGACAGGCGTTGGTGACGGTGTTCGTGGAGGTCGAGGGGGCTGGTGACTACCTGCCGCCGTATGCCGGCAACTTGGACATCATGACTGCCGCGGCGACGAAGGTCGGCGAGGAGATTGCCCAGGAAGTGCTCGCCGCAACGACAGGGGGCCACGCATGAGCATCAGCGAGGACATCTACTTCGACGCCAGCTGGGACGTGCGGATGACCGACACGTCCCTGCGGGACGGGTCCCATCACAAGCGTCACCAGTTCACCGCCGAGGAAGTGCGCTCGATCGTGGCGGCGTTGGACGCCGCGGGCGTGCCGGTCATCGAGGTCACCCATGGTGACGGGCTGGGGGGGTCGAGCTTCAACTACGGGTTCTCCAAGACCCCGGAGCAGGAGCTGATCAAATTGGCCGCCCAGACGGCCACCGAATCCAAGATCGCGTTCCTGATGTTGCCGGGGTTGGGCACGAAGGACGACATCGCCGAGGCCCAGCAGAACGGCGGGTCGATCTGCCGGGTCGCCACGCACTGCACCGAGGCCGACGTGTCGGTCCAGCACTTCGGGTTCGCCCGCGACCGCGGCCTGGAGACCGTCGGCTTCCTGATGATGGCCCACACGATCCCGCCGGAGAAGCTCGCCGCCCAGGCCCGCATCATGGCCGATGCGGGCTGCCAGTGCGTGTACGTGGTGGATTCCGCCGGTGCCCTGGTGCTGGAGGGGGTCTCCGAGCGGGTGGAGGCGTTGGTCGCCGAGCTGGGATCGGATGCTCAGGTCGGTTTCCACGGTCACGAGAACTTGGGCCTTGGGGTGGCGAATTCGGTGGCGGCGGTGCGGGCGGGGGCCAAGCAGATCGACGGGTCCACCCGGCGTTTCGGTGCGGGTGCGGGTAATGCGCCGGTCGAGGCGATGATCGGGGTGTTCGACAAGATCGGGGTCAAGACCGGGATCGACTTCTTCGAGATCGCCGACGCCGCCGAGGACGTGGTGCGTCCGGCGATGCCCCAGGAGTGCCTGTTGGATCGCAACGCGTTGGTGATGGGGTATTCGGGGGTGTACTCCAGCTTCCTCAAGCACGCCATCCGCCAGGCCGACCGGTACGGGGTTCCTGCCCATCAGCTGCTGCACCGCGCCGGGCAACGCAAGCTCATCGGCGGCCAGGAAGACCAACTCATCGACATCGCCCTGGAAATCAAACACGAGCAAGACGCCGCGTCCACCGTGTAGGCGGAACCGTCTGACAGAAACGCCGGGCAGGATGGGGCGCGTGACTTCGGCCCCGCTCCAGAGTCGACGACGCGTCGGTTCGCTCGAGGTACTACTCATCGGCCTGATCGTGCTGGCGGTCTCCGCGGGCACCGTGAGCGCGTTCGTCGCCGGGGATCCCAATCTGGCGACGGCCGCGACGGTGTTCTGCGGGGTGTTCGTCCAGGCCCTCCCGTTCCTCGTGCTCGGTGTGGTCGTCAGCGGGTTGATCGCCGCGTTCGTCAGCGCGGAGCGGCTTCGACGTTGGCTGCCGCGTCGGCCCGCCCTGGCCGTTGCGGTGGCCGGCGTCGGCGGCGCCGCTCTGCCGGGTTGCGAATGCGGCTCGGTTCCGGTGGCCCGCCGACTCTTCGGACCGGGCACCAACGGCGCGGCCGCCCTGACGTTCATGTTGTCCGCGCCGGCGATCAACCCGGTCGTGCTCGTCGCGACGGCCGTGGCGTTCCCCGGCCAGCCGGCGATGGTGCTCGCGCGGTGCGTTGCCTCGCTGGCGACCGCCGTCGTCATGGGTCTGCTGTGGTCGCGATTCGGCAAGAACGAGTGGGTGACCCGCGACCTGCCCGAGGCCGCGCCGGACGGGTCGTCGCGCTGGACCGTGTTCACCGAGGCGGCACGACACGACTTCCTGCAGGCCGCGTCCTACCTGGTGCTCGGCGCCGCCGCCGCGGCGGCGCTCC
>Ga0055540_1001748_pt1 | contig 12441 bp, 11 predicted proteins | sample AraplaCvi_mMS_r2_2_FD_55040 | JGI IMG/M metagenome (GOLD analysis project Ga0055540, IMG submission 55040) | Arabidopsis root microbial communities from North Carolina, USA - plate scrape MF_Cvi_mMS_r2 | ecosystem: Host-associated > Plants > Roots > Endosphere | place: USA: North Carolina
GCCCAAGCCCGGCCCGCTTCGACATCAAGCGCTGTCCCGGCTCAGGGCAACCCGAACAGTATGCCTCAGATCGCTGCGTGGTCCAAATTCCCGACCGGCGGCGAGAGGCCTCGTCCTTACTCCCGAGTAAGGTACCGCCTCGAGTCCCCCGCCGCACACCCCGTGCCGGCAGCCGACGAATGGACGACTTCGTGACATCAACCCCCGACGTGGCGTTCACCAGCGCAGAAGCACACTTCGACTCCGACGGAACTCGATGCGCGGCCCGCGTCTTCCACCCCCGCCGTGACTTCGAGGCGCGGCCGTCGCCGGTAATCGTGATGGCGCACGGCTTCGGCGGCGTCCGCTCGATGCGGCTCTACGCCTACGCCGAACGATTCGCGGCCGCGGGATACGTCGTCGTCGTCTTCGACTACCGCGGGTTCGGCGACAGTGACGGTGAGCCACGGCAGGTACTCGACATCGCGGCCCAGCACGCCGATTGGCGCGCGGCACTCGGCTTCGCCCGACGACTACCTGGGGTCGACGCCGCCCGCGTCGTCGCCTGGGGCACGTCGTTGGCCGGCGGGCACGTCATCACCCTCGCAGGCACCGGCGTCCCACTGGCCGCTGTCATCGCACAGGTTCCCCACGTCAGCGGCCCGGCCGCCGTACGTGCCACCGGCGTTCTCGCGAGCCTGCGCCTGGCCCCGCAGGCGCTTCGCGACCAACTGCGCGCGTGGCGGCACCGGGAGCCGATCTACGTCGACGCCGCGGGGTCGCCGGGCTCGACGGCGGTGATGTCGTCCCCCGACGCCATGCCGGGCATGCTGCGGCTCGTCGCCGAGTCCGGGCCCGAGGCCGCGGAGGCTCCGCTCTACGTCGCGGCGCGCGTCGCCCTGCGAATCGGCCTCTACTCCCCCGGTCGGTACGCCCGCGGGGTGACCTGCCCGGCATTGGTGCAAGTCGCCGCGCACGACGCGGTGACACCCCGAGAGGTGGCGCTGCGCGCCGCGCGGAAGATGGCCCAGCCGACGGTGCGCACCTACGACTGCGGGCACTTCGACCCGTACGTGGAGCCGTTGTTCACCACGATCGTCGCCGATCAGCTGGCATTCCTCGAGGCGACTGTCCCGACGGGTCACTCCAGATAGGTGCCGTGGCCTTCGCGGACCAGGTGGCCGTCGAACACGAGCACCTCGTTGACCAATCCACCTCGTTCGTTGCGGTAGTTGACCACCAACAGGGATTCGCCGCGATAGACGCCGACCACCTCGAAGTGAAGGTCGGGGAGCATGCGCAGCGCCGTCGTCCAGTAGTGCCGCAGCGCGTCCTTGCCGCGGACCACGCCTGCCGTCTCGGGCAGGACGCGCGTCGCGACCGGCGAGCTGAAGACGACGTCGTCGCGGAAGTGGGCGAGCACGGCCTCGACGTCGTGAGCGTTCCACGCCCGCACCCACTGCTCGGCGAACGTCGCCGCGTCCGGTGTGGGCATGCCCTACTCCTCGAGTCCGGCCCAGAAGGGGCATTGACGTGCTTGGTCGAAGTCGGTCTTCACTCTGCTGCCGTCGGGCCGCAGTGACAACCGCTTTTCCCCAGCGTCGAACGCGGGCCAGTCGTCGCCGGGATGCCCGTCACGGACGAACTGGCTCCAGGCGTCGATCATCTGGTCGGAGAGCACCTGCTGGTCGGGGTTCAACTTCGGCGCGCCGCCGATGTCGAACAGGTACCGCAGCTCCAGGGAGTGGCTGGCCCCGACGGGAAAGGGCAACGATCGCAACGGGTCTGGCGCAGGCGCCCCGCGATCGTCGAACTCGTAGGCGTACACCGAATCCTGCTTGGCCAACCCCTGGGTCAATCTGTCGGCCACGCAGGCGAATACGCCGTCGGTCACGGCCGCCGAGTAGGCGAGCGGCACGCTGTCCTGGTAACGGCTCACGGGGTAGCGCGCGGCCACCGCTGCAGCGTTGCGGCCGAAGGTCCTCGCCAGCAGCTCGGGGTATCGGGCCTCGGTGTACGGACCCTTGGACCGCAGATACTCCAGCGCGACGAACAGCGTGAACTCGTCCTGGTTGGTGCCGATCAGACCGGCACCTTCGCCGCGCGGCCCTCGGAGATCTCCCGCATCGGGTCGGTGGGCAGCACCTTGGTGCCCGTGACGGGACCGCTCAGGGCGTCGTCGCCGATCCGGTAGTACCAGACCGGCTTTCGCAGTCTGTCCGCCGGCAGCGCGCGCAGGCAGGTCGCCACGGTGCGCAGGTCCTCGCAACCGGCGTCCCGCGCATAGGCGACGCTGGCCCGCTGCGCATCGGGCAGGGCGAGCTGCGCCTGACAGGGCCCGCTCTGGATGATGGCCGCGCGGAACAGCCCCTCGGAACCGGGGGCGACCAGGTGGTCGCAGACCGACATGCCGCCCGCTGATTCGCCGGCGATGGTGACGGCGTCGGGGTCACCGCCGAAGTTGGCGATGTTGTCGCGCACCCACCGCAGGGCGGCCTGCTGATCCTGCAGCCCGTAGTTGCCGACGGCACCGGGCGGGCCGAGCGCGGGATGGGCGAGGAAGCCCAGCGCACCGAGCCGGTAATTCAGGGTGACCACGACGACGTCGCCGCGGGTGGTCAGCCAGCGCGAGTCGTAGATCCCGCTGCTGCCGTTGACGAACGCGCCGCCGTGAATCCAGACCATGACCGCACGCTTGCGCTCCGAGGGCGGCGGTGTCCACACGTTGAGGGACAGGCAGTCCTCCGAGGTGTGCCGTCCCATCTCCAGATCGCTGTCGTCCTGCAGGCACCGCGGACCGGGGCGGGTCGCGTCGCGCACCCCCGGCCATGACGGCGCGGGAGCGGGTGCTTGCCAACGCAGGGGGCCGACGGGCGGTGCGGCATAGGGAATTCCGGCGAACAGACGGTGGTCGGGGGCGACGATTCCGCGGACGGTGCCGGTGGCGGTCTGGACGAGCGCCGGATCGGCGGGCGGGGTCGGCGCCGGCGAGGCGGAAGAGTCGTCGTCGCGGGCGCATCCCGCAAGGAGGACCAGGACGGCGACCAGGATCGTCACCGCGCGGCGACCACATGATTCTCGACGCATCTCGGCCGAGCCTACCGATGGCGGCACGGCCGGCCGGACACCCGGGGATGTGACCCAGCGCACTCCCGGTCGCCTAGACTGTGGCCTTGACACCCGTCAAGTGCCGCCTCGTGTATCAGGAGCCTGGATGACCGCATCGACGCAGGACGACCCGACGAAGGTCCTCGCCGACCCGACCGCCTACGCCGACGACGAACGGTTGCACGCGGCGCTGACCCACCTGCGGGCCCACGACCCCGTCGCGTGGGTCGACCACGGCCGCTACCGTCCGTTCTGGGCCATCACCAAGCACGCCGACATCATGGCCGTCGAGCGCGACAACGACCTCTTCCTCAGCGAGCCCCGGCCTCTGCTGGCCACCGCGGCCGCCGACGACATGGCCAAGGAGCAACTCGAGGCCGGTATCGGCTTGCGGACCCTGATTCACATGGACGACCCGCACCACCGCAAGGTGCGCCAGATCGGCGCCGACTGGTTCCGGCCCAAGGCCATGCGCGACCTCAAGGTGCGCGTCGACGAGTTGGCCAAGCGATACGTCGACAAGATGGCCGACATCGGTCCCGAGTGCGACTTCGTGACCGATGTCGCGGTCGACTTCCCGCTCTACGTGATCATGTCGCTGCTCGGGCTGCCCGAGTCCGACTTCGGTCGCATGCACTCCCTGACCCAGGAGATGTTCGGTGGCGACGACGACGAGTACAAGCGCGACGGCGGTTCGCTGGAGGACCAATTCGCGGTGCTGCTCGACTTCTTCGCCTACTTCTCGCAGTTGACGGCGTCGCGGCGTGAGCAGCCGACCGGCGACCTCGCCTCGGCGATCGCCAACGGTCGCGTCGACGGGGAGCAACTCTCCGACGTCGACACCGCGTCGTACTACGTGATCGTCGCCAGCGCGGGGCACGACACCACGAAGGACGCGATCTCGGGCGGGATGCGGGCGCTGATCGACAATCCGGGTGAACTCGAGCGGCTGCGGGCCGACCCGGGGCTGATGCCGACGGCGGTCGAGGAGATGATCCGGTGGTCGACCCCGGTCAAGGAGTTCATGCGGACGGCCGCACGAGACACCACCATCCGCGGTGTGGACATCGCAGCCGGTGAGTCGGTCTATCTGGCGTACGTCTCGGGCAACCGCGACGAGGAGGTGTTCACAGACCCGTTCCGGTTCGACGTCGGCCGCGATCCGAACAAGCACGTCTCGTTTGGATACGGCGTGCACTTCTGCCTGGGTGCCGCGTTGGCCCGAATGGAGATGAACAGCTTGTTCACCGAGATGATCCCGCGGCTCGAGTCCATCGAATTGGCCGGTGCGCCAGAGCTTTCGGCGACCACCTTCGTCGGCGGCCTCAAGCACCTTCCGATTCGGTACTCGATGCGCTGACCCCCGTGGGGTTCTTGGCGTAGGTGTGCAGGAACCCGTCGACCGCGGCGACGGCCACCAACTCGTAGTCGAAGTCGACGAGCGTACTGAGCCGCCCGAAGGCCAGCGGGCCCACCAGCAGCGCAAAGGCGACGGTGCGGTCGACCTCGGTCAGTTCGGCGGCGGCCTGCGGGCTGTCGAAGATGACGTCGAACGGCGCGGAGTACTGCTGTGCGATGCGTTCGCGCAGGGATCGCATCGCGGGACTGGACGCGTCGGGGTGCGATGCATGCGGCAACTGGCCCATGTCCGGGCCCAGTGACAGCCAGGACATCGCGGTCAGAATCGTAGGCGCCTCGGCGATCGACTGCGCCCACGCCACCACGATCGCCAGGAGTCGGTCCCGCAGCGTGCCGTGCTCCGGGGGCATCGGCGGCGGCGGGATCAGGCCGGTGAAGCTCGCGGCCAGAAGGTCGTTTGCGCTCGGGAAGTGCCGGTAGAGGGTGGCCCGCGCGACATTCGCGGTACGGGTGACGGCGTCCACGGTCACGGCGCTCGGCCCTCCAGACCGCAGCAACACGGTGGCGGCCTCGAGCAGTCGGGCCCGCGACCGCGCGGGCCGCGGATCGGAGCGGTCGACCGTCATCGCGAATTCGCCTTCCACACGGGGGATTCAGATATAAGAGATTATCGGTCTCCCACCGAGACTGGTAGTCTCGAAAATACCTCGAGCGAAGGAGACGGACCGTAGTGGACTCCCTCGCGCCGCCCGATCAGGATATCGACCTCTCCCCCGCCGACCCGTCCTCGCGGGCACGACTGTGGTTGCTGGTCGTCGCGTGCCTGGCCGTGGCAATGGTCATCTCCTCGATGGTGGCCCTGAACGCCGCCTTGCCCGACATCGCCGTCGAGACGTCGGCCACCCAGTCACAGCTCACCTGGGTCGTCGACGGGTACACGCTGGTGCTCGCGTGCCTGTTGCTCCCCGCGGGNGCGTTCGGCGACCGCTACGGCCGCCGCGGAGCCCTGCTGATCGGCCTGGCGGTCTTCACCGCGGCCTCCGTCGCCCCGGTCTTCCTCGACGGGCCCGTCGCCCTCATCGTCTCCCGGGCCGTCGCCGGCGCCGGCGCCGCCTTCGTCATGCCGGCCACGCTGTCCCTGCTGACCGCGGCNTATCCGAAGTCCGAGCGCAACAAGGCCGTTGGCATTTGGGCCGGNGTGGCAGGCTCGGGGGCCGTGGTCGGATTCCTGGCCACCGGCATCCTGCTGCACTTCTGGTCATGGCAGTCCATCTTCTGGGCCTTCGCGGGCGCGAGCGCCCTNCTNTTCGCCCTNGCCTGCACCGTCTCGTCCTCGCGTGACGAGGCCGCCGCGCCNCTGGACTGGCTGGGCGCGGTGCTCATCGGCACCGCGGTGGCCGTCTTCGTCTTCGGGATCGTCGAGGCGCCCATCCGAGGCTGGAGCCATCCCCTGGCGTGGGGCGCNATGGCGGCCGGTGTGGGTTTGTCGGTGGCGTTCACGGCCGNGGAATTGCGTCACCGCCATCCCTTGCTCGACGTGCGACTGTTCACCAGTCCAGACTTCGCCACCGGCGCGCTCGGCATCACCATCCTCTTCTTCGCCAACTTCGGGTTCTTCTTCGTCGTCATCCAGTACATCCAGTTGGTGATGGGCTACAGCCCACTCGGCACGGCTCTGGCCTTGGCGCCGCTGATCGTTCCGATCTTCATCCTCAGCGTCGCCACCGGGTGGTATCTCCCCAAAGTAGGGTTGCGTGCCTCCGTGGCGGTCGGGCTCCTACTCATCGCGGTGGGCCTGCTGTGCCTGCGACTGCTCGAACTCGGCTCGTCCTACGTCGACCTGGCCTGGCCGTTGATCGTGATGAGCACCGGCATCGGATTGTGCACGGCACCAACCACTTCGGCCATCATGGGCGCGGTGCCCGACGAGAAGCAGGGAGTGGCCTCTGCCGTCAACGACGCCACCCGCGAGATCGGGGCGGCCCTGGGCATCGCGGTGGCGGGGTCCATCCTGGCCGGAAGCTACACCNCCGCGCTCGCGCCGGACCTCGCCAGATTTCCCGAACCGGTGCGCGAGCGNGCCGCGGCGTCTCTGGCGGAGGCGTTGGCCGTCNCNGAGCGCATCGGCCCTCAGGGCGTTCCCCTGGCNGACCTCGCCAAGACGGCGTTCGTCCACGCCATGGCGTCCTCGGTGCTCGTCTTGGCCGCCGTCATCGCCGTCGCGGCCGTGTTGGTGGCACTGTGGGCACCCGGCCGCGACGGGCGCCAGTCGCGGCTAGTGCGCCGCGGGCCCGGTGGGCGGCACCGGGGCTGACTCCCGCTTACGCTGGTGGTGTGCGCCTGCTGCTCGTCAACCCGAATACCACCGCCTCGATGACGGCCGCCATCGAATCGTCGGCACGCTCGGTCGCAGGGCCGGCCACCGAGGTCGTGGCCGTCAACCCGCTCGACGGTCCGGCGAGCATCGAGAACGACGACGACGAACGACGCTGCATCCCACATCTTCTCGACGTGGTGGCCCGCGCCGAGGCCGGCCCGGACCGCGTGGACGCCTACGTGATCGCCTGCTTCGGTGACCCGGGACTCGACCAGGTCCGCGCGACCGTCGACGTTCCGGTGCTGGGCATCGCGCAGGCCGCGATGCACGCCGCAGCCCTGAGCGCGGGGAGCTTCTCGGTGGTGACCTCGATGTCGGCGACCGTGCCGACCGCGTGGACCCTGGCCAAGACCTATACGCCCAGCCAATGTCGTGGCGTGTACGCCAGCGACATCCCGGTACTACGGATCGACTCCGATCCCACCACCGTCGAACCGATCGGCGACCTGTGCGAGAAGGCCCTTGCTCAGGACGCCAGCGGTTCGATCGTGCTGGGCTGCGCGGCGATGGCACCGTTCGCCGCGCCGCTTGCCAAGCGCCTCGGCGTCCCCGTCGTCGACGGCGTGGTGGCCGCGACACTACTGGCCGAGGCCCTCGTCAGGATGCGGCAGGTCACCCGATGAAGTCGACGGCACGGTGACCGATCATCACGATGGTGGCGTGCGGGCCACGGCTCGTGATCTCCGGCAGGATCGACCCGTCGACCACCCATAGCCCGTCCACGCCACGCACCCGACATCGCTCGTCCAACGGCGCCTCGCCGTCGCGACCCATCGGGACGGTGCCACACAGGTGTTGTGACGTCGACCAGGACGACTCACGGGCGTGGTAGCCCGACCCCGCGAGCTCGTGTGCCAGATCGGCGCCGGCGGCCAAGGCGGTGACGTCGGATTCCTCACTGTCGTAACGGTGTTCGATGCGAGGCGGCACGGCCGGATCGGCCGAGGTCAACGTCAACCGCCCGCGCGACCGGGGCCGCATCAGGGTGACTCCGAGGTGCGGCCGGTCCGACGGATCGTGAGCCGATCCCGTCATGCTTGCGAAACCGGTTGTGTAGCATCGGACCTCCAGACCCTCCGCGGTGGTCAGCAACGTCTCCAGCGGGGGTCTTCCTGGCGCGGCCGGCCAGTCGACGGGGAGCACCCATTCCGGATGATCGGCGCTTCGGGTGCCTACCGGCAGGTCGGCCACNACGGGGATTCCCACCGCCGACAGGTGCTCCGCCGGTCCGACGCCGGAGAGCATCAGCAGGTGCGCAGAGCCGATGGCACCAGCCGAGAGCACCACGCGGTCGGCGGTGAGCTCACCGGACCCGTGACACTGCACCCCCACCGCGCGGGTGCCGGCGAATCGGATCCGCCGCACCCTGCGGTCGTGCAGGACGGTCAGGTTCGGCCGACCGGCTGCCGCNCCGAGGAAGGCCGCACCGGGCCCGACCCGGATTCCCCGGTCGACGTTGAGCGGCACCGGACCGATGCCCGGCCGTCCGCCGGAGAGACCGTTGAGATCCTCGATCCACTCGCAACCGTGCCGACGTGCTGCGTCGACGAAGGCGACTGCACCCTCGTCGAACTCGGCGACCCGTGCGACGCGCATGGGCCCGGTCGAGCCGTGCAGCGGTCCGGTGAAGTCGAGGTCGGTCTCGATGTCACGGAAGTGTGGCAGGACGTCCTCCCACGACCACCCGGGGATCCCCCACCCGTCGAAGTCGGCAGGCAGACCGCGGCAGAAGTAACCGCCGTTCACGGCCCCCGATCCCCCGACCACTTCCCCGCGCATGATCGACGCCGTGCGGCGCGGTCGGTCGGTCAACGTCGTCTCGTAGCGCCGGACCACGGAACTGCCCGCGCCGATCGGCAGCCGGAGTCCGTCGGCGATCTGCGCCGCCACCGCGGGCGTCGAGGCCCCCGGCCCGGCCTCGACGACGGTGACCGAACGGTGCGGGTCCCGCGAAAGCCCTTCGGCAAGAACGCAACCGGCGCTACCCGCACCGACGATCAGGACGTCCGAATGCAAGGGTACCGGTCAGCTTCTGATCTGCGGCTTGAGCGCGCCGAGATGACGCTCGCGCACGACGCCCTTCCAGAGGCCCAAGCCGTAGGCGATGTCGTCGAGCCGTCTGAGCAAGATGTAGGAGAACAACCCGACGCGCTTGGCGTCGTCGTCGGCGGCGGCGCTGCGGCTGGCCCAGTCGACCACTCCATCCACGACGGCGGCCACCAGCACCACCTGACGGCAGCGCCTGAAGCACACCGCGGCGACGAGCGCGACGGGCCAGTAGTGCCGGCAGATCGCCGAGGCCAGCTGCAGCGCCGCCGACCACAGACCCTGGGCGGCCACCGCCGCCACCTCCCGGGGTTCGGTGTCGACCGAGCTCAGCACCTTGGCGATCTTTCGTCCGGTGAGCGCGGCCACCACCGTCGAGGCGACGTAACCGACCCCCGAGCCCATGGCCAGCAGCACCCACACCAGCAGGGTCCAGCCCGACAGCACCAGCGGTGCGGTCTTGCCGGGATGACGGACGGCCANCGGTGCGGCCGATGAACCGTAGAAGGCCTTGCGCGCGAACCATTCTCGAAGCTNGGTGCGATGGTCATGACCCACTAGCGCGATCGGCTCGTACCGCAACCGGGCGCCGGCCTCGATGAAACGCCAGCACAGGTCCACGTCTTCACCAGAACGCAGGGTCTCGTCGAATCCGCCGACGTCGACCAGAGCGCTGCGGCGGCAGATGATGGCCGCGCTGGGCACGTAGGAGACGGTGCCGTAGGGCACCACGGGAGCTTCCCTCTGCCCCAGGTCGAGTGAGGACCGGACCGCCTCGTAGCGGGCCACCACGTTGTGAGGTTCGTTCAACCCGACGATGCGTGGCGCCACGAGTGCCACGGCGGGATCGCAGAAGTGCCCGAGGAGCGCCTCGAGCCAGCCCCGGCGTGGCACCACGTCGGAGTCGAGGAACGCGACGAAGTCGGTCTGACATGCGGACAGACCGGTGTTGCGCGCTGCCGCGGGCCCCCTGCTGGTGGCGTGCCGGAGCACCCTCACCTCGCTGTGCAGACCCGCGAAGTCGTCCGTCNGGACCGGTGGCGACGAGCCGTCGTCGACCACGAGCACGCACATGCCACGCAGGGTGGACACCANGCGTCGGAGGCCAATCGCGTTGTTCAGCACCGGGATAACGACGGTGACGTCCCGNTGCGAGGGGCCGCTGGCCGGCCGTGGATGCGCCACGGTGGCGTCGAGCAGGGTGCGGGCGAGCTGGGCGCTCTGGGCGTCGCGCACCTCGAGGCGGCCGCCGTTGAGCATTGTCTGGGCGGCCGGCGCAAGCCGCAACAATCGGGTGGGCGAGCCGCCGAGAAGGGCCGCCCCCTCTCCGAGCACCCGCACTCGTCTGTCCACCTGCACGGCGAAGCCGTCGGGCAATCGTTGTCCCGTCACTGCAAGAGTCCCCCGGGGCCCGGGAGCCACGCCGCCACGCGACGGGTGCAGGAGTCGACCATTGCAGCAAAGATACGCGACCCCTCGACCGCCGATGCGGTGGTGGGGTTGCCGAGCACGCCGACCGGGCTGACCGCGGCCACCCCGCCTTCGCGCAGGCGGGGCATCAGCTCCGCCAACGGTGCTTCGTTGCCGACCACCCACTCCTGCTGGTGAACGGCGCCGGGCGAAATATGTAGCAATACAGAGGTTTCGGTGTGACCGGCGTGCGCGTCGGCTCCGGGCACACTGCACGNGCACCAGGCGACGTCACGACCTTCGCGGCGGAGCAGGCCGACCGCGGCGGCGACGGCGNAGAGGTTGCCGCCATGGCCGTTGACGAACACCATTCGCGATGCCCATTCGCACGCTGATCTGCCGTANTCCACCAACAGGAGCTGCAGCGCCGCGGTGCCGATGGACACCGTCCCGGGGAACCCCTGGTGCTCCCCGCTCGCGCCGTAGGGGATTGCCGGAGCCAGCAGCCACGGGTCGGCGAGTCGATCGGCCATCCCCCGGGCGACGGCGTGGGCGATTCGGGTGTCGGTGTCGACTGGCAGGTGTGGCCCATGCTGCTCGGTAGAGCCCAGCGGGACGATCAACGCGGGGGACAGATCACTGAGCTGCCGTGCCGTTGAGTTCCCAAGCTCGTTGGGGTTGGCCACTCGCCGATCCTAGGACGAATTCACCTGGTATGCGCCGAATGTTGGCGTTTGCGCGGCATTCGATTCAACCAGGGTCGACACGGGGACCAACGGGCCTCCCCGTCCGCCACGCCAGCACCGCCCGCCCCACCGGGACCAGCGGAGCCGGTGTAGGGGTGCAGTGGAGGGTTAGGACTGCTCGGCGGTGGGCATGCCCAGCGCACGGGTGAACCCCGTGGGCACCAGCACGTCCTCGGCGCCGAGATCGTGTATCGACGCCTTGCCGAGTCCCATCAGAGCGGAGTCGACGCCACTGCGCATGATGTCGAGCACGTTCTCCACACCCGGCTGCCCTTCCGCGGCGAGCCCCCACAGGTAGGCCCTGCCGAGCATGACCGCCCGGGCTCCGAGCGCCAGCGCCTTGACCACGTCGCTTCCGCGTCGGATGCCGCCGTCGAGCAGCACCTCGACCTCGCCGCCCACCGCGGCGGCGACGGCCGGCAGGGCCCGGATCGACGCCGGCGTGCCGTCGAGGTTGTTGCCGCCGTGATTGGACACCGAGATTGCCGAAACCCCCGCGTCGACGGCACGTTTCGCGTCGTCGACCCGCATGATGCCCTTGAGCATGACCGGTCCGCCCCACAGCTCGACCAGCCAGGCGATGTCCTCCCACGTCGGCGGTGGGGTACCCATCCACTCCCCGTAGGCGGCGAAGAACGGCGGCCCGTCCTCACCGCGGTTGCCCTGATTGGGCACCCGCAGATTCGGCGGACGCAGGGTCTTGGCCCACTGCAGCAACCAGCTCGGCCGGGTCAAGCCCTCGGGCATCATCTTGACGGCGGTGCGGAAGTTCATCTCCTCCGGTATCACCGGGCTGCCCCAGTCGCGACCGTGGGAGAAACTCCAGTCGGTCGTGACGATGATGCCGAGCGCGCCCGCGGCCCGGGCGCGCTCGATGCGCGCGGCGATGGCGTCACGACCGCCGAGCCAGTACACCTGGAAGAACAGCTTCGGGTTGGCCGCGATGACCTCTTCGATGGGCTTGCTGGCAAACGAGGACAGGCCCATTGCCGTGCCACGCGCCGCGGCGGCCCGCGCCACGGCGACCTCACCGTCGGGATGCACGGCCTGCACCCCGGTCGGGGAGATGATCACCGGCAGCGAGATCTCTTGGCCCATCACCGTTGTGGCCATGTCACGCTTCTCCAGTGCGCCGACCACGTGGGGCGCGAAGCCCAGCTCGCCGAACGCGTCCACGTTGTCGGCCACGGTGATACCGCGTTCACTGGCGGCGATCAGCGCGCTGTAGACGGACTTCGGGAGCCGCTTCTTGGCCCGCTGCTGGGCGATGGCGACGGTTTCGAACCAGGTGTCTCGAGCCATGATCTATACGGGGCTTTCGTTGCAGAACTTCTTCGGAGGGGTGAGCAGGGTGAGCGGGACGGGAGCCTTGCGGCCGCCGGCCCGGGAATGATCGCCACTGGGCTTGGGCTTGTC
>Ga0055540_1001752_pt1 | contig 12423 bp, 12 predicted proteins | sample AraplaCvi_mMS_r2_2_FD_55040 | JGI IMG/M metagenome (GOLD analysis project Ga0055540, IMG submission 55040) | Arabidopsis root microbial communities from North Carolina, USA - plate scrape MF_Cvi_mMS_r2 | ecosystem: Host-associated > Plants > Roots > Endosphere | place: USA: North Carolina
ACGGCCTCGCGCCGGACGATCGTGTGCCCGATCATGGCGGGCCGGATCTCCTCCTCGGCCGCCTCGACGATCATCCCCGCGTAGTAGCGCAGCAGCGCGGCCGGGAACGCACCGTTGGATCCGCGCGACAGGCGGATCGGCATACCGTTCTCACGGGTGCACAGCTCGTCGGTCACCGGCGCGCGGGCCGCCAGGGCGTCAGCGAACCGAAGCAGGATCGCGGCGCGCTCGGCGGCCGGGGTGCGCCGCCATGCGTGCAGAGCCGCCCCCGCGGCGGCGACGGCGAGGTCGACCTCGGCCTCGGTGGCCGAGGATCCCTCGCCAAGGGGCTCGCCGGTCGCGGCCTCGAGGACCGGTTCGACCCGGCTCGCCCGGTGGAAGGTGCCGTCGACGAAGATGCGCCCGCCGTCGAGGTCCGGCATGGTCGTCATGTCGCGCTCCCCGTGGTCGGCTCGTCGTGGGTGAACAGCACGCCCGCGGCGATCAGCCGGTCGGTCTCCGCGGCGTCGAGACCCAGTACCGCGTCGACGATCTGGCGGGTGTGCTCCCCCGGCATCGGCGCCGGCCGCATCGGTGCGTCGGCGATACGCCGAAAGTGCGCCGGATGAGTCTCGCTCGGCATGGGTTTGGCGAACAGCGGGTGCACCATGTCGGCGTAGAGGGTCCGGAAGATGAGCTGCGGGTCCTCGAGCACGTCGACCGCCCGCTGCATCGGCCCGGCCGGAACACCTGCCCGCTGTAGGGCGTCGACCACGTCGGCCTTGTCCCGCACCGCCGTCCACTCGGCGACGCGTCGCCGCAGTGTCGTCGCGTCGGCGGGCGCCTCGTCGAGCCCGAGCACGGCGCCCAGCGCGGCGCGATCCTCGGCCGAGCGCACCGAGACCACGCACCATTCGTCCTCCCCCGCGCACGGGTAGACGGCGTGCTCGGCGTCGTCGTCGGCGACGTCGAACCCCGCGGCCTTCGCGGCGTCGACGACGTAGGACGTGGCCAACTGGTTGACCGCCGCCTCGGCCTGAGACACGTGGACGTGGGCACCCGTCTCGGCGCGGGCGATCAGCCCCGCGAGCGCGGCGATGGCGGTGATCCGGGCGACGACGTGGTCGGGAAAGATCGTGGTCGCGTCGTAGAACCCGGTGTCGGCCGGATCCGGGGACGCCCACAACCGGCTGACTCCGGTGGTGGCACGGACCAGCGGGCCGTACCCCATTCGCTCGCTCCACGGCCCGGTCGAGCCAAACGCGCTGCTCTCGGCCAACACGATCCGTGGGTTCAGCGCGGCCAGCTGCTCATAGGAGAAGCCAAGCGCGGCAAGGGTTCCCGGTTTGAAGTTCGCGAACACCGCGTCGGATTCGGCCACCAGCCGCCGGAACAGTTCGGCGCCTTCGGCCGAGCGCAGATCCAGGCCCAGGCTGACCTCGTTGCGGTGAGTCAGCGCCCAGGATCTGCTCATGGGCTGCCCGGGCGGGCTCTGGCGCAGCCCGTCGGGGTAGGCCTTGCTCTCCACCTTGATCACCTCGGCACCCATGTCGGCGAACAGCCGGCCGAGCTCACCGCCTGCCACGATCACGCCGAGGTCCAACACGCGCAGACCTGCCAGCGGTGCCCGCGCGGCGCCGTCGACCGAGGCCGTCGGCGTACGTTCACCGGTGCGCCACCAGCCCTGGACGTCCCCGGGTTCGGGCTGGGGCCGCGCGATGCCGGACCGCCTGCCGTCGACGACGAAGGCGCCCGCGGGCACGGGAAGCGTTGCACCGGAGCCGATCTGGAGGGGGGTGAGCGCTCCGACGGCTCGGAAGTGCTCCGAACCCAGCGCCTCGGCAGGCGTGTACACCGCGGCGATCGGCACCCCGCGGCGCTGACCTTCGGTCACCAGCGCGTCCATCGTCTCCGGCGCGAAGAGGTCGGCGATCGCGGCGTTGAGTTCGTCCGAGGCGAGGAATCGGGCCATGATCGTCTCGAACTTCGGATCCGCGAACCGTTCGGGCTCGCCGAGCCAGGCGCGCATGCCGTGCCACTGCCGCGGTGAGAGCAGGCAGATGCGGACGAACCCGTCGGCGCACGGGAACGTCGGGTAGATCTGCTGGTTGCGTGGGCGCCCCCGCCACAGGTCGCGAGACTGCTTCTGCCCGGACGCCGCCTGCCCCTCCGATCCGAAGGGCGGGTCGAGGCACTGGACGACGGCCTCGTAACGGGAGAAGTCGACGTAATCGCCACGGCCACCGCGCAATCGGTCGTAGTAGGCCACCAGCACGACCCAGGCGGCCTGAACGGCTGCCGTCGAGGTCGCCAATCCTCGTGGCGGCAGTACCGGGCGACCGGTCGTGGGGCCGGATCGCGACAGCGCCGTCGACATGGCGTACAGCACGGCGTCGGTCGCCTGCCAGCTCGCCCGCGGACCCGTCGTCCCGAAGTCGGTCATCGTCAGGGCGACGAGGTGTTCATGGCGCCGCGCCAGGTCCTCTGCCGCCGGGCCGTAGGCCGCGGCAGCACCGTCGTCGACGAGGACGTCGGCCCCGGCGACGAGGTCGGCGAAGCGGTCACGGTCGCGGGCGGCTGCCGGGTCCAACACGACGCTTCGCTTGTTGGCGTTGTCGAGGGCGAAGGCCACCGACGATCCGGCGACGGCGGGCGTGGCGGTGCGGTGCGGTGCCCCACCCGGCGCCTCGACCTTGAGCACCTCGGCCCCCAGGTCGGCGAGGATTCTGCTGACACCGTCGGATTCGGGACCACCGACGTCGAGCACCCGCATCGCCGAGAGAAACTGACAGGTGTCAAGCATGCGGCTCAGTATCGTGCAGCGGCCGGTCACGGTGTGGGCGGGGTCTCCATCTGCGGCGCGGTGAGCGTCGGCCACCGTCGCCGCCACCGCGAGGACCTGCACAAACGGCCTGCTCACGTATGCTGGCGCGGTCATGATCGAATCCACCACGGCTGATGCGCCGCCCCACCCCCTGATCGGTCAGCTGGCGGCGCTGCACCACTTTCGCACCTACGTCGACGTGGGCGTCGTGGTGGTCGTGCTGGTGACGACCAATCTGCTGGCCCACTTCACCACCCCGATGGCCAACGTGATCGTGGTGCCCGCGGCGGCGGTCGGCCTGGTCCTGCTGGTGCGCTCCCGAGGTCTGGGGTGGGGCGAACTCGGGCTCGGTCGCGACACCTGGCGCACCGGGCTGTGGTACGCCATGGCGGCGGTGGGACTGGTGGGCGCCGTGATCGCCGTCGGCGCGCTGCTGCCGTGGACCCGTCCGATGTTCATGAACGACCACTACGCCACCATCTCCGGCGCGCTCCTGGCCTCGTTGATCGTCATCCCGCTGCAGACGGTGATTCCGGAGGAACTGGCCTTCCGCGGGGTCCTGCACGGAGCGCTGGACCGCGCTTGGGGTTTCCGCGGGGTCGCCGCGGCGGGCTCGCTGCTGTTCGGCATGTGGCACATCGCCACGTCGTTCGGGTTGACGAGCAGCAACGTGGGGTTCTCCCACCTGTTCGGCGTCGGCGTGCTCGGCGTGATCGCCGGCATCGTGATGGCCGTGATCGCGACCGCCGCAGCCGGTTTCGTCTTCACCTGGTTACGACGCCGCAGCGGCAGCCTCATCGCNCCGATTGCCCTGCANTGGTCCCTCAACGGTCTNGGCGCGCTGGCCGCGGCGCTGGTCTGGCACGCCTCCACCTAGGGGTTGCGACGGCGCCGAGCGCGAAAGTCGCGGTTCTTCAGCTTGTTTCCACAGGTGGACATGTCACACCACGTTCCGCCGTGGTTGCGGGACCGGTCGTAGAACACCCACAGGCACTCCTCGTTGGCGCAGGTCTTCAAGTGACTCCAGGTGCCGTCGAGTTGCGCGTCGCGGACCACCAGGAGCAGCGCGAGCAGACCGGCCCGTACCGACTCGCCGTCGGTGGTCAGCGACACCGTGCCACCGTCGAGGGCGACGCGGACGGAACCGTCCTCGGCGAGACTGCTCAGGACCGCGGTGGCCGCGTCGTCGGGGGCCGGCCCCCCGGAGTTGTGCAGGACCANGGCGCGCAGGGCCTCTCGAACTCCGACGACGAGATCGAGGTCGTCCCGGGTGGGTGCCTGGGCCGGGGCGAGGAGTCCGTTGGCCGCCAACCACGGGCCGGCGTCGGCCGCGTCGGCCAGCCTGTCCAGCCCCGACTCCCGGTCGACGGTGTTGGCCAGCGCTTGCACGCGACGCAAGGGGTCGGGGGCCGGTTTGGCCTCCGCGTCACCGNGCCACGGGGCAGACGTCATCGGTCGAGAATAGCTCCGTCGTGACCAGTGTGGAGTNTTGACTGGTCATTCATGACCGGTATAGCGTCAATACAGGTCACGATCCGAGGAGACTGGCGATGACACCGCGTAGCGAGATACCGACCCATTCCGTNGACGCCACCGCGNCGGCGCGTACCGCGGCGGCCCGCGTGGCCCTCCCCCAGCGCACCTGGGCTCGGCTGTTCGCAACGCGCTACGACCATCTGGTCGAACGGGGTGCGACGGTCGCCACGGGCAGTCCGCTGGCAGCCCACCGCCAGCGACTGGTCTCCCGGCGGGAGCGCACCGACTTGGCCGCGACGCTGGCGACACTGCTCGANGACGCNCGCCACCCGCCGCGCCGATGCGACGCCGCACCGAGGTTGCCCGTCGAGGCCGACGCGGTTCGCCGCGCCGCGGACACCGTCGACGACGTCCGGGCGCGACTCCTTGGACCGCTGCCCGTCCGGGCCCGCGGCATGGCCCGACTGCGGATCCTGCTCGGCGACGGCCGAGGCCCGATCTACCGTCCGGGCCGCGGCACGTTCGCCTCCGCGATTCGCGGCGTGCTGGCGGCGCTGTGAGCTACCGCCTCTGCACCGCCCCGACGATCGACAGCAGGATCACCGATCCCAAGATCGCGGTGAACAGGGTGAACCACCACCCACCNGCCGCGGTGTCGAGGAAGAAGCTCAGCAGGAACCCGCCGATGAGCGCGCCGACGATGCCGATGACGATGTTGAGCAGGATGCCCGAGCCGCCGCCCTTGACGATCTTGCCGGCGATCCAGCCCGCCAGCGCACCGATGATGATGTAGCCGATCCACCCCACACTGGTGAGAGTGCTGGATCGTTCGGCCAGGAAATCCGTCGCCGCAAGCATGTTCATGACCAACTCCTACCGTGTGCCGTACCCACCCGGCGACGTTGCCGGATGTCTGATCCGGTCTACCCCCGACGGGTAACGATTAGGCCGACGATCGGTAGTCAGTCGATGCCGATTAGCCGGCGGGCATCATGCCCGGGGGCGCGTCGGTCACCGGAACCGGCACGCCGACGCCGGGTCGTGCCGGCGGCGCGTTCGGGTCCGGCGCCGGGGCAGGCGCGTTGGGGTCCGGTGCCGGCGGCGGCGGAGGTGGCGGTGGGGTGAAGGACCGGATCGACTGCGCCAGCGTCGTCGCCGCGCCCTTGTCGACCGGGTGGTTGGCCGAGCCGAGCCACACGACGAACCAGCGCTCCGGGGTCCGTGAACCCCGCGGCGCGCCGGGCGGGGGAACGTCGCCGACCACACCCGCCCAGATCTGGCCGTTGGGCTTGGTCGCGTCGGTGAACTTGACCTCGTAGGACGAGAAGGCACCGGGCAGGCCGGCTGCGTTGAGCGGCCCCGCCTCCTGGTTGAGGCGCGTTCCGGCGAAGGGCATGAAGAACTCACCCATGTCCGACGCGAGCCGGGTGGCGGCCTTCGCGTTGTCGGTTTCGGCGCCGGCGAAGAGCTTCAGGTCGAGGCGACCCAGCAGCACGCTGGTGTCCGACGGAGCCTCGGCACCGGCCTCGGGGACCTTGGTCAGCAGCGCCTGACCGTACGAGAGCTGGGTGTTGTCGGAGACCTTCCACCCGGCGGGCACGACGTAACTGAAACCGCCTGCGGCATTGTCGACGCGACCGGGCTCCGGGGGCGGCGCGGGCGGCGCGGCGGGATCGGCCGGCGGGGGCGCGTTGGGGTCGGCGGGCGGCGGCGGAGGCGCGTTCGGATCCACCGGCGCGGGGGCCGGAGCGGGCACCGGCGCCGGCGCGGGCGCGGGGGCCGGAGCGGGTGCGGGGGCGGGCTCCGGGGCCGGGACGGGATCGGCGTGGGCGGGAAGCGCGACTGTCACTGCAGTGACGCCCGCGAGGACGGCCGAAGCCAGTGCCCGTGGGACGCGCCTGCGTCGAGGAGGGTGCTGCATGGGGAAGAAACTACCGTGTTACGGCCGTGACGCAAGTGTGAGTTGCTCTTAAAGTGCCAATCTGGGAGATTGCTGTATCGCCGAAGACAGCAGGCAGCGGCTGCATGGGCTGTTGCTGGCCATATGACGGCAGCACGGCCCGCCCGCGCGGTGCGCGGGGCCTGCACAGTGTTGTTCGCCATGGCCGCGGTCACCGTTACCGCGCTCGGTGAATCGACACTTCCCTGGACTTCACGGTGAAGTACACCCGCTCGCCGGGCGCCAGCCGAAGGTCGGCCGCCGACTCCGCGGTGATGTCCGCGGACAGCCCCGGAGACCCGTCGGACTGGGGTTCGGCACGCACCCGGATGGCAGGCCCGCGCCCGTCGAGTTCGGCGAGGACGACCTCGACGGTGTTGCGCGGACTGCCGTGGGGCTCCTCGCGGTACACCGCGACCGACGACGGGTGGAAGGTGGCGACGGCGGACTCGTCCGTGCCGGCGCCGAGGTCGTCGTCTAGCACGCCGTGCCACACCCGACCCGAGCCCGCCACCAGCGTGGACGTGGCCCCCACGCGACCCCGGACCAGGTTGATGCCGGCGAACCGGGCACCGAAGCCGCTGCGCGGGGCGGCCAAGACGGTGGCCGTCGGCCCCGCCTCCACGACGCGGCCCGCTTCGACCACCACGACCTCGTCGGCCAACGTGACCACGTCGAGCAGATCGTGGGTGACCATCACCGACGACCGGCCGTCACGGACCAGGAATCGGCGCAGCACCGTGCGCATCGCGGCGGCGACGTCGACGTCCAGACCGCTCAGGGGCTCGTCGAGCAGCAGCACCTCGGGGTCGGCGGCCAGCGCCCTGGCGAGGGCAACCCGCTGAGCCTGCCCGCCCGAGAGCTGGCGCGGTGCGCGGTCAGCCAGCTCGGCGACCCCCACCTCGGCGAGCCACCGGGTGGCCACCTCACGAGACTCCGCGCGGCGTGATCGTCGTCCGTGCCGTGCCCCGAAGGCCACGTTCGCCTCGACGGACAGGTGCGGAAACAGCAGGGCGTCCTGCATCAGCAGCCCGACCCTGCGATCGTGCGTGTCGACCTGCACGCCGTCGGGTGACTCCGTCAGGAGCCTGTCCCCGACGCGCACCGTCCCGGCGTCGGGACGGACGAGACCGGCCAGCACGTGCAAGGCGGTGGACTTGCCGGCACCGTTGGGGCCGAGGATGGCCAGCACCCGGCCGGGCGGCACCGAGAACGCGACGTCCACCCCACGGGCGTCGACCACGGCCCGCACCTCGACGCCGCTCACGGTCTACTGCCAGCCACTGGCGCCGCCCGCCTTGATCCGGCGGCTGCCCAGACCGACCACGACAACCGCAGCCACCGCGACGAGCAGCACCGACAACGCCACCGCCGCATCGGCGTCGACCTCGCGCTGCAGATAGATCTCCAGCGGCAGCGTGCGCGTCACGCCTTCCCGGGACCCTGCGAAGGTCAACGTCGCCCCGAATTCGCCAAGGGCGCGGGCGAAGGCCAGCACCGCGCCCGACAGCAGGCCGGGCGCCAGCAGGGGCAGCGTCACCCGCCACCACACCGCCGACGGGCGCGCACCCAGGGTGGCCGCGACGAGTTCGTAGTCCGACCCGACGGTCCGCGCGGCCCCCTCGAGCGCGATGACGAGGAACGGCAGCGACACGAACGTCTGGGCCAACACCACCGCGGTGGTGGAGAACGCGATGTGCACACCGGCCGCCTCGAGGTACCGCCCGATCAGACCCAGACGGCCGAATGCGTACAGCAGCGCGATACCACCGACCACCGGCGGCAACACCAGGGGCAACAGGATCAGCGGCCGGACCCAGCGGATGAATCGAGACCCGCTGCGCGCCAACACCATTGCCATGGGAACACCGAACAGGACGCACAGTGCGGTGCTCGCAGCCGCGGTCTTGAAGCTCAGGACGAGCGCCGTCGTCGATGATCGGCTGGTGATCAGGGACCAGAACTGCGACCAGTCGACCCGCGCGGCGATCGCCACCAAGGGGAGGATCACGAACACCGCACCGACGACGGCCGGCACGTAGATCCACCGCGGCAGACTGCGCACCCTGGGCAGCCTAGGCGAGCGGGCTGCAGAGTCGGCGTGCGAGCGCGTGGCGCGTGCCGACGGGTAGCTACCGTCCAGTAACATCGACGACGACTCGCTGGGTTCAGCGTCGAACACGAGGAGGTCGAACGATGGACGTGCTGCTCACCGGCGGTGACACCGAATTGGGGCGCATCATCGCCGAGGGTTTCCGCGACGCGGGACACCAGGTGGTCATCGCCGGTTCTCGTCGTGACGAGCTGGAGGTGGCGGCCAAGGAGCTCGAGGTCGACTCGATCGTCTTCGACAACACCGATCCCGCCAGCCTGGAAGCGGCCCGTGGCGAGTTTCCGCATCACCTCGACGCCATCGTCAACGTGCCGGCGCTGCGCGCCGACGGCGGCGATCCGCGCACCTACACGCTGACCGAACGCGCGGCGGCCTGGCGCAACGCGATGGACGCCACGGTCCTCTCCGCCGTGCTCACCGTCCAGATCCTTGGCGACCATCTGCGCTCGGGCGGCACGATCGTCAACGTCGTCGCCGACAACGCCGCCGAGGGCAGCGCAGAGGCCGCGATCAAGGCTGCGTTGTCGAATTGGACTGCGGGACAGGCGACTCACTTCGGAATCCGGGGCATCACGCTCAACGCCGTCGCGTCCGGCCGCGGCGCCGAGCCGGGATACGACGGCATCGCGAGCACGTCGCCGTCGGTCGCCGCGGAGATCACCCGACTNGCCCTGTTCCTGNNCACCCCGGCGGCCCGGCACATCACCGGCCAGACGCTGCACGTCAGCCACGGGGCACTCGCGAGCTTCGCCCGCTAGCTGGGATTTATTCCGCCGTCCGCCGAGAGCGAAACGGGGTGCCGGTTCCGCTTAGGCGTGGTTAGGGTCACACCGTGACCATTCGACTCGGACTTCAGATCCCCAACTTCTCCTACGGCACCGGCGTGGAGCAGCTCTTTCCCACCGTCGTCGCCCAAGCTCGAGAGGCCGAAGCCGCTGGCTTCGACTCCGTCTTCCTGATGGACCACTTCTACCAGCTGCCCGGCCTCGGCACCCCCGACCAGCCGATGCTGGAGGCCTACACCGCACTCGGCGCGTTGGCGGCGGCCACCGAGAAGGTGCAGCTCGGCACGCTCGTCACCGGCAACACCTACCGCAACCCCACCCTGCTCGCGAAGGCCATCACCACCCTCGACGTGATCAGCCAGGGCCGGGCGATCCTCGGCGTCGGCACCGGCTGGTTCGAGCTGGAACACGACTCGCTGGGATATGACTTCGGCACGTTCACCGACCGCTTCAACCGCCTCGGCGAGGCCCTGCAGATCATCCTGCCCATGCTCGCGGGCGAGCGCCCGACGTTCACCGGCGAGTACTACCGCACCCAGGAGGCGATGGCCGAGCCCCGCTACCGCGACCACATCCCGCTGATGATCGGCGGCAGCGGCGAGAAGAAGACGATTCCGTTGGCCGCCAAGCACTTCGACCATCTGAACATCATCGCCGGGTTCGACGAGCTGCCCCGCAAGATCGCGGTGGTCAAGGAGAACTGCGAGAAGATCGACCGGGATCCGTCGACCTTGGAGACCAGCATGCTCGTGGTCGCGATCATCGGCGACGGCATCACCGCCGACGTCATCCCCGAGGACTTCCGGCAGCAGGCGGTGTTCGGCAGCCCGGAGCAGGTNGCCGACCAGATCAAGACCAAGGTCCTCGACGCCGGGGTGGACGGCGTGATCCTCAGCCCGGTCACCAGCCTCGACGGGTACCACCCCGGCCCAGCAACCGAGGTGGCCGAGAAGCTCAAGCCACTGCTCAACGGGTAAACGGCAGGGGGCTGGAACACAGACCGCAGGCGTCCGTGCGGCCGGTGGGTTATCTCACCGCACCACGGGGAACTGGTCCGACTAACCTAGTGGTTGTACTGGATGAGTTTTCGCACGCGAGGAGCAGCAATGAGCCACCCCGGAGCTACGGCAACGGATCGGCATAAGGTCGTCATCATCGGATCTGGGTTCGGCGGTCTCAACACCGCCCAGAAGCTCAAGAGGGCCGACGTCGACGTCAAGCTGATCGCTCGCACGACGCACCACTTGTTCCAGCCCCTGCTGTACCAGGTCGCCACCGGCATCATCTCCGAGGGCGAGATCGCCCCGCCCACCCGGCTCATCCTGCGCAAGCAGGAGAACGCCCAGGTGCTGCTCGGCGACGTCACCCACGTCGACCTGGCCAACAAGACCGTGACCTCGGAACTCCTGGGCCACGACTACATCACCCCCTACGACAGCCTCGTCATCGCGGCCGGCGCGGGACAGTCCTACTTCGGCAACGACCACTTCGCCGAATTCGCCCCCGGCATGAAGTCGATCGACGACGCCTTGGAACTCCGCGGCCGCATCCTCGGCGCCTTCGAGCAGGCCGAACGGTCCAGCGATCCCGAACGCCGCAAGAAGCTGCTGACGTTCGTCGTCGTCGGCGCCGGCCCCACCGGTGTCGAGATGGCCGGGCAGATCCAGGAGCTGGCCGACCAGACGCTCAAGGGCAGCTTCCGCCACATCGACCCCACCGAAGCGCACGTGATCCTGCTGGACGCGGCGCCGGCGGTGCTGCCTCCGATGGGCAAGAAACTCGGACTCAAGGCGCAAGCCCGGCTGGAGAAGATGGGCGTCGAGGTTCAGCTCAACGCCATGGTCACCGACGTCGACCGCAACGGCATCACCGTCAAGGACGCCGACGGCACCATCCGCCGCATCGAGGCGGCCTGCAAGGTGTGGTCGGCCGGTGTGCAGGCCAGCCCGCTGGGCCGCGACCTCGCCGAGCAGTCCGAGACCGAGATCGACCGCGCCGGGCGCGTGAAGGTGCTGCCAGATCTGTCGATTCCGGGCCATCCCGACGTGTTCGTGATCGGCGACATGGCCTACGTCGAGGGCGTGCCGGGCATGGCGCAGGGCGCCATCCAGGGCGCCAAGTACGTCTCCAACATCATCAAGAACGAGGCCAAGGCGCGCGAGCACGGCACCATCCCCAAGCCGCGGGAACCGTTCAGCTACTTCGACAAGGGCTCCATGGCCACGGTGTCGAAGTACAACGCGGTCGCCCAGGTCGGCAAGCTCGAATTCGGCGGTTTCATCGCCTGGGTCGCCTGGCTGGGTCTGCACCTCATCTACCTGGTGGGCTTCAAGACCAAGGTCGCCACGCTGATGTCGTGGGCGGTGACGTTCCTCAGCCGCGAGCGGGGACAGTTGACGATCACCGAACAGCAGGCCTACGCGAGAACGCGCATCGAGCAGCTCGAGGACATGGCCGCGGCGCTGCGCGAGACCGAGAAGGCCGCCAGCTAGCTGCCCTCGGGGCTACAGCCGGTCGCCCTGCCACGTCGCCAGGCATCCCCCCGCGGCCAGGTGAAGCATCGTGCCCACACCGGCGAAATCTGCCTGTGGGTACCGCAATTCGCTGACGTAGGCCCGTGGGGCGGCGAGTTCGTCGTCGGTCACCGCGCCCGCGCCGATCTCGACGCGGTGCCGGAGCAGCGGCGTCGCGTCGGCGTCGGCGCGCACCGAGCCCGACCACGATCCGTGCCGCTCGTGCGACCGGCCGATCTGCACGCGCTCGCGCAACCGCACCGTGCCCCCGTGGCCAAGCGTCAGCCGGGTCGACGTCACGTGTCTCGCCGCGCCCGCGACGATGGTGGGTTGCGGGTCGACGTCGAGTTCGCCGTGCACCTCGAGATCCCACGTCGCCCGCGACTCCATGGTGACGGTGCCGGGCATGGCCATCGTGGCGGCCGCGCTGCGCACCCGCAGGACCGCACCGGCCTCCACCACCACGCGGATCGAGATGGTGTCCCCGCCCAGGGGGGTCGCCGCCGCGGAGACGAGATGCACCGTGTTGGTGTCGGTGCGTCGGCCAGCCAGTCCGCCGGCACATTCGATGCGCGGGGCGCGCCCGGGAGACGCGACGATCAGGACCTCGGAGAGCATGCCCTAGACCGGCACGCGCAACTGTCGGTACACCCAGTCCGTCACCAGCGTCGCGGCCGGGTCCTCGGTGAGTGAGATGAGCACGAACGGACGATCGCCACGAACGGTCGTGGCGTCGCGGCGCATCACGTCGAGGTCGGCACCGACCATCGGGGCGAGGTCGGTCTTGTTGATCA
>Ga0055540_1001775_pt1 | contig 12292 bp, 10 predicted proteins | sample AraplaCvi_mMS_r2_2_FD_55040 | JGI IMG/M metagenome (GOLD analysis project Ga0055540, IMG submission 55040) | Arabidopsis root microbial communities from North Carolina, USA - plate scrape MF_Cvi_mMS_r2 | ecosystem: Host-associated > Plants > Roots > Endosphere | place: USA: North Carolina
CGTTCGTTTTTAGCGACCGTCCGTGACAGGTTCTTCGGTTTCGCCGCGAACAAAACTAGCAAATACATTCAACGTCTAGGCAAATATGACGGCAAGCGTTGTCAAACTTCGTTCGATTGGACATTCGTCGTTAACGGGACGTTCATACTGACAGCGTGCGGGCGTCTCCATTCGCCCGTCCGACGGTGCTGCGGTACCGTCGCGGCCACCGTCCCGCACCGATGCCGCCGACGCCAATGCTGAGCAGTGGACATTCTGGCTACTCTGGTAACGATTGCGACAGTGGCAACTGACGTCACTCTGGCAACACCGATGCCCTCGCCCGTCCGAAGCAGATCGGATTCGAGCGCCAGGGGGGCCTGTTTGGCCCGAAGTCGTTGTGCCACAACGGAACCAACGGGACAACGCCCGTTGTCGTGGTAACGGCCCCTCGTGGGCGCCGGGCGAAAATTAGTGAACGAATCAACCGTGCGACTAAGTCACACCGCTGCGGAGAGCCCGGAGAATGGCGCGCCAAGCTTGGCCACGGCGTTATACCCCTCCTTGCGGGCTCGGAAAACACCCCTTCTGATCATGGCCGCAGTGGCCACGAAACCCGCCTGGTCACTCACCAACAGGGGCGTCAGCAGGCGGTTGTGGACGAAACCGAACGCCATCCCGCTGCGCGGGTCGGCCCATCCCAGCGACCCGCCGAGCCCGACATGGCCGAAACCNGGCAGGACGCCTCCCAACGGGAGCCCGTGGTACCCGAGATGGAAGGACANCGGCATGATCAGCCCGGCGTCGGGATGCAGGCTCGGNCGCCCGCCGAGGGTGGCCGCCAGCTCGGTCGACAGGAACTGGGTGTCGTCGACGCGGCCACCGTTGGCGATGGCCCCNTACATCCGGGCCAGGCCCCTGGCCGTGGCGACGCCGTTGGCGGCAGGCAGTTCGGTGTCGAGCAAGGAGATGTCACCCTGGACGGTGGCCTTCATGCCGGGGAAGTACATCGACCCCAACCCACCCGAGAACGGCAACGCCGCGACGTGGGGGGTGACGAAGTTGACCAGGGGATTCTGGAACCGGCTTTGCGGTCCGATGATCCTTGCCGGCTGAGTCGGCGCGTCGACCGGCGGCCTGCCCAGGTGGATGCCGTCGACGCCGAGCGGCTCGGCGAGCTCGGTGCGGAACACTCCCGCATGCCACGACCGGTGACCGCACGGGCCAGACCGGACATCAGCCAGCCGTAGGTCAACGCGTGATAGGACGGTTTGCCCTTGAACCATCCCATGGGGGCGGCGGCCATCCGATCCTCCATCAGGAGGTGGTCCATCAGGTCGACGCCACTGACACCGTTGAGCTGGGACAGCCCGGCCCGGTGCCGCATCAGATCGCGGACGGTGACGTTGCCCTTGCCCTTGGCAGCGAAGGCGGGCCAGTATCTGGCGACGGGGGCGTCGTAGTCGACGAGGCCGCGATCGGCCAGCCGGTGGATCACGGTGGAGGCCATGCCCTTGGTCGCCGAGAACACCATCGCGCCGGTGTCGGCGGTCCACGGCCGGGTGCCCCGGCGGTCCGACCAGCCGGTCCAGACGTCGACCACCGGTTGCCCGTCGAGGTAAATGCAGAGAGCACCGCCGCCGAAGCGTTTGCCGGGAAAGAGATGGCCGAAGGCGCGCACCGCGCAGCGAAACTGGGTCCGCCACGCCGCGGACCCCGTGCGGAAGCGCCGCATTGCGCTCGCCGCCGTTGGCTGGACTCACGCTGAACGAAATTACTCTCACCGCGGGCAACTCGACGGCTGTTTACCGTTCCGTTAGCGAATCGATCGGTCTCGCTCCACCTCGGCACCGATCAATAGACGAGGTCGAGGATCTCCTTGGCTGCGAGCGCCGGAGTCAACAACCCGTCGCGCACGCGTTGCTCGACGTCGGCACGAACCGCCCTCACCCCGGGGTTGGACGACACCTTGTCCAGCACGGCGTCGCGCACCATCGTCCACATCCACTCGACCTGCTGGCGGCTCCTGCGGGCGTCGAACTCCCCCGCCTCAGTCAGCACCCGGCGGTGCTCCAGCACCGTCGCCCAGAGTTCGTCCAGGCCGGTGCCCTCGAGCGCGCTGGCGGTGAGAACCGGTGGGCGCCAAAGACTCTCCCGCGGATAGAGCAGCCTGATCGCACCGCCCAGTTCGCGGGCGGCGGCCTTGGCCTCGGCGGCGTGGCGGCCGTCGGCCTTGTTCACCACGACCACGTCGGCGAGTTCCAGGACGCCCTTCTTGATGCCTTGCAGCTGATCCCCGGTGCGCGCCAGCGTCAGGAACACGAAGGTGTCGACCATGTTGGCCACCGTCACCTCGGACTGGCCGACGCCCACCGTCTCCACCAGCACGACGTCGTACCCGGCCGCCTCCAGCAGGACGATCGTCTCCCGGGTGGCCTTGGCCACCCCGCCCAGGGTGCCCGAGGTGGGCGACGGCCGAATGTAGGCGTCGGGATGCACGGCCAGCCGCGCCATCCGCGTCTTGTCGCCGAGGATCGACCCNCCCGTCCTCGTCGACGACGGGTCCACGGCCAACACCGCCACCCGGTGACCCTGCTCGATNAGGGACATNCCCAGCGCCTCGATGGTGGTCGACTTGCCGACCCCCGGCACACCGGTGATGCCGACGTGCATCGCCCTTCCGGCATCCGGCATGAGCTCCATCAGCAGCCGCTGCGCGGTCTCCCGGTGGTCGGCCCTCGTCGACTCNACGAGGGTGATCGCCCGCGGCAGCGCGGACCGATCGCCACCGCGGATGGCTGCTGCGAGCTCGGACGGATCCATCTACTGAAGAGTGTGCCCGAGCCGCTCGGCCAGCTTCTCCAACAGGCCGATCGCGGCGTCGGCGATCACGGTGCCCGGCGGGAAGATCGCGGTCGCCCCCGCGGCGTAGAGCTCGTCGAAGTCACCAGGGGGGATCACGCCGCCGACGACGACCATGATGTCGGGACGGCCCGCCTCGGCCAGCGCGTCACGCAGCGCGGGCACCAGGGTGAGGTGACCGGCCGCCAGCGAGGACACCCCGACCACGTGAACGTCGTTGTCGACGGCCTGGCGGGCGACCTCGTCGGGGGTGGAGAACAGCGAGCCCACGTCGACGTCGAACCCGATGTCGGCGAACGCCGTCGCGATCACCTTCTGGCCGCGGTCGTGACCGTCCTGGCCCATCTTGGCGACCAGGATTCGCGGCCGGCGCCCGTCGGCCTCGGCGAAGCGCTCGACCAGTTCGGTGGCCGCGGAGACGTTGCGCACGTTGGATCCCTTCCCCACCTCGTCGCGGTACACACCGGCGATGGTGCGGATCTCGGCCTGGTGACGACCGTAGACCTTCTCCAACGCGTCGGAGATCTCGCCGACGGTCGCCTTGGCGCGCGCCGCCGCGATCGCCAGCGCCATCAGGTTGTTTCCCAGCCCGTCCGCGCCGGCCACGCCGGTGTCATTCCCCCGGTCGCTCCGCTCCTGCCCGCCGGAAGCCGCTGCCGCTCGGGTCAATTCGGCCAGCGCGGCCTGCGTCGCGGCGTCGTCGCGGTCGGCGCGCAACGTCTCGAGCTTCGCGATCTGCTCGGCACGCACCCGGCTGTTCTCGACCTTGAGGACCTCGACCTCCTGGTCGGCGTCCACCTGGTACTTGTTGACCCCGATCACGGTCTGGGCGCCGGAGTCGATGCGGGCCTGCGTGCGGGCGGCGGCCTCCTCGATGCGCAGCTTCGGGATGCCTTCGTCGATCGCGCGGGCCATGCCGCCGTGCTCGGTGACCTCGGCGATGTGGGCGCGCGCCTTCTCGGCGAGCTGGTGGGTCAGCCACTCGACGTAGTACGAACCGCCCCACGGATCGATCGGCCGGGTGGTGCCGGACTCCTGCTGCAGCACGAGCTGGGTGTTGCGGGCGATGCGCGCCGAGAAGTCCGTCGGCAGCGCCAGCGCCTCGTCGAGGGCNTTGGTGTGCAGCGACTGGGTGTGACCCTGGGTCGCGGCCATCGCCTCGATGCACGTGCGGGCGACGTTGTTGAACGGGTCCTGGGCGGTCAGCGACCATCCCGAGGTCTGCGAGTGCGTGCGCAGCGACAGCGACTTGTCGCTCTTCGGATCGAACTGCGCGACCAGCTCACTCCACAGCAGCCGGCCGGCGCGCAGCTTGGCCACCTCCATGAAGAAGTTCATGCCGATGCCCCAGAAGAAGCTCAACCGCGGCGCGAACTTGTCGATGTCCAGTCCGGCAGCCAGGCCCGCCTTGATGTACTCGACACCGTCGGCCAGGGTGTAGGCCAACTCCAGGTCGGCCGTCGCCCCGGCCTCCTGAATGTGATAGCCCGAGATGGAGATCGAGTTGTACTTCGGCATCTTCACGCTGGTGTAGCCGAAGATGTCGGAGATGATCCGCATCGACGGCTCGGGCGGATAGATGTAGGTGTTGCGGACCATGAACTCCTTGAGGATGTCGTTCTGGATGGTCCCCGCCAGCTTCTCCGGCGGCACGCCCTGCTCCTCGGCGGCGGCGACGTAGAGCGCCAGGATGGGCAGCACCGCGCCGTTCATCGTCATCGACACCGACACCGTCGACAGGTCGATGCCGTCGAAGAGCTGCCGCATGTCGAGGATGGAGTCGATCGCCACCCCGGCCATCCCGACGTCGCCGGCCACCCGCGGATGGTCGGAGTCGTATCCGCGATGGGTCGCCAGGTCGAAGGCGACCGAGAGCCCCTTCTGNCCCGCGGCGAGGTTGCGNCGGTAGAAGGCGTTGGACTCCGCGGCGGTGGAGAACCCGGCGTACTGNCGGATGGTCCAGGGCTGGTTGACGTACATCGTCGGGTACGGGCCGCGCACGAACGGCGGGGCCCCGGGGAAGCTCTCCAGCGGGTACCCGGCGTCGACGACGGCGTCGCGGTCGGCGGTGACGTAGACCGGCTTGACCTGCACGCCCTCCGGGGTCACCCAGTCGAGTTGGTCAGCGGTGTAGCCGTGCGCGGCGGCGGCCACGGACACCAACTGGTCGACGTCCTCGGCGCTCGCCGGTGCTGCCTGGGCGGCGTCGCCGTGCAGTGGCACGTCGGCGAAGCTGCGAATTCCGGGGGTTACCGCGGTCATGTCAGGCCCCCAATCGGGTCAGCAGGGTGGACAGCGCCGCGATCGCGTCGATCTTCGCGGTCAGGTACTCGTCGGGACGGTCGTCGGCCGGGGCGTCGCCCATGGCCTTCTCGGGCCCGGCCAGGTAGACGTGGGAGACACCCGCGGCCCGGGCGGCCCGCACCACCTCGGCCGCCTCCTGCGCGTAGCGCGCGTCGGTACCGCAGACGACCACCGCCGTCGGATTACCCGCCTCGTCGACGGCCTGGGCCACGCCCGCCGCGGTGACGGTCCCGGGGTTGACGGTCTCCACCCCGCCCGCGGCCAGCAGGTTGGCCGCGAAGGACGTGCGGACGTTGTGCTCGGCCAGCGGGCCCACCGGCAGCAGCAGTGCCCGCGGTCGCACGCCACGAGAGGCGAGGTAGGCATCGGAACGGTCGCGCAAGCCCTCGAAGCCCGCCGCGTAGCGCGCCACCGACGGCGTGGGGGTCGACGGTGCCAGCGGCGCTTCGGCCAGATTGGGGTACTCGTTGACCCCCGTCAGGGCGGTCCGCCGGTGCGCGACGTCGTCACCGCGGGCGTCGCGCACGCTGCCGATGCAGTCGGCGACGTGGTCGGCGGCCGCGGCGAACCCGCCCCGCGCCTCCACGTCCTGGACGTGCCGCCAGGCCTCCTCGGCGAGCCGGTTGGTCAGATCCTCGACGAACCAGGAGCCGCCCGCGGGGTCCAGCACCCGGCCCAGGTGTGACTCCTCCAGCAGCAGCAGCTGGGTGTTGCGTGCCATCCGGCGTGCGAAAGTCCTTGCCGCGGTGGGTAGTCCACCAGGGATGGCGCTGTCGAACTCCAGCACCTGCACGGTGTCCGCACCGCCCACCCCCGCCCCGAAGGCGGCCAGGGTGGTGCGCAGCATGTTCACCCAAGGATCGCGCTGGGACATCATCGCCCGCGAGGTGACGGCGTGGACGGTGGCCGCCCCCGCCTCGGGGTGGCCCACGACCTCGGCCACCCGCGCCCAGAGCTGGCGTGCGGCCCGCAGCTTGGCGATGGTCATGAACTGGTCGGCGTCGGCGGCGAAGCGGAAGGAGATCTGGGCGAGCGCGTCCGGTGTGGTCAGGCCGCCGTCGCACAGGAGTCGCAGATGGGACACCCCGGCCGTGATCGCGCCGGCCAGCTCCCACGACGCGCTGGCCCCGAGATCGTGCAGACCGGCCCCGTCGACGGTGATCGCGCGGACGCCGCCGCCGTAGGCCGTGACGGAGGCGGCGGTCGCGACGACCTCGTCGGTGCTCGGGGCGTCGCGGCCGGTCAGCACCGAGGTCAGCGGGTCGGCCCCGAGGTCGACCGACAGACGGCGGCGCTTCTCCTCGTCGAAGCCCGACACCAGCGCCAGAAGGGCGTCGGCGGCGGCGGCGTAGTCCGCGCCGGCCTCGACGATCACCGGGACGAGGTCGAGGAACACCCCCTCCAGCAAGCGGTCGAGGTCGGCCACCTCGACGCCCCCCGCGTCGGACGAGCCCACCCGCAGCACCACGGCGCTGGCGCCGTCGACCAGTGCGCTCAGCACCGCGTCGTTGCCGTCGGACACCGCCTGCTGACCGGGGAGCGGGAAGGACTCGGCGACCTTCCATCCGGACGTGACGTCGCGGGTGGCGTCGCCACCGCGGACGAAGGGCCGTCGACCGGGCAGCGGTGGTTCGGGCAGTGCGTCGGCGGCGGTGTAGAGCGGGCGAATCGGGAAGCCCTCGTAGGTGGGCGAGTCCAGCAGCCGCTCGGGCTCGGGACCCAGCTCGGCGGGTTCGGTGCGGCGGCTCTTGGCCAACACGCCGGCAACGGCAGCGCGCCACTGGTCGCGGTCCCGCTCGGCTGTGCCGAGACGCGAACTGGACACCTGTTCGGACACTGTTGACTCCCCTGTCATCGACCTTGATGCAGCNTGTGACTTGACAACTGTCCAACAGGCTAAATGATCGCGGTCACGGCGCTGACCGACGGGCGCGAGGCTACTGACGGGTAGCTCCGTCGCGTCGGCTCGTGGGACCGCCCGACGACCCGTACTCTCGGAAGACGTGAAGGGGATAGTCAGCACGTTGGGTGCGGTCCGACGCTCGATGGCGACGACCGCGACCCAGGTTCCCCGTCGCAAGTCGATCGCCATCCTGGCCGCCGTTGTGATTCTCGTCGCAGTGGCCTATGTCGTGCCGCTTCCCACCGCGGTGCAGATGCGCGACTGGGCCACCTCGGCGGGCCCGTGGTTCCCCCTGGTGTTCTTCATCGCGCACGTGGTGGTCACCATCTTCCCCTTCCCACGCACCGCCTTCACGCTCTCGGCGGGCCTGTTGTTCGGCCCTCTGCTTGGCGTGTCGCTCGCCGTCGCGGCATCGACGATCAGCGCGATCATCGCGCTGTTCCTCGTCAGGGCCGCCGGACTCCAGCTCGACCGGTTGGTGTCACATCCGCGGGTGGAGATGGTCGACGCGCGGCTGCGGCAGCGCGGGTGGCCGACGGTGATCTCGCTGCGCCTGATCCCCGCGGTGCCGTTCTCGGTGCTGAACTACGCTGCGGGCGCGTCGGCCGTGCGGCCACTGCCGTTCGCGCTGGCGTCGTTCGTCGGCCTGCTCCCCGGCACGGCCGCGGTCGTCATCCTGGGTGACGCCCTCACCGGCAACGTCAGCCCCCTGCTGTTCGTCATCTCGGCGGCGACCGCCAGCCTGGGGGTGGCCGGCCTGATCTTCGAGGTGCGCAGTCATCGGCGCGACCGTCGCGAGGTCACCGTGCCTAGCGCGACTCCGGCCCCCTGACGGTCATCGCCCCGAACAGGCCGAGGAACGAGCTCGCCGCGACGAGCCCGGGGCTCCAATCCCTGGCCCGGACGTGAGATCCGACGGCCAGCACGAAGTAGACGGTCAGCATGAACGTGGTGAGCCGCGCCAGGCGCGGGCACCGGTACACCGACAGCAGGCCGACTGCCGAGGCGGCCTTGACCACGGGAATCACCGGTCGCAGCTCCTCGGCGAGCCCCACGTCGTCGAGGGCCTTCTTGATCGGCGGGACCATCAGCGCACACGCCACGGCGTCGCCGGCCTGCAGGACCGCGAGGCCCGCGTACGTGCGTCGCGCGGTCAGTGCGCTCACTGGTCGCGGCTGCCGTGCCGTGACGCGGGCGGTTGCGAGTAATCGCTGACCGGTGGCTGGGCCTGCTGGGTCAGCGGGGCGTACTGCGGNGCCGCGTCGACCGCGCCGGACACCGGGGTACGCGCCTCGGCCACCGCCTGCGCGACGGCCTGGGCGATCTCGGGGTCGGACTTCGTGTTGAACCACTCGGCGACCTCGGCGGAGTCGTCCTCCGGCTTGGGCAGGTCCTCCTCCACGGGCGACGGCTGATAGCGGAAGACGCCGTCCTCACCCGGGGCACCCAGCATCTTGGTGAATCCCTGCAGCGCGGAGCCGAAGTCGCTGGGCACCAGCCACACCTTGTTCGCCTCGCCCTTGGCCATCTGCGGCAGCGTCTGCAGGTACTGGTAGGCCAGCATCTCCGGGGTCGGCCGTCCTGCCTTGATCGCGGCGAAGGTCTTCTCGATGGCCTTGGCCTGGCCCTGGGCCTGCAGGTAGGACGCCGCTCGCTCACCTTGGGCTCGCAGCATGCGGGACTGCCGGTCGGCTTCGGCCGCCAGGATCGCCGCCTGCTTGGCACCCTCCGCGGCGAGGATCTGCGCCTGCTTCTGACCTTCGGCCTGCTTGATCGACGCCTCCCGGCTGCCCTCGGCGGTGAGGATCATCGCGCGCTTCTCGCGGTCGGCGCGCATCTGCTTCTCCATCGAATCCTGGATCGACGGCGGCGGATCGATGCTGCGCAGCTCCACCCGCGCCACCCGCAGACCCCAGCGGCCTGTGGCGTCGTCGAGCACCCCGCGGAGCTGCCCGTTGATCTGGTCACGGGAGGTCAGCGCCTGCTCGAGGGTCATGCCGCCGACCACGTTGCGCAGCGTGGTGGTGGTCAGCTGTTCGACGCCGACGATGTAGTTGCTGATCGCGTACACCGCGGCTTGCGGTTCGGTGACCTGGAAGTAGACGACCGTGTCGATGTTGACCGTCAGGTTGTCCTCGGTGATGACGGGCTGCGGCGGGAAGGACACCACCCGCTCCCGCAGGTCGACGCGCGCGCGGATCTTGTCGATGAAGGGCAGCAGCAGCGTCAGCTGACCCGACACGGTCTTGCTGTAGCGGCCCAGGCGTTCGATCACCGCGGCCTCGGCCTGCGGGATCACCTTCACCGATTTGGCGACCACGATGATCGCGAAGATCACCAGGACCGCCGCGACGATCAGGCCGAAGAATGCACCGTCCATTTGCCGTTCCTCCCTAGGTTCAGAATCCCCGGAAGACCACCGCGGTGGCACCGTCGATGCGCACCACCGTCACGTGATCACCGGGTTCGAACACGTCGTCGTCGTCGAGGGGCCGGGCCGTCCAGACCTGGCCGTCGAGCTTCACCTGGCCCTCGTGGCGCGCCACCCTGTCGAGCACCAGCGCGCCCTGGCCCTCGAGGGCCTTCATGGGGTCCGGCAGACCGGCGCCTGCCGTGAACCGCCGCCGCAACGCCGGTCGCACCGCGACCAGGAGCAGGATCGACACGGCCGCGAATACGATCCCGTCGACCCAGACCGGGCCGCCGAACAGGGCGCTGGCACCGGCCGCCGACAGGGCGCCGCCACTGAGCATCAGCAGGAACAGGTCGCCGGTCAGCGCCTCTGCACCGGCCAACGCCAGCGCCGCTACCAGCCAAATCAGCGCTCCCATCGTCACAGCGTACGTGAAGCTCACCTGCCAAGCGGCCAACTATTACACTGCGTGCATCATGTGGTGCCCCAGTGTCTCCCTGTCGGTGTGGGCCAACGCCTGGCTTGCCGGCGTGGCCGCGCCCGACGACGTCTTGGATGCGTTATCCCTTTGGGCGCCAAGGCATTCCGTGACCGCCTACGATTCGGTCGCGGCTGACCGCACCGGCCTGCCGTGGCCGGATCTGACCGACGCGGGCGCGGTGTCGATGCTGCAGACGCTGCGCACCGCCGCCGGCCCGATCACCGGCGAACCCGCGATGGCCGTCGCCCTGCCGGTCCCGGGCGACGTGCGGGGGCTGCCCGCTGGCACGCAGTTCACCGCCGACGCCATCACGGCCGGGGAGGCGCTCATCGTCGACGGCGGTGGCCGCGGTGCCGTCGGACTGGTGCCCGAGTTCACCTACGACGAGTCCGATCCCGACTACGACCACACCGACGACGAGTCCACCGGCCACTACCCCGAGCCGATCTCGCTGGCGTGGACGGTCTACTCGATGCCCGCGGTCCCGCCGCGCGAGCACCTCGACCTCGGCCACGAGGAGTACCAGCTGCGCTCGGCGGTCCGTGCGGCGGCCGACGCGCTGGTGACACTGAGAGCCGGGATGACGTCCTCGGACGTCGCCGACCCCCGAGGGCTCGTCGAGCAGGTGCTCGAATCCGCGCGGTTGCACCGCGCCCCCGACCACGCCCCGGAACGGGCGCTGCGGGTCCTGGAGAACGCCGCTCACGTCGACGCGATCATCACCGTCAGTTCGGGACTGATGCCGATCGGGCTGCAGTCGTCGTCGGCGATGCAGATCGCCAACGACGCGTTGCGCCCCCTGGTCGGGGTGGTGCGCTCGGCGCGGATGGCCGCCGTCAGCGCGATTCTGCAGTCGGCCTGGCGTCGCTAGTGCAGGACGGGGTGCACAGCGCCCCGTCGACGCTGAATCCGTAACCGGGCACCGCTCCCCCGCCGACCCTGGCCGGTTCACGACCCTCGAGCACCTCGTCGACGAGGTCGAGGGCGAGCCGGGCGAAGCGTGGCTGCGCGTTGGGCGTCGTCGCCCGCGCCAGCGCGATTCCCGCCGCGTCGGCCTGCTCCTTGAGCTCGTTGTCCAGATCCCAGACGACCTCGATGTGGTCGGCCACGAAGCCGATCGGGCACGCGATCACTGCGCGGACGCCCGACTCGACGAGCGCGGTGAGGTGATCGGCGACGTCGGGCTCCAGCCACGGCACCTGCGGCGGACCCGACCGGGACTGCCACACCTGGTCGTATTCGGCGTACCCCGCGGCGGCCGCGACGAGGGACGCCGAATGCGCGACCTGACGGGCGTAGAGATCCGGTCCGCACCGCGACGCGGCGCGCAGCGGGATCGAGTGCGCGGTGAACACCAGGCGGGCCTCGTCGCGGAGGTCCTCCGGCAGCGTGGCGGCGGCCTCGGCGATGCCGTCGGCGAACATCTCGATCAGCAGCGGATGGTCGAAGTACTGGCGCATCTTGACCAGCTCGGGTGCGTCCGGTCCGACCGCCGCCCTGGCCCGGAAGACGTCCTCCTGGTACTGCGTGCAACCCGAGTAACCGCCCCACGCCGAGGTGGTGAACACCGCGGCGCGACGGACGCCGTCGTCGCGCATGGTGGCGACGGTGTCCTCCACGAACGGGGTCCAGTTGCGGTTGCCGAAGTACACCGGCAGGCGGGTGCCCCGGACGTCGAGCTCCCGTTCGATCTGCGCGATCAGGGCCCGGTTGATGCCGTTGATGGGCGAGACGCCGCCGAAGTGCAGGTAGTGCTCGGCGACGGCGTCCAACCGCTCCGGCGGGATGTTGCGACCGCGAGTGACGTTCTCCAGGAACGGACGAACCTGCTCGGGGCCCTCGGGACCACCAAAGGACAGCAGCAGCAGCGCGTCGAAGGTCATTAGAGCAGCTGCGTGCTGGCGCCGCCGTCGGCGTAGACGACCGTTCCCGTGGTGGCGGGCAACCAGTCGGACATCAACGCGCACACCGTCTTCGCGACCGGGGTCGGATCCTTCATGTTCCACCCCAGCGGTGCGCGCTGATCCCAGCCCTCTTCGAGGAGCTTGATCTGGTCACCGGCCGAGTCGCCGAGGGCGCCGCCGACGATGGCACTCATGGCCAGGGTGCGAATCGGCCCGGCGGCAACGAGATTGGAGCGCACACCGTACTGGCCGGCCTCGCGCGCCACGAAGCGGTTCACCGACTCCAGCGCGCTCTTGGCAACGGTCATCCAGTTGTAGGCGGGCATCGCGCGGGTCGGGTCGAAGTCCATGCCGACGATGCCGCCACCCGGATTCATGATGGGCAGCAACGCCTTTGCCAGTGCCGCATACGAGTACGCGGAGATGTGAATGCCCTTGGCGACGTC
>Ga0055540_1001777_pt1 | contig 12287 bp, 10 predicted proteins | sample AraplaCvi_mMS_r2_2_FD_55040 | JGI IMG/M metagenome (GOLD analysis project Ga0055540, IMG submission 55040) | Arabidopsis root microbial communities from North Carolina, USA - plate scrape MF_Cvi_mMS_r2 | ecosystem: Host-associated > Plants > Roots > Endosphere | place: USA: North Carolina
CAGGCCTACGTCGACGTGGACGCCGACGGGCGGTGGGATCTCAAGCTGGTCGACTCCGACGGTGACGGCGCGGCCGACGCGGCCAGCCAGCTGTAGTCAGCGCCCGGGCCCGGGGGGCCCGGCGAACGCCTGCGCGATCGTGAGCCAGGTGGCCGCGTCGTCCCCGGTCGCGACGACGTCGAGGTCCGCGCGCGGCCGGCGCTGCGTGACCAGCATGCAGAAGTCCTCGGCCGAACCGGTGACGCGCTGCCGCGCGTCGGCGGGACCCCACGACCAGATCGACCCGTCGGGTGCGGTGAGCTCGACCAGGAACGGCTCGGCGGGCGCGGGCAACCCGTGCACGGCGAAGGCGAAGTCGCGCGTGCGCACGCCGATGTGGGCGACTGACCGCAGCCGAGCCGTCGGGGGCCTGGTCACGCCGAGCGCGTCGGCGACGTCGAGCCCGTGGGCCCAGGTCTCCATCAACCGGGCCGTCGCCATCGACGGCGCGCTCATGGGCGGACCGAACCACGGCAACTTCCGTCCGTCGGCGACGCGGCGTAGTTCGTCGTGCAGGCGTGCCCGGGTCTCGCGCCAGCCGGCGAGNAGGTCNTCGGGCGCCGTCCTCGCCAGTTCCTCGGCGCCCTCGTCGACGAAACCGGTCGGGTTGGTGGCCGCGTCGGCGACGACCTCGGCGAAGGCCGNTTCGTCGGTCACCGCGANNAGGGACACCCGGTCGGTCCACCAGAGATGGGCGATCTGGTGGGCGACGGTCCATCCCGGTGCCGGGGTGTCGCGGCGCCACCCCTCGTCGTCGAGACCGGCGACCAGGGAGTCGAGCTCCCCGCTCTCGGCCTGCAGGTCTGCCACCACGCCCTCGGCCCCAGCCATGGCGTCAGCCTAGCCCGCGGTCGGCGTCGCGTTCCTGCGGATCGTGGCGTGGGCGGCAAGTCCGAGGAGGTAGAGCACCGCGCCGGCGACCACCAGGGCNGGGGAGTGTCCGTCGTCGGGAATGACGGCCGCCGACANCGTGATCGACGCGACGAAGGCCACCCAGAACAACGCGTCCTGGACGGTGAAGACATGGCCGCGCAGGGCGTCGTCGACGTCGAGCTGCATCGCCGAATCCGCGCACAGTTTGACGATCTGGCCGAACGCGCCCAGCAGGAACCCGCACGCCATCATCACGGGGAGGTCCAACCCCACGGCCGCGAGCTGGATCGCCGCGGCGGCCAGCAGGGCGAGGTTGACCGTCCGGTACCGGCTCCAGCGGCGCACCACGACGGGAGTGAGGAAGTTGGCCAGGAACGAGCCGATTCCGGTGGTGGCCGCGAACAGCACCGCGACGCCGAGGCCGGCGACGTTCGCCGAGCCGGTGTGCCGCACGGTCACCAGCACGAGCAGCGTGTTGATTCCGAAGACCATGCGGTGGGCGACGACGCCGGACAGCGTGCCCGCCACGCTGGGCACGGTGAACGCCGTCCGCAGGCCGTAGCCCCACCCGGTGGCCACGGCGTAGGCCACCGAGCCGTGCACCGCGCGCGCCGAATCGTCGGGGCCGAGCACGTGGGGGGCGAATCTGATGGACAGGAACCACGCGACGGCTATGGGTGCCGAAGCCATGAACAGCGCGCCCGAGGAGCCGCCGTCGCCCACGCCGAACAGCGTCCGCGGCACCAGCATGAAGATGGCGCCGCAGAACAGCGTGGCCGCGCTGACGGCGGTGGCGACGGAGTTCATGGTCAGCACCTGTTCGCGGGGCACCACGTGCGGCAGCGCGGCGGACAGGCCCGAGGTGACGAACCGGGTGAACCCGTTGACCACCAGGGCACCGAGCAGGATCCACGGCGCGGCGGCGTGGAACGCCAGGAGGAACCCCACCGCGACGATGAACACCACCCGCGCGAGGTTTGCGCCGATCAGCACGCTGCGCCGGTCCCACCTGTCCAGCAGCGCCCCGGCGAACGGACCGAGTAGCGAGTAGGGCAGGAACAACGCCGCGAACGATCCGGCGACCTGCCACGGGTTGGCCGCCCGTTCGGGATCGAAGAGCAGCGCCCCCACCAGCCCGCCCTGAAACAGCCCGTCACCGAAGGAACTGACGGCCCGCAATTCCAGCAGCCGGCGGAACTCGGGGAGCTTCCGCACCGCTCGCCACGTGGCGAAGCGGTCGTGGGGCGTGGTCAATGGCCGTCCGATGTCGGTGGGAAGTGCGATGCGCCCGGTGGCGACCAAAACCACCCTACAAAGTTTCGCGAATCGACCCGGCACGGCCGCGCCCGATCGCCACCGACGGCGCACGCTGGTGACATGATGGACCGGTGGCGCAGTCAGAGGACCCGGAGGATCACTACGCTGCTGCGACGCACCGGATCCGCGCGGGCACGCTGCTGATCGCCAACACCGACCTGATGGAGCCGACGTTTCGGCGAAGCGTCATCTACGTCGTCGAACACAACGACGGCGGCACCCTCGGCGTGGTGCTCAACCGGCCCAGTGAGACCGCCGTGTTCAACGTGCTGCCGCAGTGGACGAAGTTGGCGGCCAAACCCAAGACGATGTTCGTCGGCGGACCGGTCAAGCGGGACGCCGCCCTGTGTCTGGCGACGCTGCGTGCGGGCGTGCAGCCAGGTGACGTCTCGGGCCTGCGGCACGTACAGGGTCGGATCGTGATGGTCGACCTCGACGCCGATCCCGACTCCATCGCCGAGGCTGTCGAGTCCGTGCGGATCTACGCCGGATACTCCGGGTGGACCATCGGTCAGTTGGAGGGCGAGATCGAGCGCGACGATTGGATCGTGTTGTCGGCGTTGCCGTCCGACGTCCTGGTCGAGCCGCGCGTCGACCTGTGGTCGCGGGTCCTGCGGCGTCAGCCGATGCCGCTGTCGCTGCTGGCGACGCACCCGATCGACGTCAGCCGCAACTGACCGGTCAGCGGCACGACAGGGTGCACGCCGCGCAGGATCCCGCACAACTGGCGTCGTCGGCCGCGCTGCTGCGCAACGCCTCGCGCCGGGCCACGGCCTTGGCGCTCTGGTAGCACCCGGCGGCCACGGTGCCCACCGCACCGACGACGCACACCACGAGTGCCAGCACTCCGGCATGGGGCGGGGCCGCGAGGGCGACGACGCCGCCGGCGCCCAGCATCACCGCGGCGGCGAACTGGGTGGGCACGACGGCACGCAGGACTTGGGCGACCTGGTCGGTGGCATGGGGCCGGGTCGCCGACCACAGGCCCATCGCCGCGGTCGCCACGGCGGCGCACAGGCAGAGCACGGCGGCGATCAGCATGGGCCCCACAATACGAGGCCCGACCGCCNGAGGCGTAACCGCTAGCGGGGCAGCCCCAGCGGCTGGAGGGCTGCGGGGATCACCGCAGGCGCCGCGGGGGCGGCGGGAGCTGCCGCGACGGCGGCAGGCGCGGCCGGTGCCGGTGCCGGTGCATCCGGCGAGCCGACCCGGTAGCCGTTGACGATGGCGTCGGTGGCCGACCCGGCCGCGACCGACACCGACGCACTGGTGGTCACCGCCAGCGACACCAGATACCGGTCGGTACCCGAGGTGGCGATGACGTGGCGGCGCGAGGTGTTCAACGTCAGGTTGTTCTGTCGATACGTGCCCTCGATCCGCGCCGACGGCATGCCGCCGTAGTCGGCCAACGAGCCGTCGGTGGCGCGGAAGGCAGGCAGCTGCTGGGTGTCGATCAGGCCGTGGCTGATGGCCTCGTGCGGATCGAAGTCACCGACGAGCTTGTAGACCTGCACCGCGGCGTTGGAGGTGTAGAGACCGTCACCACCGACACGGTCGGCGATCACCGCGAAGGCGTCCGGCACGTTGGGGTCGGGCACCTGAGCCCACCCGGTGGGCATCGGCAGCACGATGGTCAGGGCCTTGAAGTCGGCGGCCTTCTGCGGTTCCATCGCTACGTTCTTGGACTTGAAGAAGTCGGCCAGGGTGCCCGAGGTGGCCGGGACGACGGCCGGTACCGCGGGTGCGACGGGCGCCACCGGCGCGGCGGCGGCCGGTGAGGCGATCAACTGGTTGGGCCCGGCGGCCGGCGCTGCGGCTTGCACGGTCACGGTCTGCGTCACGGTGGCCGGTGCCGGCACCGCCGGCAGGGGCAGCGTGGGCTCGGCCGAGGCGGTGGGACCGGCGAGGCCCAGCACGCACGCCGTACCGGCGGCGAAGCCGCCGACCAGAAGTCCCCAACGACGGGCATTTTCGAACATCTAAACGTCGGTCCTTCCGGGTCGCACGAGCTTTGCGGTCCGGTGTGCCCCGGCCAGGCGCCGACTGTATCCACGGTCACGCGGCGGGAACCAGGCCCGACGCGGACCTGCAACCATGCGAAGACCCCTCTGCAACGGAACCGATACCTAGCTGCGGTGGGCCCGACCGGTGATTGGGGCTCCGAGCACGGCGTTGACTACCCTGATCACGTGAATGAAGGGGAAGGCGGCTTGGACGCCTCGAGCACCCCGCAGCATCGCTACGACGCGACGCTCGCCGGGGACATCGAACGCACGTGGCAGGAGACGTGGGCCAGGCTGGGCACGTTCCACGTTCCCAACCCGGTGGGATCGCTCGCACCCGCCGACGGGTCACCCGTCCCCGCCGACAAGATGTTCGTCCAGGACATGTTCCCGTACCCGTCGGGCGAGGGCCTGCACGTCGGACACCCGCTGGGATACATCGCGACCGACGTCTACGCCAGGTACTTCCGGATGACCGGTCGCAACGTGTTGCACGCCTTGGGTTTCGACGCGTTCGGGTTGCCCGCCGAGCAGTATGCGGTGCAGACGGGCACCCACCCGCGGACCCGTACCGAAGCCAACATCGTCAACTTCCGGCGCCAGCTCGGCCGGCTCGGCCTGGGCCACGACGCGCGGCGCAGCTTCTCCACCACCGACACCGATTTCTACAAGTGGACGCAGTGGATCTTCCTGCAGATCTTCAACAGCTGGTTCGACGCAGGGGAGAACCGGGCACGGCCGATCAGCGAGCTGATCGAGGAATTCGAATCCGGCGCCCGTACCCCCGGCGAGGGTGACTGGGCCACGATGTCGAGCGCCGACCGTGCCGATGTCGTCGACGGCCACCGGCTGGTCTACCGCGCCGACTCGATGGTCAACTGGTGCCCGGGTCTGGGCACCGTGCTGGCCAACGAGGAGGTCACCTCCGACGGCCGCAGCGATCGGGGCAATTTCCCGGTCTTCCGAAAGCGATTGCGGCAGTGGATGATGCGCATCACCGCGTATTCGGACCGCCTACTCGACGACCTGGACGACCTGGACTGGCCCGACAAGGTCAAGGCCATGCAGCGCAACTGGATCGGCCGCTCCACCGGCGCCGAGGTGCGCTTCGCGACCGGTGCCGGCGACATCGAGGTCTTCACCACCCGGCCCGACACGCTGTTCGGTGCCACCTACATGGTGCTGGCTCCGGAGCATGCGTTGGTCGACGCGCTCGTGCCCGACGCTTGGCCCGAGGGCACCGACGACCGGTGGACCTTCGGTGCGGCGACGCCCGCGGAGGCCGTGGCCGCCTACCGCGCGACGGTGGCGGCCAAGTCCGACCTTGAGCGCCAGGAGAACAAGTCCAAGACCGGTGTGTTCACCGGCGCCTACGCCACCAATCCGGTTGACGGAGCACGGGTTCCGATCTTCATCGCCGACTACGTGCTCGCCGGCTACGGTACCGGCGCGATCATGGCGGTGCCCGGTCACGATCAGCGGGACTGGGAGTTCGCGACGGCGTTCGGGTTGCCGGTGCGCGAAGTGATCTCTGGTGGCGACGTCAGCGAGGCGGCGTACACCGGTGACGGCGTGCTGGTGAACTCCGACTATCTCGACGGGCTGAGCGTCGCCTCGGCCAAGGAGGCCGTGCTGGCCCGCCTGGAGGCCGACGGGCGCGGCGTGGCGCGTACCGAGTACAAGCTGCGGGATTGGCTGTTTGCGCGCCAACGGTATTGGGGCGAGCCGTTTCCCGTGGTGTACGACGCCGACGGTCGCGCCCACGGGCTGCCGGAGTCGGCGCTGCCGGTCGAACTGCCCGACATCCCGAATTACGCGCCGGTGCAGTTCGACCCCGACGACGTCGACAGCGAACCGTCGCCGCCGCTGGGCAAGGCAACCGAATGGGTGCACGTCGACCTGGATCTCGGCGACGGGTTGCAGACCTACACCCGCGACACCAACGTCATGCCGCAGTGGGCGGGCAGCTCCTGGTACGAGCTGCGCTACGCCGATCCCCACAATTCGGAAGCGTTCTGCGCCAAGGAGAACGAGGCCTATTGGATGGGTCCGCGGCCGGCCGAGCACGGCCCGTCGGATCCCGGCGGCGTGGATCTCTACGTCGGCGGCGTCGAGCACGCGGTGCTGCACCTGCTGTACTCCCGGTTCTGGCACAAGGTGCTGTTCGACCTCGGCCACGTCAGCTCCCGCGAGCCCTACCGCCGGCTGGTCAACCAGGGGTACATCCAGGCCTACGCCTACACCGACTCGCGGGGGTCCTACGTGCCCGCCGCCGAGGTGGTGGAACGGGACGGCACGTTCTGGTACCAGGACAGCGAGGTCAACCGTGAGTTCGGCAAGATCGGCAAGAGCCTGAAGAACTCCGTCTCGCCGGACGAGATCTGCGAGGAGTACGGCGCGGACACGTTGCGCGTCTACGAGATGTCGATGGGCCCGCTCGAGGCGTCGCGGCCGTGGGCCACCAAAGACGTCGTGGGTGCCTACCGGTTCCTGCAGCGCGTGTGGCGGGTGGTGGTCGACGAGAGCACCGGCGCCACGCGCGTGGTGGACCACGAGAAGCTGGGCGAGCCGACGCTGCGACTGCTCAACAAGACCATCGCCGGTGTCGCCGAAGACTATGCGGCGCTGCGCAACAACACCGCGGCGGCCAAGCTGATCGAGTACACCAACCACCTCACCAAGTCCGAGGTCACCGCGCGTGCCGCCGTCGAGCCGCTCGTGTTGATGGTGGCGCCGCTGGCGCCGCATCTGGCCGAGGAGCTGTGGCGCCGGCTCGGTCACGAGACCTCCCTGGCCCACGGCCCCTTCCCGCAGGCTGATCCGGCCTACCTGGTCGAGGACACCGTCGAGTACCCGGTGCAGGTCAACGGCAAGGTCCGCGGGCGCATCACCGTGGCGGCCGACGCCGCGGCCGATGCCGTAGAGACCGCCGCCCTGGCCGACGAGAAGGTCGTCGCGTTCCTCGCCGGTGCCACCCCGAAGAAGGTCATCGTGGTGGCGGGCAAGATGGTCAACGTCGTCGTCTAGATCCCGTCCGCGATTTCGGCGTGCTCACCGGCGCTGACCGCCGGTGAGCACGCCCAAATCACCGCGGCAGGGGTGGGGTGCGCGGTGGCGCGGTGCGCCGCCGGCCGGTGGCCTCCGTGGCCGCGGCGTAGCGCAGGAGTGCGACGTCGTCGTAGGCCCGGCCCGCGAAGGTGAGACCCACCGGCATGCCGATGTCGGCCATCGTGCCCATCGGCACGGTCACCGTCGGAATGCCGAGATGGCGAATGACCAAGTTGCCGTTGGCCACCCAGACGCCGTTGCGCCAGCCGAGGTCGGCCGAGGCGGGGTTGACGTCCATGTCCGCGGGCCCCACGTCGGCGACGGCGGGGAAGATCACCGCATCCAGTCCGAGGCCGTCCATCCACTCCTCGAGGTCGAGGCGACGGGTGCGCTCCAGGGCGTGCACGCCCTCGGCGATGGTCGGAATGGCCAGGAACGAGTCGATCGGGTTGTCGCGGATGACGGCCGGATACTCGGCGACGTCGTCGTCGAACCCGTCGTAGCGGTCGGGCAGCGCACCCGGCGGGGCGGGGAAGATCTGGCTGCCGTCGACGTCGGCGAGTCGGTTGAGCGCGGGATCGCCGTTGGCGGCCAGGAAGTCGTCCCACGCCCAGGCGCACAGGTCCACGATCTCGCGTCGCAGGTACTCCGGGCTGATCAGACCGCGAGTGGCCACGGTCGGCGCGCCGGCGCGGTCGCCCTCGTAGTTGGTGACGACGGGGAAGTCGACGTCGACGACGTCGGCCCCGGCGGCCAGCAGATCCCGGCGGATCGCATCGAACAGGTCGAGCACCGACGTTCGGGTCTCGATGCGCCGGCCGGTGGGGCCGCCGATGCCCGTGGCTCCGACGCCGGCATCCGGATCCGCGTCGACGTACATCCGAGGAACGCCGAACCGCTTGCCCCGCAGGGCTTCCGGCCCACGTTCCAATTCCGGGTAGGAGGTCGGGCGCAGCTCATCGACGCGCGGCAGCGACACCCACGGCTGCAGACGCCAAAAGTCGCCACGCGCATCGGGGTCCTCGGCGACGAGGACGTCGAGCACCTCGAGCAGATCGGCCGTCGACCGGGTGTGGGGGACCACCACGTCCATCGTCGGCACCAGGGGCCAGCCGCCGCGGGTCGAGATGACCCCACGCGACGGGGTGTAGGCGCACAGCGCGTTGTTCGACGCCGGACCGCGGCCCGAGGACCACGTCTCCTCCCCGATGCCGAAGGCGCACAACGACGCCGCGGTCGCGGTGCCCGACCCGTTGGACGAACCCGAGGCGAACGGCGCGGTGAGATAGTCGGCGTTGTAGGGACTTTCGGCCCGGCCGTATACCCCGCGCTGCATGCCGCCGTTGGCCATCGGCGGCATGTTCGTCAACCCGATGAGCACGGCGCCCGCGCCACGGAGCCGTTCGACGACGAACGAGTCGCGCTGGGCGACCAGCTCGGCGAAGGCCGGGCTGCCGGCCGCCACGGTCAGCCCGCGCGCCTGGTAGCTGTCCTTGACCGTGTACGGAATGCCGTCGAGCGGACCGAGGGTGCGGCCGTCACGACGGCGGGCGTCAGACGCCTGGGCGTCGGCGTGTGCCTGCGGGTTTCGCACCACCACGGCGTTGAGCTCGCCGTCGTAGGCCGCCAGCCGGGCCAGGTAGGCCTCGAGGATCCCGACGGCGGTCGCCCGACCGTCCTCGAGCGCGGCGCGCAGGTCGGCGATGGACGCCTCGTGGACCTCGAATGCCTCGCTCATCGGGGGCGGATCACGATCTCGTGGACGTGCGCATCGGCCGGTGCGGTAACCGCCTGCGCGATCACCCCTGCCACCGTGGCGGGGCTGAGGAACTGCTCGGGCACGTAGTCCCGCTCCTCGTAGGCGACGAGATCGCGCTGCATCTCGGTGTCGATCCGGCCAGGGTGCACCGACGTCACGCGCAGGTCCGGTTCGTCGGCGCGCAACGAGTCGGCGAAGGACCGCAGCGCGAACTTGCTCGCCGAATACGACGCCAGCCCCGGCGAGGCCTTGATCCCGGCGCCGGAGTTGACGAACACGACCTGTCCGCGAGCTCTGCGCAAGGCGGGCAGCAGGGCGAGCGTCAGCGCGACGGCGCCGGTGACGTTGACCTCGAAGGTCGCGCGCCACTGCTCGGGCGTGGACTCGTCCACTCGGCCGGGGTAGGCGACGCCCGCGTTGTGGATCAGCACGTCGAGATCGGTCAGCACTTCGGCGGCCGACTCGATGGAGTCGGGGTCGGCCAGGTCCAGTGGCCAGGTCGGGGCGCCCAGGCGGGCCGCCAATGCGTCGAGGCGGTCGGACGGGCGGCCTGCCAGCAGTAGCGTGTGGGTGGGGGCCAGCGCCTCGGCAATGGCGACGCCGAGGCCGCCGGCGGCGCCCGTGATCAGGGCAGACCGGGTCTTCTCCGCGGGTGGGTTCTCCTGGGTGGACACGACGGCAACCCTACCGACCTGCGCTCTCGACGTCGGCGTCGCATGATTGACCCGATGCCACCGGACTCGAACTTCGCGCCCACCCAGCTCGCGGCCCGCGCCGCCTATCTGCTGCGGGGCAACGACCTGGGCGTGATGACCACCGCCGCGCCCCTGCTGTACCCGCACATGTGGAGCTGGGACGCGGCCTTCGTGTCGATCGGCTTGGCNCCGTTGAGCGTCGAGCGNGCCGTCGTCGAGTTGGACACGCTGCTCTCGGCGCAGTGGCGCAACGGCATGATCCCGCACATCGTGTTCGCCAACGGCGTCGACGGCTACTTCCCCGGCCCGGCCCGGTGGGCGACNTCGACGCTGGCGGCCGACGCTCCGCTGGGCCGGCTCACCTCCGGCATCACGCAACCCCCCGTGCACGCGATCGCGGTCCAGCGCATCCTGGACAACGCGCGCACCCGGGGTCGTTCGACGCGCGCGGTCGCCGAGGCGTTTTTGGACCGCCGGTGGAGCGACTTGGTGCGGTGGCACCGTTGGTTGGCCGAGGCCCGTGATCCCGACGCCAGGGGCCGGGTGACGCTGTACCACGGGTGGGAGTCCGGTATGGACAACTCGCCGCGGTGGGATGCCGCGTACGCCAACGTGACTCCCGGTCCGATGCCGCCGTATCAGCGGGAGGACAACGCCATCGTCACCGATGCGACGCAGCGGCCGTCGGACCTGGAGTACGACCGCTACATCTGGCTGGTCGAGCAGATGAAGTCGGTCAACTACGACGACCTTCTGCTGCCCGGTGTGATGAGCTTCGCGGTGGAGGACGTCTTCGTCTCGGCCATCCTGTCGGTGGCGTGCACGGTGCTCGCCGAGATCGGCGAGGACTACAAGCGGCCGCACTCCGACGTACGCGACCTGTACGCCTGGGCCGAGCGGTTCCGCCGCGGCGTCGTCGACTCGGTTGACGAACGTACCAGTGGGGCAAGGGATTACGATCTTCGAGCGCAGAAGTGGATTGCCACCGAGACGGTCGCGCAGTTCTCGCCGCTACTGTGCGGCGGGTTGTCCCACGACCGGGAGCGGGCTCTTCTCAAGCGCTTCGAGGGGCCGCGGTTCTGCGGGCACCCCGACTTGAAGTACGCGCTGATCCCGTCGACGTCGCCGGTGTCGCGGGACTTCCGGGCGCGCGAGTACTGGCGCGGCCCGGTATGGCCGGTGCTGACGTGGTTGTTCTCGTGGTGCTTCGCGCGGCGAGGCTGGGCCGAACGCTCGTCGAACCTGCGGCGCGAGGGGCTGCGGCAGGCCAGTGACGGCACGTTCGCCGAGTACTACGAACCGTTCACCGGGGAACCACTGGGCAGCATGCAACAGTCCTGGACCGCCGCGGCAGTTCTGGATTGGCTCGGCTAGTCGCCCTGTTCGGCCAAACGCGCAAGCGGGGCAAGGGCTTTGGCCAGCGTCTCGCGTTCTTCGACGCTGAGCTTGGTCAGCATGCCGGCGATCTGCGCCCGTCGCGTGGCCAGCGCCTCGCGATGCTGAACCAGTCCGCGCGGGGTGACGTCGACCAGGACGGCCCGCAGGTCGGAGGGGTCACGGGAGCGTTTGACCAGCCCGAGCTTCTCCAGCCGGCGGATCGCCACGGTGGTCGTCGGCGTGCGCACGCGCTCGTGCGCCGCGAGTTCGGTCATGCGGATGGGCCCGAGATCGAGCAGCGTCAGCAGGATGGACAGCTGCGCGAGGGTGAGGTCGGCGCCGCCCTCGGGCATGTTCCGATTGGAGTCACCACGACGCAGGACGGAGAAGAGCTTGGAGAGCACCTGCTGCAGCTCTCCGGCCAGCTCAGTGACCTGCGGTTCGGTCTCTACCATAATTCGCTAGTCTAACCGCTCTGGCCGTGTCACCCGCTCGACATGCGTTGATTGGTCCAACTGACCCCCAATCGCTACAGCACCTGCGACAGGAATTGGCGCAACCGGTCGGTCTCTGCGTCGGAGAAGATTCGTTCGGGTGTCCCGGTCTCGACGACCTTGCCGTGGTCCATGAACACCACGGCGTCGGCGGCGGACCGGGCGAAGCCCATTTCGTGGGTGACGACCACCATGGTCATGCCGTCCTCGCCGAGCTCGGCGATGAGCGCGAGGACGCCCTTGACCAACTCGGGGTCGAGCGCCGAGGTCGCCTCGTCGAAGAACATCACCTGGGGTGCCATCGCCAAGGCGCGGGCGATGGCGACGCGCTGCTGTTGCCCGCCGGACAGGGTGGCGGGGCGAACGTCGGCCTTGTGCCGCAAACCGACTCGTTCCAGGTGAGTCAGGCCGAGTTCGCGTGCGGCGTCGGCGTCGAGGCGCTTGAGTCGTCGGGGTGCCAGCGTCACGTTGTCGAGGACGGTGCGGTGGGGGAACAGGTTGAACTGCTGGAACACCATGCCGATGCGTTGGCGCAGCTCGTCGGGATTGTCCTTGAGCACCGACCGACCGTCCAGCAGGATGTCGCCGCGGTCGGGTTCGTGCAGCCGGTTCAACGCCCGCAGCAGGGTGGACTTGCCCGAGCCCGAGGGTCCGATCACCGCGGTGGTGGTGCCGGCGGGCA
>Ga0055540_1001795_pt1 | contig 12207 bp, 10 predicted proteins | sample AraplaCvi_mMS_r2_2_FD_55040 | JGI IMG/M metagenome (GOLD analysis project Ga0055540, IMG submission 55040) | Arabidopsis root microbial communities from North Carolina, USA - plate scrape MF_Cvi_mMS_r2 | ecosystem: Host-associated > Plants > Roots > Endosphere | place: USA: North Carolina
GTGGTGCACCGCGGTTCTCGACACGACCTGGGAAATCCCGGCGGCTACCTCAAGGCTGCGGTTGACTTTGCATTGGAGCGCGACGACTACGGACCGGAGCTGCGGCGCTGGTTGGTCGAGCGATTGGGCCTCAGCGCCAACTGACGTGCGCGTGGGCTCCATGACTGGAGAAAGGCGCACGAGTGCGTTCGGTGGAGGAGCAGCAGGCGAAGGTGGCTGCCGCAGCGGTGGCACCCAGACCCGTTCGGGTCGCCATCGCGGAGGCGCAGGGTTTGATGTGCGCCGAGGAGGTCGTGACCGAACGGCCCCTTCCGGGCTTCGACCAGGCTGCGATCGACGGATACGCGGTACGTAGCGTCGACGTGCTCGGCGTCGAGGCGGGCGACGACGGCGAGGACGGCGACCGGGAGGTCAGCCTCCCGGTGATGGGCCTCATCGAGGCCGGTGCCAAGACTCCGAGTCGCCTTCAGCCGCGACAGGCCGCGCGCGTGCAGACCGGCGCGCCCATGCCGACGCTGGCCGACGCGGTGCTGCCGTTGCGCTGGACCGACGGTGGCGACTCGCGGGTGCGGGTGCTGCGCGGGGTGCGGTCGGGCGCCTACGTGCGCCGCACCGGCGACGACGTGCAACCCGGCGACGTCGCGGTGCGATCGGGCACCATCATCGGGGCGGCGCAGGTCGGTCTGCTGGCCGCCGTGGGACGCGAGCGGGTGCTGGTGCATCCGCGGCCGCGGCTGTCGGTCATGAGCGTCGGTGGTGAACTGGTCGACGTCTCACGCAGTCCGGGCAACGGCCAGGTTTACGACGTCAACTCCTATGCGCTGGCCGCGGCGGGGCGTGACGCGGGGGCCGAGGTCAACCGGGTCGGCATCGTCGACACCGAGTCGAAGACGTTGCGCGACGTGGTCGAGGGGCAGATCAACCGTGCCGAGGTGTTGGTGATCGCCGGCGCCGTCGGCGGTACCGCGGCCGAGAGCGTGCGGGCGGTGCTCTCCGAGCTGGGAGAGATGGAGGTCTCGCGCATCGCGATGCACCCCGGCTCGGTCCAGGGGTTCGGGCAGCTGGGGCGCGACGGCGTTCCGGTGTTCCTGTTGCCTGCCAACCCGGTGAGTGCGCTGGTCGTCTTCGAGGTGATGGTGCGGCCGCTGATTCGCATGTCGCTGGGCAAGCGGCAGCCGCTGCGGCGCGTCGTGCAGGCGCGGACCCTGTCGCCCATTACGTCGGTGGCCGGGCGCAAGGGTTACCTGCGCGGTCAGCTGATGCGCGATCAGGACACCGGCGAATACCTGGTGCAAGCGCTCGGCGGTGCGCCCGGCGCGTCGTCGCATCTGCTGGCGACGCTGGCCGAGGCCAACTGCCTGGTGGTGGTGCCCAGTGAGGCCGAGGAGGTCCGTACCGGCGAGATCGTGGACGTGGCGTTCCTGGCGCAACGCGGCTGACGCAGCCGATCATGAACCTGTGGCGGTCGTCGTCGATGCACCCGGGATGGCCGCAGTCGGTCGGTCCGCTTCGGGTGCCCGCCGGTCTGGTGCGGCTGCGCCCGATCCGGCTGCGCGACGGCGCGGTGTGGAGCAGGATCCGGCTGGCCGATCGGGCGCACCTGGAGCCGTGGGAGCCCGTGGCGGAGGTGGATTGGGAAGCGCGACATGCGATTTCGTCGTGGCCGTCGATCTGTTCTGGGCTGCGGGCGGAGGCCAGGAAGGGACGGATGCTGCCGTACGCCATCGAACTCGACGGCGAACTATGTGGCCAGCTGACCATCGGCAACGTCACCCACGGTGCACTGCGCTCGGCGTGGATCGGCTACTGGGTGGCCAAGGCGCACAACGGCGGTGGCGTGGCCACGGCGGCACTGGCGTTGGGCGTGGATCACGGGTTCGGACCGGTGGGCCTGCATCGCATCGAGGCGACCGTGCGGCCGGAGAACGCCCCCAGCCGGGCGGTGCTGTCGAAGGCGAACTTCCGCGAGGAGGGCTTGCTCAAGCGTTACCTGGAGGTCGACGGCGGGTGGCGCGACCACCTGCTGGTGGCGATCACGATCGAGGAGCTGAACGGGTCGGCAACGTCGGCGCTGGTCCGCGCCGGACGGGCCAATTGGACCTAATTTGGGGCAGTTGTGGCTCATGGGACGAATGTGCTTGTCAGAGGCGAATTACAGGTGTGTAATTAGTCGCGGCGCGTCGTCCCCGGATGCGCTGGTCACGGACCTAACTTCACGGGGAAAGGAGCCGGCGTCATGCCAAGCATCCCTCAGTCTCTTCTTTGGATCTCGCTCGTGGTGCTCTGGCTCTTCGTGTTGGTTCCCATGCTGATCAGCAAGCGGGACACCGTGCGCCGCACCAGCGACGTCGCGCTGGCCACCCGCGTGCTGAACTCCGGCCACGGCGCACGGCTGCTGCGACGGCGCAAGCCGGCCGCCGGCCACCACAGCGATCCCGATTGGCGTCCCGCCCACGACGATCTCGACGACGAGTTCTACGACGACGGTGAGCCCGACGACGCACCCCGCACCACCGTCGTGGTGATGGCCGCGGTCAAGGTGGAGGCGGAATCGGAGTACCTCGACGTCGACGTGGTGGAAGAGGATTCCGGCGCCCTGCCCCTTGGAGCCTCCGCCCGGAAGACCGCCGAACAGGAACCCCAACTGCCGCTGGAGTTCGCCGATGACACCGCGACCTTCTCGCTCGACGACCTCAACGAGGTCGACGCCGCGGACGAGGCGCCCGCCGCGGCCGCCTCCGACGAGGACACCCCCGCCGCGTCGGAGGACATGACCGACGAGTTCGAAGCGGTGTCCGAAGACGATCCGCACCATGACTACGAGTACGTCGACGACTCCTCCGGCGTCGAGGCCGCCGAGGAGTCCGAATCGCACGGCGCTGGATCGAAGTCTCAGGAGCGCCGCCGCACCTACGAGACCAAGACCGCCGCGGCCGTGAGCGCGCGCAAGTACCGGTTCCGCAAGCGCATGTTGATGGCGATGTCGACGCTGCTGCTGCTGAGCGCCGTCGCGGCCTACGTGGTGTCGCCGACGTTCTGGTGGGCGTGCGGCACGGTCGGCGTCGTCACCGTCCTGTACCTGGGGTACTTGCGGCGTCAGACGCGCATCGAGGAGCAGGTGCGTCGCCGCCGGGCGCAGCGAATGATGCGCTCGCACCTGGGCGTGGAGAACACCAAGGACCAGGAATTCGACGTGGTGCCGGCGCGGTTGCGCCGGCCCGGTTCGGTGGTTCTGGAGATCGACGACGAGGATCCGATCTTCGAACACCTCGAGTACGCGACCTTCGCGCGGGAGTACGACCTGCCGCGGGCGTCGGGTCAGTAGCGCCGATTTCAAGCGGGACACCGGCACTGGTAACCTGCTAGCGGTACAAGGGGCTATAGCGCAGTTGGTAGCGCGTCTCGTTCGCATCGAGAAGGTCAGGGGTTCGATTCCCCTTAGCTCCACTCAATTCGTCGGCCCCTCGGAGTCGGCGCGCATCCGGGATTATCGGTGCCCCGATCGGGGAACCGCCTCATCGTGAACCACCCCACGAAGGACGCATTCGCCGCCGAGGTCAGCCATTGGTCGGACATCCCCGGCTGGTTCCATTGGCGTGAGGGCCAGCAGGAGGCCGTCGAGGTGTTCGACGAGGGCAGCACCTTCGTCGAGGTCGGCTCCTACCTCGGGCGCAGCCTGTGTTCGCTGGCCGACGTGGTGCGCAGCTCGGGGCGCGACTTCACCGTCATCGGCGTCGACACCTGCCGCGGCAGCGGCGAGGAGGGCCTGTCCGGTGAGAACGCCCACGGACCCGCCGTCGAGTACGGCGGCGGAACCTTCGCCGGCCTCCTTCATCGCAACGTCATCGCGTGCGGGTTCGCCGACGACGTCCACGTCTTCATCAGTTCCTCACCCAAGGCCGCCGACTTCTTCGTCGACGGTTCCCTGGCGTGGGTGCACCTCGACGCCCGCCACGACTACGACAGCGTCGCCGCCGACATCGAGGCGTGGTTGCCCAAGGTGAGGTCGGGGGGCTGGCTCTCCGGGGACGACTACGACGACCTGCTCTGGCCCGGCGTCGTCGCCGCCGTGCGGGACACTCTGCCCGAGGCGCAGGGTTGGTTGACGGCGCAGTGGCGGTGGATCAAGCCCTGACCTGGGTGTACACCCTTTAATCGTCGACGCCGCCGCGGTCGACGACGATCTCCAAGCGATCTCCATACGGTCTTCACGCAAGGGCCAATCTGGCTCGGCATGCTGGGTTGGTGCGGATCGGTCGACGGAAAGCGTTGTCAGACAACGATTGCCGATCGATTCGCCGTGTCCAGGTATGGAACGTCGAAGGAGAACCCAGCATGAACGTCATGAAGATGGCCGCACGGGTGGCGATCGCCGGTGTAGTGAGCGCCAGTGCGCTCGGGCTTGGCGCCGGTGCGGCAACGGCATTGGCCGACAGCGGATTTCATCAGGATCGGTGCTTCGGGCACTTCTGTGGCCGCGACGGCGACGGTCGCCATGACCGCCGCGACGACTTCCGCTTCGACGACCGGCGCTGGGATCAGCGCGGGTTCGACGACGGCCGCCGCGATCACCGTCCCTTTCTCTACCGCGGCCTTCGTGCCGATCCGTTCTTCGACCGCGGTCGCGGCCTCTGGGGGTTTTGGTACCTCGGCGTCTTCATCCCGCTGTGAGTAGTGGCGCACGTCGTCCGACACCCCGTCACCGAGTCCCCACCGAAAGGTCTTCCATGAGCGTCCACACCCTGCCCGCCTCGCACTCCGGCTCGACGTCCGACGAACTGGTCGCCCGCGCCGTGGCCCTTCGACCGCTGCTGCGTCGACACGCCGGGTACGGCGACCTGCACCGCAGGCAGCCCGACGAGGTGATCGAGGCGATGACCGACGCCGGGTTGTTCGGTCTGCTGGTGCCGCGACGCTTCGGCGGGGAGGAGGCCAATCTGCGCACCCTGTTCGAGGTCGCCGAATCACTCGGCGAGGTCGACGCGTCGGCGGCGTGGGTGGTCAGCCTCGGATCGGTGGCGGGGTGGTTGGTGGGGCTCGCCTCCGAGCGGGCCCGCGCGGAGGTCTTCGCCAACGGCCCCGGTGTCCGCATCGCCGGCAGCATCACGCCCAGTCCGGGTCGGCGGGTGGGCGGCGGTCTGCGCGTGAGCGGCCGCTGGCCGTACGCCTCTGGCGCGCCGCACGCCACGTGGGCGGTGGTGGGCGCGCTGGTCCCCGACGACGCGGGCACTCCCGAGGTGCTGCTGTGCCTGGTGCCCATGTCGGAGCTCACCGTCGAGGACACCTGGCACACCGTCGGCATGCGTGGCACCGGCTCGCACACCCTGTTTGGTGAGGACGTGTTCGTGCCGACCCACCGCACCGTCCGTCTGACCGACATCGCCGAGGGAACGTCGCCCGACCCCGAGGGTGAGGCTGGCGATCAGCCGCACACGGGATCGGTTCTCTCGCTGTCGATTCTGTGTCCGCTGCTGGGGTTGGGCCGGGCCGCGCTGGCGCTGGCCACCGAGAAGGCCATGGAGAAGCCGTTGCACCACACCGTCTACCAGCGGCAGGCAGACTCGGTGGGAGTGCAGCTTCAGCTGGCCCAGGCGACCCTCGCGTTGCAGACCGCGCGGTTGCACGCGCTGAACGTCGTCGAGGAACTCGACGCCGCGGGCGCTCGAGGGCAGCGGCCCGATTACACGGTGCGCGCCCGGTTGCGGGCCCAGTGCGGTTACGCCATGACCCAGGTGCTGGAGGCGGTCGAGATCGCCGGCAACCTCTACGGCGCAGGCGGTTTCGCCGAGGCCAGCCCGATGCAGCAGGTGTGGCGCGACGCCCACGTCATCGCCCGGCACGCCGGTCAGAACGCCGCCGTCGGTTACGAGGTGCTGGGNAAGGCACTGCTCGATCTGCCCGAGCGCATCAGCCCCACGGTCTGATCGGTNACGAAGCCGACGGGCGTGCCGTGTCGCCACGGCGCGCCCGTCGCCTGAGTCTCAAATCGGTTGANTTGAGCCGACTTTGGCGTCGTGCAACCGCGCCAGGATCGCGGCGGTGGTGGTGAAGTCCATGCACGCGTCGGTGACNGACTGGCCGTAGACCAGGCACCCGGAGACCGGCTGTGCGCCGGCGACCAGGAAGCTCTCCAACATCAACCCGCTGATGCCACGCTCGCCGTTGGCGATTCGCGCCGCGATGTCCTCGGCGACGACGNCTTGGCGCACGTGGTCCTTNCCCGAGTTGGCGTGCGAGCAGTCGACCATCACGTTGCCCGGCAGTCCCGCGGCGACCAGACTCTCGATAGCCTCGGCGACCGACCGCGGATCGTGGTTGGGCCCCGAGGACCCGCCGCGAAGGATCAGATGGCAGTCGGGATTGCCCGCAGTCTCCACGACGGCGCCGCGGCCCAGTCCGTCGATGCCGAAGAAGACGTGTCGCGCGGCCGCGGCCTTCACGCCGTCGACGGCCGGGGCCACACTGCCGTCGGTACCGTTCTTGAAGCCCACCGGCATCGACAGTCCCGAGGCGAGTTGGCGGTGNATCTGGGACTCGGTGGTCCGGGCGCCGATGGCACCCCATGCGACGGTGTCGGCGATGTAGTGCGGGCTCGTCGGCTCCAGGAACTCACAGCCCACCGCCAATCCGATCGCCCCGATGTCGAGGAGCAGCGCGCGGGCGGTGCGCAGACCACGCTCGACGTCATGGGAGCCGTCCATCCCGGGGTCGTTGATGAGCCCCTTCCAGCCGACGGTCGTGCGGGGCTTCTCGAAGTACACCCGCATGACGATCTTGAGGCGGTCGGCGTAGGCCTCGGCCAGGGGGGCCAAGCGGTGGGCGTAGTCGAGCGCCGCGACCGGGTCGTGCACCGAGCAGGGGCCGACGACGACGAGGAGTCGATCGTCGCGACCGGCCAGAATGTCGGCGATCTCGTCGCGGTGGCGCCGGACCGCGGCTGCGGCGTCGGCGCTCAGCGGCAGGTCGGCCAGCACCTGCTCGGGGGGTGGGACGGGCCGGAAGGAGACGATCCGCCGATCGGAGACCGGTTCGGCGTCTGGGGTGGCGGTGGTGATGGTCACGATGGTGTGGGCTTCCTGTCGAGTAATTCTCAGGGCTCACCCGTGGCCGGTCCGAAGCCCTGAAATGACGAAAGCAGTGACCATCTGGTCACTGCTGGGCTCCGGGTTCGGTGTCGTGCGTCGCTAGAACGCCCCATCCACGGCTCCACCCGGAGCCGAGATAAAGCGCCAATAGCTGCGCGTGCCGGTGTTCACGCCGACACCTTACCCCAGGTCGATCCGCGGCCGTCCTCGAGGTGGTGTCGGAGCTCCGGCGTCACGGCCGCACGGGTGCCAGGGCCTCGCCCAGCGCACCGCTGAGATGGTCGGCGTAGTCGGTGGTGAGGTCGTATTCGTTGGCGTACACCCGCATTCCGTCGATCACCGGCTCGCAGCGCTCGGCGCACACCCACGGGGTGGGGGTGACGTAGACGCCGCCGTGGGCGCGCACGGCGGTCCGCTCGGCGTCGATGAATGCGCCGTCGGGGGCAGCGTCCTCGGCGGCCGCCGAGCAGGCCTGCACCTGGTGCGGTCGCCGGGCCAGGCAGTGTGCGTCGTCGTCGTCCCACGTGGGCAGGTCGCCGATCGCGGCGAATCGCGTGCCCGTCGGAGCCAGGGCGGCGTACGTCGCGGCCACGCCGTCGGCCCACTGCGACGGCGTGACGTCCGAGCCGTCGGCCAGGCGCGGTTCGACCATGCCGGTCGTGACGACCAGGCGTGGTCGCAGAGCGGTGATCGCGGCCAGTGCTGCGCGGTGGAATCGGTCGCACGCGGTGTTCGGCGTGCCGGACTGCTCGGATTGGAAGTGAAGATCGGCCGGTGGGCAGCCGTCGAGTGCGAAGATCCTGAGCTGCCAATGATTCTCGGCGGCGAGATGGGCCAGCGGGGTGCTCCACGTCATGGCGCGGGCGTCGCCGTAGGCGACGACCACCCGGTCGCCGGCGGGATCCCCGTAGGCGCACCGACCGAACGACGTGGCCCTGGTGCCCGCGTCGTCGACCGGGACGCAGTCGAAGCCTTCTCCCAGCGCCGGCGAGTCGGGTGCCGTCAGCCGTGCGGCGGCCTCTGCGGGTAGGTCGGTGACGGTCTGGGCGGCTACCACCTCGGCGAGGACCTCGGCGCCGCTGGCGACCGTCGGATTCGGGCGTGGTGCGGGCGTGGAGGCCGGGCCCTGGTGTGTCGCGACGAGGACTTGCGCCAGGACGACGGTGACGGCGATCAGGGCGGCCCCGACGGCGAGGGTGACGCCGTCCCGGTCGGCGAGGAACGACCAGTGCCGGATCGGATTCTCCAGCAGGGAGTAACTGAGCGCGGCCAGGGCGACGGCGCCGGCGAGCAGGCCTGCGTTCTGCGTCTTGCTCAGCGCATGCCCGGCGTACTGCGCGGCCAGCGCCAGCACCGGCCAGTGCCACACGTAGAGGGAGTAGGAGCGCGCACCGATCCACTGCATCGGAGCGGCGCTCAGGGCCCGTCCCACTACCGTGCGGGGATTGGCGCAGCCCGCGCCGATGAGCAGTGCCGTCCCCAGCACGGGGGCGACGACGGCCGAGCCCGGGTAGGGCGTCCGGGCGTCGAGCAGCAAGGAGCTCGCCGCGATCGCGACGATGCCGAGGACGGCGACGGTCTGCAGGATGCGGTCGTCCCGGATGCGGGCCAACGACGGCGCGGCGACCGCGATGAGGGCGCCGAGAGCGAGCTCCCAGGCGCGGGTGAACGGTGAGAGGTAGGCCCACGTCGCGTTGGTCTGCGTCCCGATCACCGACCACGCCAGCGACGTGGCGATGACGACGCCCAGGGTCGCGGCCAACCCTGCCCGGCGCCGGTGCGGCCGCAGCGTCAGCACCGCCGCCAGGAGCACCAGCGGCCACACGACGTAGAACTGTTCCTCGACGCCCAGGGACCACATGTGGTCCAGCGGCGAGGGCGGCAGCTGAGAGCCGAGGTAGTCGTTGCCGAGCAGGCCGAAGTACACGTTCGCTGCGAAGACGGCCGTCCACGTCGCCGCCGTGGCGACGGCGTTGCCCGTCACGAAGCCGAGCAGGACGTAGGCGGCGACGGTCGTCGCGAGGACCACGGCGGTGGCGGCGGGCAGGATGCGGCGGACCCGGCGGGCGTAGAAGGCCGCGACGGAGATGCGGCCCGAGCGGGAGCTCTCGCGCAGCAGCAGGCCGGTGATGAGGAAGCCCGAGATCACGAAGAACACGTCGACGCCCACGCAGCCGCCGGTGAACGGATGGGCGAAGGCGTGATAGGCGAGCACCAGACCGACCGCGACGGCCCGCATGCCCTCCACGTCGGAGCGGAAGACCTGCCGGCGGGCGGACGGCGGGGTGTTGGCCGACGGCGCCGCCGGCCCCACTGCGACGTTGCTCATTGTCGCCTACTTCCTCGAAAGCCCACCTTGAGGTGGCTAGGAGGGACCGTAGCAGGTTGCCCTGAGTGTGGGTGGGTGAGTCGCGGCTAGGCCGTCAGGTCGTCGTCGTCCCAGTCGTCGGCCTCGCGCAGCGAGGTCAGCTGCGGGTTGGCGGTCATCTCGGTGCGCTGGCCACCGTTGCGGCGCGCCAGGTAGACGTTGGTGGAGGCGATCGTGATGAGTTCCTCGACGACGTCGTGCGGTGGATGTCCGACCAGTTTGGCCAGCGGCGAGATGACTGCGCCGATACTCGCGGTCAGCCGGAAGGGGGCGGTGCGCACGGTGTGCTGCAGCCGGTCGGTGAGCACCGACGCGTCGGTGCTGCTGAACGTGTCGGCGATGAGGTATTCCGATTCACCGACGTGGGCGAGCAGGGCGTCACGCCGCAGCGTCTCGCGCATCCGCTGCCCGATCGCCACCCTGGCCTGGTTGCCACCGGCCTCGCCACCCATCGCCGTCAGCAGCGAGAAGCTGTCGAGGCTGACGACCACGATGGCCAGGAAGCGGTCGTCGTCTCGGTCGCGGGTGACCACGGTTGCCACCCGTTCGGAGAACGCGTCACGCGTCAGCAATCCGGTCAACGGTTCGAGTTCGCCGTAGTGGACGTCGCTGTCGAGAAGGCGGATGACGATGCGGCAACAGAACACCACGAACGCGTTGACGATGGCGAACAGGGCGATCGCGCCCAGGGTGACCTCGGGTGCCACGCCGGCGAAGCGGACCGACTGCGCCACGAGCGTCGCCACGCCGACGATCCAGGTGTAGGCGAGCAGCCAGCCGGCGTGGAACATGGCGGTGAACGTCGACAGGGCGATGAACGCGGTGGCCCCCAACAGCCCGAGGGCGGCGTCGCTCTCGATGAGGCAGGCCACCGCCAGCAGGATGCTGCCGATCAGGACGCACAGCTGGGACTGGCCGCGCGTGGGCCAATTCGGCCGCATCCAGATCGAGGACATCGCCACGCAACACACGGATACGGCGACGGCGATCCAGCGGTCGCGCGCGCCCATCGGGCCGTGGTCGCCCACCATCAGCAGGAGCGGCAGGACACCGCAACCGAGGATGTTGAGCGCCGTCAGGCGGCAGGTGGCCCGCTGGTGCCCCCTGGCCGCCAACAGTGAGGTGATCCAGTAGTAGCGATCCTCGGAGATGAAACGGCGCCGTGCCGAGGCCAGCGCGGTCAGTCTCACGCGGGCGGGCCGACGCTCGAGCCGCGCTCGGCGAACTCCGGGGAACGGCCAGGTAGCACGCCGGAAACACTAACCGAAATGCGAGGTCGTTGGTGACAGTCGGGAATGCTGGATAGCGTGGGGGAGTGACGGCAGACCACGGACATCTGGACGGTTTCCTCGACCCCGGCGCCTACGAACCGGAGATCGCCGACCCGGCTGAGCTCCGCGAGCACCGCAAACGCCGACTTGCGCTGGCGTACAGGGTGTTTGGCGCAATGGGCTGGGGCTCGCTCGGCGACGGTCACGTCTCGGCGCGCGATCCCGAACGTCCGGACTGCTTCTGGCTGGGACGCTACGGCGTCCCGTTTCGCGCGATGACCACCGACGACCTGGTGCTGGTGCGCCCCGACGGCACCGTCGAGGGCGGTGGGTACGTCAACGTGGCCGCATTCCACATTCACGCTCCACTGCACGAGGCCCGGCCCGACGTCGTCTCGGCGGCCCACTGCCACACCCCGTACGGCACGCCGTTCTCGGCCTCGGTCACCAAACTCGCCCCGATCTCACAGGAAGCGTGCGTGTTTCACGACGACCACGAGATCTTCGACGACGAGGAAGTCAACATCGCGTCCCTCGACGGCGGCAAGCGCATCGCGGTGGCTCTCGGTGGAACGCGGGCGGTCATCTTGCGCAACCACGGACTGCTGACCGCCGGCGCCACCGTCGACTCGGCGGTGGGCTTCTTCTTGCTGATGGAGCGGTGCGCCGAAGTTCAGGTCAAGGCCCGCGACGCCGTCCCGATCAGCGCCGAGGCGGCGCGCCGCACCCACGCCGACTTCGGCGAGGTCGACGGGTGGCAGGCGTTCCAGTGGGCGCAGCGCACCTACCTGCCGGCTGGCTGACGGCCCACCTTCTCCCGGATCGCGTCGGCGGCGAACCGGGCGATCGACACCGGGCGGAACGCTCGAGCTGCGGCGCTCAACGCGTCGACGTTGGCCGCACCCAGATCGAGATCGGCTGCCGCGACGTTGAATTCGAGTTGTTCGACACTGGATGCGCCTGGGATGGCCACCACTCCGGGCAAGCTGATCAGCCACGCCAACGCGACCTGAGCGGGTGTGGCGTCGACCGCCCTCGCCACGTCGCGAAGGGTGTCGAGCAAGGGTTCGACACGTCGCAGGTTCTCGGTGCCGAAGAGCGGATTGGTCGCCCGGACGCCGCCCGGGCGGTTGTCGGGACCGTACTTGCCGCCGAGCAGTCCCTGCGCCAGCGGGCTGTAGGCCATCACCATCCGGTTCTCCCGCTCGGCGAAGGGCACCAGGTCATCCAGCGGCCCGGGGTGGGCCAGGGAGAAGTGCACCTGGTTGCTCACCACGGGCCGGCCAAGTGCGGCGTCGGCCTTGCGCCAGCGGTCCAGTGAATAGTTCGACACCCCGACCGCGCCGATGACGCCGTCGTCGAGGAGGGATCTCATGCCCGGCATGATCACCGAATCGGGGACGACGGGGTTGGCCTGGTGGATCTGATAGAGCGGAATNNTCTGCAGCCCCAGCCGTTCGGCGCTGGCGCGGGCCCGGTGGCG
>Ga0055540_1001796_pt1 | contig 12202 bp, 11 predicted proteins | sample AraplaCvi_mMS_r2_2_FD_55040 | JGI IMG/M metagenome (GOLD analysis project Ga0055540, IMG submission 55040) | Arabidopsis root microbial communities from North Carolina, USA - plate scrape MF_Cvi_mMS_r2 | ecosystem: Host-associated > Plants > Roots > Endosphere | place: USA: North Carolina
CGTCGACCATGGTGCCGGTGATCATGGCGCCGGTGGCGCCCAGCGGGTGGCCCATCGCGATGGCGCCACCGTTGACGTTGAGCTTCTCGTCGGGGATGTTGAGGTCCTTTTGGAACTTCAGCACCACCGAGGCGAAGGCCTCGTTGAGTTCGAAGAGGTCGATGTCCTCGGTCGACATGCCGGCGCGGTCCAGCACCTTGCGGGTGGCCGGCGTCGGGCCGGTCAGCATGATGACGGGATCGGCGCCGCTGGTGGCCGTGGCCACGATGCGCGCCCGCGGGGTCAGCCCGTTGGCCTTGCCTGCGCGCTCGGAACCGACGAGCACCAGGGCGGCGCCGTCGACGATGCCGGAGCTGTTGCCGCCGGTGTGGACGTGGTTGATCTTCTCCACCGAGTGGTACTTCTGCAGCGCGACGTCGTCGAAGCCGCCCATGGCACCAAGGCCTTCGAAGGCGGACTTCAGCTTGCCGAGGCTCTCCAGGGTGGTACCCGGGCGCATGTGCTCGTCCTGGTCGAGGATGACCAGACCGTTCTGGTCCTTCACCGGGATCACGGACTTGGCGAAGTAACCGCCCGACCATGCCGCGGCGGCCTTCTCCTGCGAGCGCACGGCGTAGGCGTCGACGTCGTCGCGCGAGAAGCCCTCGATGGTGGCGATCAGGTCGGCGCCGATGCCCTGCGGGACGAAGCCGATGCGGTAGTTGGTCTCGGGGTCGCTGGCCCACGCGCCNCCGTCGGAGCCCATGGGGACGCGGCTCATCGACTCGACGCCACCGGCGAGNACCAGGTCGTCCCAGCCGGAGCGCACCTTCTGCGCGGCGGTGTTGACGGCTTCCAGGCCNGANGCGCANAAGCGGTTCAGCTGGAATCCACCGGTGGTCTCGGGCAGCTTGGCCACCAGCGCCGCGGTGCGGGCGATGTCGCCGCCCTGGTCGCCGACGGGCGAGACGACGCCCAGGATCAGGTCGCTGATCATGTTCTCGTCGAGGTCGGGGTGGCGGGTGCGNAGCTCGTCGATCAGGCCGACGACGAGGTTGACCGGCTTGACCTCGTTGAGAGCGCCGTTGCGCTGTTTGCCGCGCGGTGTGCGGATCGCCTCGTAGATGAAGGCTTCTTCGGACATGTGTTGACTCTCCAGGTCCATGTTGAGGTTGGGGGATCGCGTTCTGGTGGTGAACAGACGCGTACCCGCGTGGAGGTTAGTCCCCGCAACGTGAGCCTAGCAGCCTCGCCCAACCCGTTGGTTGGTGATTGCTGTGACCCGCTTACTCGGTCAGGCAGGCTCGAGTCGGTCGTCCCCCGCCAGGGTCGGGTAGTCCACGTAGCCCTCGGGTCCGGGCGCATAGAACGTGGCGACGTCGGGCTCGTTCAGTTCGGCGCCAAGGATCAGTCGGTCGATCAGATCCGGATTGGCGAGGAACGCCCGCCCGACGGCGGCGGCGCTGATGACGCCCCACTCGGCGAGCTCCTCGAGCTGGCAGAACCGGGTCTCGGTCTCGCGGCCGGTGTTGAGCACCAGCGGGCCCGCCCACAGTCCACGCAGGGTGCCGAACGCGGGCACGTCGGGGTCGATCAGCACGTGCAGGTACGCGATGTCCAGAGGGGCGATCCGCGAGAGCAGCGCCTCATAGGCGGCGACCTCGTCGACCTCGTGCATGTCGCCGGCACCGTTCCCGGGGGAGATCCGCAGCCCGACCCGGTCGGCGCCGATCTCCGCCGCGACGGCCTCGACGATCTCGGCGGCCAGTCGGGCGCGGTTCTCCGGCGACCCGCCGTACCGGTCGGTGCGCTGGTTGACCACGTCGGAGAGGAACTCGTGCAGCAGGTACCCGTTTGCGCCGTGGATCTCGACGCCGTCCATCCCGGCGTCGACGGCGCGGCGGGCCGCGGCGCGGAAGTCCTCGACGATGGCCGCGATCTCGTCGGTCTCCAGGGCGCGGGGCACGGGCAGGGGCTGCTTGCCCGAGGGCGTGTGGGTCGTCATGTCGGCCGCGATGGCCGACGGTGCGACGGGGTGCACACCGCTGATCTCCGGGTGTCCCATCCGTCCGACGTGCCACAGCTGGACGAACATCAGGCCGTCGACCTCGTGGACCGATTCCGCGATCTCGGCCCACTTCGCCTCGTGGCGGTCGGTGTACATGCCGGGCGTGTTCAGGTAGGCACCGTTGGCGGCCGCCGACACCGCGGTGGCCTCGGAGATGATCAGCCCTGCCGCGGCGCGCTGGGAGTAGTACTGCGCCGCATGCTCGGACGGGGTTCCGTCGGCTTGGGCCCGGGAGCGGGTCAGCGGCGCCATGAACAACCGGTTGCGCGCGTCGGCGTAGCCGATCCGAACGGGTCGAAGGAGTGCGGCGTCGGCCGGGAGCACGTAGGTCATGCCGCCGTCAGCGTCTCGAGCGCACGATTCATTCCCACGTGCGGGGACCTAGGCTCGGACCATGGTCACTCCGAATGTCACCACCGGTCCGGCTCCGGTCGCCCGGCTCGCGCCCTACGCCGTGACGATCTTCGCCGAGATGTCCGCACTGGCCGCGCGGATCGGCGCGGTCAACCTGGGTCAGGGCTTCCCCGACGAGGACGGCCCTGCGGCGATGCTGAAGACCGCCGAGAATGCAATCGCCCAAGGCGTCAACCAATACCCGCCTGGGCCCGGCATTCCCGCGCTGCGACAGGCGATCGCCGCCCAGCGCCAGCGCCACTACGGCATCACCTACGACCCCGACACCGAGGTGCTCGTCACCGTCGGCGCCACCGAGGCGATCGCGGCGGCGGTCATCGGCTTGGTCGAGCCCGGCTCGGAGGTGCTGCTGATCGAACCCTTCTACGACTCCTACTCCCCCGTCATCGCCATGGCCGGGTGCCACCGCGTCGCGGTGCCCCTCGTCGCCGACGGCCGCGGGTTCGCGGTCGACGTCGACGCCCTCGCCCGGGCCGTCACGCCCCGCACCCGGGCGTTGATCGTGAACTCGCCGCACAACCCCACCGGCATGGTCGCCACCGACGCGGAACTCTCCGCCATCGCCGAGCTCGCGGTCCGGCACGATCTGCTGGTCATCACCGACGAGGTGTACGAGCAACTCGTCTTCGACGGCCACCGGCACCTACCCCTTGCCGGCTACCCGGGCATGGCCGAGCGCACGATCACGATCTCGAGCGCGGCGAAGATGTTCAACGTCACGGGCTGGAAGATCGGCTGGGCGTGCGGACCGGCGAATCTGATCGCGGGCGTGCGCGCGGCCAAGCAGTTCCTCACCTACGTCGGCGGTGCGCCATTCCAGCCGGCGGTCGCCGAGGCGTTGAACGACGAAGACGACTGGTCCCGCTCACTGCGAGAGTCGTTCCAGGCCAGGCGCAACCGCCTCGCCGGCGCGCTGTCCGACATCGGCTTCGACGTGCTGGACAGCTTCGGGACGTACTTCCTGTGCGCGGATCCGCGCCCCCTCGGATACGACGACGGTACGACCTTCTGCGCCGAGCTCCCCGAGCGGGCCGGTGTGGCGGCCATCCCGATGTCGGCGTTCTGCGATCCCGACAGCGACCACTTCGATCAGTGGAAGCACTTGGTGCGCTTCGCCTTCTGCAAACGCGACGACACCATGGAGGAGGCCATCCGCAGGCTCGCGGTGCTCAAGGCCTGATCACACCTCGATGGGCGGGTGGAGCCGTTCCATCGTGTACTGCCGGTTGCGCCTGGCGGCCAGGGAGCTCGCCAGCAGCGACGCGGCGAGGACCCCGAGCAGCACGACGATCGACACCCACAGCCGGGACTGCACCCCGCCCACCGTCAGCTCCCGCAATCCGTTGACCGCGTAAGTCATCGGATCGAACGGATGGATGATCTGGAAGGGCCTTGCGGTGGTCTCGACCGGATAGATGCCGCCCGAGGACACCAGCTGAAACATGAGGAACGCCAGGGTGACGACCCTGCCGACCGCGACGCCGAACACCGCGTTGAACGCCTGAATCATGGCGAGGAACGTCGCCGCCACCAGCAGCAGGAACGCGACGGTGGCTGGGGCGTACTTGGCGTGCAGACCCACCCCGACGTGCACGACGACGTACATCACCGCGACCTGGCAGGCCACCACCGCCAGCGCGGGCCAATAGGACGCCAGCACCACGCGCAGCGAACCCAGCCCGGCGACGATGGGGCGAGACTGCAATGGCGTCAACAACATCCAGACGATCAGCGCGCCGATGAACAACGCCAACGGCAAGAAGAAGGGCGCGAACCCGGTGCCAAAGGTGGGCGCCTCGTTGGCCACGTGCTGCTGCACCGCCACCGGGCTCGCCACCGTGCGCGCGACGGCCTCGCGTTGCGGTGGAGTCCACGCCGGAATCTGCGCAGCCCCCTTGTCGAGTCCGTCGGCGAGCTGGCGGGATCCGTCGCTCAACTTCTGCGTGCCCGCCGCCAACTGGTCGGCCCCGCGGGTCAGCTGACTGCCACCGTCGGCCAGGCGCACCAAGCCGGCGTCGAGTCTCGCTGCGCCGCTGTCGAGTTGGGCCGCGCCGTCACGCAGCCGGATGACGTCGGACTTCAGTTGGCCGTTCAGCGTCTGGGTGAGAAGCTGCCGGGCTTGGCTGTTCGGGTCGCCGAATTCGTTCTGCAGCCGCTGAGCGCCGTCACGCAGCCGGAGCAGACCGTCGTCGGTCGTCGGATCGAGGCCCTGGGAGTTGAGCAATCTCTGCGCCCCGCCGAGCACTTCGCCGAGGCCCCGCGCCGACGGGTCCGGGTTGGCCTGCAGACCACCGATGACCTGGTCGACGATTCCGGCCGCCAACTGGTGGTCCACGTTCAACGCGGCGATGCGATCACTCGCCGTGGCGACACCCCCGCTGATCTGCGCGGCCAACGCGGACACGTCGTCGGGGTTCAAGCCGAGTCGCTGCACCCTGTCCAGGGTGTCGATCAGCGGCGTGGTGGCCTGGCCGATGCCCGTCGACAATTGGTGTGCGCCCGCCGCCAGCGCCGCCGACCCGTTGCGTGCGGTGGCCAGGCCGTCGGCCAGTGTGTGTGCCCCCGTGGCCAATTGGTGCGCTCCGTCGTCAGCGGTGGTCAACCCGGTGGACAGCTGCTCGGCGCCGTTGGCCGCCTTCTTGATGCCGTCGCCGGCGTCGGTCAGGCCGATCAGCACCTTGCCGACCACCTGCTCGCCGATCCGGGCGCTCACCTGGTTGAGGATCTCGCGCGAGGCGTTCTGCCCGATCACCGAGGCGAGATAGTTGTTCGCGTCGTTGAAGTCGAACCGTAGTTCGGCCTGACGCGGGTTGGGTGTGGCCGCCGACGCGATCGCCTCGCTGAAGTCCTCCGGCAGCGTGATGGAGAAATACGACGTGCCGTCTGCAACCGCCTTGGCCGCGCTCTCCGCGGACATCGGATGCAGGTCGAGTTGGCCGGATTTCAACAGGGCGTCGCTCACCTGATCGCCGGCGCGCAACTCCTGACCCGCGACCACGGCACCGCGGTCGGCGTTGACCAGAGCCACCGGGACCTNGTCGACCGCGTTGAACGGATTCCAGAACGCCCACAGGTACATCGCGCCGTAGAGCAATGGCAGCAGGATGATCGTGACGAGGGCCACCCGCGGCATCACGCCGCGCGAGTAGCGCTTGAGTTCGGTACCCAGTGACAGTCCGGCAAGCATCGTCACACTCCATCCTTCTGGGCCAGCGTTGATTGAGTGCGTACGCCCAGCCCGTCGGGCACGGGGTTGGCCGAGGTCGTGACGACGGTCTGCCGTTGCCCGAGGTCGACGAGGCGCCGCACCAGATCGGCCCGGCTCGCGTCTTCGGCCACCTGGTCGACACCGCCGACGACCAGTAGCGGCGGCGCGAGCGTGTTGGCCAGCGCGACCCGCAGCAGCAAAGCATCCCGCTCGNCGAGTTCGTCGACGTAGGAATGCAATTGGGGCAACGGGAGAGCACCNAACACCGGGGCGCACACCCGGGCCAGCTCGGCGTCCCCGGCCCGGCGCACCCGTCGATACCACGGGGCGTCCCAGCGCAGTTTCTCGGTGAGCAGGTCGGCCACGGTGACCGACTCGTAGACGGCGTCGAGCTCCTGCACCCCCGCCAGCGCGCTGGCGCCGAAGACGGTCCGCACGTCGGTCTCTCCGAACACCACGAGCGTCCCGTCCGACGGCTTCATCCGCCCGGCGAGGGTCATCAGCAGCGCGGTACGCCCGGCACCGGGAGGTGCGAGGAGGACGCTGAGGCCGCCGCGCGGGATCTCGAAGGAGAGCGGACCGTATACCGGCCCCCATGGTCCCGTCACCGAGATGGCCGTCGCCACGATCGCGGGCGGTTGTTCGTCTTCGGCGTCCGGCTCGACCACCGTGTCATCCAAACATGCGCGGCTCAGATCGACGCGGCGAGTTCCCAAAGGCGTTCGGGATCAGCCGAGTCCGACCGCAACGGGCTCAGCACCAGGTCGGTGGCGCCTGCGTCGAGGTAACGGCGCAGCTGCGCNTGCACGGCCTGCGCCGGTCCGACGGCGGCGACGTCGGCTGCGCGGGTCACGCCCTCGCGTTCGATGACCTTGGCGTACGACGGGATCGATTCGTAGAACGCCAGTTCCGTCGCCGCCAGTTCGTAGGCGGCCGCGGCGTCGTCGGACAACGCGACCGGAACGGCGGCGATGACCTTCGGCGCCGGCCGGCCCGCCGTGGCGGCGGCCTCGGAGATGGTGGGCACCACGAATTCCGACAGCGTCCGCGGACCGGCGAGATAGGGCAGGGTGCCGTCGGCCAGCTCGCCGGTGACGCGAAGCGCCCTGGGGCCCATGGCCGCAACGTANAGCGGNACCGGTGTGCCGCCCGGGGTCGCCACNGGCCATTCGGGGGCGGCCGTCAGCTCCGCGCCGTGGTAGTCGACGGCTCCGGTGGTGAAGATCGACTGCAGCACCTCGAGGTGCTCGCGCAGCCGGCCGGCCGGGTTGGACCACGACGTGCCGAATGCCTGCTGCTCGACGGCCTTGGCGCCCAGCCCGAGGCCCAGGCTGAAGTTCCCGTGCGACGCCGCCTGCGCGGTTTGCGCGAGCATCGCGACGATCAGGGGGTGGCGCGGGTTGATCGGGACGACGAACGTGCCGACCCCGAGACCGGGTACCGCGGCGCCGACGTGGCCGGCCAGTGAGATGGCGTCGTAGTCGAATCGCTGGGGCAGCCAGATGCGGCGCACGCCGATCTCGAACGCGCGGGACGCCTGCTCGACGACGTCGTCGACGGCGTTGGTAGCGGTCGGTCGGGGGTTGAGGACGACTCCGGTGGCCATGCTGCTGGCAACCGGGGGCCATGCCATGGCATTCCCGGCAGGGGCGCGACGAAGGGGCCGTTCACCATCCGAGGTCGCCGAGTGCCGTCGTGGCCTGCGGGGGCCGACCCACCGGCGCCGACGGCGTACGAGAGAACCGCGGCGCCGGGGCGGCCTGCTCCACGCCGTCGGCGACGACGATCGTCGAGCGCGCCCTCAGATGCTCGTCGACGGCCGCTTCGCCCCAGGTCAGCACCGGGGTGACGCATGCGTCGGTGCCCGCGAACACCGCGCTCCACTCGTCGCGGGTCCGGGTGGCGAAACGCTCGGTGAACAACGCTCGCATCCGCCCGTAGTGTTCTCGGTCACCCTGGCCGGGCACCTCACCGGGCTCGAACCCGAGGCCTCGTAGCAGCTGGGCGAAGAACTGCGGCTCGATCGCCCCGACCGCCACGTGCTTGCCGTCGGAGGTTTCGTAGACCCGGTAGAACGGCGCACCGCCGTCGAGCAGGAACGACTCCCGCTCGTCCTTGAGTGCGCCGGTCGCCTTCATCGTCCACATCACCTGGGCGAGCACGCTGACCCCGTCGACCATGGCGGCGTCGACCACCTGCCCCCGGCCGGACCGCTCCCGCTCGAACAGCGCCGCGACGACGCCGACGACCGCGAACGTCGACCCGCCGCCGAAGTCCGCGACCAGGTTGAGTGGTGCCACCGGGGGTCGGTCTCGATATCCGATGGCACTCAGCGCGCCGGTGCGCGCCAGGTAGTTGACGTCGTGCCCCGCGGTCGAGGCCAGCGGACCGTCCTGCCCCCAGCCGGTGATGCGCGCGTAGATCAGCCGCGGGTTGACCGCCGCACAGTCTTCGGGACCAATGCCCAGACGCTCGCAGGTCCCGGGCCGGAAGCAGTCCAGCAGCACGTCGGCCCTCGCGGCGAGGTCGAGCAGCCGGTCGGGCTCGGCCTTGACGTCCAGGTCGACGATCCGCTTGCCGCGGTGCAGCAGGTCGGACCCCTCCGCCGGCATCGTCAGCCCACCGCTGGGCCGTCGCACCCGCACCACGTCGGCGCCCATGTCGGCCAACATCATTCCCGCGTGCGGGCCTGGGCCGATGCCCCCGAGCTCGACGACGCGGACCCCGGCCAGCGGGCCGGCGGTCACCCCTTCTTGACCTTCAGGACCTGCTTGCGCAGGCCGTCGGTCGCGGTCTCCATCCCGCCCTTCAAGGTGCGCTTGAGCAGGAATCCCGGCATCGGGATCGACAGGTCGATGGCCATGTCGAATCGGACCTTCGTCTTGTCGCCGTCGGCGGTGAGCGTGTACCCGGCGTCCTGGGCCTTGAGCTGACTCGAAGAAATCAGGGTCCACGTCACGGTCGTGTCGGTCCAGGTGTACTCGACGACCATCTTGTCGGTCAGACCCGCGGCCTTCACGGTCATCTCGACCTGCTTGGGCCGCCCGTCCGGGTAACTCTCCAGGACCTCGGCCTTCTGATACTGCGGCGACCACGTGGGGGTCGCCTCGACGTCGGCGATGACGTCCATGATCTCGGCCGGAGTTGCTTCGATGACCACGTCGCGCGAATCACTGGTTGCCATGTCCGCGACCTTAACCAGCAGTGTCCTGCGCCGTTCACGTATGGGTGGAAACATCGTCGCCGTGTCCACCCCAGACCTCGCGCAGACCATCGCCTATCCGGCCGCCGGTGCGCGCCCGTACCGCCGCGACGAGGATGCGTTGCTTCCGCACGTCATCGTGTTGTTCGGCGCGACCGGCGACCTCGCCAAGCGCAAGCTGCTGCCCGGCATGGCCTATCTGGTGCAGTCGTCGTTGGCGCCCAAGATCCGGGTGGTGGGCACCTCCCTGGAGGATCTCACCGACGAGCAGTTCCGGGCGCTGACGAAGGAGGCGGTCGACGCGTTCGGCACGCACGAGCTCACCGCCGAGCAATGGGACCACTTCGCGAGCCGGATCACCTACGTGCCCCAGGGCGCCGGCCCGGAGGCTCTCGCCGCCGCCGTCGCCGCCGCCGAGAAGGAGCTCGGTGACGGTGCGGCGACGGAAGTTCGCCGCCTGCACTATCTCTCCGTCCCACCGAAGGCCGCGCGGGCGGTCATCACGATGCTGCGGGACGCCAACCTCGTCGAGCGATCCAGGGTGGTGATGGAGAAGCCCTTCGGCACCGACCTGGCCAGCGCCATCGAGCTCAACGACTTCGTCCACGAGACGTTCCGGGAACGGCAGATCTTCCGCATCGACCACTTCCTGGGCAAGGAGGCCGCTCAGAACATCCTGGCGTTCCGCTTCGCCAACGGGCTCTTCGAGCCGATCTGGAATCGCAACTTCATCGACCACATCCAGATCGACATTCCCGAGACCCTCGGGCTGGATCAGCGTGCCAACTTCTACGAGAGCACCGGCGCCTACAAGGACATGGTGGTGACGCACCTGCTGCAGGTGATGGCGTTCGTGGTGATGGAGCCGCCGACGGCGCTCGAGCCCCGCGCCATCAGCGAGGAGAAGAACAAGGTCTTCCGCTCGATGCTGCCGATCCAGACCACCGACGTGGTGCGGGGGCAGTACGCCGGGTACCGCAACGAGCAGGGCGTGGCCCGCGACTCCGACACCGAGACGTTCATCGCCTTGAAGGTCGGCATCGACAACTGGCGCTGGGCCGGCGTCCCGGTGTACCTGCGCACCGGCAAGAAGATGGCCGAGGGCATGCGCATCATCTCGATCGCGTTCAAGGAGGCGCCGCGGACCATGTTCCCGGCGGGCTCGGGCGTCGGCTCCCAAGGGCCCGACCACTTGACCTTCGACCTCGCCGACGCGTCGAAGGTGTCGTTGTCGTTCTACGGCAAGCGACCCGGCCCGGGGATGAAGCTCGACAAGATGTCGATGCAGTTCTCCACCCAGGAGACCGATTCCCTCGGTGACGTCCTGGAGGCCTACGAGCGGCTTATCTTGGACGCCATGCGTGGCGACCACACACTGTTCACCACGGCCGAGGGCATCGAATCCCTTTGGGAGCGTTCAGAACAGCTGCTTCAGGACCCGCCGCCGGTGAAGTCGTATCAGCCGGGCACCTGGGGTCCGAACGCGATCCACCAGCTCATCGCACCCAATGCGTGGCGATTGCCGTTCGAACGTGAGTGGCGGGAGAAGAAGTAGGGTGAGCTCATGACCGATGCGGTGAATCCCACGATCCCTCCCAGCGGTACGGGCTGCGTCGAATGCACGGCCGTCGACGGTTGGTGGGTGCACCTGCGCCGGTGCACGGCGTGCGGTCACATCGGGTGCTGTGACGATTCGTTGGCCCGGCACGCCTCGGCGCACTGGCGCGAGACGGGCCACCCGATCATCCGGTCCTTCGAACCGGGTGAGGACTGGTTCTGGAACTTCGACACCAACCAGTACTACGACGGGCCGGAACTGGCTCCGCCGGAGAGCCATCCGGTCGACCAGACCGCACCCGGACCGCAAGACCGCGTCCCGAAGGACTGGATGACACAGCTGCAGCGCCGGGGTGACTGACGGCCCGTGGTGAAGGCCGGAGGCGACAGCACCCTCACCGTCCTCGTCGCGTTCGGGGCGAATCTCGTGGTCGCGGTGGCGAAGTCCTTCGCCGCGGTGGTGTCGGGATCGGCGTCGATGGCCGCGGAGGCGGCGCACTCGTGGGCCGACACCGGCAACGAGGTGTTCCTCCTCGTCGCCAACCGGCGCAGCGTCCATGAACGCGACGCGCGTCGGCCCCTGGGGTACGGCCGAGAGGCCTACGTGTGGTCCCTGCTCGCGGCGGTCGGTTTGTTCGTCGTCGGGGCGGCGGTCTCGATCTGGCGTGGGGTCACCGAGCTGCTGCACGGCGAGGGCGCCGCCGAGGACTACCGGTTGGCCTACCTCGTGCTGGCGATCGCCTTCGTGCTCGAGGGCGTGTCACTGCTGCAGTCACTACGCCAACTTCGAAGGGACGCAGACACATACGAAAGTGACGTGCTGCAGTACGCCTTCGAGACCTCCGACCCGACGGTGCGAGCCGTCTTCGCCGAGGACAGCGCGGCGCTGGTCGGCATCGCCATCGCCTTCCTCGGCATCCTGTTGCACCAACTCACCGGCGAGGTGCTCTGGGATGCGGTCGGATCCATCTTGGTCGGCGGGGTGCTCGGCGTCGTCGCGGTCATCCTGATCAACCGCAACCGGGTGTTCCTCACCGGCGAGGCGGGGCCGCCGCGCCTGCAGCAGGCGCTACGCGAGAAGCTCGCGAGCTTTCCCGAGGTGGCCTCCGTGCGGTTCCTGCGCCCCGAATTCATCGGCCCGAAGCAGATCTTCGTGATTGCGAGCGTGGATCTGGTGGGCGACGCCGTGGAGTCGTCGATCGCGCGCACGTTGCGTGAACTCGAGCACCGGTTCGAAGACGACGTGCCCTACGTGGTGGAGGCGGTGCTCACCGTTTCCGAGCCGGACGACCCGGGTATCACGCACGGGTGAGCACAGAACCCACGACCAGCGACTCGAACTCCGGCCCCGAGGGCGCCGCCAAGGACGTCGAGAGCGATCCCGCCAAGGGCGCCGAGGACCGGTCCGACTGGTCCGACGAGGGCGGCGCCACGCCGACGGGGCCCGCGGACGACTAACCCACGTCGGCTAACGCCGCCATCGCGGCGTCGTACCCGGGGATGAAGGTGATACCGGGTCCGCCGTGGCAGCCCGCGCTACCGAGGTAGAGCCCGTCGACCGGAATCGGCGAGTCGACGAAGCCACGTGGCCCCGGCCGGTTCGGCCCCATCTGTTCGGGGTGCACGAGACCGTGGCAGTAGTCACCGCCGGGCGCACCGAACATGGTGCCCATGTGCCGCGGCGTAAAGGTGGTGTGGCGGAGGATCTTCGACTCGAAGTCGGGTGCGATCCTACCGATCTTCTCGATCACCCGTCGGCCCATCTCGGCCTTGA
>Ga0055540_1001798_pt1 | contig 12196 bp, 11 predicted proteins | sample AraplaCvi_mMS_r2_2_FD_55040 | JGI IMG/M metagenome (GOLD analysis project Ga0055540, IMG submission 55040) | Arabidopsis root microbial communities from North Carolina, USA - plate scrape MF_Cvi_mMS_r2 | ecosystem: Host-associated > Plants > Roots > Endosphere | place: USA: North Carolina
GCCGCCGGCTGCTATACCCGCCGCGACGGCTTCATCCGCCAGATCGTTCCTGTATTCGGGGAAGGCTGGGGCTGCAAAGTGGTGCTGGAAAATGCGCTGACCGGCCGCGGCTACAACATTTCCTGGCTGGTGGTCGCCAACCCGGCCGGCGAGCAGAGCCGCCACCGCATGCCGCTCGAGGTCTATCTCGGCATGATCGCCGCCGCCAACATGAAGCAGCGCACCCGCAAGCAGATCGAATATTACCACGCCGACCGGCTGAACTTCGCGGTTGCCGGCACGCCGAACCGGCTCGAATACGACCAGGGCTTCTTCGTCAAGAACGGCGATGGCGCCGCCGACTTCAAGCCGATCGCGCATCTCTACAAGAGCCAGGTCTACCAGCTTGCCGAAGCGCTCGGCGTTCCCGCCGAGATCCGCCGCCGACCGCCCACGACGGACACCTGGTCGCTGCCGCAGGGCCAGGACGAGTATTATTTCTCGCTGCCCTACGACCGGATGGATCTCTGCCTCTACGGTCTCGACAACGGGATTGCGCGGGAAGCGGTCGGCGAGGCTGCCGGGCTGACGCCGGACGAAGTCGATGCCGTCTGGCGCAATATCGCCTCGAAACGCAAGGTGGCGGAATATCTGCATGCCGAGCCGGTGACCATGCTCGGGTGAACGAGGTCCGATTGGGTGGATTCGACTGAAAAAGCTCAGTCGAACCGGTCGCCGATCAGGCGCGTCCAGCTTTCGCCGCCGAGGCCGCTGATCAAGGCCTGGCCGGACCTGATGGGCTCCAGCAGGCTCTTGTCGCGTGCCTGCGCGACATAAAACGAGCGGCCGTAGAACACCGTCTTGCGGCTCATCAGTGCCGGGATCAACCACGGATGCGCCGCGCCGCGGATGCCCGAGCATCCCAATTCGTAAGCATGCGCGAACAGATCGTCGACGAGGTCCGTGGTGGCATTCGGCACCGACAGCGCCTGCAGCAGCCAGCCGATCTCACCAGGGCTGGCGAAGTAGACGTAGGCCGCTACCGGCCGGCCATCCGAGGCCGAGCCGACCCGCCATTCGGGATAACCAAAGTTCCGCTTGTTTTCCGCCTGTTCCAGAAACCATGACAACGAGCCGTTGTCCCAGCGCGGACGAAGCGGGTAGTTCGAGGCGAGTATCGGAAGAACATCGCCGAATTCCACGCGGGTGACATCGCGGAAGGTGATTTTCGAGGCGCCGCGCTCCATCGGGCGCAAAGGCGTCATGCGGGCAAGGGCGGCTCCTCGATCGGCGATACGACCGAAGGGGCGCAGGAGCTTCGCGGGACGAAGCCGTCGCGCCAATACTTCTATCGCGGCGGAAGCGGGGCGCAGGACGCGCAGCCAGTTCATGCTGTAGCCGGGATCGAGCGGATGGCCTGCCTTCTGCCACATGCCGAGCGCGGTTGAATTGGCGGTTTCGGTAAGTGAGATATCCTGCGGACCGGCGAGGAAGGAGCGAAGCAGGCGGGCGCCGGCAAGCGGATTTTCCTGGGGTTCGCGACCATCATCGATCCGGCGAAGGCGGCGCGGAGCGGACGTCCGTCGAGTTCCAGCCGCGAAGGGAAAACGCCGATGAACCCGGAAACCCTTGCATCAGCTTGCGCAAAGACTTTGGAGCGAACCTCCGGATCAGCCCAGGGATGATCGAAGAAGGCTTCCTCCAGATAAGCGATCAACGAAGGAGACGGCGTCTTGGACTTGCGGAACGTCTCCTGGAAAAGCTGCGCCACAGCCTCGATATCGCCGCGCTCGAAATCGCGGACCGTGCCCGCTTCCGTCTTTTCCGCCATCGTCATCCCCTTATCGCGAGGACCTTGCATGAGGAGGATTAAATAAACGAAAAGAGGCCCCGCAAAGCGGAGCCTCCCGAGTGTCGGTGCNTGAACGGTCACATCCAGTAGGGCGGAACGCCGTAATAATCGTAGATCGTCCGGCCCTTGTCGTTGTACCAGNCATCGTCGTCGAGATCGCGATAGCGCGGAGCGCCGGTGATCTGGTCCTTGGTCAGGTCGATGCGATACCCGTCGAGCTGTTCGTCGTAGCGAAGCTTTTCCCAGGGAAGCGGATAATAGTCATCGCCGATGCCGAGAAAACCGCCGAAGCTCAGCACCGCATATCCGACACGGCCGCCGCGTTTCTCGAGGAGCACGCGGGCAATGGAGCCTATATGCTTGCCGTCGGCACCATAAACCTTGGTCCCTTCAACCTTGTCGCTGGCGATCAGCGACGGAGTGTCCTTGACATACGGGTCCTGTCCGGCGCGTGGTTCTTGATGCAACATCTGGCACCTCCTCTGTGAGTCCTCATGCATTTCGTTACGCTTGGAAAACGCCCGACGCTTTGCGATGTTCCGCTCCAGGTCCGAATACACCGGGATATCGGCTTCAGCATCTCGTTGACGTTTACGTCAAAGTTAGATAGCTGTTTAAATCTGCGGTCGTGGCTTGATGCTGCCGCGGCATGGCATAATCTGTTGTTCGCGGGAAGGTGGAGGACCTGGCTCGCACGCGCCGGGAAAGCGCGGGACAACGAGAAAAACGATAGAGGAGGTCCAGCATGAACGAAGTCACCGCACGTACCGGTGCCAATCCGCCCAAGATCTGGCTTGCCTCCTATCCCCCGACGGTGCCGGCCGAAATCCCGCCATTGCAGCATCATTCACTCGGGGAGCTCTTCGAGGAAAGCTGCGCGCGCTACGCCGACCGCCCCGCCTTTTCGAGCATGGGCAAATCGTTGACCTTCCGTCAGCTGGAAGCCGAAAGCCGCAAGATCGGTACCTGGCTGCAAGCCCAGGGTCTTGCGAAAGGTGACCGGGTGGCGGTGATGCTGCCCAACATTCTCCAGAACCCGGTGATCGTCTACGGCATCCTTCGCGTCGGCATGGTGGTCGTCAACGTCAACCCGCTCTACACCCCACGCGAACTGGCCTACCAGCTCAAGGATGCCGGCGCCAAGGCGATCTTCGTGCTCGAAAACTTCGCCCACACCGTGCAGCAGGCTTTGCCGCAGACCGAGATCAAGCACGTGGTCGTCGCCACGATGGGCGACATGCTGGGATTGAAGGGCCATATCGTCAATCTGGTCGTGCGCAAGGTGAAGAAGCTGGTGCCGGAATGGTCGCTGCCATCGGCCCGCAGCTTCAAGCAGGTGATCGCCGAAGGCGCCCGCGAGACGATGAATGCCGTCGAGGTCTCGGCGCGCGATATCGCCTTCCTGCAATATACCGGCGGCACGACCGGCGTCTCCAAGGGAGCCATCCTCACGCATGCGAACCTGCTCGCCAACAAGGAGCAGATGGGCCTGTGGCTGGAAACCGCCTTCCTCAACAAACCGCGCCCGGAGCAGATCCAGTTCCTCTGCGCCCTGCCGCTCTATCACATCTTCGCATTGACGGTGAATTCGCTGATGGGCGTCGCGACCGGCAGCCACAATATCCTGATTGCCAATCCGCGCGACATACCGGCTTTCGTCCAGGAACTGCAGAAATACAAGGTCCATGTCTTCCCCGGCCTCAACACGCTGTTCAATGCGCTGATGAACAATGCCGACTTCCAGAAGCTCGACTTCTCGTCGCTTTTGCTCGTCTTCGGCGGCGGCATGTCGGTGCAGCGGCCGGTCGCCGAACGCTGGCTGAAGATGACCCATTGCCAGATTACGGAGGGTTACGGCCTGTCGGAAACCTCTCCNGTCGCCACNGCCAACCGGCTGGACGCCACCGAATTCAGTGGCATGATCGGGCTTCCCATCTCGTCGACGGAAATCTCCATCCGCGACGACGACGGTTCGGAGGTGGAACTCGGCGATGTCGGCGAGATCTGCATCCGCGGCCCGCAGGTGATGGCCGGCTACTGGAACCGTCCGGACGAGACCGCCAAGGTAATGACCACGGACGGCTACTTCCGCACCGGCGACATGGGCTATATGGACCGACAGGGCTACACGAAAATCGTCGACCGCAAGAAGGACATGATCCTGGTTTCCGGCTTCAACGTCTATCCGAACGAGGTCGAGGAAGTGGTGGCGACACATCCGGGCGTGCTCGAATGCGCCGCGATCGGCGTGCCGGACGAACACTCGGGCGAGGCGGTGAAGCTCTTCGTGGTCAAGAAGGATCCGAACCTGACGGAGGCCGACGTCAAGGCCCACTGCGTCGCCAACCTGACCGGCTACAAACGCCCGCGCTTCATCGAATTCCGCACGGAACTGCCGAAATCGAATGTCGGCAAGATCCTGAGGCGGGAGCTGCGTGGCTAACCCACCGTTGCATCGCAGCGACAGGGGGCGGCCAAGCGTGCGTCACAAAGGCGAAATTCCGGCGTTAGCGGTGGACGATCCGGCAGTACGCGATTAGCCCTCTCTCAAGGGGCAGGGCAAAGCATGTTGGAGTTCGCTTGGAGAGCCNCGCCGGATTTTCGTTTCGCATGATTGCCGTCTTCACGGTGCTGAGCGTCCTTGCGGGCTGTGCGGGNCGTCCCGAAGGCGTGCTCATTCCGACGCAGGCGCAGGCAGCCGGGGCCTCGAAGGTCGATGTGCTGGTGGCGACCACCCGCCGGTCTTCCGAAACCCCGGGCGTCCTCTTCTCCGGCGAGCGCGGCAAGGAACCGCAAATCACGGAAATTGCCGTCTCCATTCCGCCCAGCAAGGCCCGTGAGGTCGGACAGGTGCAGTGGCCTTCGAAGCTGCCTGCCAATCCGGCCAAGGAATTCGCAACGGTTTCCGTGACGCCGCTCGCCACGCCCGCGGCTCAATCCTGGCTCAAGGGCCATCTTGGCAAGAGCCGGCGCGTGCTCGTGTTCGTGCATGGCTTCAACAACCGCTACGAGGACGCGGTTTATCGCTTCGCCCAGATCGTTCATGACTCCAATGCCGATGTGGCCCCGGTGCTGTTCACCTGGCCATCGCGCGGCAGCGTCTTCGCCTACAACTACGACAAGGAAAGCACCAACTATTCCCGCGATGCTCTGGAGGATATGCTGCGCCGGCTGGCGAAGGAGCCAAGCGTCGGCGAAGTCACCGTGATGGCCCATTCGATGGGGTCCTGGCTGACCGTCGAGGCGCTGCGCCAGATGGCGATCCGCGACGGCCGTGTGGCGCCGAAGATCCAGAACGTCATCCTCGCCTCCCCCGATCTCGATGTCGACGTCTTCGGCCGGCAGCTCGCCGAGCTTGGAGCGAAGCGGCCGAATTTCACGCTGTTCGTTTCGCGCGACGACCGGGCGCTCAGCCTCTCCCGGCGGATTTCCGGCAATATCGACCGGCTCGGCCAGGTGGATCCGACCGTCGAACCTTATCGCACCGAGTTCGAGAAGGCCGGCATCGCGGTACTTGATCTCACCGCGCTGAAGACCGGCGACCGCCTGAACCACGGCAAGTTCGCCGAAAGCCCGGAAGTGGTGAAACTGATCGGCAACCGGCTGATCGCCGGCCAAGCCGTGAGCGATTCGGATGTCGGCCTGGGCGACCGGATCGGCGCTGTCGCATTGGGTGCGGCCCAGACCGTCGGCGGTGCCGCGAGCGTCGCCGTCAGCACACCGATCGCGATCTTCGATCCGGCCACGCGGCGTACCTACAACGAGCAGGTCGACCGGCTCGGCAATGCCGTTGGCAATACGGTGACGACAGCCGCCGGGCAATAAACGCCCATCGGCTTCCGACTGTGCTTGATTTGACATGGAAACGGAATAGGTTCCCGAGCATCCCATTTCGAGTGCCGAGGAATCACCATGCAGGCCATCGTCCAAGACCTGAAATCCGCCGTCGCGAAAGCAAACGCCACGGATATTCGTGCCGCCTTCGCAGCCGATGCCGGCCGTTTCGCGAAATTCAGCGCCGTTTTCGAAGACCTCCTGATGGATTATTCCAAGACAGCCGTGAACGACGAGATCATGATGCTGCTCGAAAAGCTGGCGGATGCCGGCGGCGTCGCGGCCAAGCGCGACGAGATGTTCTCCGGTGTGGCGATCAACTTCACCGAAGGCCGCGCCGTGCTGCACACCGCATTGCGCAACCGCGCCAATACGCCCGTGTTGGTAGACGGCAAGGATGTGATGCCGGATGTCAACGGCGTGCTCGCCGCCATGGGCAGGTTCGCCGACGGCATCCGTTCGGGCACGCTCACGGGCGCGACCGGCAAAAAGATCACCGATGTCGTCAATATCGGCATCGGCGGCTCCGATCTTGGCCCGGTCATGGTCACGCTGGCGCTGGCGCCTTTCCATGACGGTCCGCGGGCGCATTTCGTGTCCAACGTCGATGGCGCCCATATCGCCGACACGCTGAAGCTGCTCGATGCGGAAACGACGCTGTTCATCGTCGCCTCCAAGACCTTCACCACCATCGAGACGATGACCAATGCGGCCTCGGCGCGTGCCTTCATCGCCGACAGGCTCGGGGAAGCGGCCGTCGGGCATCATTTCTGCGCCGTCTCCACCGCGCTCGACAAGGTTGCCGCCTTCGGCATCGAGAGCGAGCGCGTGTTCGGATTCTGGGACTGGGTCGGCGGGCGTTATTCGATCTGGTCGGCGATNGGCCTGCCGCTGATGATCGCCGTCGGGCCTGAGAATTTCGGCAAATTCCTCGACGGCGCGCACGCGATGGACACCCATTTCCGCACCGCGCCGGTGCGCCAGAACCTGCCGATGCTGCTCGGCCTGATCGGCTTCTATCACCGCAACGTGCTCGGTTATCCGTCGCGCGCCATCCTGCCCTACGACCAGCGGCTGCTGCGCTTCCCGGCCTATCTGCAGCAGCTCGACATGGAATCCAACGGCAAGGGTGTGACGATCGACGGCACGCCGGTCGAGGGCAATTCCGGCCCGGTCGTCTGGGGCGAGCCGGGCACCAACGGCCAGCACGCCTTCTACCAGCTCATCCACCAGGGCACGAGCATCATCCCGGCCGAGTTCATGATCGCTGCGAACGGTTTCGAGCCGCATCTGCGCCACCAGCACGAGCTGCTGATCGCCAACGTTCTGGCGCAGTCCGAAGCGCTGATGAAGGGCCGCACTTTCGACGAGGCCAAGAAGCAGCTGACCGACAAGGGCATGGACGACAAGAAGGCCGATTTCATCGCGCCGCACCGCGTCTTCACCGGCAACCGCCCGTCGATCACCTTCGTCTACGACAAGCTGACGCCGTTCGCGCTCGGCAGGCTGATCGCGCTCTACGAACATCGTGTCTTCGTCGAAGGGGTGCTGTTCCGCATCAATTCCTTCGACCAGTGGGGCGTCGAACTCGGCAAGGAACTGGCGACCGGCCTGCTGCCCGTGGTGGAAGGCAAGGAAAGTGCTGCCGGCCACGACGCCTCGACGCAGGGGCTGGTGAAGGCATTGCTCGCCGCCCGAAAATGACGCCTCGGCTCCTCCCGTGAGGCCGAGATATTTCCTTTGCGAGGGAGAGTTTCATGGAAGGCAAGGAACCCAGCCGAACGGCCCGCACAGTCGCGGGCCATCGCGCCGCCCATCAGATTGCCGACAAGGCCTTCGTTTTCCAGGATCCGTATGCCCGGCTGATCCTCNACGAGGAGGCGCTGGCCGAGGCCGATACGCGGGCGCTCGACCCGTCCGCACGGACGTTCCGGCTGTTCATTGCCGCGCGCAGCCGTTTCGCGGATGACTGTCTGGCGGCCGAGGTCGAACGCGGCGTGAGGCAGGTGGTCGTCCTCGGCGCCGGGCTCGATACGCTCGGGCTGCGCAATCCCTATCGCGATCTGGGTGTGACGGTCTTCGAGGTCGACCATCCGGCAACCCAGGCCTGGAAACGGGAGAGGCTGTCGGCCGCAGGCCTTGCAGCCGACCTGACCTTTGTCCCCGTCGACTTCGAGCGCGAGGATCTCTCCGAACGGCTGGCAGCGGAGGGGTTCCGCCACGACAAGCCCGCTCTTTATATCTGGCTCGGCGTCGTTCCTTATCTCGAGCGGGAGACCGTTTTCTCATTGCTGCGCTTCGTCGCCAGCGGCACCGGAACGGGTGTCGTCTTCGACTATTCCGAGCCGCTTGAAAACTATGCGCCAGAACGGCGCGCACGCGCCGAAGCCATGAAGGCAAAGGTCNCCGCGAGCGGCGAACCCTGGATCACTTTGCTCGATCCCGCCGAACTCTCGGTGGAACTGACNGCAACGGGCTTCCAGTATATCGAGGATCTCGGTCCTTCGGGCATAGCGGCACGTTATTTCGGCGCCGCACCGCAATCGGGCAAGGGCGATGCCGGTCCCCATATCCTGTTTGCGCGCCAGATACCGCCGGTCTGAACCGGCGGCCGCTCATCAAATCAGGGACTCAGAGGCCGATTTCATGGGCGAAGGGCGGATTGGCGCCGGCGCGCGATACGGTGACGGCGGCAGCCTTTGCGCCCAGCGCCAAGGCATTGGCAACCTGAGCCTCGGCGAGATTGGCAACCTGCGGCTTGGTCAGCAACCCCTGCATNTTCAGCGAGGCCAAAATGCCCGCGTCGAACGTGTCGCCGGCGCCGACCGTATCGACCACCGTGACGCGCTCGCTCGGCACCGAGACCTTGAAGTTTTTGGTATAGCCGGTCGCGCCTTCCGCTCCACGCGTGAGAACCACCAGCTTGGCGCCCTGATCCAGCCAATGCGCCGCCAGCGTATCGTGGTCGCCCTGCATGCCGAACCAGTCCAGGTCTTCATCGGAGAACTTGATGATATCGGACATGGCAGCCATCCGGCGGACGCGGTCCATGTGCTTCGGCTTGTCCTTGATGAAGCCCGGGCGGATGTTCGGATCGAACGAGATGACCCGCTTCCCATGTTCGCGGGCCATCAGCGCTTCATAGGTGCCGCCGCACGGTTCGGGGATCAGGCTGATCGCACCGAAATGCATGGCCTCGCAGTCATCGCCGAGCACCGGCAGGTCTGCTTCGGTGATCATCCGGCCGGCGGTGCCTTCGTCNTAGAAGGCATAGGTCGCCTGTCCGTTGACGAGTTTCACGAAGGCGATGGTGGTCGGGCGGGAGGAGACCGCNGCTAGGCTGTAATCCACGCCGCTCTTTGCCAGCGTGTCCCGCAGCACGTCGCCCATCATGTCGTCGGAAATGCCGGTGAAGAACGCGGTCGGCTGGCCAAGCCGGCCGAGCGCGATCGCGGTATTGAAGATCGCGCCCCCGGCATAGGGCGCAAAACCTTTTTCACCCAGCGTGGTGTCACGCGGGAGCATATCGATCAGGGCTTCGCCGCAGCACAAAATCATAAAATCCTCCCGCGCGCTTCTTCAGCAGTTTTCAATCGATTAAGCGAGCTTTTGCCAAAAGGCCAGAGCAAAAAATCACAACGCGATCTCGCTGACGCCGCCATTGCGACCCGACCAGGCCAGCGGCGCATCGAGGAAGGACTCGACTTCCGACAAAGTGTTCTCATCGAAAAGCTTCTGCTCCCGCGCGGCGGCCAGCACGTTGCGCCAGGTGGCGATATGATGGAACTGGACTTTGCCCCTTGCAAACCGTTCCCAGACTTCCGGGTACATATCGTAGAAGAACAACGCCATGCCGTGATCGACGACACCGCCGGCCGCCCGGATGGCATCGATGAAGGTGAACATGCCGCCGCCAACCGTGGTCAGATCCTCGATGACCAGAACNCGCGCGCCTTCAGGCATATGGCCCTCGATCTGGGCATTGCGGCCATGGCCCTTCGGCTTCTTGCGGACATAGATCATCGGCAGACCGAGGCGCTCCGACAGGAAGGCAGCAAACGGGATGCCCGCCGTCTCGCCGCCNGCGATACAGTCGAACTTCTCGAAGCCGGCGTCGCGCAGGACGGTGGCTGCTGCGAAATCCATGATCGCCGAGCGGATTCGCGGGTAGGAGATCAGCTTGCGGCAGTCGATATAGACCGGGCTCATCATCCCGGAGGAGAGCTTGTAGGGCTTGTCGGCGCTGAAATGAACCGCTCCGATCTCCCAGAGCATCTTTGCCATCAGTTCGGCCATTACGCCGCGGTCCGGAAATGTGGTTTGAATCATGCGCCCGCTCCTTTTGTCAAAACCACGCGCCGCAATAGCAGCATGCGGCCGAGTATGCCAGACGACGGAGAAAATAAGAGCGAATCAGGCGATGGTACGTGTTTCGCTCGTATCGACGGGACGCAGGTAACCTGCAACCTCGACCCGATTACGGCCGGCCCGCTTTGCCTCGTAGAGTGCGTTGTCGGCAAGGTTGAGCACGGTTTCAAAAGGCTGACCCGCAGGCGCACCCACGGCGACGCCGGCGCTGACCGTGCATCTCAGCACCACCTCGCCGATAGAGATTTCCCGGGCAGCGAAGCGACGGGAAATGTCATTGGCGATCCGCTCGGCGCGTCCGGGAAGGACGCCGTCGAGGATCATCACGAATTCCTCGCCGCCCAGTCGGGCAACGGTATTGCGCACTTTCATGCCGCTCAGGAGATCTTCGGCAAATAGTTTCAGCACCTGATCGCCGGCTGCATGGCCGTGCTGGTCGTTGATGGACTTGAACCGGTCGATATCGAAAACGATGATGGCGGTCGATGAATTGAGGTTGCGATGGGCATGCTGCTCGAAGAGAGCGCGACGGTTGAGAAGCCCCGTCAGCGCATCGGTCATAGCCTCGTGACGATGATGGGCCGCCATGCGCCACTGATGAAGCGCCAGCGAAAGCGCACCGATGCCGGTCATCCGGCAATGCAGACGGCGATATTGAGGTTTTCCGCCCAGTTGTCCGGCGCGTGACCCAGCACCCATTGCTGTCCGTCGATCAGAACAAGAGCGCACAAGACAAACGAAGCGGAGGTGGCGGCATAAAGCACCGCCATTCCGATCAACGGTCCTGGCGCTTCCTCACGGGCACGCCAATATTGGCGGGCCGTTTCGAGAAGCAGTGCCGCCGTCGCGAGGTTCATGACGATGAAACCGAGGCCATCGAGGCCGGTTATCATCAGCGGCAGGCCGAAGGTGACAGCGGCTGCGGTGATGGCAACCGCCGTGATCCAGGGCTGCGTACCGCTGCGAAATTGCACGGATGCCGCATAGATCGTGCTGAACCCGGCCATCAGGAAGGTATAGGCGATCGAGGCTCCGACGGCGCCGGCTTCGACGGTGTAGGAACTATAGGCGAAAATGCCGGAAACGGTCAGGCAGAGCGCCACGACGAGGGTGAGCAGGAAGGAATCGGTACGGCGCGAATACCATGTGCCGAACAGCGTCACCATCAGGCACGCCGCCGAGACGCCCAGCGCGAGCAGAAGAGAATGATAGTCCAGCATCATGCCTAGCTTTCTCTTCGGGTAGATCCCGGCGGGAAAATCTTGGGCGCCAAGCTAAACCCGGATCGTCTCCAAAAGGTTACCGGGCCAGTCCAAATACCATCAATCCGATCAGGGCTAGATCTTACTTCTCGGCCACCTGCCAGTGCAGCGGGAACATGGGGTCAAAGACCGTGATCGGCCCCGCGCTACTGTCGCGCTTGCCGGGAAATTTCACCGGCTCGTCATGCTTCTCAAGCGTGATCGTCTCTTCGTTCGGCTTCAGGCCGTACCAGGCCGGACCGTTGAGGGAGGTAAACGCCTCCAGCTTGTCGAGCGCATTTTCATCCTCGAACACATGGGCGAGGCAGCTCATCGTATTGACCGACGTATAGATGCCGGCGCAGCCGCAGGCGCATTCCTTCAGGGGATCGACATGGGGGGCGGAATCGGTGCCGAGGAAAAAGCGCGCATCGCCTGAAGTCGCCGCCGCCCGGAGCGCNAGGCGATGGTTCTCGCGCTTTGCGACCGGCAGGCAGTAATANTGCGGCCGAATGCCACCGACGAGGATGGCATTGCGGTTGATGATCAGGTGATGGGTGGTGATCGAGCCGGCGAGATTACNCTTCGACGACTTGATGTAGTCGATGCCGTCGGCGGTCGTCACGTGCTCCATGGTGACCTTCAGNTCCGGCAGACGCTTGCGCAGCGGGTCGAGGACGGTTTCGATGAAGACGGCCTCACGGTCGAAAATATCGACCTCCGGGGTGGTNACCTCNCCATGCACGCAGAGCGGCAGACCGATCTTCGCCATGCGCTCCAGNACCGGCATCGCCTTGTTGAAATCGCGCACGCCGCCATGNGAATTGGTCGTCGCACCGGCGGGATAAAGCTTTACGGCCGAGATCAGGCCGCTCTTTGCGCCCTCTTCCACATCGTCCGGATCGGTATGTTCCGTGAGGTA
>Ga0055540_1001799_pt1 | contig 12186 bp, 8 predicted proteins | sample AraplaCvi_mMS_r2_2_FD_55040 | JGI IMG/M metagenome (GOLD analysis project Ga0055540, IMG submission 55040) | Arabidopsis root microbial communities from North Carolina, USA - plate scrape MF_Cvi_mMS_r2 | ecosystem: Host-associated > Plants > Roots > Endosphere | place: USA: North Carolina
TCGTAGCCCGACTCGCGCACCACCTGCTGCACCAGCGAGAAGATCTCCTCGATGCGCGGCTCGATCACGCCGGCCAGCGCCTGCTTGCTCAGCATGCGCGGACCGCGGTCGCCCAGGCCCGGCACTTCCACCTGCGTGTCGGGGTCGGCCAGCAGCTGCTTGGCATAGCCGTTTTCGACCTTGATGTCTTCCGCGTCCTTGGTGGGCGTGCGCAGCGCCATCGCGATGTCGCTGGTGATCAGGTCGCCCGCGATCGGGATCACCGCCGTGTGGCGGATCGCGCCGTTGGTGAAGATGGCCACGTCGGTGGTGCCCGCGCCGATGTCCACCAGCACCACGCCGAGCTCGCGCTCGTCCTCGGTCAGCACCGCCTGGCTGGAGGCCAGCGGATTGAGCATCAGCTGGTCGACCTCGAGGCCGCAGCGGCGCACGCACTTGATGATGTTCTCGGCCGCGCTCTGCGCGCCGGTCACGATGTGCACCTTGGCCTCGAGCCGCATGCCGCTCATGCCGATCGGCTCCTTCACGTCCTGGCCGTCGATCACGAATTCCTGCGGCTCCACCAGCAGCAGGCGCTGGTCGCTCGAGATGTTGATGGCGCGCGCGGTTTCCACCACGCGGGCCACGTCGGCGGGCGTGACCTCCTTGTCCTTCACCGCCACCATGCCGCTCGAATTGATGCCGCGGATGTGGCTGCCGGTGATGCCGGTGTAGACGCGGCTGATCTTGCAGTCGGCCATCAGCTCGGCCTCCTTCAAGGCCTGCTGGATGCTCTGCACCGTGGCGTCGATGTTCACCACCACGCCTCGCTTGAGGCCGTTGCTCGGCGCGATGCCGAGCCCCGCCAGCTTGAGTTCGCCGCCGGGCAGCACCTCGGCCACCACCACCATCACCTTGGCGGTTCCGATGTCGAGTCCGACAACCAGGTCTTTGTATTCTTTGGGCATTGAATGTCCTCGGTATTCGCTATCTATTTCTTCTTCGTCTTGGGGTCGGCAACGACCGTGGTGACGCCGCGAAGACGCAGCGCATAGGCGTCGTTGTGCCGCAGGTCGGCCCCCTCGACGTCCGCCGCGGTGCGGCGGTACTGGCCCGCGACCTGGGTCACGGTCTTCAGGAAACGCTGCGTGCGGGCCGTCACCTCCTCGGCCTGGCCGCGGCCCAGCTCGATCTCGGCGCCGGTGTCCAGCACCGCCTTCCAGCTGCCCCGGCTCGACAGCGTGAGTTCTTCCACGCTGAAGTCGTAGGGCGGGAACAGCGGCGCAATCACGCGGTACATGCCAAGCACCTGCCCGGCCTGCTCGATGGGACCGTCGAGCCGCGGCAGCCGGTCGTCCACCTCGGCCACGTTGGCTTCGAACACCTCGCCAAAGCCGTTGATCAGCTTCGAGCCGGCCTCGTCGCCCCAGTTGGCCACCGGCACCTGCTCGGTCAGCGTCACGCGCAGCTTGTTCGGGAACTCGCGCCGCACCACCGCCTTGCGCACCCAGGGCACCGACTCGAAGGCGGTTCTCGCACGTGCCAGGTCGACGGTGAAGAAGTTGCCCGCGAGCTGCGGCGCGACGTTGGCGCGCAGCGTCACGGCGTTGTTGTGCGTCACGTCGCCATCGACCTTGATGCCGCCGATCGGAAAGAACGGCTGGCGCAGCACCCACCATGCGCCCGCCGCCAGCAGCATGAGCGCCACCACCACGAACGCCAGGTTCGAGACGATGTTCATGAGCTTGACGTCGAAGGGCACGGGAATGCTGTCGGCCATGGCTATTGCGCTCCCCCCGCGGCATCCAGCGAAGCCGAGGCCAGCACGCGCAGGCACAGGTCTTCGTAGGCGATGCCCGATGCGCGCGCCGACATGGGCACCAGCGAATGGCTGGTCATGCCGGGCGAGGTGTTCATCTCGAGCAGGAAAGGCTTGCGGTCGCTCGCGCGAATCATCACGTCGGCGCGGCCCCAGCCGCGGCAGCCGAGTGTGTGGTACGCGGCCAGCGTGATGCGCTGGATCTCGTGCTCCTCGGCTTCGGGCAGGCCGCTCGGGCAGTGGTACTTCACGTCGTCGGTGAAGTACTTGTTCTGGTAGTCGTAGGCGCCTTCGGGCGCGGCAATGCGCACCACGGGCAGCGCACGGGCGTCGAGGCCGCTGCCGAGCACGGCGCAGGTCACTTCCTCGCCTTCGATGAACTCCTCGCACAGCACGTCGGCGTCGTACTTCGCCGACAGCGCCACGGCATCCTGCATCTGCGAGTAGCCTTCGACCTTGGTCACGCCGATCGACGAGCCCTCGCGCGGCGGCTTCACGATGAGCGGCAGCCCGAGCACGTCGGGCACGGCGCGGATCTGCTCGCGGCTTTGCTGGTCGAAGGCCAGGCGCACGTACCTGGGCGTCGGCAGCCCGTCGGCCTGCCAGATGCGCTTGGTCATGACTTTGTCCATGGCCACGCTCGAAGCCATCACGCCCGAGCCGGTGTAGGGAATGCCGAGCAGCTCGAGCGCGCCCTGCACCGTGCCGTCCTCGCCGTGCCGGCCGTGCAGCGCGATGAAGCAGCGCGCGAAACCCTCGCGCCGCAGCTCGACCAGGTCGCGCTCGGCGGGATCGAAGGCATGCGCGTCGACACCGCGCGAGCGCAGCGCCCCGAGCACGCCATTGCCGGAAAGGAGCGAGATTTCGCGCTCGGCGGAGCTTCCGCCGAACAGCACGGCCACCTTGCCGAACTGTTTTGGATCCTGAAGGCTCATGCTGCCTCCCCCTTGCGCCTGCTGCGCGTTGTTGGCGGCAGCGATGCCGCGGCTGCAATTTCAACCACCTTGCCCGGCACGGCGCCAATGGAGCCCGCACCCATGCAAAGCACCACGTCGCCGGCGCGCGCGTTGTCCAGGATGGCCTGCGGCATGGCGCCGATGTCGTCGACGAACACCGGCTCCACCTTGCCGGCCACGCGCAGGGCGCGCGCCAGCGTGCGGCCGTCCGCCGCCACGATGGGCGGCTCCCCCGCGGCATAGACCTCGCCCAGCAGCACCGCGTCGGCATTGCCGATGACCTTGACGAAGTCCTCGAAGCAGTCGCGCGTGCGGGTGTAGCGGTGCGGCTGGAAGGCCAGCACCAGCCGGCGCCCCGGGAACGCGCCGCGCGCGGCGGCAATGGTCGCGGCCATCTCGACCGGGTGATGGCCGTAGTCGTCGATCACGGTGAAGCTGCCGGCCGGCTCGCCCTGCGCGGCCACCTCGCCAAAGCTCTGGAAGCGTCGGCCCACGCCCTTGAAGCCGGCCAGGCCGCGCTGCACCGCTTCGTCGGGAATGCCGAGCTCCACCGCCACCGCGATCACCGAAAGCGCGTTGCGCACGTTGTGCTCGCCCGGCAGGTTCAGCACGATCGGCAGGTCGGGCAGCGTGACGCCGTTGCGCCGCTGGGCCGTGAAATGCATCTGGCCGCCCACCGCGCGTACGTCGATCGCGCGCACCTGGGCTTCCTCGCCGAAGCCGTAGCTCGTCACCGGGCAGGTGACTTCGGCCACGATGTCGCGCACCGCCGGATCGTCGGTGCACAGGATGGCCACGCCATAGAACGGCATGCGGTGCAGGAAGTCGACAAAAGCCTTCTTGAGCTTTGCGAAGTCGTGCCCGTAGGTTTCCATGTGGTCGGCATCGATGTTCGTGACCACTGCCATCACGGGCAGCAGGTTCAGGAACGAGGCGTCCGACTCGTCGGCTTCCACCACGATGTAGTCGCCGCTGCCGAGCTGCGCGTTGGCGCCGGCGCTGTTCAGGCGCCCGCCGATCACGAAGGTGGGATCGAGCCCGGCCGCATCGAGCACGCTCGCCACCAGGCTGGTGGTGGTGGTCTTGCCGTGCGTGCCCGCGATCGCGATGCCCTGCTTGAGCCGCATCAGTTCGGCCAGCATCAGCGCACGCGGCACCACGGGAATGCGCTTCTCGCGCGCGGCCAGCACCTCGGGGTTGTCCGACTGCACCGCGGTGGAAGTGACGACCGCATCCGCGCCGTCGATGTGCGCAGCGGCATGGCCCACGAAGGTGCCGATGCCCAGGCCCGCGAGCCGGCGCAAGGTGGCGCTGTCGGCCAGGTCGGAGCCGGTGATGCGGTAGCCCAGGTTGAACAGCACCTCGGCGATGCCGCTCATGCCCGAGCCGCCGATGCCCACGAAATGGATGTGACGGATCGCGTGCTTCATCTGGCAAGCTCCTCGCAGGCGCGGACGACGGCCTCGACGGCTTCGGTCTTCTGCATGGTTTTGGCCCTGGTGGCCTTGTCGATCAGCGCGGTGCGCTCGGTTTTCTGTAGCAAATCAGCCAGCAATTCAGGAGTGAGGTCGGCCTGCTGCACCAGCCATCCGCCGCCCGCGTCGACGAGGAAGCGCGCGTTGGTGGTCTGGTGGTCGTCGACCGCCGAGGGAAAAGGCACGAACAGCGCTGCTGCGCCGACGGCCGCGATTTCTGTCACGGTGCTGGCCCCGGCGCGCGCGACGATGATGTCGGCGTCGGCATAGGCCTGCGCGGTGTCTTCGATGAAGGGCGTGAGTTCGCCCTCCACGCCGGCTGCCGCGTAGTTGGCGCGCAGCTCGTCGATCTGTTTGGCGCCGCTCTGGTGCAGCACCCGCGGGCGCGTGGCCGGCGCGATGCGCGCCAGCGCCTGCGGCACCACGGCGTTGAGCGCCTTGGCCCCCAGGCTGCCGCCCACCACCAGGAGCCGCAGCGGTCCGCTGCGGCCTGCGAAGCGCACGGCCGGCTCGGGTTGCGAGGTGAACGCCGCGCGCAGCGGGTTGCCCACCCACTGCGCCTTCTTCAGCACGTTGGGGAAGGCCGTGAACACGCGGTCGGCCACACCCGCCAGCACCTTGTTGGCAAGGCCGGCCACCGAGTTCTGCTCATGCAGCACCAGCGGCTTGTTGAGCAGCACGCTCATCATTCCGCCCGGAAAGGTGATGTAGCCGCCCAGGCCGACGACGACGTGGGGCTGCACGCGGCGCACCACGCCGATGCTCTGCCAGAACGCGCGCAGAAGCCGCAGCGGCAGCAGGAACAGCGTGAGCGGCCCCTTGCCGCGCACGCCGCCGAACTGCACCGGCTCGAAGGCAAAGCCGCGCGGCGGCACGAGCTTTTCTTCCATGCTGCCGGGCGCGCCCAGCCAGTGCACGCGCCAGCCGCGCTCGCGCAGCGCCTCGGCCACCGCGAGCCCCGGGAAGATGTGGCCGCCGGTGCCGCCGGCCATGACGAGTGCGGTGCGGCCGGTCATATGCGTCCCCCCCGCATCAACACGCGGTTCTCGTAGTCGATGCGCAGCACGACAGCGAGCGCCACCAGGTTCATCAGGATGGCCGAGCCGCCGAAGCTCATCAGCGGCAAGGTGAGCCCCTTGGTTGGCAGTGCGCCGAGGTTCACGCCCATGTTGATGAAGGCCTGGAAGCCGATCCACACGCCCACGCCCTGCGCCACGAGGCCCGAGAACACGCGGTCGAGCGCGATCGCCTGGCGGCCGATGTGCATGACGCGGCGCGTCAGCCAGAGGAACAGGCCGATGATCAGCAGCACGCCGACCAGGCCGAACTCCTCGCCGATCACCGCGAGCAGGAAGTCGGTGTGTGCCTCGGGCAGCCAGTGCAGCTTCTCGACGCTGCCGCCCAGGCCGACGCCGAAGACCTCGCCGCGGCCGATGGCGATCAGCGAGTGCGACAGCTGGTAGCCCTTGCCCAGCGCGTGCTCCTCGCTCCATGGATCGAGGTACGCGAAGATGCGCTCGCGGCGCCACGAGCTGGTGGCCACGATGGTGCCGAAGGCCACCACCACCAGCGCCGCGATCACGAAGAACATGCGCGCGTTCACGCCGCCCAGGAACAGGATGCCCATGGCAATCACGGCAATCACCATGAATGCACCCATGTCGGGTTCGGCCATCACCAGCATGCCGACCACCACCACCGCCACGCCCATCGGCAGCACGGCGCGGAAGAAGCGTTCCTTGATCTCCATCTTGCGCACCATGTAGCTGGCGGCATAGAGCACCATCGCGAGCTTGGCGAGCTCGGACGGCTGGAAGCGCATGAAGCCCAGCGGCAGCCAGCGCCGCGCGCCATTGACGTTGATGCCGATGTGCGGGATGAGCACCGCCACCAGCAGCAGCAGCGAGGCCACGAAGAGCCAGGGCGCGGCGCGCTCCCAGGTCTTCATGGGAATCTGGAAGGCCAGCAGCGCCGCGATGAACGCGAACACCACCGAGGCCGCGTGCCGCGTGAGGAAGAACGACGCGCTGTAGCCCGCACGCGCGAAGCGCGGGTTGTCCGGCAGCGCGATGGAGGCCGAATAGACCATCACCAGGCCCCAGGTGAGCAGCGCCACGGTGACCCAGACCAGCGCCTGGTCGAAGCCCAGCACGCGCATCGGCGCGGCCTTGGTCTGCGTGACGCCGGCGCCGCCCAGCCGCACCGGCAGGTGCACCGGCAGCGAGTCGATGCCGCTGCGCGCGCGCCGGAACCAGCCGCCGAACCGGCTGGTCTTTGCATTGGGCGTGGCGCCGGCGGCCGTGGTGTTCAAACCGGGTCTCCCGAAGAAAAGTCGGCATCGTTCGACGACGGGGCCGCCTCGCGCGGGTCGTCCGCAAGCGCCTGCACGGCCTCGCGGAACACGGCCGCGCGGTGCTCGTAGTCCTTGAACATGTCGAAGCTCGCACAGGCCGGTGACAGCAGCACGGCATCGCCGGGGTTGGCGCGCGCGGCGGCCAGCTTGACGGCCTCCTGCATCGAGCCCGCGTGCATCAGCGAAGCACCGGTGGCGGCCAGCGCCTGCTCGATCAGCGGCGCATCGCGGCCGATGAGCACCACGGCGCGCGCGTACTGCGCCACGGGCCCGGCCAGCGGTTCGAAGTCCTGGCCCTTGCCCTCGCCGCCGAGGATCACGACCACGCGCCGGTCTTCGCCCAGGCCGTTGAGCGCGGCGACCGTTGCACCGACGTTGGTGCCCTTGCTGTCGTCGAAGTACTCGACCTCGTCGACGATGGCGATCGGCTCCACGCGGTGCGGCTCGCCGCGGTATTCGCGCAGGCCATAAAGCATGGGGCCGAGCGGGCAGCCGGCGGCGCTGGCCAGCGCGAGCGCCGCCAGTGCGTTCATCGCGTTGTGGCGGCCGCGGATGCGCAGCACGTCGGCGGGCAGCAGGCGCTGCAGGAAGATTTCTTCCTCGACCACCGCGCCGCGCTTGCGCTTCTGCGTCTCGTCGGCTTCGAGTGCGCGCACCAGCCAGGCCATGCCGTTGACGCGTTCGATGCCGTAGTCGCCGGGGCGCTGCGGCATCGAGGCGCCGAAGGTGACATGGGCACGAACCTGCGGGCGCTGCAGCTTCACCTTGACGGGCGCAGGCAGCATGGCCATCACGCCGGGATCGTCGCGGTTGAGCACCATGAGCCCCTGCGTGCCGAAGATGCGCGCCTTGGCCGCGGCGTAATGCGGCATGTCGCCATGCCAGTCGAGATGGTCCTGCGTGAGGTTGAGCACCGTGGCGGCGGTCGGCTCGAAGCCCTGCACGCCGTCCAGCTGGAAGCTCGAGAGTTCGAGCACCCAGACGTCGGGCAGCGTCTCGGCATCGATGTGCGCGGCCAGGGTGTCGAGCAGCGTCGGCCCGATGTTGCCGGCCACGGCCACGCTCTTGCCCGCGCGCTCGACCAGCTGGCCGGTGAGCGCGGTGACGGTGGTCTTGCCGTTGGTGCCGGTGACGGCGAGCACCGCGGGCGTGTAGCCCTTGGGCGCCGGCGGCTCCTCGATCGGCACCAGCTTGAGCTGCGGCGTGTCTTCTTCCTCGACCGCGGCGGAGGCCGGGTTGGTGGCGGAGAGTTCGGCGATCTTCGCGACGAACTCGGCGGCCTCCCTGGCGGCCGTGGGGACGTAGGGCTGGCCGGGGGTCGGCAGGCGCGACACGGTGGCGGAGGCCGGTGCGGGTGCCGGCGCGGGGGCTTCTTGCGCCTCGGCTGCCGGCGCCTCTTCCTGCGCCGGCTGTTGCTCTTCTTCGGGCGGCGGCGCGGCGGGAACGCTCAGCGACGGGTCGCGCGGCATGGCTTCGGCCTGCGCGGTGGGCGGTGCGGGTTCGGCTTCTGCCGCATCGGCAGCGGGCTCTGCCGCTTCCGGCATCTCGGGCGTTGCCGGCTCTTGCGGTGCCGGGGCCGCCACAGCTTCCGCCGGTTCGCCAGCGAGTGGCAATTCGCCCTGCGCCTCGAGTTCTGCGACGGGCTCCGCCGGCACCTCCACCACAGGCTCGTCTTCCGGCACTTCAGCTGCCGCTTCGACCGCGGGCAGCTCGACGGTCCGCAGGTCCAGCAGCGCGCGTGCAAACAGATCCAGTTCGCCGCCGACCGCGAGCCCCACGGCCCGCGCCGCATCGACGACCGGTGCAATGGTCGCGGGGGACAGCCCCGGCGAGCGGTACACGGCACAGATCGGTGTGCCTTCGACCAGCGCGGCCGAGAACGGCCCGCCGATGAACGCGACCTCGGGCCATTCCGCCCGAAGCGTCGCAAGCAGCGCCGGCGCCTCCCGCGTATCGGCCACCGTGACGGCCGCGCCGTGGCGCGCGCACCAGCGCGCCATCGCCAGCCCGGACGCACCGAGGCCGAGGATCAATACGGGGAGGTCTTTCAGGTGCCGCATGTGATTTCTCTTCTTTTCACCGCAGCTTCAGCGTCGACAGGCCCACGAGGCACAGCAGCATCGTGATGATCCAGAAGCGCACCACGACCTGCGTCTCGCGCCATCCGCTCTTCTCGAAGTGGTGGTGCAGCGGCGCCATCTTGAGCACGCGGCGGCCCTCGCCGTAGCGCTTCTTGGTGTACTTGAAGTACATGACCTGCGCCATCACCGAGATCGCCTCGACCACGAAGATGCCGCCCATGATGAAGAACACAATCTCCTGGCGCACGATGACCGCGATGGTGCCCAGTGCGCCGCCGAGCGCCAGCGCGCCCACGTCGCCCATGAAGACCTGCGCCGGATGGGTGTTGAACCAGAGGAACGCGAGGCCCGCGCCGGCCATGGCCGAGCAGAACACCAGCAGCTCGCCCGAGCCCGGGATGTTGGGGAACAGCAGGTACTTGGAGTACACCGCGCTGCCCGTGACGTAGGCGAACACGCCCAGTGCCGAGCCCACCATCACCACCGGCATGATCGCCAGGCCGTCCAGGCCGTCCGTGAGGTTCACGGCATTGCTCGCGCCCACGATCACCAGGTACGTGAGGATCACGAAGCCGATGCCGCCCAGCGGGTAGCTGACTTCCTTGAAGAAAGGCACCAGCAGGTTGATCTTGGGCGGAAAGTCGAGGTCGAAGCCCGAGCGCACCCAGGCGTAGAACAGCTCGAGCACGCGCCAGTTGGAGCTCTCGGAAATGCTGAACAGCAGGTAGAAGCCCGCGAGCAGGCCGACCAGCGATTGCCAGAAATATTTCTCACGCGAGCGCATGCCTTCGGGGTCCTTGCGCACCACCTTGCGCCAGTCGTCCACCCAGCCGATGGCGCCGAAGCCCATCGTGACCCACAGCACGATCCACACGAAGCGGTTCGAGAGGTCGAACCACAGCAAGGTGGCGAACGCGATGGCGAACAGCACCAGCACGCCGCCCATGGTGGGCGTGCCGCTCTTGGTCAGGTGCGTTTCCATGCCGTAGCCGCGGATCGGCTGGCCGATCTTGAGCGCAGCGAGGCGACGAATGACGTACGGGCCGGCCACCAGGCCGACCACGAGCGCGGTCAGCGCGGCCATGAGCGCGCGGAACGTGAGGTAGTTGAAAACGCGCAAGAACCCGAACTCGGGCGACAGCGTCTGCAGCCATTGGGCCAGGGACATCAGCATGGTGTGTTGCGCGGCTCATGCGTCATGACCGGCCTCCTTTTGTTGTTGTGCTTCGATCGCCTGCACCACGCGCTCCATCTTCATGAAGCGCGACCCCTTGACCAGCACGCTGCCCAGCTGCGGCAGGCGGGCGAGCACGGCCGCGCGGAGCGTGTCGAAATCGTCGAAATGGCGTCCATCGACACCATCGTTGTAGTTGAAAGCCGTCGCCGCATGCACGGTCTCGCCGCCCAGCGTGTAGACGGCGTCGAGGCCGCGCTGGCGCGCCCAGGCGCCGACCTCGGAGTGGAACTCCGGCGAGCGGTCGCCGACCTCGCCCATTTCGCCGAGCACCAGCAGGCGCGGCGCGGGCAGGCCGGTGAGCACGTCGATGGCGGCAATCACGGAGTCGGGGTTGGCGTTGTAGCTGTCGTCGACCAGCGTGAGCGCGTGCCCGCCGGGCAGCACGACCTCGCTGGCGCGCGAACGGCCCTTGACCGGCTCGAAGGCCGACAGGCCCGCGGCGATGGTGTCGAGCGACACGCCGGCCGCCAGCGCGCAGGCGGTGGCGGCGAGCGCGTTGCCCACGTTGTGGCGGCCCGCGATGTGCAGGCGCGCGTCGAAGGCGCCCAGTGGCGTGCGCACGCGCACGCGCCAGGCGCCCTGCTGCCATTCGGCGCTGTCGAGCGCAATGTCGGCGTCGGCATGCTCGCCGAAGGTCAGGCAGCGGCGCGAACCGCTCTGGCGCGCCAGGTCGGTCCACAGCGAGGTGAAGGTGTCGCCGTAGGGGAACACGGCGGTGCCGTCGTCGGGCAGTTCGGCGAACACGGCTGCGTTCTCGATAGCAACCGCCTCGACGCTGGCCATGAACTCCTGGTGCTCGCGCTGCGCGTTGTTGACCAGCGCGATGGTCGGGCGCGACATGGCGGCCAGCCGCGCGATCTCGCCCGGGTGGTTCATGCCCAGTTCGAGCACCGCCAGCTGGTGCTGCGCGCGCAGGCGCATCAGCGTGAGCGGCACGCCGATCTCGTTGTTGAAGTTGCCGGCCGTGGCCAGCGCGCGGTCGGCGCGGAAGGCGGCGAGCACGGCCGCGATCATCTGCGTGACCGTGGTCTTGCCGTTGCTGCCGGTGACGGCGATCAGCGGCAGGCTGAACTGCGCGCGCCAACCGGCGCCCAGCGCACCGAGCGCGATGAGCGAATCGGGCACCTCGAGGCCGGCGAGCCCCGCGGCTTCGAGGCCGCCGTGGGCGATGGCGGCCACGGCGCCCTGCTTCTTCGCGTCGGCCAGGAAGTCGTTGGCATCGAAGCGCTCGCCCTTGAGCGCGACGAACAGGTCGCCGGCGGCCAGGGTGCGGGTGTCGGTGTGGACGCGGGCGATCACGGTGGCCGGATCACCCACGAGGCGCGAACCCGGCACCCATTGCTGCGCCTGCGCCAGCGTGAGGTTGAGCGGCGTGGAGACGGGCGTGGCCATGGCGGTCATGCGGCACCCCGCTTCGCGAGCGCTTCAAGCGCGTGGGTCTTGTCGGAGAACGGCAGGCGCTGGCCGGCGATCTCCTGCCACTCTTCGTGGCCCTTGCCGGCGATCAGCACCACGTCTTGCGGTGCCGCCTGAGCGATGGTTTCGGCGATGGCGCGCGCACGGTCGACCTGCACGCGGGCCGCTTCGACGCGCGTGAAGCCGCGCAGCGCCTGACTGATGATCGCGTCGGGGTTCTCGTTGCGCGGGTTGTCGCTGGTGAGCACGACGTGGTCGGCCTGCCGTTCGGCGACGGCCGCCATCAGCGGGCGCTTGATCGGGTCGCGGTTGCCGCCGCAGCCGAACACGCACCACAGCGCGCCGCCGCGTTGCCTGGCCAGCGGGCGCAGGCCGGCGAGGGCCTTGTCGAGCGCGTCGGGCGTGTGGGCGTAGTCGACCACGGCCAGCGGCGCGCCCTCGGTCGGTTGCACGCGGTCCATGCGGCCCGGCACGCTGCTGAGGTGGGCGCAGGCGGCCACGGCCTGGGCGAGCGTCAGGCCCAGCGCGCGCAGGGTGCCGAGCACGCCGAGCAGGTTGGCGACGTTGTACTGGCCAATGAGCCCGGTGGCGAGCCGTTCGGCCGGCGCCGTGCTGCCGTGTTCGGCCACGGTGAACTGCAGGCCCTGCGCGTCGTAGCCGATGTCGCGCGCCACCAGCCGCGCGGGCTTGCCGCCGGCCGAGACGGTCCAGACGTCGAGCGCGCCGATGCCGGCGTCCAGCAGGTTGGCGCACAGGCTGGCGCCGTGCATGTCGTCGATGTTGATCACCGCGGCGCGCAGGCCGGGCCAGCGGAACAGCTCGGCCTTGGCCTGCCAGTAGGCGTCCATGCTGCCGTGGTAGTCGAGGTGG
>Ga0055540_1001808_pt1 | contig 12135 bp, 9 predicted proteins | sample AraplaCvi_mMS_r2_2_FD_55040 | JGI IMG/M metagenome (GOLD analysis project Ga0055540, IMG submission 55040) | Arabidopsis root microbial communities from North Carolina, USA - plate scrape MF_Cvi_mMS_r2 | ecosystem: Host-associated > Plants > Roots > Endosphere | place: USA: North Carolina
GGCGAAGGTCCGTGGCACCTCTTGCCCAAGGGTCCGGTCACGACCTCCGCGGGCGACCGCGCCACCTCGCTGCAGCGCTACCGCTGCGCACTCGGCGAGCGGATCGTCGTCACCGGCCGCGTCAAGAAGGTGCTGCGGTACACCCAGACGATCACCCTGTGGCACGGCGTCGACCGGGTCGACTGCCGCACCACCGTCGACGAGTTCACCGGCGGGGACCGCATGCTGCGGCTGCGGTGGCCGTGCCCCGTTCCCGGGGCGATGCCCGTCAGCGAGGTGGGCGACGCGGTGATCGGCCGCGGGTTTGGGTTGACCCACGACCGGGGGGCGACCAAAGCCGTTGACAGCGCCAAGTTTCCGTCCACCCTGGACAACCCGGCCTACGGGTGGTTCGGGTCGTCGTCGATGGTGCGGGTGCGGTTCACCGGTTCCGGCGGGCAGGAGCGTAGCGACCCGGGATGGGGTTCCGGCGGGCAGGAGCGTAGCGACCCGGGATGGGGTTCCGGAGTGCGGGCCATCTCGGTGGCCGAGGTCGTGTCGCCCGGCGGGGATGCCGACCCGCTGGTCCGCGAACTAATGGTGGCGCTCGCGCGGGCCGGCGTCACGGCTACCTGCAGCGACGCCACGGCACCCCGTTACGGCGACCTCACCGTCGACTCGAACCTGCCCGACGTCCGGATCGCCGTCGGCGGCCCGGACGAAAATGCGTTCACCGCCGCGGTTCTCGGCGGTGCGCCCTTCGGTGCCGAGCGCGTCTGGGTACCAGCGGCGCGCACACTGAAGGACGTCTGGGTGCCGGGAGCGGATCTGCGCGACGTGCACGCGTTGCCGGTGCTGATCGTCGACGTGGCGGCGGTGGGGGAGGTGATCGCCGAGCTTGCCGGGGCCGAGATCGTCGTCGAGCAGAGCGCGCCCGCGGACCTCGAGGAGTTCGAGCACCGCACCGTCGCGGTGTTCAACCGCGGGGTCCCCAGCTTCGCCGTCGACGCCGACGGGACACTGCACACCTCGTTGATGCGGTCCTGCACCGGCTGGCCGTCCGGCACGTGGATCGACCCGCCGAGACGCACCGCACCCGACGGCTCCAACTTCCAGCTGCAGCACTGGACGCACACGTTCGACTACGCCGTCGCCTTCGGAACCGGGGACTGGCGAGACGCCGGCATCCCCTCGCGCAGTGCGGAATTCGGTCACCCCCTACACGCCGTCACAGCTGAGCACGACCCCACCTCCGGTGGTCTGCCGTCGTGGGGGTCGCTGCTCGAAGTCGAGCCGGCCCGCATCGTCGCCGTGGGCGCGCTCAAGGTCCTCGGCAATCCGACCGCCGGCGGCAGTGGGCGACGGGTGAGCGCCGCCGACGGCATCGCGCTGCGCCTCGTCGAGACGCGCGGCGCGGCCACCGAGGTGGTCATCCACTCGGGCCTGCGCACCGTCTCGGCGCCTCGGCGACTCGACCTGCTCGAGGCGCCACTGGCCGACCAGTCGGACGGGCTCCAGATGCACGGGTACGAGATCGCGACCTTCGGCGTCCAGCTGAATCTGCCCCGCGTCCTCGACGCCGAGGACGTGGCGCTCGGACCAACTGCCGAACCGGCCCAACCGCTCTACGCCAGATACTGGCTGCACAACCGCGGCCCCGCGCCGCTCGGCGGCCTGCCCGCCGTGGCGCACCTGCATCCGCACCAGCTCGCCGTCGACCCCGGTGACACGGTGCGGCTGCAACTCACCGCCGTCAGCGACGTGACCGACGTGACGTTGCACGGCAAGGTGCGGCTCATCACGCCGCCGGGGTGGACGGTCGAGATGGACGAACTGCCATTCGTGCTGCCGGCGGGGGACTTCCTGGAGTCGATCGTCGACCTGACGATGCCTGCCGACACCCCGGCGGGGCTCTACCCGCTGCGGGCCGAACTGGGGATCACGGGCAGCGCCATCCCGGCGGCGTGGCGCCAGGTCGTCGAAGACGTGTGCGTCATCGCCGTCGGCGCGACCGACGACCGCGTGCTGAAGTTCGTCACCGACCCGGAGCCCGTCGTGCTGGCCGCCGGCGGCACCGCAACGCTGAGCGTCACCGTCGCCACCGACGCCTACTCCGACCTCGCGGTCGAGGCGCATCTGATCAGCCCGTGGGGGACGTGGGAGTGGGTNGGCCCCAGCGCAATCGGAGCCGACCTCGCGGCCCGAGGGACGGTTGACCTGAACTTCGACGTCACCCCGCCGCCGTGGCAGGAGCCGGGCGAATGGTGGGCGTTGATCCGAGTGGCCTGCGCGGGGGAGCTGCTGTACTCACCGGCGGTGAAGGTGGTGGTGACGTGACGGACGTCGTGGCGACCGTGGGCGACGACGCCGTTCTCGTCGACGAGGTGGACGCCAGCGAGGAGCGGCTGCGCGCCACTCCGCTGGCCAACGCCCTGCCCCGACCGGGCACCAGCGAGGGCCGACAGCTCCGCCGTTGGCTGGTGCAAGTTCTCGTCACCTCACGCGTGGTGACCGCCGAGGCGGCGTCCGCCGGCCTGACCGCCCACGGGGCGCCGACAGAGGAGGAGCTCTTGCCCGACGTACCCGCCCGGCTCGAGATCGGCAGTGTCGCCGCGGCGGCGTTGGAGGACGGCCTGGCGCGGGCGGTGTTCGTTCACGTCACCGCCGGTGTCACCGTCACCGATCGGGAGATCTCGGACTACCACGCCCGCAACCCCTTTCGATTCGGTGGCCACGCGATGGGTGCCGGCGGGTGGCGCGGCCGACTGACCGAGGCCACGCTCGACGACGTCCGCGACCAGATTGCCGGGCACCTCTGCGACTCGGCCCGCCGCCGTGAATTCCGCCGCTGGCTCGACGCCCGCCGCGCGGAAGTGGTTCGCCTGGCACCCGGCTACGAGCATCCCGGCGACCCGTCTCAACCCGACAACACCCACCGACACTGATGAGCACACTCGCTCTCGACGTCGGCGGCACCAAGATCGCCGTCGGTCTCGTCGACGCCGACGGCTCACTGCGGTACCACGCCCAGCGGCCGACGCCGCGGGCGGACGCCGAGGTCATCTGGTCGGTCACTCAGGGACTCCTCGCCGAGGCCCTGACGTCTGCGACCGACGACGTGCGCGGCGTCGGCATCTCGTCGGCCGGGCCCGTCGACCTGCCGAGCGGCACCGTGAGCCCCATCAACATCGCCGCGTGGCAACGGTTTCCGATCGTCGAGCGGGTGACCGCCGCCACCGGCCTCACGGTGCGCCTCGGCGGCGACGGCCTGTGCATGGCGATGGGCGAGCGTTGGCACGGAGCGGGCCGCGACGCCCAGTTCCTGCTGGGCATGGTGGTGTCGACCGGCATCGGCGGGGGACTGGTGCTCGACGGCGCACCGTATGACGGGCGAACCGGCAACGCCGGACACGTCGGCCACGTCGTCGTCGAACCGGACGGCGACCCCTGCACGTGCGGCGGCCACGGGTGCGCCGAGACGGTGGCGGCCGGGCCACACCTGGCGCGGTGGGCCCGCGCCAACGGTTGGCACGCCCCATTGGAGGCCAACGCCAAGGAGCTCGCCGACGCGGCGAATGCCGGTGACGCCGTGGCACTCCGGGCCTTCGATCGCGGCGCGAACGCCATCGCCCGAATGATCGCCTCGGTGGCGGCGGTGTGCGACCTGGACTTGGTCGTCATCGGTGGTGGCGTCGCGAAGTCCGGCGCTCTGCTGTTCGATCCGCTGCGCGAGGCGCTTGGCCACTACGCCGGTCTGACCTTCATCCGCGATCTGCGCGTGCTGCCCGCCGAGCTCGGCGGTGACGCCGGCCTGGTGGGTGCGGCGGCGCTGTTCAACGCCTCCGCCTGATCGACTCGTATGCGCCAACGATCGCTGAGCGACCGTCAACGCACACCAATCATCAGAGAGGGGTTGTGCGCGAGCAGGTCCGAGGGACGTCGGGCGGTGGCCATCACGGTGCGGTCGGGCCGGACGAGGGCGGCGGTGGTGCGCCCCCGACGAAGCCACCGGGCGAGTTCGGTGCCCGCCTCGGCGACGATCGCGGTGGTGTCGCGCTGCCGGAGGAGCGTCCGCTGCTCGGGCGTCAGCGGTACCGCGGTGACGAGCGCGAACCCCACACCCAGGACGTCGTCGAGCCGACGACCGTCGGGCAGTGTCGGGTTGGGGCACAACGTCCCGGTCAGCGACCACGGGCCCAGGCGCCGCCGGACCAGGGACGACCGGTGCAGGGCGGGGGTCGACGAGTCGACGATCCGCCGGCGCAGACCGGGAACGAGACTCAGCCGAGGCACCACCGCGCCACGTAGCACGCTGCCCACCTCGCCGCCGGCGGTCATGAATCGGCCAACCGCCAAGGCCAGTCGAATCATGGCGCGCGCATGCGGCTTTCGCTCCTGTTGATAGCTGTCCAGCACGCCGGCCGGTAGGTCGTGCTGCAGCACGCCGGCCAGCTTCCACGCCAGATTGTGCGCGTCGCGAAGGCCGGCGCCCATGCCTTGTCCGATGAAGGGTGGCGTCAGATGCGCGGCGTCGCCGAGGATGAACACGTTGCCGCGTCGCCAACGGTCGGCGATCTGGGCGCGGAAGGTGTACTCGGCGACGCGGATGAGGGTCAGTTGATCGGTGGGAATGCCTCGGGTCCACGGCTCGACGAAGGGGGCGACGGACGCCAGATCCGAGAACATCTCGGCGGATTCGCCGCGGAGCAGCTGGAACTCCCAGCGATACCGGGTGGCTCCGACACGCATGTACGTGGCCGCTCGGGTGGGGTCGCACACCTGGTGCACGCCGTCCCACTGCGCGAGATCCGCGTCGGTGTCGACGTCGACCACCAACCAGCGTTGGTCGAAGTGCAGGTCGTCCATCCGCGACCCGATGGAGGAGCGGACGAAGCTGTTTGCGCCGTCGCAGCCGAGCACGTAGTCCGCCTCGACGCTCACGGTGTCGCCGGCGTGGTCGCGGTAGGTGACGCGAACGGACCCGCCGTCGACTTGCTCGACACCGGTCACCTCGGCGTTGCCGCGCAAGTCGATGCACCGGTGACGACCGAGCTCGGCCCGCAGCACCTTCTCGAGCTCGGGTTGGTCGAACATGTTCGCCTGCGGGTAGCCGTTGGCGCTGGGGGCGATCGCGCGACGGAACTCGGCGAGCACGCGGTGACGGCGGTCGCGTAGCTGCAGTCCGTGTGCCGGGCGAGAGATCGCCGCGAATTGCTCGGCGAGACCCAGTCGTGCCACCACTCGACACACTTCGTCGTCCATGTGGACCGCACGCGGCTGCGGATACACGCCGTCCCACCGGTCGAGGACGATCGTTCTGATTCGGTACTGCGCCAGCAGTATTGCGGCGGCGGCGCCGGTGGGCCCGGCGCCCACGATGACGACGGGTGCCTGGTCGTGCTGCGTCACGGGGATGCTCGGCGTCAGCCGGCGGCGCAGACGCGGCCGGTCACGCGTAGACCACCCTCATGCGCTGGGCGCCGAGGTCGATCGCGCCGTCGTCGGTGGCGACCGTTGCCTCGACGACGTCACCGTGCTGCAGGTACTTGGCGTTGCCGGCCTGGCGCTTGAAGAATGCCTTCCACTTCACCGCTGGCGGCAGGAGCGCGCCGATCATCTCGACGGGCTTGGGCGGGGCCTTCAACGCCGTGCCCGCCGGGGTGCCGGTCAACACGAGGTCGCCGGGTGCGAGGTCCTGAAACCGGGTCAGCGACTGCAACGCCGCCAGCGGGCGGAAGAGCATGTCGCCCTCCACTACCGAGTTCTGCCGCTCGTCACCGCTGACGCTGAGCTTCAGTCGAAGGTCGCCGAAGCGGGCCAGCTCGGTGGCGTCGAGCAGCACCAATTCGGGGCCGACGGGGGTGAACGTCGGGTAGGACTTGGCTTCGTAGAACTGGGTCTGCGGGAGCTGGATGTCGCGCGCCGACACGTCGTTGGTGATCACCAGGCCCGCGACGTAGTCGCCGAGGGTCGCGTCGGTGACGGCGGTGCCCGTCGGCATGTCACGCCCGATGACGAGGCCGATCTCGACTTCGTAGTCGAGGAACCGGACGTGCTGGGGCTTGACGATGTCGTCGAACGGACCGCTGATCGACGCGGACGACTTCCGGAAGAACGTCAGCGGAACGGTCTTGGGGTCCATGCCCGAATCCTTGACGTGGGACTCGAAGTTGGTCATCTGGGCGACGACGCGACAGGGCCGCGTCACCGGTGAGACGAGGTCCAGTTCGTCGACCGCGACCGTGTCACCCGAGGAGGCGGCCGTGATCGCCGCGCGATCGGCGAGAAGCTCCCCGGTGGTGACTGCGCCGGTGCGAATCCTGGTGGCGCGGTCGGCGTTCTTGACCCACCACGAGTCGGAGGTGCGGATGACGGAAGTGCTCATGAGCGGGCAACTTTCAGGAGGCCGATGAGGCGGTGGACGTCGAACTCGTTGCGTCGTGGCAGCGCGCGCAGAATGGAGCGGGCTTCCTCGCGCGCCGCGCGCGGGCTGGTGCCCAGGAAGTCGCCGCTGACCGGCGGCCCCCACTGGGCGAGGCCACTGGCGGTGAACGGTGCCCAGCCGGGTTCGAGCGAGTCGTCGAACATGTCGCCGTCGGCGAAGTGCTCGACGAGGAACCCGTCGGGATCGCGCCAGTAGTCGAAGAGTTGGCTGCCCTGGATGTGGCGTCCGATGCCCCACGACCGGAAGTAGCCACGGTCGCGCAGGTATTCGCCGCCGGCGGCCAGCGCGTCCAGGTCGCTGACTTGAAACGCCGAGTGCACGTACCGGTTGGCCGGACCCAGCGCGATCGCCAGCGTGTGGTGGTCGGCGAACTCCGAGCCGCGGTCGCAGCGGATGAAGCTCATGGCCGGGCCGCGCTCGCGCTGGCCGGGGAAGAACAGGAAGTCGCTGACGATCATCCCGAGGTTCTCGAGATACCAGTTCAACGCCGCGACGTACGTGGTGGACTGCAACACCACGTGCCCGAGCCGTTGGACCCGGGCCGGCGCCCGCGGGGGCCGCTGGGTGGCGTTCGCACGAAGCACGTCGTGGCCTGCGTTGACGAGGAGTGGTTGTTGCGTTGGCAGGTGGGGTAGTTCGTGCATGCCGGCGACGACGCGGACGGGGGTCCCGCTCGGGTCGACCAGCCGTACCTGTACGCCGCCGACGTCGTCGGGCAGGGGTTGGACCATCGCCCCGGTCGTGGCGGCGAGGCGACGCACGTCGGCCTCGTCGGCCGCACGGAAGGCGATTCCGGTGAAGCGTGACCTCTCGCCGCGGTGCAGGAGGACGCACGGAGCGCCGGACTCGGTCCCGCGCAAATGCAATTCGTCGGGACTGCGGACGGAGGTCTGGAATCCGAATGCGCGGGCGAAGGCCTCGGCGCGGACCAGGTCGGGTTTGTCGAACTCGAGCCACGCGATGTCACGGATCTTGATGGTGGGATTCGGTGCGCGGCCGGGGTGCTCTCCGCGGACGGCGCCCTGCTCGCTGTGCAAATCGCTGTGGCTGCCAGCCATGGCGGGTCGCTCCTCTCACTTACTGATGAAATCGTCACATACGACGGTGCGCTCAGTCAAGGCTGTTTGACGAAATCCTCAGGATTGAGGCGACTGGTATATTCACCGCGTCCCTCCGAACGACGGTGAGGTAGTGATGCAGGAGTCGGCCGAGCCGGGCGTCAGTCGAGTGGAGCGACGCAAGCAACGCACCCGGGCGGCGCTGATCACCGCGGCGCAGGGGTTCATCGCCCAGGGCAGGCTCAGCGTGCCGGTGCTGGACATCACCCAGGCCGCCGACGTCGGGATGGGCTCGTTCTACAACTACTTCGACAGCAAGGAAGAGCTCTTCGCCGCCGCCGTGGGGGAGGCGCTCGACGCCCACGGCGCGCTCCTCGACGTGTTGACCGCCGACATCGACGATCCCGCAGAGACTTTCGGCTGCCGGTTCCGGCTGACCGGACGACTGTTCCGTCGCCGTCCCCAGGAGAGTCAGATCCTGCTGGCCAACGGCGTCGCGCTGTTGACCTCCGAGCGGGGGTTGGCGCCGCGCGCGCTGCGCGACATCGAAGCCGGCGTCGCCGCCGGCCGGTTCACCGTCGAGGATCCGCAGTTGGCACTCGCCGTCGCGGGTGGAGCGATCTTGGGCTTGGGCGCGCTGTTGAGCGACGACCCGGATCGGGACGACGCCGTCGCCGCCGATTCCGTCACCGCCGACGTGCTGCGGCTGTTCGGCATGTCCGCGGCCGACGCGGCCGACGTCTGCTCGCGGCCGTTGCCCGATCTCGACGCGATCGCCCCGGCTACTCCTCGTTGAGCAAGGCCGCGACGGGACACACGTCGGCGGCTTCGCGGGCCACCGGAACCAGGTCGTCGGGCACGTCGGCGTCGGCGAACGCGTTGGCCAGTTCTCCGTCGTCGTCGAAGGAGAAGATGGCCGGTGCGGCCTGCGTGCACAGGCCGTGGCCTTCGCACCGGTCGTAGTCGACGGTGACGCGCATGAAATGGTCCCTTCTAGGCGGGGACCAGCTCGAGGGGAAGCTGGTCGTAGCGGTGGATGATGTTGTTGACCGCCCAGGTCGGTGGGCCCACCAGGTTGATGCGCTCCACCCGGGCGGCGAGCTCGCGCAGGATCGCCTGCGACTCCAGCCGGGCCAAGCCCTGTCCGGCGCAGCCGTGGGTGCCGTAGCCAAATCCCAAGTGCCGGTTGGCGTCACGGGTGATGTCGAAGACGTCGGGATCGTCCCACTCGCGCTCGTCGCGGTTGGCCGAGGCGTACACCACCAGGACCCGCGATCCCCGGGGGAGGTCGACGCCGCCAATGTGGCTGTCGATGACCGACTTTCGGCTGAACGCCCGCAGCGGCGACTCGAGGCGGACCACCTCGTTGACGGCGTTGGCCACCAGTGACGGGTCGTCGCGCAGGGCCTGCCACTGGTCGGGGTGCGTCGCGAAGAGGTGCAACGCCGAACTGATGGCACTGATCGTGGTGTCGAGCGAGGGCGCCAGATAGTCGATCATCAGCGCGGAGCACTCCGAGCGGGGGAGCGTACCGGCGTCGGCTGCGCGCAGCACGTCGTCACCCATGCTGCCGGGGAGCACGCCGCGGTCGCGGACGACGCGTCGCGAGAAGCGCAGCATCGACAGGGCGGCGGGCGTCGTGCGCAGCCATTGCCGGTTCAGCGGGCCCAACGAGTCGAACGTCGCCCCCGCCCACGTCATCAGATTCTCTCGACCGTCCTCGGGCCACCCCACCAGGTCGGGCACCACCGCCAGTGGCAGCGCCATGGCCACGTCGCGTACCCCGTCGACGTGGCGGCGGGCGATCGCCGCCTCGACGACCGACTGGGCCTTCGCGTCGATCGCCTCGCCCATCGAACGCAGCGCCTTCGGGGTGAGGCGGTGGGCGAGCAGCTTGCGGCGGCGCTGATGGTCGGCGCCGTCGCTGTTGAGAGTGGTCCCGCGGGACATCCGATTGGTCAGCGGATTGAGTGCCACCCCCTGGCCTGACACGTACGTGGCGTCGTCTCGCAACGCCGCCTTGCATTCGGCGTAGCGGGGTAGGGCGTAGACCCGCTGGCGGCTCAACCACACCACCGGGCCGAGCTCGCGGAGTCGGGAGTAGTGCGGGTAGGGGTCACGGATCCCGTTGCGGGAGAACATGTCCTGGTGGTACGTCGGAGCGTGGGCGAGGTTCCGCATGGCAGGTCCTTCCCTCGACTGTCGGGCAGTGGCGAGGTCAACCAAATCAAAGAATGACGATATCGTCAAGTATGACTAGATCTGGCATCACGTGCGGCGGCGTTCACTCCGTGTCGTCGAGCACCGAGAACGGCTCGGTCGGGATCTCGACCACCATCAACTGGGCCGCCGAGTCGCTCGGCAGGACCGCGTCCGCCAGGGCCGCCAGAGCGCGCTCGGTGCCCACGTCCCGCCCGGCCTGCTCCGAGAGCAGCCAGCGCACCTCCAGCAGGTCGCAGTACGCCTGGATCGGCGTGCCCCGGCGCCCGACCGCCGCGTGCGCGCGGGCCATGGTCGGCCGTACCAGCTCCATCACCCACAGCTGCGCGGCGGTCGGCAGGTCGACGTCGTGGCCGGCCTCGCCGCACAGCTGCGCCTGANAGGCGTGGAGATCGCCGAGCAGATGGGTTGCCTGACCCTCGCCGACGTCGATGCCAGCCAGCTCGCGCAGCTGGGTGGCGTGGTAATTGCGATCTCCCACTGCGACTTTGAGTCGAAGCTGGTCGCTGGCCTCCTCGACGTGCCGCAACGAGACCTCGTCGACGGCGAAACCCAACTCGTTGAGCTTGCGAATGCGCCCCTCCACCCGGAAGCGATCGGCGTAGCCGAACACCGGCTCGTCGTGCAGCAGCTCCCACAGCCCCACGTAGCGCGTCCGCAGACTCAGCGCCTCGCCGATGAGCTGATCGCGCAACGCCGTGCCGCCGTCGATCCGCGCCGCGATGTCCATCAGCCCGGCCGCGACGTTCTCCACCATCACGTCGACGTCCAGCTCGCGCTGCCCGTCCGACAAGTGCGGGTGGACCTCACTGGTCTCCGCGTCGACCAACGATGCCTGCAGCACCTGGCCGTCCCGCGAGAACAGCGTGTTGGCCAGCGAGCAGTCGCCCCAGAACACGCCGCGGCGATGCAGTTCCACCAACAGCGACGCCATGCCGTCGAGCAGCCGCGACCGCTGTTTGGGTGCGTCCGGCGGCAGCCGAAGGAACAGCCGGCGGTACTGCCACGACCCCTCCAGGTACCGGGTCAGCAGGATCGCGGTCTCGAAGTCGGGCTGCCGCACCACACCTGCCCGCCGCACCGCGTTGAGATGCAACTCCTCGATGCGGCCCAGCGCGTCGTACTCTCGCTCCGCGATGCGCGGCGGCAGTTCCTTGAGCGCCCACAGCGCCCCGTCGCACTCGACGAACTTGACCAGGTGCCGGCTGGGCCCGACGGCCATGTCGCGCAACGGCACCTCGGGCATCAGCCACTCGGCGAGCGGCCGCTCCCACGGCAGACCCAGGAGCCCGGGGGACGGGGTCCGCAGCCGCAACTCGGGCGCGGCCACGCATGCCCTCCGTCAGCCCGTGGCGGCGGCGTGGCGACCCGAGGTGTCGCTGGTCTCGCCGACTCGGGTCAGGTTGTCACCCGTCGCGGGATCGAACAGATGGATGCGCTCGGCGTCGAGCCACAGCGTCGCCTCGTCGCCGTTGCGCACCCGGCTCAAGGGGTCGAGCTCGACGCAGATCTGCGTGCGCATCTGTTCGCTGTCCAGATCGGCGGCCAATTCGGCCAGCTGCGAGACGATTTCGGAGGGCGCCTCGAACGGGACGAACGCATACTGCTCGTTGCCCAGCCACTCCGTGACGTCGATGGTGACGTCGAAGGTGACCCCACGTGACTTCTTGCCCGCGTCGACGAACTCGGCGTCCTCGAACGCGCCGGGCCGCACGCCGGCGATGTAGACCTTCCCGTCGTCGACCTTGTCGCGCCACTCGTCGCGCAGCGGGATCGACACGAAGGGCAGCTCGATCGCGTCACCGGTGATGCGGGCGGGCACGAAGTTCATGGGGGGAGACCCGATGAAGCCGGCGACGAACAGGTTGACCGGCTGGTCGTAGAGCTCGCGGGGACTGGCGATCTGTTGCAGCACACCCTTCTTCAGTACCGCCACCCGGTCACCGAGCGTCATGGCCTCGGTCTGGTCATGCGTCACGTACACGGTGGTGACGCCCAGACGGCGCTGCAGTCGCAGGATCTCGGTGCGCATCTGGCCGCGCAGCTTGGCGTCGAGGTTGCTCAACGGCTCGTCGAACAGGAACGCGTCGGCCTGCCGCACGATCGCGCGGCCCATGGCCACCCGCTGGCGCTGACCGCCGGACAGGTTGGCCGGCTTGCGGTCGAGATGTTCGCCGAGCTCGAGGGTGGCGGCGGCCTCGGAGACGAGCTTGCGAATCTCCTCCTCGGAGTGCTTGCCGGACAACCGAAGTGGAAAGGCGATGTTCTCGAAGACCGTCAGGTGCGGATACAGCGCGTAGTTCTGGAACACCATCGCCAGGTTGCGCTCCCGCGGCGCCTTGTCGTTGACGCGGGTGTCGCCGATGATCATGTCCCCGGAGGTGATGTCCTCGAGTCCGACGATCATCCGCAGCAGCGTGGACTTCCCGCAGC
>Ga0055540_1001809_pt1 | contig 12128 bp, 10 predicted proteins | sample AraplaCvi_mMS_r2_2_FD_55040 | JGI IMG/M metagenome (GOLD analysis project Ga0055540, IMG submission 55040) | Arabidopsis root microbial communities from North Carolina, USA - plate scrape MF_Cvi_mMS_r2 | ecosystem: Host-associated > Plants > Roots > Endosphere | place: USA: North Carolina
CTGCCGCTGATGCTGCAGCGCGCGGCCAACCAGCTCGGCGCCGAGGTGCAGCGCCGCGCGATGCACCTGGCCACCATCCTCGAGCCGCTGCTGATCGTGGCGATGGGCGGCGTGGTGATGCTGATCGTGCTGGCCGTGATGCTGCCGATCATCCAGTTGAACCAGTTCGTCAAATAGCGGGAGCCTCGCCGCCATGGCCAATCGCAGCTACCTGTTCGCCAGTCCTTTCGTGCCGGGAGCCGATCCTGAGAAAGACGATCCACGGCAGGTCAAGGGCATCTCGGAGCGCAGCTACGCCATTCCGCTGGTCTACCGGCTGCTGGTGTCCGCGGACGTGCGGCTGTGCCGCTCGATGATCTGGAACGTGCCCGAACCCACCGCGCTGGCGGGCCGCGCCGGCGCGGGCATCGACCGGCTGCAGCAGTTTCTTGCGCGCATCGACCATCCGGCGGTTGCGCCGTTGTGCAAGCAGGCGCTCGACTTCCTGAACAACCACGCCGACCGCAACGGCTACTTCGTGCTGGAGTGCGCCGAGATCCTCGACATGGGCGATGCGCCGCTCGGCGAGCAGGCCGCCGACCTGCTGAAGGACGTGCAGAACATCGACGCCGAGATCGAAGCCGCCGTGGCCGAGCTCGCGCCGAAGAAGAAGAATTTCTGGCAACGCGTTTTAACGCCGTCGCAGGAGAGCATCGAGGCGCCGCTGCGCGAGTTGGGCCTGGGCTACTGGTCGGATACGCTCTACTACGCGCCCGACCAGGCGCCCTGAACCCACCGCACGCTCATGCCAGTCACTCTCGAAGACAAGCTCGTGGTCGCGATCTCCTCGCGCGCCCTGTTCAACCTCGAAGAAGAAAACAAGATCTTCGAGGCCGGGGACAACGAGGGCTACATGAAGCTGCAGCTCGACCGCATCGACGTGCCGGCCGCGCCCGGCATCGCCTACTCGCTGATCCGGAAGCTGCTGCGCTTCAACGAAGACGGCGTGCAGCGCGTCGAGGTGGTGATTCTTTCGCGCAACGATCCGGTCTCGGGCATGCGCATCTTCAAGTCGAGCGCGGCCGCCGACATCAAGCTGCAGCGCGGCGTGTTCACGCAGGGCCGCCCGCCCTTCGGCTACCTGCGCCCGCTGCGCGCACACCTGTTCCTGTCGGTCAACGCGCAGGACGTGCGCGAGGCGCTCATCGCGGGCTTTCCGGCCGCGCGCGTGCTGGTCGAATCGGTAAAGGCCAGCGACGCCTGGCCGAACGAAGTGCGCATTGCCTTCGACGGCGACGCGGTGCTGTTCTCCGACGAGGCCGAGCGCGTGTTCCAGGCCGAGGGGCTCGACGCCTTCCAGGCGCACGAACTCAGCAAGGCCGACCTGCCGCTGCCCGAAGGCCCCTTCAAGCCGCTGCTGATGGCGTTGCACCGGCTGCAGATGGCGGGCAACGCACAGATGCGCATTCGCACCGCGCTGGTCACCGCGCGCAGCGCACCGGCGCACGAGCGCGCTATTCGCACGCTGATGAAGTGGAACATCCGCGTCGACGAGGCCATGTTCCTCGGCGGCCTGCCCAAGGGCGAGTTCCTGCGCGAGTTCGAGCCCGATTTCTTCTTCGACGACCAGACCGGCCACGTCGACGCGGCCTCGCGGCACGTGCCCGCCGGACATGTGTCCAGCGGTATCAGCAACGAGCCCTGAGCCCGGGCTCGAACGCGGCGCCAGGCCGCGCCGCGCCGTCATTCCGCCGTTCCCGAAGGCGCCCGCCCGGCGGTGCGTTGTCACGCGCCTGACTTCGCTGCGTCACTGCGAGTTAACCGCCCGGTAACGGGTTCTCCCTAGTCTTGTGGGCCCGGGTGCGCGCTCCTGTCGCGCCTTCCAGAACCACATAACAAAGGACAGATTCCATGCGACTTCTTTTCCCCGGCACGCGGCTTGCGCCCGTGCTGCTGCTGGCCTGCGCGCTCTCGGCCTGCGGGGGCGGCAGTGGCGGTGGCGGCGGCTTCTTCGGCGGCACGCCGACGACCCCGGCCACGCCCACGACGCCCACGCCCACAACGCCCACCCCACCCGACAACACCGTGAAGCCCGAGATGCGCTGCGCACCGTGAGCATTGCCAGGAACAACACCATGACCACCCGCCGCAAATTCCTCACGGGCGCCGCCACCACCGGCATCGCCGCCGCCGCGCTCAATGCCTTTCCGCCAAGCATCCGCCGCGCGCTCGCCATTCCCGCCAACAACAAGACCGGCACGATCATGGACGTCGAGCACGTCGTGATCCTGATGCAGGAAAACCGCTCCTTCGACCATTACTTCGGCACGCTCATGGGCGTGCGGGGCTTCGGCGACCGCTTCACCATTCCGCTGCCCGGCGGGCGCAGCGTGTGGCAGCAGAGCGATGCCGCCGGCAAGCTGGTGCTGCCCTATCACCTCGATCAGACCATGGGGAACGCACAGCGCGTGAGCGGCACGCCGCACTCGTGGAACGACGCGCAGAACGCCTGGGACGGCGGCCGCCTCAGCCAATGGCCCAAGTACAAGACCACCGCTTCGATGGGCTACTTCCAGGAAGCCGAAGTGCAGTTCCAGTACGCGCTGGCCAACGCCTTCACCGTGTGCGACAGCTACCACTGCGGCATGCACACCGGCACCAACTCGAACCGCCTGTTCCACTGGAGCGGCACCAACGGCCCATCGGGCGAAACGGGCGCCGGCCTCGCGGGCCTCTCGTCGATAGACAACACTTGGGAGAACCTCCGGTTCCCATGGGACCCGGTAAGCAACCCCGGTGTCGACTCGACCACCTACGGCTGCAACTGGAAGACCTATCCGGAGCGCCTGCAGGACGCCAAGGTCAGCTGGATGCTCTACCAGAACCTGCCCGACAACTTCACCGACAACCCGCTGGCGGGCTTCCGGCAGTACCGCGTGGCCAACAAGGCTTCGGGCAAGAACGACATGCGCTACGACGGCGACGCCAGCCCGCCCGACGGCGTGACGCTGCCGGCCTACGACCCCGCCAGCGACGATGCCGGCAACCCGCTCTACAAGGGCATCGCCAACACCATGCCCGACGGCGGCCTGCTGGGAACGTTCCAGCAGGACGTCCTCAACGGCAAGCTGGCGCAGGTATCGTGGATCGTGGCGCCCGCCACCTACTCCGAGCACCCCGGTCCTTCGAGCCCGGTGCAGGGCGCGTGGTACATCCAGCAGGTGCTGGACGCGCTCACCGCATCGCCCGATGTGTGGAGCAAGACGGTCTTCATCGTCAACTTCGACGAGAACGACGGCTACTTCGACCACGTGCCGTCGCCCTCCGCGCCTTCGCTGGCCGACCCCGCCGACCCGAAGAGCGCCGCGGGCAAGACCACGCTGTCCGACAGCGACATCGCCTTCGAGCGCCACACATACCCCCTCGTCGGCACCACCGTCGCGCCCGCGGACGGCCGCGTCTATGGCCCGGGCCCGCGCGTGCCGATGTACGTCATCTCGCCGTGGAGCCGCGGCGGCTGGGTCAACTCGCAGGTGTTCGACCACACCTCGGTGCTGCGTTTCCTCGAGGCGCGATTTGGCGTCGTGGAGAAGAACATCAGCCCATTCCGGCGCGCGGTGTGCGGCGACCTCACGAGCGCCTTCAACTTCGCCACGCCCAACAACGAAGTACTGCCCACGCTCGCCGGGCGCCGCACCAAGGCCCAGGCGGACCAATTGCGCGCCGACCAGCAAGCGCTCGCGCAGGTGCCGCTGCCGCTCACGCCCGCGCTGCCGCAGCAGGCCACGGGCACGCGCCCCTCGCGCGCCTTGCCGTATGAACTGCACACCAGCGCCAAGGCCGACGCGGTCAACGGCAAGCTGCAGCTGCTGTTCTCCAACACCGGCAAGGCCGCGGCCGTGTTCCACGTGTACGACAAGCTGCACCTCGACCGCCTGCCGCGCCGCTACATGGTGGAAGCAGGAAAGCGACTCGACGACACCTGGGCCGCGATGGCCGACGATGGCGGGCGCTACGACCTGTGGGTGCTCGGGCCGAACGGCTTTCATCGCCAGTTCAAAGGCAACCTCGGCACGCTGCGCGCTGGCGATGCCGCGGCGCCCGAGGTTCGCGTGTGCTACGACATCACCAACGGCAATGTCTACCTGAGCATGCGCAACGACGGCAAGGCGGCCTGCAGGTTCACCGTCACCGCCAAGGCCTATCGCAACGACGGTCCGTGGACCGCGACAGTGAACGGCAGCGCCACCACCGATCAGCACTGGGAGCTCGCGAGCAGCGGCCAGTGGTACGACTTCGCAGTCACCTGCGATGCCGACCCAGCCTACTACCGCCGCTTTGCGGGCCGCGTGGAAACCGGCAAGCACACGGTGAGCGATCCGGCGATGGGCTTGCCCGACCTCTGAGCGCGGGCAAGAATGCCGGCATGCTGATGATCCTTCGACATGCCGACGTTCTGGTCACCATGGACGCCGCGCGGCGCGAAATCGCCGACGGCGCCGTGGTGTGCGATGGCCCCGCAATAGCCTGGGCGGGCCCCACCGCCGAGCTGCCCATCGTCTACCTCGACGCCCTGCGCAACGGCCAGGCCGAGGCCATCGACATGCAGGGCCACGTCGTGATGCCCGGCCTGGTCAACACGCACCACCACATGTACCAGAGCCTCACCCGCGCCGTGCCCGAAGCGCAGGACGCGGAACTGTTCGGCTGGCTCACCAACCTGTACCTGCTGTGGGCGCGCCTCACGCCCGAGATGATCCGCGTGTCGACGCAGACCGCGATGGCCGAGCTGATGCTCTCGGGCTGCACCACCACCAGCGACCACCTCTACCTGTTTCCCAACGGCTCGCGGCTCGACGATTCGATCGAGGCGGCCGATGCCATGGGCATGCGCTTTCATGCGGCGCGCGGCAGCATGAGCGTGGGCCGCAGCGCCGGCGGCCTGCCGCCCGACGAGGTGGTGGAAACCGAGGAAGCCATCCTGCGCGACAGCGAGCGGCTCATCGGCCGCTGGCACGACGCGTCGCGGCATTCGATGCGCCGCATCGTGCTCGCGCCCTGCTCGCCGTTCTCGGTGTCGCGCGACCTGATGCGCCTGTCGGCCGAGCTGGCGCGCGAGCGCGGCGTGTCGCTGCACACCCACCTGGCCGAGAACGACAACGACGTGGCGTACTCGCGCGAGAAGTTCGGCATGACTCCGGCCGAATACGCCGAAGACCTGGGCTGGGTCGGCCGCGACGTGTGGCACGCGCACTGCGTGAAGCTCGACGAGGCAGGCATCGCGCTGTTCGGCCGCACCGGCACGGGCGTTGCGCACTGCCCCTGCTCCAACATGCGGCTGGCCTCGGGCATAGCGCCCATCGGTGCGATGCGCCGCGCGGGCGTACCCGTGGGACTGGGCGTGGACGGCAGCGCATCGAACGACGGCGCGCACATGCTCGGTGAAACGCGGCAGGCCATGCTGCTGCAGCGCGTAGGCTACGGCCCGGCGGCGATGACGGCGCGCGAGGCGCTGGAGATCGCCACGCTGGGCGGTGCGCGCGTGCTCGGGCGCGACGACATCGGCGCAATCGCGCCGGGCATGTCGGCCGACATCGTGGCCTTCGACCTGCGCGGCGTGGCGCATGCGGGTGCGGGGCATGACCCGGTGGCGGCGCTGGTGTTCTGCACACCGGGGGCGGTGTCGCTGAGCGTGATCAATGGGGCGGTTCGCATCCGCGACGGAGAGTTCACCGGCATGGCGCTTGCGCCGCTGCTGGCAAGGCATCGCGACCTGGCGCGCACGCTCTACGACGGCGCACGGCACCCGCATACGGCCTGACGCCAGCGCTCGCGCTAGCACCGGGAGCGCGCCTCCAGGCTAGGCACCAACCCTCATTGCCAACGCCAGAGCCCCTCCGCAGAATCCGCCCACCAAATAGAACGAGCGTTCTATTTGGTGGCCGAACCCCTCGTCGGCCTTTTCCCCAGACTCACTACAACAGGGAACGCCCCCGATGAAACGCAGAGACATCCTCAAATGGTCGGCCTCGGCGGGTGGCCTGGGCCTGCTGGCCGGCAGGCCTTCCACCGCCTCGGCGGCCCTGCCGGTGCCCAAGCCCACGCTGCCGCAGAAGATCGACCCGATCAGCGCCACGCTGCGGCGCCTCGAACTGGTGGGGCGGCAGTCGACCTACCTCTGGACCGAATCGCACATCAACCTGGCTGGCGTACCGATGGGCGCGGTGGTGCCGCCGGGCGAACTGCCGGCGCTCGAACACCAGCTCGCGACCCTCTCGAAGGCGGTCGAAGCCGTCACCAATTTCGCGGCCTCGTTCGCCACCAGCGCGCTGGCCTCAGGCAGCCTGCAGTCGCTCGACAACCTGCGCACGCGCCTCGCGGGGCTGCAGGCCAGCTTCGACCAACTGCTGGCCGCCAACGGCGGATTGCTCACGCTGCCCGCGACGGTGTTGAACCTGCTTGCCACTCTCACCGGCACGGCGGGCGACATCGGCACGCAGCTCAGGCAGATCCATCACGACCTGCTCTCGCAAGGCCCGCTGGGCGCATTGAACGGACCGAAGACGGTGGCGCAATACGACGCGCTGTTCGTCACCATCGAGAAGCCCGCCATCTCGCAGCTGCTGCACGACAACGACCTGTTCGCGGCCATGCGCGTGGCCGGCCCCAACCCGACGCTGATCCAGCGGGCGACGGCGCTGCCGGCCAAGTTCCCGTTGAGCGACGCCCAGTACCGCCAGGTGATGGGCGCCGGCGACAGCCTCGCCGACGCGGCCGCCTCGGGCCGCCTCTACATCCTCGACTACCAAGGCCTGGGCGACATGGCGCCGGCCGGCCCGCAGGCCAAGCCGCTCACGGGCACGGGCTACATCCATGCGCCCATCGCGCTGTTCGCACGGCCGAAGACCGGCCGCTCGCTGGTGCCGGTCGCGATCCAGTGCGGACAGGAGCCGACGCTCGCCCCGATCTTCCTGCGCGTGGACGACACCGCCAACGCCGAGGCCTGGTGGGCCTGGCAATCGGCGAAGACCGCCGTGCAGGTGGCCGACTTCAACTACCACGAGATGTTCGTGCACCTGGGCCGCACGCACCTGATGTCGGAGGCCTTCGCGATGGCCACGCAGCGCCAGTTCGCGACCGCGCATCCGCTGAGCCGGCTGCTGTCGCCGCACCTCGAGGGCGCGATGTTCATCAACGAGGCCGCGACGCTGATCATCATGGCGCCGCTGACCACGGGCGACGTGATCCTCGCCGCGCCCATCGAGACGCTGCAGAGCGCGTGCGGCCGCGACCGGCTGGCCTACGACTTCCAGGACCGCATGATGCTGCCCAACGACCTGCGCACGCGCGGCGTCGACGACACGGCGGCGCTGCCCGACTACCCGTATCGCGACGACGGGCTGCTGGTGTGGAACGCCATCGCGCAGTGGGTGGGCGACTACGTGGCCACCTACTACCTGAGCGACGGCGACGTGACCGGCGACTACGAGCTCAAGGCGTGGGCCACCGAGCTCGCGACCAGCGGCAAGGTGCACGGCTTCCGCCCCATCACCACACGCGCGCAGCTCGTCGACGTGCTGACCGCGATCATCTTCAACGCCAGCGCGCAGCACGCGGCGGTGAACTTTCCGCAGTACTCGGTGATGACGTATGCGCCCTTCAGCGCGGGTACGGGCGGCATGCCGGCCCCGACGGGCAGTGCGGGGCAGAGCGAAGCGAGCTGGTCGCAGATGCTGCCGTCGCGGCTGGCGGCGCAGGAACAGATCCTGCTGTTCCACATCCTCGGCGGCGTGTACTACCGGCCGCTGGGCGAGTACAAGGACAACGTGTTCCCGCACCTGCCGGTGCTGATCGACCCGGCCATTGCCGGACAGGGCGGGCCGCTGGAGCGCTTCCGCAATGCGCTGGCCGCCATCGAGGCCACCATCCGCCAGCGCAACACCACCCGCACGCGGCCCTACGAGCACCTGCTGCCGAGCCGCATTCCCTCGAGCACGAACATCTGAAGCAGCGCAGGCGCCGCTCAGCGCCGCATCGTGTCGAGCTGCGTGACGGGCGCGCTGTCGTTGCCCCACGAGCCGCGCACATAGGTGAGCACGGCCGCGACCTCGGCGGCATCCAGCGTCTGCCCGAACGGAGGCATGCCGTAGGGGCGCGGATTGCCCGGCGTCGAGGGCAGAAAGCCGCCGTGCGCGACCACCTGGATCAGGTTGGTGGGCCGCGCCATGTTGACGGCGCGGTTGCCGGCGAGCGGCGGATAGGCGCCGACCGCGCCCTGCCCCTGGTCGCCATGGCAGTAGGCACAGCGCTGGTCGTAGATCTTCGCGCCGCGTGTCATCGTGGCGGCGTCGCGGCGGATCGGGGTCTTCGCGATGGCAGCAGCCTCGGGCTTCGGTGCATCGGGCAGGTCCTTCAGGTAGCTCGCCATGGCCGTGAGGTCGGCGTCGCTCAGGTACTGCGTGCTGCGGAACACCACGTCGGCCATCGGGCCCATGACCGAGCCGCGCGGCGCGACGCCGCTCTTGAGCAGCGACACGACGTCGGCCGCGGGCCAGTCGGCCACGCCGGCTTCGTGCGGGTCGTTGAGCGAGGGCGCATACCAGTTCTCGACGGCGATCAGGCCGCCCGAAAGGCCGAGCCTCGTTTCCGTCGCGCCGAGCGAGTTGCGGCTGCCGTGGCACGCAATGCAATGGCCGAGGCCGTTGACCAGGTACGCGCCCCGGTTCCATTCAGCGGGCTTGCCGGCATTGGCCACGAAGGGCTCGGGCTTGAACGACAGCGCGCGCCACACGGCCAGCGCCGCCTGCGTGTCGTAGGGGAAGCGCAGCAGGTGCGCCCTGTTGGGCTCCGGCGCGGGCGGCAGGCTGCGCAGGTAGGCGTAGATCGCATCCGAATCCTCGCGCGTCACCTGCGTGAAGTTGGGATACGGAAACGCCGGGTACAGCAGCCGCCCGTCCTTGCTGCGGCCGTTGTGCATCGCGCGCCAGAAGTGCGCGCTGCTCCAGCTGCCGATGCCGCTTTTGCCGTCGGGCGTGAGGTTGCTCGAGAAGATGGTGCCGAAGGGCGTCTCCAGGGGCAGCCCGCCCGCATAGGGCTGGCCGCCGCGCGTGGTGTGGCAGCCGGCACAGTTGCCGGCCAATGCGAGATAGCGTCCGCGCTCGATCAGCTGCGGCGTGGCCGCGAAGGCTTCGGCCTGCGTGGGCAGCGGGTCTTCGCCCCGCAGGTTCATCGCGACGATGGTGCCTGCTGCCGCGGCCCCCAGCACGATCAGCGTCAGCAGCGTCCAGCCCAGGCGTCGCAGTTTCATGATCGCGGCCCCGTCACTTCGACTTCGGCATGCCGCCGCAGTTCACGGGCAGCGGTGCGGGCAGCGAGGCCGCGGGCTTCGTGTCGGCCGGCATCGGCTGCACCGCCAGCCAGCTCGCGACGGCGTTGATGTCGGCGGTGGTCATGCGCCGGCCGATGTCGGCCATGCAGTCGGGCGGCAGCGCATGCCGCTCGCTCGTGAGCCATGCGCCGAGCTGCGACGACACGTACAGCCGCGGCAGCCCCAGCAGCCCCGGAATGGCCGGCTGCACGCCGGTGAGGGCCGCGCCATGGCACTGCACGCAGGCGGGCACGCCGCGCGCCGCATCGCCTTCGTGCACGAGCTGGCGGCCGCGCTGCAGCTGCTCGGGCGTCGCGTCGCTGGTGGTGGCGATGGGCGGGTAAGGCAGCTGCAGCCCGGCGAAGTACTCGGCCATCTCGCGCAGGTACGCATCCGACAGGTGCTGCACCATGTACGCCATGTCGCCGTTGAAGCGCCGCCCGTCGCGAAAGCTCACGAGCTGGTTGAACAGGTAACCGGCCGGCTTGCCCGCAAGGCGCGGAAAGTAGCCGGCGTTGGTGGTCGCGCCTTCGCGGCCGTGGCAAGCGATGCAGGCAGCCGCGCGCTGCTCGATGGTGTCGGGCACCGTGGCGGGCGTTGCGGCACCTGCCATGCCCTGCGTGGCGAACAGCACCAGCCCGATGGCGGCGAAGCGAATGCGCAGCTTCATGTGCCGGCAGCGTAATGCGCCAACGCGAGCAACCCCGCGATCAGCAGCAGCACCATCACCAGTGCCACGCCGATCAGCGGCAGGATGCCGACCTGTGCCGTCCGCTTGTCGGCATCGGCGCGGCGGCCACCCAGCCCGATGAAACTCCACAGAACGGCGCGCACCGCGCGCATGAGATTCGTCATGAGGCCGAGTGTGGACCAGTCGGGCCCAAAAAAACAGATGCAGATCGGCTCCATTCGACCGGTGCAGATAAAGTGCTGCCGAATGAAGAGCAAGCCGCAATGAAGCGATACGAAGCCCTGGCCGCCGACATCGAGGCCTCGATCCGCAGCGGCACGCTGAAGACCGGCGACCGCCTGCCCTCGGTGCGCCACACGGGCCGCAGCCGCGGGGTCAGCGCGTCCACGGTGTTCCAGGCCTACTACCTGCTGGAAGCGCGCGGACTCGTGCGTGCACGCGACCGTTCGGGCTACTACGTGGCGGGCGGCGGCATGCGCGATGCGCCACCCGAATCCACGCTGACCTCGCGTCCCGTAGACGGGCCGAAGTCGCTCGACGTGAGCGACCAGGTGTTCGACATCCTCGAAGCCAGCATGTCGCGCAAGGTCGTGCCCTTCGGCTCGGCCTTTCCGAGCCCGCTGCTGTTTCCGCTGGCGCGGCTCGGGCAATTCATGGCCGCCAGCGCCAAGTCGCTCGACCCATGGAGCACGGTGGACGACCTCACGCCCGGCAGCGCGGCGCTGCGCCGGCAGATCGCGCTGCGCTACCTCGCCGACGGCATGCCGGTGCCGGCTGACGAGATTGTCGTCACCAACGGCGCGCTCGAAGCGCTCAATCTCTGCCTCGCGGCCGTGACTCGGCCGGGCGACGCGGTGATCATCGAATCGCCCACCTTCTATGCCGCGCTGCAGGCGCTGGAGCGCATGGGCCTGCGGGCCATCGAGGTGCCGACGCATCCGGGCGAAGGCATCGATCTCGCAGCGCTGGAGCTGGCCGTCGCGGCACACAAGCCCGCGGCGTGCTGGCTCATGACCACGTTCCAGAATCCGCTCGGCAGCCTGATGCCGGACGCGAAGAAGAAGGCACTGGTCGCGCTGCTCGCGCGGCACGAACTGCCGCTGATCGAGGACGACGTGTACGCCGAGCTGTACTTCGGCGAACGGCGGCCTCCACCGGCCAAGGCCTTCGACGCGCAGGGGCTGGTGCTGCACTGCTCGTCGTTCTCGAAGTGCCTCGCGCCGGGCTATCGCATCGGCTGGACTTCGGCCGGGCGCTTCGCGCGCAAGGTGGCGCGGCAGAAGCTCACGACCACGCTCAGCACCTCGGCGCCCGCGCAGCTGGCGCTCGCGGGCTATCTCGAAAAGGGTGGCTTCGACAAGCACCTGCGCAAGCTGCGGCAGACGCTGTCAATGCAGCAGGCCACCTTCACGCAGGCTGTGGGCCACTACTTTCCGCCGGGCACGCGCGCCACGCGGCCGCTGGGCGGGTACTTCCTGTGGGTCGAGCTGCCGCCGCACGTGAACGCGCTCGACATCCATCGCAGGGCGCTGGAACTCGGCATCAGCGTCGCGCCGGGACCGATCTTCTCGGCCACGCGCGCCTTCACCAACTGCCTGCGGCTGAACTACGGCCACCCATGGAACGGGCTCAGCGAGCAGGCGATGCGAACACTCGGTCGGCTGGCCGCCGAAGCGTCCTGAACAGCAGAAACGCCGCGATGCTCACATTCACCAGATTCCAGCCGATGCCGTTCAGGAAGGCCGCGTGGTAGCTGCCCGTCAGGTCGAACACCTTGCCCGACATCCACCCGCCCAGCGCCATGCCGAACAGCGAGAACATCAGCACCGTGCCCACGCGCGCGCCCGCCTCCTTCGGCGGAAAGTGCTCGCGCACGATGATCGCGTAGGACGGCACGAGGCCCCCCTGGAACAGCCCGAACAGCGCCGAGATCACATACAGCGGCACCAGCCCGTCGAACGGCAGGAACAGCAGCAGCGCCACGCACTGGAGCACGCCGCCCAGCAGCAGCGTGCGCAGCCCGCCGATGCGGTCGCAGATGGCGCCCGACACCAGCCGGCTCACGATGCCGAAGCCCAGCATCAGCGACAG
>Ga0055540_1001812_pt1 | contig 12116 bp, 9 predicted proteins | sample AraplaCvi_mMS_r2_2_FD_55040 | JGI IMG/M metagenome (GOLD analysis project Ga0055540, IMG submission 55040) | Arabidopsis root microbial communities from North Carolina, USA - plate scrape MF_Cvi_mMS_r2 | ecosystem: Host-associated > Plants > Roots > Endosphere | place: USA: North Carolina
GCTTTCACCTCTTCCACCATCCCCGCACGTTACGGTTAAGGTAAAAGCGCCGGCCTCCGCCTGCCCGCGAACGTCTCGCGAAACACTCCGGCGACGGAAGCAGGAGGATTGTAGGCATGAGACGAGAGGGCGGGGATGATGATTGGGTCAAGTCATTGAAGATGCTGGAAGGCGGNGGTGAATTGTCCACGGCANAGGCCAGGAANGGATCGAAGGGGTACCCCGTCTTACCCCCCTCTGTCCTGCCGGACATCTCCNCCTCAAGGGCANGGCTATCGCATATGAGGGCATGCGGCTGCGTGGAGCCCCTCCCCCTTGTGGGGAGGGGTTGGGGAGGGGTCTTCGCTCCGCATTAAAAACCCCTCCCGCCTGCCGGCCACCCTCCCCACAAGGGGGAGGGTTAAGACTGCCGCACCGCCGCGCATCCCATATGCGATAGCCCTGCCCCACAAGGGAGGAGTAAGAGGCATTGCCCATCCATCGGCAAATATGGTCAGCTCACTCCTTCCCCACCGGCATATAAAGATCGCCGCCATCGCGATATCGGGCGGCCATCGCCTCCAGGCCCTCCTTCTGCGCCTCGGCGCGAATATCGTGCGAGATCCGCATCGAGCAGAATTTCGGGCCGCACATGGAGCAGAAATGCGCCACCTTGTGCGCCTCCTTCGGCAGCGTTTCGTCATGCATCGATCGCGCCGTTTCGGATCGAGCGACAGGTTGAACTGGTCCTCCCAGCGGAATTCGAAACGGGCGCGCGACAGCGCGTCGTCGCGCACCTGCGCCGCCGGATGGCCCTTGGCGAGATCGGCGGCATGCGCCGCGATCTTGTAGGTGATGACGCCGACTTTCACGTCGTTGCGGTCNGGCAGGCCGAGATGTTCCTTCGGCGTCACGTAACAAAGCATGGCGGTGCCGAACCAGCCGATCATCGCGGCCCCGATGCCGGACGTGATGTGATCGTAACCCGGCGCNATGTCGGTGGTCAGCGGCCCGAGCGTATAAAACGGCGCCTCGCCGCAGACCGCCAGCTGCTTGTCCATGTTTTCCTTGATCTTGTGCATCGGCACATGGCCGGGGCCTTCGATCATCACCTGGCAATCCTTCGCCCAGGCGATTTTCGTCAGTTCGCCGAGCGTTTCCAGTTCCGCAAACTGCGCCGCATCGTTCGCGTCGGCGATCGAACCCGGGCGCAGGCCATCTCCGAGCGAGAACGACACGTCGTAGGCACGGCAGATGTCACAGATCTCCTCGAAATGCTCGTAGAGGAAACTCTCCCGGTGGTGATGCAGGCACCACTTGGCCATGATCGAACCGCCCCGGGACACGATGCCGGTAACACGGTCGACGGTGAGCGGAATATAGGCGAGCCGGACGCCCGCATGGATGGTGAAATAGTCGACGCCCTGCTCGGCCTGTTCGATCAGCGTGTCGCGATAGACCTCCCAGGTCAGGTCCTCGGCAATGCCGTTCACCTTCTCCAGCGCCTGGTAGAGCGGCACGGTGCCGATCGGCACCGGCGAATTGCGGATGATCCATTCGCGGATATTGTGGATGTTGCGGCCGGTCGACAGGTCCATGACCGTATCGGCGCCCCAGCGGATCGCCCAGACCATCTTCTCGACTTCCTCCGCCATCGACGAGGTGACGGCGGAATTGCCGATATTCGCGTTGATCTTCACCAGGAAATTACGGCCGATGATCATCGGTTCGGATTCCGGATGGTTGATATTGGCGGGAATGATCGCCCGGCCTTCGGCGATTTCCCGGCGGACGAATTCCGGCGTCACGAATTCCGGAATATGGGCGCCAAAACTCTCGCCGTCGCGGACGCGAGCTTGTCTCTCCGCCTGCCGGCCGAGATTTTCGCGGATGGCCACGAACTCCATCTCCGGCGTGACGATGCCGGCCCGCGCATAGGCGAGCTGGGTAACGGCCCTGCCCGGCTTCGCCTTGAAGGGGAGATTGCGGACGGGGAATTCCGGCGTCAGCCGGTCGCCGGAAACGAAGCCGTTGTCCTCCGGCCTGACGATGCGGCCCTCATAGGCCTCCACGTCGCCGCGCGCGAGAACCCAGCTTTCGCGCAGGCGTGGCAGGCCGGCATCGATGCTGATCGCAGCGCCTTCGGCCGTATAGGGACCGGAGGAATCATAGACGGTGACCGGCGGCTCGCCGGAAGTCGGATGCAATACGATCTGACGCATCGGCACGCGGATATCCGGATGGACGGCGCCTGCTTTCAGGACTTTCGTCGAGGCGGGAAGCGGGCCGGTGGTGACGACTGGGGTGAGTTTGGCGGTTGCAATATTCATGGTTCGAGGCTCCAAGGTTTGACGTTTGGAGACCCAGTTCCAGTGTTGGAATGATGAAAAAACGCGGTGGAATTCGAAAGACGGTTCCCCGCCCTCGCTGCCGCAGCGCCCGCACCGTCCCTACGCCAGTATGAACTGGATCAGGTTCAACGGGTCACTGCGCCTCGGGCGGCCAAAGCCGATCCGACCAGCAGTATCTCAGCCCCTTGCCGGGACCCCCCTGGTGAATGCCGGCATCAGAAACCTGCGCGCCGTCCATGTCAAGCCGGCCGAAACGACGTTAATCGATCGAATTTTACCGAATCCCGCAGCTCCAAATTGATGAAGTTTATTACCGAAATCTTATGCTATCCTGCGTAATAACCGTCCTGGCGATGAACGCAGATTTCCAATTATCGGGAGATGTCGAGATGAACGAGACCATTCGCGAATTGCTGACGCGGGTAGGCGGCCTTCCGGTCGCGGTGACGGAGCTGGAAGACGGCGCCGATCTTTATGCGGCGGGCCTTTCCTCCTTCGCATCGGTGCAGCTGATGCTGGGCCTGGAGGAGGCGTTCGACATCGAATTCCCGGACAACCTTCTGAACCGCAAGTCCTTCGCCAGCATCGCGGCGATCGAGCAGACGGTCTCCCACATCCTGAAAGCCCGCGAGGCCGCTTGAGATGAGCCTCCCCGCCTTTGCCGCAGACATGGCCTTGAGCGCACGCGCTCATCGCGTGGCAACCGTAGCGGCTGAATTCGCCGATCTCGTCGACCGGGACGGCCGCTTCCCGCGCGAGGCGGTCGACGCCATGAAAGCCGAGCGCCTTCTCGGCATCCAGATCCCGACCGGGTTCGGCGGCGAGGGCGCTTCCATCACCGAGATCGCCGAGGTCTGCTCCATCCTGGGACAGGCCTGCGCCTCGAGCGCCATGGTTTTCGCCATGCACCAGATCAAGGTTTCGAGCCTCGTGGTGCACGGCGCCGACAGTCCCTGGCACATGGATTTCATGCGCGAACTCGCCGGCCGCCAGCTTCTCGTCGCCTCCGCGACGACCGAGGCCGGCATCGGCGGCAACATGCGCAACTCGATCTGCGCGATCGAGGTCGATGGCGACACCTGCCGCCTGACGAAGGATGCGACCGTGATTTCCTACGGCGCCCATGCCGATGCGGTCATGGTCACCTCGCGGTCGAACGAAGGCGCCGCCCCGACCGACCAGGTCATGACGGTCTTCCGGCACGGCCAGTACACCCTGCAGAAGACGGTCGACTGGGATACGCTCGGCATGCGCGGCACCTGCTCCGACGGTTTNCTNTTCCAGGGCGAAGCGCCATCGGCGCAGATCTTCCCGAAACCGTTCGCCGAGATCGCGGCCCAGTCGATGCTTGCCACCTCGCATCTTCTCTGGAGCGCCGTCTGGTACGGTATCGCCGCCGATGCGGTCCTGCGGGCGCAGGCTTTCGTGCGCGCTGCAGCCCGCAAGGCCGGCGGCACCCAGCCGCCCGGCGCGCTCAGGCTGGCCGAAGCCTCCAACCAGCTGCAGCTCCTCAAGGGCAATATTCTCTCGGGCCTCAAGCTCTATGAGGATGCCAAGCTTGATTCCGACCGCTTGTCGTCCATGGGCTTTTCGATCGCCATGAACAACGTCAAGCTCGCCTCGTCCGAAATGATCCTGACCATCATCAACCAGGCGATGATCATTTGCGGTATCATGGGCTACAAGAACGGCACGCCCTACAGCCTCGGCCGGCACCTGCGCGATGCCCATTCCGCCCAGCTGATGATCTCCAACGACCGCATTCTCGGCAATACGTCGACCATGCTGCTCGTCCAGAAACCGGACACCAGCCTCGTCGGCTGACGCCCCATCACTTCAAATGTAATGCATTGAAAATAATGAGGTGAAGCCATGGATTTGCAAGTTTCATTTCTCGACCGCCTGTTCGACGCGGGCCTGCTGATCGAGACCGGCGTGGACGGGCTTTATGGCCGCAGCGGCCAGTTCGAAGACGTGATCGCCGCCTTCGAACGGCTGATCGACAGGGTCGGCGGCGCCGACGGCGCGGAAGCCATGCGCTTCCCGCCGGGCATGAACCGCGCCTTCTTCGAGACCAGCGGCTACATGAAGAGCTTTCCGCAGCTNGCCGGCACCATCCACTCGTTCTGCGGCAACGAGCTCGACCACATGAACCTGCTGAAATGCATGGAGGTCGGCGAGGAGGACTGGACCAAGGGCCAGGAAGCCACCGACATCGTCCTGACCCCCGCTGCCTGCTATCCGCTCTATCCGACCGTTGCGCGCCGAGGCAAGCTGCCCGCCGGCGGCAGCCTCTTCGACCTGCAGAGCTACTGCTTCCGCCACGAACCCTCCAAGGATCCGGCCCGCCAGCAGCTGTTCCGCATGCGCGAATATGTCTGCATGGGCACCGAACGGCATGTCACCGATTTCCGCCAGAGCTGGATGGACCGCGGCGTCGAGATGATGAAATCGGTCGGCCTCGAGGTGACGATCGACATCGCCAACGACCCCTTCTTCGGCCGCGCCGGCAAGATGCTGGTCAACAACCAGCGCGACCAGAACCTGAAGTTCGAGCTGCTGATCCCGATCACCTCGGTCGCAAAGCCGACCGCCTGCATGAGCTTCAACTACCATCAGGATTCGTTCGGCCTGAAATGGGGCCTGAACCTGGAAGACGGCAGCGTCGCCCACACCGCCTGCGTCGGTTTCGGCCTGGAACGCATCGCGCTTGCGCTGTTCCACACCCATGGTCTGGATGTTAAGGAGTGGCCGGAAAACGTCCGCGCCACGCTCTGGGGCTGATCCGATGACGACGGTTTTTCCCGGTCTCGATCCGGCGAACTACGCGACACATGCGCTCCATTCCGCCGAGCGCATGTGGCCGGAAACCAATTGTTACGTCGATCTGTGGATCGAGGTGCTGTCGGCACAGGGCCTGCCGCCCGAGGCCATGCTCGGCTTCACCCTGACCCAGGATTTCGAGGGCGACCAGTTCACCTTCTTCAAGGTGCCGCTGGAGGATCTCGAAACCCTGTTCGGCATCCGCGTCACCGAGCTTGCGATCTTCGACCGGCCGGAATGGCACGTCATGGAACAGGTCCGCCGCGGCCGGCTGACGCTGCTCGAGCTCGACAGCTTTTACCTGCCCGATACCCGCGGCGTCGCCTATCGCCAGGAACATGGCAAGACGACGGTGGCCGTCAACCGCCTCGACCTCGAAAAGCGGGAGCTCGATTATTTCCACAATGGCGGCTTCTTCTCGCTGTCGGCCGGGGATTTCGACGGACTGTTCCAGCTCGACGCGGCCCCGGACGCGCTGCCCTTCCTGCCCTATACCGAATTCGCAAAATTCCCCGCAGCCTATCCGGACGCCGGCGAAATTCGCGAAACGGCTTGGAAGCTTCTCAGGCATCATTTTGCCCGGCGGCCGCAGGACAATCCCCTCCGTGCCTTCGCAAAGTCTTCCCGGCGCAGGTGGAACGCATAGCCGACCGGGATTTCGGCTTCTTCCACAAATATGCCTTCAACACGCTCCGGCAGGTCGGCGCCAATTTCGAGCTTCTGGCGAGCCATCTGGCCTGGCTGAACCGCAAGACCTTCGCGCAAGCGGAGCAACAGGCGCTGAAGATTTCGGAGGTTGCGAAATCCACCCAGTTCCAGCTGGCCCGCGCCGTCACCCGCAAGAAATTCGAACCGCTGGCAACGGCACTCGATCCGGCCGCCGATGCCTGGGATCTGCTGATGGGTGATCTCGCGCTGACGCTGACCCAGGCCCGCGAGGCCGCGTGAGCCTTCTTTCCGTCATGGGATCAAAGACCAGCCTTCTCGCCGAAGGCTGGTCTTTGACGATGACCGAGCCGGGTGCCTGCGCGCGGCCGGGCGACCTTCCCTCCGGATCGGACACCATCCCGGCCATCGTCCCCGGCACGGTCGCCGCCGCCCTGGAAGCTGCCGGCCGCTTCGACCGCGACAATCCCGAACCGCTGATCGATAGGGATGCCTGGTATCGCCGCCCACTTGCGGGCGAAACGCCGGGACCGGCAGTCTTGAGGTTCGCCGGGCTTGCGACCGTGGCCGAAGTGTTCCTCGACGAGACGCTGATCCTGTCGTCGGCAAGTATGTTCGAAAGCCACGACGTGCCGGTCGAGCTGACCGGTACGCAAACCCTGTCGATCTGCTTTCGAGCGCTGAAACCGCATCTGGAAAAGACCGGCCCCCGCGCCCGCTGGCGGCCGCGGCTGATGAACAGCCAGGGCCTGCGCCTGATCCGCGCGACCGCGCTCGGTTTCATGCCGGGATGGAGCCCTCAGGTTCATGCGGTGGGCCCCTGGCGGCCGGTTTCGGTGATCAGAGCGGCCGATAATCGCCTGGCCTCGCCTCTCCCATCCGGCCCCGCGGCCGACCTTCTTTCCACCGGGGAGAAAGGGAAACTCGCCATATCCGCCGAGCTTGATGAAAGCGGGGCAGGCATTCTGAAAGTCGGCTTTGCGTTTGACGGGCCGCACCGCGATCTCCGGCTCCTCTGCAACGGCACCGAGGCGCATTTCACGAATGACGGCGAACGATACTCGGCCATGCTTCGCCTGCCGGATATAAAACCCTGGTGGCCGCATACCCATGGCGAACCGGCACTCTATGACGTCGTACTCCGAGCCGATGGCGAGGAATTCCCGCTGGTGCGCACCGGCTTCCGAAGCCTGAGTGTCGAACGCGGCCCGGACGGCAACGATTTCGCCGTCATCGTCAATGGTGAGAAGATATTCTGCCGCGGTGCCGTCTGGACGTCCGCCGACATCGTCAAGCTGCCCGGCGACCGCGCGAGCTACGAACCCTGGCTTCGGCTGGCAAGAGACGCGGGCATGAACATGATCCGCATTCCGGGCATCGCGACCTATGAAAGCCCGCAGTTTTTCACGCTGTGCGACGAACTGGGCCTCCTGGTCTGGCAGGATCTGATGTTCGCCAATTTCGACTATCCCGTCGCCGACCCGGATTTCTTGATTCACGTGAAATCGGAGGTGGAGCAGTTCCTTGCGGCGACTGGAGCCTCGCCGTCGCTTGCCGTCCTTTGCGGCGGCAGCGAGATCTATCAACAGGGCGCCATGCTGGGCATGCCCGAACGGATCTGGAAAGGTCCCCTCTGCGAAGACGTGCTTCCTGCCTTGGCCGCGGAATACCGGCCGGACCTGCCCTATGTCGCGAATTCCCCCAGCGGCGGCGCGCTGCCTTTTTACCCGAATGCCGGCGTGGCGCATTATTACGGCGTCGGCGCCTACAAGCAGCCGCTGGAGGATGCCCGGCGGGCGAATGTCCGTTTCGCGGCCGAGTGCCTGGCCTTCTCCAACCTTTCGGACGCGGAAACGCTGGCCGGCGGCGAGGCCGGGATCCCACGGGACGCCGGAGCCGACTGGGATTTCGAGGATGTGCGGGACCACTATCTCGGCAGGCTTTACGACCTTGATCCGCAGACGCTGCGCGCGGAGCAGCCGGAACGCTATCTTGACTTCGCGCGCCGTGACCGGCGAAGTGATGGAAGCGGCTTTTGCCGAATGGCGGCGGCCGGGCTCCACCTGCAACGGCGCGCTCGCCTTCACCTTCCAGGATGTCATGCCGGGGCCCGGCTGGGGCGTGGTCGATGTCGGCGGAACGCCGAAACCCGCCTGGTTCGCGCTGAAACGGGCCTTCCGCCCGGTCCAGGCCGTGTTTGCCGACGAGGGCACCAACGGGCTGGATGTCCATCTTGTCAACGAAACTCCGGCCGACCTGCCGGTGGTTCTGGAAGTAACCTGCCTGCGGGACGGCCGAATGCCCGTCGTGTCGGGTCGCCGCGACCTCACGCTTGCGGCCCGGAGCAGCAGAAGCCTCGCCGCGACCGACCTGTTCGGCGCCTTCTTCGACACGAACTACACCTACCGTTTCGGCCCGCCCTCTCATGACGTGACGGTGGCGCGGTTGAGAGATGCGCAAACCGGGGAAATTCTGGCGCAGGCGCATCATTTCCCGCTCGGGCGCGCGCAGGCCCTGCATGATGCCGAAATCACCGTTTCGGTCGCCGAGGATGGGGGAGAGTTCTGGCTGGAGCTTTCGAGCGACGTCTTCGCCCAGTCGGTCCGTATCGAATGCGCCGGTTACCGCGCCTGCGACAATGGCTTCCANCTGGCGCCGGGCGCAATCAGACGNATCCGCCTTGACCCNCTCNCCNANGCCGCCGGCAGACCGGCCGGCACGATCCGGTCACTCGGCGGCGGCCGAATCGCGCGTTTTTGAATAGGCGTCCTCTTCCAGAGGGAAGCGGAAAGCCATCTTTCTCAATGTCTCCAGATAGACCTTGCGGGCATGCTCCGGCGTCAGGTTGTGATCGGCATTCGGAATGATCTGCGGCGTCACGTTCGGAAAACGGACAAGCCCCGACCCGTCGTGGCCGAAATAGAAATCATACTGTTCGAGACCGAGATCGTTCTCGCTGTAAATCAGCGAAATGGGAATGCCGCGATGGTGGAGGGTGCGGAAAGCACCGTAGATCGCCCGCCCTTCCGGCAGGAAACTGCGGAAGGCGTGCAGGACCTTGCCCTTGGCCTGGTTGCCGATGCCCTTGGCGATATTGCGGGCCGCGGTGACGACCTTGACCTCGCCCCTGAGGATGCGCCTGAAGGTTTCGGCCCGCAGAGCCCGCTTTCGGTAGTCGCGAAGGCTGCGCGCACCGTTGACGATCATATCCTCGACGGAGCGACCGGGACGCCAGCGGAAGACCGCCGGATTGACGGAAACATTGCCGGCTATCCGCGGTTCCACCAGCGATGCCCGGAAGCCCAGAAAGGCGCCGCTGCAACGACCGGCGGTGACCACCGGCATCAGCCGCCGGGTTTCGAGAAAATCGATCGCTTCCGATACATCGGCATTCTGGTCCGAATGATAAAGAACCTGGTCCGGCCGGCCGGGCACCGGCGGGCTGTCGCCGACATTGGCGGTATCGAAACGCAGCGAGGGAATGCCGGACCGCGCCAGCGCGCGAGCGAGAGCCACTGTGGCGCGGCCCCAGCCGGCATGCCGGTCATAGGCGGATGTCAGGAAAAGCACCGTCGCGCCCGAGCGGCCGTGCAGCGGCTCGCAGAGCACCCCCGAGAGCCGGCCGTTGGTACCGAAGCGTGTCGGCGTTTCGGCAAAGCCGTCCCCGGTAAGCGGCGCGGGCGGCACCGGCAGGCGTGATGTCGGGGAAGCAGGTTCCGACGGCAGCGCGNCGATCCAGTCCGTCAGGTTATCGGCGACCGTCAGCGGCAGTTTCACGATCACCGGATTGGAGACGAGCTTGTCATAACCTTCGAACGCCTGTTCATCCACGTCCGCGCCAAGCGCCCGGAGCCGCGNGACAAATTCCANATCGGCCGGATGGTCTGCACGGCCGATGACCAGGACCCGCCCGGCAGGCGGNCGGTCGACGCCCAGCAGGTTGACGTTGCGGACCTCCTCGGCGATCTCGCCGGGCATGGNNAGCGACGCNATGGAGACGCCGGTCTTGTTGTACTGCCCGTCCGTGAGGCCGAGATTCTCATCGACCACCTTGGACCANACCGCGAGCTCGCGGAGATGCAGACGCCCNGAAACGACCGGCGCCATNTAAACGATGGCGTCGAGCGCTTCGATCGCCTCGGCGGCCCTGGTGGCAACGATCGCCCCGAGCCCCTGTGAGACGACGACGATGCGCTCGCAGCCCGAAAGCGCCTTGAGGTGGGCGGAGGCGGAGGCGAGACTGTCGGACCAGACGGAAAGGCCGGCCTGGAAATCAATCTCATCCAGTGCATCGCCCGTGCCGGGATAATCGAATCGCAGGCTGGCAATACCGCGATCGGCCAGATTTTCCGAAATGATGCGCCAGAACTTGCGCGTGCACATTTCCTCCAGGCCCCACGGGCTGGCGAAGAGGACAGCAAGGTTGGACGCTTGGGTTCCGGCCGAGGGTGGCGTGAAAAGTCCGACCGTTCCGTCGAAGGTCAACGGTTCGGCAGCCGCGCGGGGCAGCAGCGGCGATATCTCCCCGGCGGTCGGGGACTTATTTCGGGCGTCCATCATGGCGAATGCCGGCAATTTCCATCACTATACCAGCAATACCCCCAGTTTTGCTCATAAAGACTTAAATTGTCCGGGGCGATTTTACCGGTCGCAGGCCGATTGTTCCGAAAAGATGCGGGAGAGGACCTGCATCTGCGGCCGGTCGCCGCCTTTGGTCGGCTGGATGTTGAGCGGCTCGTCTTCCGGCCACCAGTCGCCGCCGGCCCAATAGGACCAGCCGAGCCAGACGTCGGNGCCCTGCTCNACCGTCCTGACCATCTCCGCAAGTGCCGGCAGGCATTCCGGAGCGGCAGGCGTTGCGAATTCGCCGAGATATCCGCGCTGGCCATGTTCCCGAAGCCAGCCGCCGACATCGCTTATCGCCTTGACCGCCTCGGCCGCCCGCGAGCATTCGGCATTCTTGCCGGAAAAATCCGCATCCAGATATTGGTGGACTTCGTAGGCGTAGTTGTCCTTCGGATCGGAAATGTCGAGCATCACCGATGCATTNGGCGTGCCGTAATCGCCCGCGAGCCAGCTATGGGCACCGGTCCAGGCCGTTCCCGGCACCAGCACNAGATTGCCGGATCCCGTCTGGCGGATCGCGCCGATCGCGCTATTGGCGGCTGAAAGCCAGTCCTCGGCCGCAATGTCGTAGGGTTCGTTCATCAAACCGAAGGCGATCCCGTCGATGCCGGCGACGGCTGCGGCAAGCCGCCGCCAGAAATCGGCAAAGGCGCTTTGCGGCACCGTTTCGGAGCCGATCGGCTGGCCCCGGAACCGGCCGTAATTGTGCGGATCGAGAATGACGGCCATGCCGCTCGCCCGGATCAGCCGGACGGTGCCGCGCAGCCGTTCGAGCTCGGCGGCATCGAGCTCCTTGTAGAGAAGCGGCTGCAGCCTTTCCCAAAGGAACGGCAGGCGCACCGTGTTGAAACCTCTGGCAGCGAAATAGTCGATCGTTTCCTTGGAGGGATAGACATAACCCTTGCCGTAGGCATCGCCGAGATCGCCGAACTCGGCGCCCGCAAGGTTTATGCCGCGCAGGCAGGCGGTCTTTGCTTCGGCCGAACCGTTCACCACCGCCAAGGACACCAGGGCGCCCAGCAGGCGCGAGACGTGGCGACCGAATTTTGGGGACCTCTTCTGCAAGTCTTCCTCCAATGCGAAGCCGCAACCTGCCACCATAACCTTTAGCAAATGCGAATCGTTGCCGAAGCAGCCTCCGCGGCGGTGATGCGCGCGCCGACGGCGCAAAGGGAACGGAATTTTGTACGGCCGGCTTTAAGGTCGGGCCATGGAAGCCAACACAAACGGATCTTGAGATACGCTGTACACATTTCTGGAGTGAGACCGGGCGTCGTTGGGCTATTTTCCTTTTCCGGAAGGGCTGGATATTGTCCCGCGTCCTTTTTATGTATACACGAAATGGCCAACCGATGGCGGAGGAGGGAGAATTGAGATGAAGAGTTATGTCCTGACCGTATCCTGCAAGACAACGCGGGGCATTGTCGCAGCGTTGTCCGGCTTTCTGGCCGAACAAGGCTGCAACATCATCGACTCGTCCCAGTTCGACGACCTCGATACCGGCAAGTTCTTCATGCGCGTCAGCTTCCTTTCCGAGGAAGGCGCCGAACGTCACGTCCTCGTCGAAGGTTTCAAGCCGATCGCCGACCGGTTCGGGATGGAATGGGAGATCTTCGACACCGCCGAGCGGATGAAGGTTCTCCTGATGGTCTCCCGTTTCGGCCACTGCCT
>Ga0055540_1001815_pt1 | contig 12104 bp, 10 predicted proteins | sample AraplaCvi_mMS_r2_2_FD_55040 | JGI IMG/M metagenome (GOLD analysis project Ga0055540, IMG submission 55040) | Arabidopsis root microbial communities from North Carolina, USA - plate scrape MF_Cvi_mMS_r2 | ecosystem: Host-associated > Plants > Roots > Endosphere | place: USA: North Carolina
CCCAGAGGAGAGGAGAGGAGAAGAGATAAGAGAACACCCCCCTACCCCCCGCAAGCGGGGGAAGTGGGGGGCGACGAATCTCAAACCTCCACGAAAGCGGGAACCGTCTGCAAAGCGATCAAGGCCAAAGGTGTTCCCGACGTAAACCCTTCGAATCCGAAGCTGCGCGCGCTGGTCGACAAAGGCATCGGCGTGGAGACCTTCGTGCAGGCTGCGGACGTGTGCGTGAAGGCGACGCCGCCGAAAGGCATGGCATACCTGCTTGGCATCGTGGAGCGCCAGTTGCGGGAGGCCGCAGACATTGGCGCGAGCCCGGGGATGCCTACGGCCGCTTGGGACGAAAGCCGAAGCAGCGTCGAGGCGAAGGCCGCCGAGCTTGGCATTGCAAAGTGGAACGACGCCGACCTGAGCGCCGGTCATGAGCAGTGGCCGGCGTACCTCGCGCGGGTGAGGGCTGCGGTCAAGCGAGAGGCGAGTCCCGCATGAGCGCCGCTACATCGCAGGTTGGGCGACGGCTGGCGTATGCCATCAATGCAGCGTGCTCGGCGCGTGGCGACGATGACGCTAACCGGATAGCTCTGCTCGCAGAGGCGAGTCAGCTGCCTGTGGACACCCAACGCGGATTGGCCGAGCACTTCGAGCTGGTCTATGTCGAGCTGCGGCCTCGGGGGTCAGACAGTCACGGGTCCTTCCGCAGAAAGGTGCGGTACGGGTAATTCGAACCCCAACCTTGGACTGTTCGGCGAGGCCCCTAAGGGGGTTAAGTGAAGATGAATAGGAGCAATCATGAGCAACCGTATTGACGATCTGATGCTGTCCGACGAGGACACGGCCGAAGTGAATTCCCTTCTCGCGACGGCCGCCAGCGAGCGCAGGTTCGGCGCTCTGACGTTCTTCGCGGAGAGCCGTTGCATCGCGTGGTGTGGCCTGCTTTATGACGGTGTGCTGACCGCTCAGATGTTCATGCCGGCCGCCAGCGCGGCCACGGGCGAGGCCGTGGCTCGATGCCTGGCCGATGCGCTCCTCACGAGCATCCGCGCGAAGAGCGCGCAGACCGAGACCGACGCGGCACTTCGCAAGGTCATGAGCTGAAGCGACCTTGCTTTCGTGCGGAATCTGTGATAACGTGGCACTGCTTCACGCAATCTGAAGTAAGTGACTCTCACGCCGTAGTGAGCGGTGCGCCGACACAGACGACACGTCGCGATGTAAAGCGGCATTCACGCGAAAGCAAACGAGGACGGCATCTGCCGTCGCCCATCCCCGAAAGGGGTTAACCGTTTGCGCCTGCTGAATCGCCGTCATCGGACGCTACGCATGCGCTGGAGTCTCTTCATGCCAGAAACAAGGCACCGAGCGTTCACTGCGACACGCAAAGGTGATGCGGCAAAAAACACGTTCGACGCGAGCTTGAGTTCGGAATATCAGTACCTGCGCGGGTACGGATACGAGGTGCTTTCGCACGAGTCGAGCGCCGTTGATCTGTCGCGCAGCAAAGATGGCCTTCCGCTGTTGCTGCAGCACGACCCCGGCCGCCCAGTCGGGATGGTCGAAAACATCCGCATCGAATCGAGAAAGCTGCGCGCTCGGCTTCGCTTCTTCACGACAGAGGCCGGTGTCGAGGCGGCCACCATGGTTGCCGAGGGACTGCGCACGCTATCCATCGGCTATGTGGTCGATGACGTTCAGCAGACGGGGGCGCGCGACAACATGCCCGTTTTCACAGTCAGCCGGTGGACACCTTTCGAGTGCTCGCTGGTTTCGATCCCCGCCGACCCGTCCGTGGGTGTCGGCCGTTCTTTTTCATCTTTCGACTCAAACCACATCATGACCACAGCAACCGAAACAACTGAAATTTCCGAACTCAAAACGCGCGCCCTGGAAGCCGAGCGCGCCAATGCGATCAATGCCCTTGGCGCGATGGTGCGTGGCGGCCCTGAGCTGGCGCAGCGCGCAATCAGCGCTGGCGATTCCATGGAGGTCTTTCAGCGCGCCATGATTGAGCATCTTTCGAACAAGCCGGTGCCCACGGCGGACAACTACCGCCCCAATAGCGCCTCAGCCGCGCAGCGCTACAGCTTGCGAAATCTCATCCTTGCGTCCGTCGATCCGGCCAAGTACGGGCACCTGTGCGGCTATGAGCGCGAACAATCGTCCGAGATTGAACGCCGCTTCAGCATGCGCGCTGAAGGCTCGTTCATTCCGGCAAGCATCCTTCGGCGCGACCTGGCAACTGGGCTGAACGGCGGCGGCAGCATGATCGAGGACACGTTGCGCGGCGACATGCTGCAGCGCGTCCTGCGGCCGCAGGCTCGCGTGATTCAAGCCGGGGCGCGTGTTCTCGGTGGGCTCTCGGGAAATCTGCGCATCCCGCGGCAAACGGCCGGCGCCGAGGCCTCGTGGCAAACCGAGCAGGGTGAAGCCCCTGAGACGAACGTCCAACTCGATGACCTGGAACTGAGCCCTCGACGGCTGACGGCTTACATCGACGTGTCGAAGCAGCAGCTCATTCAGTCGTCGGTCGAAATCGAAGCCATGCTCCGAGACGACCTCACCAGGGCCGCAGACCAGCTCATTGACTTTGCCGCCATCAACGGCAGCGGTACGGGCAATCAGCCGCTGGGCATTCGCAAGACGCCAGGCGTGGGGGTGGTGGTCGGCGGTGCCAACGGCGCGGCCTTCAACTGGGGGCATGTCGTTGACCTTGAGAGCCGCGTCGCCGAGACCGATGTCGCGATGAACCGGCCGGGCTACCTGGCCAACGCGGCGACTCGCGCCTGGCTGCGCAAGACGCAGCGCGGGCAGGACATGGACTTCATCCTTGAGGGCAAGGTCCAAGACGAGCCGCTGAACTCTTGGCCGCTGCTCGTGAGCAACAACGTTCCGAAGGGTCTCAGCAAGGGCACTTCGAATGGCGTCTGCTCCAGCTTGATCTTTTCGGGCGACTGGAGCGAACTGCTGATTGCCCAGTTCGGCGAGTTGGACGTGATCGTCGATCCGTATACGTTGGCGTCCACCGCGACGGTGCGCATCACGATCAATCAGTTCGTGGACATCGCAGTTCGGCAGCCGAAGGCGTTTTCCATCATGGAAGACGGTCTGACGACCTGATTGAAAAATCGCCCCTGCCCTGTGCGTGTCGGGGAAAGCGGCTCAGAATGACTCAACTTTACATGTCAATAGCATGCCTACTCGCTGCTGGATGTTACGGCTAATTGATTAGCCTGCAGTTCTTGATCGGTTTGCAGATATTAGGGCAGCGGCAAACATTGAAAATTCTTTGTCTGCCGCCCCCTCCTCTTCCAGCGCGGCGAGCAGGGTTGCTTGAATAACTTTATTTACTGTGCGATAACAAGCATCTAACGAATTTTGCAGTTGGGCCAATCGAATAGCCCGTCTTTCAATGAGCTCAACTCGGTTTAAGTCCACGGTAGCGACGGTGATTGCGCCACGTTCGCTGCCCGCTTTGTGCCGTACGGAAGTGCCAAATGCGAGCAAATGAATGTCGGGGTCTTCGCTGTAAGGATCGACTAATGGACAGCTTTCGTCAAACTGATCTTTTTTCGCGTTGTTGCAGCGAGCGCAGCAATAGCCGAGGTTGGCCCAGTCAAACTCAAGCTCCGGGTACTTTCCGGCCGCCTTAGGTCGAATATGCTCCACATCCCCAAAATAGACATGGGAAACTTGGCTCTCACAATACATACATTTCCCATATGAAGAGCGTAGCAACGCCTCTTTATTTTCGGGATGCTTGTAATTTTTTTGTAGGGCTTCAGGATTCGGACACGCAACACGATGGAGGCGCCTCATTTATGGGCCTCCGCAAGCTTTCCTATAGCGTCCGGAAAGAGTTTGCCGAGGCCTGCCCTATTGAGCTCAGTCCGCAGTGCGGCTAGAGACTCGCTAGTTGGATCAAAAGCCGCATGTCTTTCCAGGATACTCGATAATTTACCAACGGCCCACGCAGGTATGGTGGTTGAAACACCGAGCACGTCGTCTAAAACATCGACTGCATTCTTCACTTCGCTCTTGAAGTCCAAAAGATAGGAACGAACCTTTTTTGAGTCATCGTAACGAAGAGCGTAGACGTTCGCCTCCTCCACCGAAGTCACAATCAAAGGGCTGTGAGTCGTAACAATGAACCTAGCATGGGGAAAAGCCAGTACCAAGTTGGGCAGCAATGTTCGCTGCATGCTCGGGTGAAGGTGATTCTCGACCTCGTCGATCACGACTGAAAATGGCTCTTTCGCATCGGTGTCAAACATAAATATTTGCCATGCAATATCAATTAGTGCTGAGATGCCCCCGGATGCGGTTTCCAACAGAAATTCATCTGCGCCTCCGTTGCATGAGAAAACAATCTCATAGTCCCTAATTTCGATATCTTCAAAGCCAAGTGACTGAGGCAGTACAAGCCTGAGGACGTCCCGGAAGCCTTCGAAGTTGCTTATTTGCTGGGGATCGGGCGGCATGATTGTCTTAGTCGGGCTGCGCACGCCGTAGCCATTGACCATCCATCCAAGCAACGTGCTCTTCATAAGAAAGCTGCTTGGCTCGACGCCATCGCCGGCATGCCGGCTCATTTGGTTACTTTGAATCTCGTGAAAGGCAGTTTGCCGTTCCTTGCGAATCGTGTTGATTTGGCCTACGCGTCTATACGAGAAAATTTGCCGATGGGAAGGGATATAGAAGAACCGCGCTGGCCGCTGATTAGAAATCAGTACTTGATATTGCGCTGCTCCAGCCTCGGGCACCACAAATGTCGCGATCGATCCGTCGCTATACGTCAATGCGCCAACCGAGCGATCATTGTTTTCCTCTTTTCCAAAATTTCTCAGCAATGAGAAATACCTCAAGGTCTTACTGATCAAATCATTCTTTGGCGTAGCGAGGGAGAACTGCTGCCAACCTTGGTGCTTCGCCAAAAGGGATAGGATAGTCGTCTTTCCGCTTCCGTTTGCCCCGGTAAGAATAGTGGTACGAGGGTGAAAAGTAATATCAATCGCAGCGAACTGCTGCCAGTCATTTAACGTCAGTCGAGAAAAATCCACGATCGCTCCTTAGGCCTATTCTGCGCATTTTGAGACACCAGCCCCCCCGCCTCGGACAGGCAGCGTTTTGGCCGTCGACTGGGCTCCGATTTGCGACCGAATCGTAACCACGTCCGGGCCATACGGACAAGGCCAGCAGAAATGCTGCGGCGCCCAATCCGAAGGTAAGCCGGCGAGTTGCTCTCGACCGGCCCAAACATCGCGCACCTTTTGGAGAGAGGCTACGCTCCCACGCAAAAATTCCGAGTTGGAGTGCGCCACGGCGTCTGGAACCCGCCCTTAGTCGGCCGGGTATCGATTTGTGGGAGTCACGAACGCCCCTCAACCCGCAGCGCGCCTAGCAAGAAAAGTGGCAGCACGAGAGCGGCCTGAAGAACTAGCCATGTCACCTTGGGCCTAGCAACCGCAAACGAATCGAGTAACGAAGGCATAGGTGGATTGCTGCGCAGAGGGGAAGTCCGCTCCCAACCGTTGTGTGCCCTTGGAGGCTCAGGGACGGCTGCAAGTACAGAGTGCAGAAAGTTTTGGTTGTGACCGAAACACCTTTTGCCAACACAAGCGGCCTAGTGATGGCTCTGTTGACCTGAACCACCCAGAGATGCAGTAACTTTTGCGGCGAACCCCTGAGTTGGTCAGGTTACTTCAAGAGTTGCTGCAGAATCCGCCGGAAGCACTTGGATGAAGTCGGAATGGAGCGGACACAAAAAAGCCCTAAGCAGTTGATTTACTTAGGGCTTTTGGACTTAAACGGAGATCCGCGTAAGTAAATATGGTGGCCTGGGGCGGAATCGAACCACCGACACGCGGATTTTCAATCCGCTGCTCTACCAACTGAGCTACCGGGCCATTGCATTTGAGTGCAGCCCTAAATTATACAGCGCTTCTGCGCCCTCTTGAAAGATCCACACCAAGTTGTTTGAGCTTTCGATAGAGATGGGTGCGTTCGAGGCCGGTTTTCTCGGCGACGCGGGTCATCGAACCGTTCTCCATCGCGAGGTGGAACTCGAAGTACGCCTTCTCGAAACCGTCGCGCGCGTCGCGCAGCGGGCGGTCGAGGTCGAAGCTCTGCGTCGACTGGGGGCCCGCATCGGCCACGGGCACGGAAGCCAGCGAGGCCATCAGCAGGCTGTCGCCCGTCGTCGTGATGGCGGCCGCCTGGCTGCCGGCGACGGGCGCGGGCACCACGCCCGCAGCGGCACGGCGCGCGCTCTCGCGCGCCAGGCCCTGCTCCACCGCCTTGAGCAGCTTCTGCATGGTGATGGGCTTCTCGAGGAAGGCGAACGCGCCGATGCGCGTGGCGTCGACCGCGGTGTCGATGGTGGCGTGGCCGCTCATCATGATGACGGGCATGCTCAGCAGGCCGGCGGTGGACCACTCCTTGAGCAAGGTGACGCCGTCGGTGTCGGGCATCCAGATGTCGAGCAGCACGAGGTCGGGCCGCGCGCGCTGGCGCGCAGCGCGCGCCTCGGCGGCGTTTTCCGCGAGCTCCACGTTGTGGCCTTCGTCATTGAGAATTTCGAAGAGCAGGTCCCGGATGCCCAGCTCGTCATCGACCACGAGAATGTTTGCCATGAGTGCTGCTTGTTGTTTGCGCTGGTGTCTGCAATGTGTGTAGGGTCCGCGGGCCCATCCGTCGCCTGTGCGACGGATATTCGTGCGGCTCAGGCGGCGGAAGACTTTGAATCTTCGGTGTGAGCGGCCGCTGCCCGCGGCCCGCTTGCCAGCGCGAATGATAGCGAGACTTGCGCCCCTGCTACAGCCCCGTCGACGACACGGTTGGAAAGCTCGATGCGCGCACCATGCTCGTCGGCGATTTTCTTGACGACCGCAAGGCCCAAACCGGTACCTTTTGTTTTCGTGGTGACGTAGGGTTCGAACGCGCGCTTCAGGATGTTCTCGGCAAAACCAGGACCGCTGTCCTGCACGGTCAGGCGCACGCGCTGCCCCGAATCTCCGAGCCGCGTGCGCACGACGACCTCGCCCGCCCTGCCGGTCCCGCTGGCGGCAGCCTCGGCGGCGTCCTGCGCGTTCTGCAACAGGTTGTGTATCACTTGGCGGATCTGCTGCGCATCGCCGCGAATGGGCGGGCAGCGCTCGTCGAGTTCGGAGCGCAGCGTGATCGGCAGGTTCTCCGCGCTGTAGAGCTGGAGCACGTCGGCCAGCAGGGCATTGAGATCCACCGGCTTGAGGTCGGCCGCGGGCAGGCGCGCGTAGTCGCGGAATTCGTTCACCAGCCGCTTCATCGCATCGACCTGGTCGACGATGGTCTTCACCGACTTCACGAGCACGGCCTGTTCGGGCGGCTGGACCTTGCCCGACAGTTTCATCTCCAGCCGCTCGGCCGAGAGCTGGATCGGCGTGAGCGGGTTCTTGATCTCGTGCGCCAGCCGGCGCGCGACCTCGCCCCAGGCCTGCGCACGCTGGGCCGAGACGATCTCGGAGATGTCGTCGAACACCAGCAGCCGCGCGGCGCCGGGCAGTTCCGCGCCGCGCGCGACGATGTTGATGGCGCCGTCCTGCTGCGGCAGGTCGGTGCCGGAAGCGTGCAGTTCGAAGGCGTGCTGCCAGTGGTCGAGGCCGTGCTGCACGCGCTCGACGAGAAAGTCCTCGAATTGCTGCTGCACCTTGGCGCCGAATTCGGCCAGCCCTGGCACCTCGACGAGCGCCCGGCCTTCGTAGGCCGCGAGCGGCGCGCGCAGCACCCGGGTCGCGCCCGGGTTGGTCGACAGCACGGTGCCCTTGGCATCGAGCACGATCACGCCGGAGGTCAGGTTGTCGAGAATGGTCTGCAGGTTGGCGCGCGCGGCATCGAGTTCGCCCACGGTCTTCTCGACGGCGCCGCGGGCATCGGCCAGCTGCTGGGTCATGACGGCGAACGAGCGCGTGAGGCCGCCCAGTTCGTCCTTGCCCTGCAGCACGGCGGTCGGCCGCAGGTCGCCGGCCGCCACCTGGCGCACGCCGTCGGCCAGCACGAGCAGCGGCCGAGCGAGCTGGTTGCCGAACAGCACGGCCAGCAGCACCGCGCCGAACACGGCGAGGAACAGGCTCAGCGTGAGCGTGCCGATGTACATGCGGCGCAGGCCCTCACGCGCGAGCGCCCGCTCCTGGTATTCGCGGTTGGCCTCCTGCACGGCCAGCGCGTTGGCGACCACGGCCGGCGGCAGCGGCCGCGTGACTTGCAGATAGCGCGGTGCAGTGTCGAAGTCGAAGCCCGGCCTCTGCACCATGGCGAGCGCGCGCACGCTTGCCACGGGCGGGGTCGCGCCCGGAGGGGCGGTTTCGTCCAGACCCTCGACGTGCGCGACGGCGCGCTCAGGGCGGACCTGGCGGAATTGCTGCGGGGTCGGACGCTCGGGGCTGAGCTGGAAACGGGAGCTGCCGGCGCTGGCCACCAGTTGCCCGGAGCCGGTCCAGAGGATCACGTCGGTGGCCTCGAGCTGGTCGCGGATGCGCTCGAGCACCAGGCCCGCGCTCGTGTCGGGCACCTGCGCCAGCTGCGCGCTGGCGCTGCGCGTCTTGGCGGCGAGGTCGTCGGACAGCGAATCGAGCGTGGCGCGCCCGAGGTTCAGGCCGGCATCGAGCGCACCTTCGACCTTGACGTCGAACCAGCTCTCGATCGAGCGCGCGACGAACTGATAGGACACCACGTAGACCAGCGCCCCGGGCACCACGGCCACCAGCGCGAAGATGGCCGCCAGCTTGATGAGCAGCCGGCTGCCGAACTTGCCTTGCCGCAGCCGCCGCAGCAACCGGAAGGCGACCCAGCCGATCACCAGCACCAGCAGCACCGCCACCACGACGTTGATGCCGAACAGGCGCACGTAGTAGCGCTCGTACAGCGCGCGGTTGTTGGTGGCCTGCGCCAGCAGGAACATCAGCACCAGGCCGATGGCCGTGACCAGCGCGGCACCGACGCCGATGGCCCAGCGCGTGGCCCGCGCGCGGCGCGCGGCCGGCGTGGCCGCTGCGCCGCTGCGCCCGGATGTGCTCACTTCTGCTTCTCCATTGCGAGCCGGGCCGTGCGCTCGGTGGCGATGTTCCAGTCGGCCTGCCCGACCACGCCGATCTGGAACGGGCGCGGCAGCTGCGAGGTGTCGAGCCGGAAGCGGAAGGTGACCTGGTGCAGCGGATCGTCGCCGACCTCCGACACGTCGGCCAGCCGCAAGCGGCCGACGCGCTTGATGGCGTCGAGCGCGTCGGTCAGGGTGTCGAAGTTCTGGTTCAGCGAGATGCCCAGGCCGGCCGCCCCCGTCATCGGGGCGGCCGACACGTTGAGCCGCCAGCGCCGCGTGAGGGGCTGGTAGGCCAGCCGCATGTGCCGCGTGACCTGGGCGACCTTGCGGTCGGTCCAGTACCAGCGCTCCTGGTAGAGCTCGGCCTCGGCCACGAAATAGATGGCGATGCCCTTGTCGAGCACCTCCTCCACCAGCGAGGGCAGTTCGAACTGCACCGCAGCACTGAAATAAATGCCGTCGTCGGCCTGTTCGAGGCGCATCTGCGTGATCGACGCGCCAGGGCGGGCCTGGGCGGCCGCCGGAGCCGGCAGCCAGGCCATGCACATCGTCCAGACCCAGAACAGGACGGGCAGCAAGACCGACCAGCGGCGCTCAGTGCGGGCGCTTTTCAAGCAGGGCGTAGAAGAAACCGTCGTGGTCACCAGAGGGATTGTCCGGGACGCCGCGGGCATTCGATCCGCTTTGGGGGAGCAAATGGCCTGGCGATGGCAGCAATCGGGCGTCGGTGTTGTGTACAAGAAACGCATCAATTTGTTGCGAACCCTCTTCGCGGAACACGGAGCAGGTGCAGTAAAGGAGCCGGCCGCCGCGCCGCACCAGCGGCCAGAGCGCGGCCAGCAGCGCGGCCTGCTGGGCGGCGAGTTGGGCGGTGTCGCTCTCGCGGCGCAGCCAGCGGACGTCGGGATGGCGCCGCACGATGCCCGAGGCGGTGCACGGCGCATCGAGCAGGATGGCGTCGAAAGGCGTGCCGTCCCACCACTGGGCGGGGCGCCCCGCATCGGCCACGAGCACCTTGGCGCTCAGTCCGAGGCGGGCGAGGGTTTCGTCGATGCGGCGGCTGCGGGCGGCATCGACTTCGAGCGCGGTCACGTCGATGGCGCCGGGAGCCGCCATTTCGAGCAGGTGCGCGGTCTTGCCGCCGGGAGCCGCGCAGGCATCGAGGACCCGCAGCGGCGCTGCGGCACCGGGCTTCGCCGGCAACAGGCCTTCGAGCAGCAGCGGCGCGGCCATCTGCGCAGCGGCATCCTGCACCGAGCAGGCACCGTCGGCAAAGCCGGGCAGTTGCTGCACGGGGCGTGCACGCGTCAGTTGCAGGCCGCTGGGACCCACGCGCGTCGCGCCGAGACCGGCGGCCTCCAGCTCCACAAGATAGGAAGCCGCGGTCGACTTCTGAACATTGACCCGCAGCGTCATCGGCGCCTGCGCGTTGTCTGCACCCAGCACCCGTTGCCACTCGCGCGGATGGTCGCGCTTGAGGCGCTCGATCCACCAGCGCGGGTGGTTCCATTGCGCGACCGGCTCGGAGTCGGTGGCGGCCACCAGTTCGTCGCGCTCGCGCAGGAAGCGCCGCAGGCAGGCGTTGATGAAGCTGGCCTGCGCCCGCGTCGCAGGGTTGCGCTTGGCGGCCTCGACGGCCTGGTCGACCAGCGTGAACGGTTCGTAGGGCGCGCGCTCGGCGTCCCAAGCCAGCGCCAGCGCGGTGCACAGCAATGCATCCGGCAAGGGCGGCGGCGTGCGCTTGGCCAGGTGGCGGCGCAGCGCTTCGGCGCGACCGAGCCAGCGCAGCACCTGGAAGCCGAGCGCCTGCACGCCGGGCCGCAGCGCGGGCTCGACGGCTTCGAACGCGACGGAGCCCGAGGTACCGGCGCGGATCGACGCCAGCGCCGCTGCGGTCAGTTGCAGTTGGCGCCAGAGCGGGGGCTGCAACGACGGCGTGCCGCTGTTGCTGCTCGAGGAAGGATCGGAAGGTAGTTCTGACAAGTTGGGGCGATGGTAACGGGCGCCCGAAAAGCCGGGCGCCGCGCAATGGAAAGATGAAAAGAATCGCGCCGGGTTCGTTCAGAGCAGCGGCGCAGCCGGACGCAGACGCACGGCCCATGCCACCAGCAGTGCCGGAAATTGCGCGATCGCGGCGTTGTAGTGCCCCACCGCCTGATTGAACTGGCCCCGTGCGATCTCCGCCGCGGCCGAAGGCTCTGGCCACGTGATCGGCTCGCTGGCGCTGGGCGCCATGGCCTCGGTGCCGGGCTGCAGTTGCGCCGGCCGCGACAGCGTGCCGTCGGCATCGAACACCGTCACCTCGTCCGGGTGCTGACGGCGCCATGCATTGGCCCACACCTGGAGCGCGGTGGCCAGCGCGGCCATGCCGCCGCTGTCCAACGGGTGCAGCCGGGTCGCACCGAGCAAGGTCGCGAGCTGGGTGGTCGCGGCCTGCAATGGCGCGATGGACGACAGCGACTCCCCCGTTGGCGCCGCCTCTGGCGGTGGCGCGGCGGTGATGCTGGCCTGCACGAAATCCAGCTGCTTGCCCAGGGCCGCGTCGAGCAGGCCGTAGGCCTGCAGCACAGCCGCGCGCAAACGCACCAGCCGGTTGTAGGCACCGACAAACCAGAACAACAGGATCGCAATGACGATCCAGCTGGCCAGCGATTCGGGCAACACACTCATCGACGACAACGCCTCATGGAAAACACAAAGAAAAACGCCCCCCAACCGGGGGCGGTCGGGGGGCGTGTGTACCGGTCATGCCGGTGATGCTACCCAGTTATTCGGTCGCAGCGCCTTCGCTGGCGTCCGCCGTGCTGGTCGTCGCATCGCTCTCGGCGGAGCCTGCCAGTTCGGCAGCTTCCGATTCGGCGATGGCGCGGCGCTCGGCTTCGTCCATGGCGTCCTTGACCTTGCGGGCCTGGTGGTACGCCATACCGGTGCCTGCGGGAATCAGGCGGCCGACGATGACGTTTTCCTTCAGGCCGCGCAGCTCGTCGCGCTTGCCCATGATCGCGGCTTCGGTCAGCACGCGCGTCGTTTCCTGGAACGA